>Ga0302324_100006461_pt1 | contig 25255 bp, 22 predicted proteins | sample Palsa_T0_1_FD_201949 | JGI IMG/M metagenome (GOLD analysis project Ga0302324, IMG submission 201949) | Peat permafrost microbial communities from Stordalen Mire near Abisko, Sweden - Palsa_T0_1 | ecosystem: Environmental > Terrestrial > Soil > Palsa > Peat permafrost | place: Sweden: Abisko... | reverse complement strand
CGCGGTGCCCGGTCATGACTGCCTCCTCAGCGGTGGAGCCCGAAGGTCGAGAAGAACCAGAAGGCAGAGGTGAACCAGATTCCGATCAGCACGGTGAACACCACGGCGCCCGCAAGCGGCAGCGTCCAGCCTGGTAGGCCGCGCTTGGGCAGGATCAGCATCTTGATGGTGAAGGCGCCGAAGAACGCGCAGCCAAGCAGCGAGTGGATCAAGACCCGGGTGCTGTAGGTCTGGAATCCGAGCCCGTACAGGCAGTTCACGGCGACCGGTACTGCCACCAGGAACGCGATACGGCCGGACCACCGGTGCAAAGTGCCGATCCACGATGGGGCGGTGACACGCGGGATCTTGCCGTACATCACCAGGGCCGAGATCACCTGGACGATGCCGAAAACGGTGGCGACCGTGGCGAGCCACGATTTCACGTAGCCCGCGCTGGTGAACCCCGCGATATTGACCACGACACCGGTCGGGTGGTGCAGGCGTCCGTAGACGCCGAGGGTCAGTGCCACCAGCCCGCCGATCAGGCTGGGCACGATGAGCTTGCCAATGCCCAGGGAAACGTCGCCAGGCGCGGGCGAGGACGCCTCAGGTTGTGCGGTCACGTCGGTTCCAAGTCGTTGGGGAGATTACCGCTTATTAGAATCCGCTGCCGGTAAAGCCGCTGATCAGGCTGGCGACAAGGGTGATTCCGTCATACTGGGCGGTGCCCGTCGTCAGGTCGAGTACGGGAGCCTGGGCTGTCGGCGCCACGGCGGAGCTCGGATCGTACTCGACCGAGCCCACCTGGCCGCCGCCTGGCAGCACGACCCAGCCGGCCTTGATCGAGACGCCGTCCACCATCCCAGTGGCCTCGTACAGACCTGGCGGCCTGTGTACCGAGGACACCCTGTGCACCAGGGGCGCCGAGAAGGTGTACTTGATGCCGTCTGCCATGATGAAACCCGTCGCCTTCTCGCTACGGTAGCTCACGTCGAGCCGAGCACCGTTTTTGCCGGTCAGGTCCAGTTTTCCGGCTGTCGCGGTGCCCCTCAGCCAGGCTGCGACCGCGTGGCCGTTGCAGACGTAAGCGACCGCCTTACCCGCGTGGACCGAGATCGCGACCGCTGCGCCACCGCCATTTACCTGAGCGACGTAGTCCGCCTTGGCCGGGACGTCCGCCTTCTGCGCGGATGCAGTCGCTGTCGGCACGGCCCCTGGTGCGGTCCCAGGTGCCGTGGCTGGTGCACTGGCCACTGCGGTGGCCGATGCCGTGGCTGGTGCGGTGGCCGCTGCCGTGGCCGGCAAGGTGGCCGATTCGCTCGCCGATGCGGTAGCCGGTGTGAGTGGCGACGTGGCGGCCGTGGTCGCCGATGCGGGCGACGTCGCACCATAGCCGCTGGCGGACGACGTGCTGGAGGGCGACAGCATGCTGACGACCAGGACGCCCACGCCAAGTCCGGCGCCGCTCAGCAGCGTGACGAGGGGCATGTTGGGTTTCATGCCGAGCGGTGCGCAATCCCGGCGGTTCCCGGATCAGTCGTACCCGAGGATCGGGCGGTCATGCCGCGAAACGCGTCGGGACCGCGGGCCAAGGCGGACCGGACGAGGCGGCGGACCTCATCGTGGCGGTGAGCCTTCATAGCGCGGATAGTAGCGCAGATGCCTGGACAGCTACAGATGCCCCACCTGCAACGATGTCAAGCCTCCCCATTGCTCTTCCGCGCGGGCCGACGGGGCCGAGGTCTAGAGCGGGTAGACGGTGGGGTGGTGGGGTAGCTCCGACCCGTCGGGGTGCGCCACACCAGGACACCTGGTTCCGGCTGCTCTAGGCAGCCTTCGGCTTGCTTGCACCGATGGTAATGACGACACAACGGGCTGTCTCCACACGCACATCAGGTCGGCAGCGACGGCGTGATGGATTCCGCCGGTGGTCTGATGCCCTGCGATGTCCAAACAAGGAGACAGATTTCCCAATATGCTCTAGCGTCTGCGGTGCAGAGGCTGACGTAGTGATTTGTGATTTTTATGGGGGGCGGTTCCCATGACCGCACGGCAGGTCGGAAACTATCGCCTTGACTGCCTGCTGGGTTCCGGTGGCATGGGGGAAGTTTATAAGGCGTACGACACGCACCGTGACCGGTTCGTCGCCCTGAAGCTCCTGCCCAAGGCGCTCTCCGGTGACCGGGAGTACCTCAAGCGATTCCAGCGCGAATCGAACGTCGCTGCGCGACTGCGGGAACCGCACGTCATCCCCATTCATGACTTCGGCGAGATCGATGGCCAGCTCTTTATCGACATGCGGATGGTGGACGGCGCCGACATGGGCCTGCTGCTCGATACGAGCGGCCGGATCGCGCCGCAGCGGGCTGTGCACCTTATCAGTCAGGTCGCCCAGGCCTTGGATGCCGCGCATGCCGACCACCTCGTCCACCGCGACATCAAGCCTTCGAACATGCTGGTCACATTCAGCGACTTCGTGTATGTGGTCGACTTCGGTATGGCCCGGTCGATCGGCGGCCGGCAGACATCGCTGACCATCACCGGGCCAACGATCGGAACGCTGCACTACATGGCCCCGGAACGGTTCGCCGACCACGACGTTGATGGGCGGGCCGACGTCTACTCCCTTGCTTGCGTGCTGCACGAGTGCCTCACCGGCGCACCACCTTACAAGGGCAAAGACCTGCCCGCGCTTGTATATGCTCAGCTCTACTCCGGTCCTCCGGCGGCCAGCAGCCTCGTCGATGGCGTTCCGCCAGCATTGGACGCCGTGATTGCCAGCGGCATGGCCAAAGACCCGAAGGACCGCTATCAGACCGCTGGCATGCTGGCCGCGGCGGCCCGCGAAGCCTTGGCGACCGAGGCGCCGACTCCGCCAACGACGCAGTTGCAGGCTCCAAGGCGGACCGAGATAACGGCTCCGACGTGGCAGGCTGCGACCGCCGTCGCAGCCCGGCCAGGCGCGGCGAAGCCGCCGGGTCCCGAAGCGGAGCCAGCAGGCGAACGGTCCGCACAGGGCGTCCTTTACAGCGTGACGCAACCGGCGATCGCGGACAGCGTTGACGATCGGGGCGGTTTGCGACCGCCTGACATGCCGCAGGGCATAAGTCTTCTCGAGCCGGCCGACGGCAGTCGCCTGCCACCTGGCGTGGCGACGGGCAGGTCGGCGCGCGGGCCTGCATGGCGCCGCCTTGGCGTGCTGATTCTGGCCGCGGTCGCGGCACTGGCAATTCCGATCGTGCTCGTCCTGATAGCTTCCGCCAGGCCGCACCCGGGCGGCAGTGGCGCTGCGCGGAACGCCGGCGATGCGACAAGGACCGGCACTGCCGGGGCGGCCAGCAGCGTGCCAAGCGTCGCCGTTCCCGCGGTCGCGGGGAAGATATCAGTCGGGCATACCCCCAGCTACGTCCAGGTCGCGCCGAACGGCAAGTTCGCCTACATCGCCAATCCAGGTGCAGGCGTGATCACCGTGCTCAACACGGCCGATGACCTGGTGTCCGGGACCATCAAGATCCCCCAGGGGCCGCCGCAGTTCGTCTCGTTCTCGGCTGACAGCCGGACCGCCTACGTCAGCGTCTACAACGTCAGCGGCTCGGTGCATCTCATCGCGTTCATCGAGACTGCTACCGGCACCGTGACGTCAACCGTGCCGGTGGACAACCACACACCGGGCCCCTCCGCGACAAGCCCGGACGGGCAGTACCTTTACGTGCCGAACCACAACACGGCGATGAGCGGCTCCGACGAGAACGTCGTCGACGTGATCGACACGGCAACCAAACGGCTTATCGGCGGGATCGCAGTCCCGGCGAACCCGCACTGGGTCGCATTCGGTAAGGACGGGCGGTTTTACACCACGGACCACATGTCCGGCACCGTCACGGTCCTGAATGCCCGCAATAACAGCATCATCGCAGAGATCGACGTTGGTGAGACCCCGCACAGCGAAGCCCTCTCGCCCGACGGCAGCCGCCTGGCGGTCACGAGCTACGACGGTAACGAGGTCTTTCTGGTCAACACCGCGACCGACAAAGTCGTCGCGCGGGTCCCGGTCGGGAAGGAACCGCTGGACATCGCATACTCGCCCGATGGGCGCTACCTCTTCACGGTAAACAACCAGGACAACACGGTCACGGTGATCGACACCGCGGATTACCGCGTCATCGGCGAGATCCCGACCGGAAAAGCTCCAACGAGCATCTCGGTGCTGCCTAACGGACGCCAGGCGTACGTCACCGACGAGAACGACGGCACCATCGAAATCCTGAACATTGCGAAGTAAGGCCAGTGCGGCGACAAGGTACGACGCCGACAATGGTCCGCGCCCGCGCTGAGTCGAGAATCAACCAGGCCCGGGTGCCGCGGTGGGAACGGCTCGGTACGGACGCGCGCCGGGTGCTGCAGTTGGCCCTGGCGGCCATCTGGCTGCTTGATGGCCTGCTGCAGTACCAGTGGTTCATGTACACCGAGGCGTTCGGGCAGATGATCGGAGGTACCGCGGCGGAGAATCCCGGTGTCATCGCCCGCCCGATCAGATGGAACGCGGCTCTCGTTGAGCACCACCTAGTGCTGCCAAACACGGTCTTCGCCAGCATTCAGCTGCTGCTGGGACTGGGTATTGCCTACCGTCCGACGGTCCGGGTTGCGCTGGCCGCCTCGATCGCGTGGTCGCTGGGTGTGTGGTGGTTCGGCGAGGGCCTCGGCGGCGTGCTGAGCGGCAGCGCGAGCCCGGTGAGCGGCGGTCCCGGCGTGGCGATCTTGTACGGGCTGCTGGCCGTGTTGCTGTGGCCGGCCGCCCGGCCGGGCATGACCGGCGGAGAGCCCGGCTGGATATCATGGCTCGAAAGGTACGCCGCCACGGTGCTCGCCCATCAAGGGCTCGCCGCCTCGATCGTGCTGGCCGCCGCGCTGATCGTGATCGCGGTCGGGGTGTTCCTGCCGCCGCCGCTGGCCCGGAGCGCGCTGATCCTGGCCCTCGTGGTGGCCGCGTTCATCTGGGCGTTCGGCGAGGCGTTCGGCCAGATCCTGGCCGGCGGCGCCACCGACCCGAACTCCGCCCCGCTGCTGGCTCTCCTGGCCCTGGCTTACTGGCCGCGCGCCACAACCGGGGACAACGACGGCCGTGCCCAAGTAAAATTCGCGTGAGCATCCCCGCCTGGATCCTGGCGATCTTCGCCGCGGTCATGCTCCTGGCCGCCGAGGTGAGCGCAGGGCAGCTGGTGGTAGCGCGTGCCTGGACCCGCGACGGCGGCGCCGACATCGCCGTTTACCAACTGCTGATGGGGATCGCCATGGCGGGCATATTGCTGCCCGGCCTGAGCATTCTGCCGAACGCCGTCTGGGAGGTTGTCTTCGCCGTCATGACAGCCTGGTTCGTCTGGCGCCTGTGCCGGGGGCGCGGCGCCGCCGCGGTGGCCCACGGCCAGTGTGCGCCGCATCTGGTGCGCAGCGCGGCGATACTCTACGTGTTTGCCGCTCTGGCGGGCCCGTCCGCAGCGGGATCAGGCATGTCCATGTCCGGCCCGGGCGGGATGTCCGGGATGGCGGGCGGGTCGTCCGGTGGCGTGCCGACCCTCCATGCGCCGACGCTGGCACTGATCTTCGCGCTGCTGATGGTCGCGTTCACGGTTCATGACCTGGACCGGCGGGCCGACGTGGACGGCTACTTCCACGTGGCAGGCCATCGGTTCATGCCCGGAGAGTCCACGCTGGCTGCCGCCACGGCCGGGCCCGTCACCCCGCGCCAGCCGGCTCACGCGTATACCGTGAAGCGCCTGCTGGTTTCGCCCGCCGTGGTGAAGGGATTCCGGGTGGCGACGGGCCTCACCATGGCCTTCATACTGATCACCATGATCTGAGTCCCGGAAGCAGCGGGGTAGTAGAGTTCATGGCCAGTAGACAGTGGGCGCGGTGGTGTAGGTCCCTCCGGCGGCACAACGGACTGTGGCCGCATGTGTAGTTATAGGTCTTGAGCTGCGAAAACATGGTGCGGATCCATGCCAGCCGCACCCGGATCGTGGCGGAGCCCACCCCGAAGTGCCTTGCACGTGCACGACCACGGCGGGGTTCGCTAGGTCATCGAACGGAGCGAGTTCGCCGGTCACCCGCCGCAGTTCGTCGCCTGACACTAGGAACTCGCCAGCGAAGGCGTCTGCGAACTGCTCCCGGCCGTGATCCCCGCCTGGCATTGAAACCACCACGTATGCGCCGTGCGCCGCACACGAGGAGCCGACGGCACTCACCTGGATCGAGATGTGTATTCCACCTGTGTGGTTATCGCTTGCACCGCGGCCAGTAAATGCACTCGCAGATACACCCATGACCTGCAATAACGGCGCACTGCCGAGTATTTGCGGTTTGCGCCTCGGGAATGCGCGCGGCGCTGGGCGCAGATCGGCCAGTTCGGGCGCCTGAGCACCGTCGCGCGTTCGGCTGGATTTGGGGGGATTGCCGGGCCGCTCGACGGTGGTGCCAGGCCTGGTACCGTGACGGAGGTGAGAAGCGGTGAGCCCGGCCGTGTGCCTCCCTCATCCTGCTAAGCCTTTTGCGCTCGCGGATGCCGCCGCGCTGGGCGTGTCGGCGCTGGCCGAGGTGCTGGCCCGTATCGAGGACGGGATCTGCGTCGTCGATGGTGAGCGGCGTTATCTTTACGTTAACCCGGCGGCGTGCCGAGTGCTGGGTTACCCGCTGGAGCACCTGCGGGGCCGGGATTTCCTGGGTAGCTTCCCGGCTCGTGAGCACGTGACCGTGCTCGGCCACCTCCCCGGGCAGCTCGGCGATCGGGCAGGTCCGTTCACCTGCGTTGTGTCCGGCTCCGATGGGGCCGAGCGCGAGGTCGTCTGTTCCACCTTCGCGATTGAGGCGTCCGGGGGTTTCCATAGTGCGGTGATCTTGCGGGACCTGACCGGTACCCGGGCCGCAGCCCGGACGGCGGCGGCGCTGGCGCAGACGGCGGCGCAGCTGGTCGGGGCCGGGACTGCGGATGAGATCCTGGCGGGCATTGCCCGCCACGCTGTGGAGGGCACCCGGGCTCTGGTCTGCGGGATCGCCGTGGTGGGCGACGATCACAAGATGGCTTCCGTCGGGGCCTACAGCAGCCCGGGTTACGGGCTGCTGCCTGCCAGCGGGAAAACGAGGAACCGGGCCTGGGATTCCTTCGCTGATGTTTCCGGCGAGGAAGTCATCGAAGCGATGACCGTCGGCTCGATCGTCATCGGCGGGGTTCCCGGCAAGCCCGCCGTGCTGCCCGAGGCCCGCACCGCGTGGGAGGCTAACCCGGTCACCAGGGCTTTCGCGGCCACGTTGACGGGCTTGGACTGGCAGGCCGGGGTCTACGTGCCCTTGTCGTGGGAGGGTCGGGTGTTTGGCCTGTTCGGCGTGTACCTGCCGTCGGGGCTGGCCGGGCCGAGCGAAGAGGAACTCGCCTTCTACATCGCGCTGGCCGATCAGGCTGCGGTGGCGGTGACCAACGCCCGGCTGGCTTTGGCGGCCACGCAGGCGGCGGCTGTGCTTGAGCGGAACCGGCTGGCGCGTGACCTGCACGATTCGGTGAGCCAGGCGCTGTTCTCGATGACCATGCATGCCCGGGCCGCCCAGCTGGCGCTGGCGGGGGCGGGCCTGGATGAGAGCGCGCCGCTGGGCCGTTCGGTCGCGCAGCTGGCCGAGCTGACCCGGGGCGCCCTGGCCGAGATGCGGGCGCTGATCTTCGAGCTGCGCCCGCAGGCCCTGGCCGAGGAGGGGCTGGTGGCCGCCCTGCGCAAGCAGGGTGCGGCGCTGACGGCCCGGGAGCAGGTAGCGGTCACGGTGGAGGGCCCCGAGCAGCGCCTGGAGCTGGGCGCCGGGGTGGAAGAGCACCTGTACCGCATCGTGTCAGAAGCCCTTCACAACGTGGTCAAGCACGCCCGTGCCGACGGCGCAGCCGTGACCGTCGCAGCCCAGGCGGGCATCCTGCGAGTGACGGTGAGCGATGACGGAGCCGGCTTCGATCCCGGCATCAAGCACGCCGGCCACCTCGGGCTTTCTACCATGGCCGAGCGTGCCGACGTCATCGGCGCGGACCTGGCGATCACCAGCACGCCGGGCGCCGGCACCACGGTGGCGGTGTCCCTGCCCCACGGCCGGCCCGATCAGGGGACGGCGGGCCCGGATGCCCGCTGAGGACGAGGCCGCTGGTCCCATCCGGGTCTTCCTGGTGGACGACCACCGGGTCGTGCGCAGCGGCGTGTCAGCCTACCTGGCGCAGGTGGCGGACATCGAGGTGATCGGCGAGGCCGGAGACGGCCGCCAGGCCCTGGACCGCATCGCCGTACTGGAACAGGGCGGCAACCTGCCAGATGTGGTGTTGATGGACCTGCTGATGCCAGGCATGGACGGTATCACCGCCACCCGCCAGATCAGGTCCCGCTGGCCCGCTATCGAGGTGGTGGCCATGACCAGTTTCGTTGAGGAGGCCATGGTCCGCGGCGCCCTCGAGGCCGGCGCGGCCGGTTACCTGCTGAAGGACGCCGATGCAGACCAAGTGGCCCAGGCCATCCGGGACGCGCTCGCCGGGCGGATGCACCTGGATCCCGTCGTGGCCCGGCTGCTGGCCGACTCGCTGCGTGCCCCTCACCGCCCTGGACAAAGCCTGACTCCCCGGGAGCGGGAGGTGCTGACGCTGGTGGCCGAAGGAGCCTCGAACCGCCAGATCGCCCAGACCCTGGTGGTGAGTGAGCGCACCGCCCGCACGCACATGTCGGCCATCTTGGCCAAGCTGGGGCTGGTCTCTCGTACCCAGGCTGCCCTGTGGGCGGTGCGGGAGGGCCTAGCCCCCGGTCCCGGGGGCCGCTCCTGAGAGAGCGCCCTGCTCATCCGGGCGGCGGGGCAGCGGCGAATGTCCTGGCCCAGGGCCGTCATCGCGCTGATGCCAGCCGCCGGAGCCTGGGTCACAACCGCATCTGAGCCTGAACCCCCGCTGGCGGGGGCGCGACCCAACTGCCGCGGCCGTGGCCGGGGGCAGAGCCAGCGCCCGCCGGGTGCGGCCTACGTCATAACGCCGAGGAGCACCGCGTCACCTGACCCGGACCAGGTCCGGTCTTCGCGCCGATGTGCCCCAGGGCCCCGGGCCACAGGATGGAGATATGAGCGGGGATGTTGAAAAGAACCCCGCCGATAAAAGGGAGCCACAGATGTCCATGCTCATAGATGCCGAGATCGTCAACGCCGTCGTCCTGGCCGCCGTGCTCGAAGCCGACCTCGGATCGCACCGCAAGATCACCAAGTTCCGCCTCCTGCGGCCAATCCTGCTGGCCGCAGCCGTCGTCCCGCTGTTCCTGGCGAAGATCGCCACCCACGGCGGGGGACTGACCATTGAACTGGCCGGCGCAGCCGCCGGCATAGCCGCCGGCCTGATTGCCCTCGCCCTGGTCAGCGTCTACCGCAGCAGCACGACCGGCAAGCCGGTCAGCTCCGCGAAATGGGGCTACGCGCTGTTCTGGACCGCGATCATCGGCGCCCGCGCGCTGTTCTCCTACGGCGCCGATCACTGGTTCACGAACCAGCTCGGCAGCTGGCTGGCCGCCAACACCATCCCAGCCGCAGCGATCACCGACGGCCTGATCTTCATGGCCGTCGCCATGCTCCTGACCCGCACCCTCGGCCTGGCCCGCCGCTCCCGCTCGGTCCCCAGCGGAACCGCAGAACCGATCCCCAGCCCCGACTACATCAACGCCTGACACACGCGCTCCAGCCCGGCCCTGCCCGCCGGCCTTGCCGCTGGCCAGGGCCGGAACAGCAGAGCCCTGGTCGCCCGCCACCCAGGATCTCCTCTCCCGCAAGAGAAGGCACATCACTCCGGCAGATCTTCCCGGGACAGGACGCAGGCACGCGCACCGGCCCGCCATCCGCGGAAGCATCTAGCACCGCCGATAGCTCAGCTGTAATCCGCATGCCGTCCGCTCCTTATCGCCCCGATCGCAACAGGAGGTACACATGTACCGATTCATGGCAGCGTTCCTGGTTCTGCTGCCCATCATCGCGGCAGCCGGAATTGCCGCATCCGGGAGTACAGGCTAATGGCGCTCGACTTTCAGCAGATGCAAAGCGGCCTGGAAGTCGCGGCGCTCGCTAAGTGGGATGCCACGGATGACACGGAAGTCATCGTACGCGGTACGCACAATGGCGCGCGGTACGAGACACGGGTAAGCAACGTGGATTGTGAATACACAATGCCGGAGAGCAATGGGACTATCCGCATCGTAATCAACCTGGAGGGGAGTCATGAGGACCCGCGAAGATGTAGACGGCAGGGCCTGGACGCAGGATCGGGACGCTGGCGGCGAGGCCGGCTGCCCGGCACGCCGCGACTTGTGGCTGGTGCAGCCATGAGGCGCCTAGTCGCGCCGGAGTCTCCGGCCGGGCCGCCCGCCGCCGGCGACGGTGCCCCCTCGGGCGGTACCGGGCTGGTCTCGTCCGGGCCCGGGAGAGTGATCCGGCTGCTGGTGGCCGACGACGACGCCCGGGTGCGGGCGGCTCTGGGTCAGACCATCGCTCTGGAGGCCGGCCTGGTCGTAGTCGCCAGCGCCGCCAGCGCCGCGGCCGCCCTGGTCCTGGCCGAGCGCACCGGCCCGTCGGTGGCCCTGGTGGACGTGCTCCTTCCCGACGAGGCGGCAGGCCTCGCGCTGGTACACAGCCTGGCCCGGCGGCCGGGCTGCGCCGTAGTGGCCATCAGCGTGCGAGGCGGCCTGTGCCGGGCTGCCCTGGCGGCCGGAGCGGTCGCCTTCGCCGAGAAGGACGACATCGACACCGTCCTGGCCGCGGTCCGGGCCGCGGCACCGCCGCACTGCGCCTAAGCTCCCGCCGGCGGGGCGCGACCCAGCCGCCGTGGCCATGGCCGGGGCAGAGCCAGCGTCCGCTGCGCGCGGCCCACGTCATGCAGAACCGATCCCAGCCCTGACTACATCAACGCCTGACACACGTACCTGGGCCCGGGGGACAGCTCCCGGCAGGTCAGGTGCATGGTCACGGCAAAGTCCTGACGGCCCTGAAGCCGCGCCCCCAACCCCGCCTCGCCGCATCAGCTAAGGAAACTCTCATGACCTACCAAGACCTGTTCCCGGCGATCGCTGACTGCGCGGCCGCGCTCACCGGCCTGCTGTTCGTCGCCATGTCCGTTGCGCACCGCAATAGCCCCGCTGACCGCCCGGTCGTCATCGAGCAGGTCCGCGCGGCCGCGTCCATCCTGGCCTTCACTAACGCGCTGACGGTCTCGCTGTTCGGCCTCGTACCCGGGAACAATATCGGGTATCCGGCCACCGTCATGGCTGTCATCGGCATCTTCTTCACCGCCGCGGGGACGCGATCCATCTTCTCCGGCCGTGTGCCGCGGCGTCACATACCCCGGCAGCTCGCATTGATCGCCCTCCTGCTGCTCATGTTCGCCTTCGAGCTCGCTGGCGGCATCGACCTCATCTTGAACCCGCACAGCGCCGGCGCGACCGGACTCGTCAGCAACCTGCTGGTCGGATTGCTGATCATCGGGATCGCGCGGGCATGGGAACTGGTCGGGGACAGGGCCACCGGCATCATCGCCTCAATCACGGTCCTCACCGGCCACGACCACCACCCCGATGCCCCTCCAGCGTCCGCGATCCCCGATCCGGCCGCCGAGACCGGGCGAGCAGGCGCCCCCCGGCCGCCAGTCCTCACCGGGGCAGATGACCGCCCCCAGTGAGCCGCCCCTCACCGCCCAGAGGGGCTAGGCGGCGACGGTCGTCAAAGCCTAGCGAAGCGCAGGGGCCATGACGGCGTTCTCCGAGCTGGCCGTGACCCCGGCCTCGATAGCCTGCCAATGACGGAGACCGGGACGACGCGGGAGCGACTGACCAGATGGCGGAGTACGGGCAGAGCCAGGACTAAGTGGCGACGAGGCGGCCCGGCGCCTGCTGACCTTGGCCGACGGGGTGTCCGCGCGTCGAGCATCTTCCGCATCGGTTCTGGGTCACCGCGCATGATCGCGGCGGAGGCCTCAACGTTCAAGGAACCCGGGTACGTAGCCGCCGGAAGCGGCCGGGGCAAGCCGGTGCACTCGCCGTAGGTTGCCTGCCATTAGGGCGCGGGCGTCGCCAGCTAACAGACATCCCGATGATCTGCCAGACTTGAAGCATGGACGAAGCCACGGCAGCAGAGGTGATGGCGGAGTCTGCTGCCATGCTCAGGAAGGCCGGGGCGCGGTTCGCCTACCTGCATGGCAGCCGCGCCTTTGGGCAGTACCGCCCGGATTCGGACGTTGACATCGCGGCCTACTTCGGCGGCCAGCCGCCGAACGCGTTCGACATCCTGCTGCCGCCCGGCGTTGACCTCTTGGTCCTCGACCATGCGCCGCTGGAACTGGCCGGGCGGGTAGCGGCCCGCGGCAGGCTGCTCTTCGATGATGATCCCGTCAGCCGGATCCGATGGGAGGCTACCACCAGGAAGATTTACTTCGACGAACTCCCGCGCATCACCCGCGCGCACCGGGAGTTCGCGGCCAGTGTCACGGGCAGGCACGGGTAGCCCGTGGTAGACGAGGATCGCGTCCTGCGGCTGCTCCGGAGCATTGCCGACGACACTGCTGTCCTTCGGCAGGAAGCCGGGGCCAGCGAGGAGCGCCGTCAGGATCCCATGTGGCTGCGCGGCGTGAAGTACACCTTTGTTACCGCCATCGAGGCCTGCGTCGATGTCGCGCAGCACATCTGCGCGACGGAAGGATGGGGACCGCCGGCCGACAACGGTGACGCCGTCCGGCTGCTCGGAGAGCACGGAGTGCTTACAACTGAGCTGGCTATCTCGATCCGCAGGGCTGTCGGGTTCCGTAACGTGCTCGTGCATGACTACATCAAGGTCGATGACTCGATAGTCGTCGACAGGCTGAAGAGCCTAGGCGACCTCGAGGAATTCGTGCGCCATGTAGCGGCCTACGTCACTGGTGCGTAGCCCGAGCCTGAGTCGTCGCGCCAGCCACATGGCTAGCAAGAGGAGCAACTCTGGTCCGGGCTGAAGTGCCGGGAAAGGTCATCGCCAGAACAGGTCTGGATCCGTGCACAATGTGTGTCATTATCGTTTGCACCGTGGGGCGAGACCGCATGTGCAGACATAGCCGTTGACCTGCGGAAAGGCTATCGTACGGTCTCAGGCCTAGGACCTGCCGGAAGGTGGTGAGGGCAGCCTGTTGCATTGTGGCAACAGTGCGCCGCCGGGCGACCTATTCAAGGATAACGTCGAGTTCTTGCGCGACCTCTGCAACGAGTGATGCGACGTCCCTGAGGAAGCGGTTCTGATCAGGGGAGGCGCTTACGGTCGGAATCGGAGCGCCCCGGTCATAAACATCGGCAGCGATGATTCGAGCCCGGGTGAATGACGACCCCCGGCCATGCTGAGCGTAAGCCTCCTGCCATCCGAGTCGGACATCCTCGGCGAGGCGGCGCCGTGTGAGTTCTATGAGTTTATTGGTGATCGCGTTAGACATTGTGTCGATGATGGCCTGCTTCTCGTCAGCGTCAGGTTCCCCGCCCTCCCAACGCACCGGGCGTTGCACCATCAGGTACAACTGGACTTGCAGCTGGTTCCGCAGATCGGCTACAGGCTGGAGAGAGTCGTACTGGTCGGTCCAGCCTTCGGCCAGCCGACGGGTCAGCGCCTTCACCCGCGTCCAGTGCTCCTTCGGCGCATCCGGATTCATATCCAGGCCCAACAGGCCTCGCCACCGGGTGTGGAACGCCTTGGCGGCCTCGGTTACGGCCAGCGATAGGTTCATGCGGTCGAACACCGGCCGGCTAGGTCCGCTGAGGGCTGCCGACTCGGGATGAGCTAGCAGGCCCAGGAGCGCCTCGAACTGCCTGATTGCCCGCGCGTCCGTCTTCTTCTTCGAGTCGAGCGTCTCGTGGATTCCTCCGACGAAGAAGCGGGCCTCGTCGACGCGGCGGCGCAGGATGCGCTCGGCGGCTGGTCCGAGTTCGTCGCCGATGGCCTTGAGCACATTTTCTACCGATGCGAGGACGTGCTCTTCTCGCGACGAGAAAGTCGGCAGGTTGGCCCCCGACACCTGGTCGAAGTGCGTGAATACCAAATGCAGCTTCATCGCGTTGCCGGAGACCGCGATGCTCTTGAGGGCTGCAACAGGCGCCGCCTGCATGGGCTGTTTAGCGTTGTCGACTAGGAGCACCGCATCAACCTGCTCCAGCTGGGTCGCGACGTGAGTGGAGAGGGTTGCGACTGACTTCGGACTGTGCCCGAGTCCCTCGCCGTCAACGAGGACCAGCCGGACCGGATCGCCAGCCCACGCGGGCTCAAACGGGCCGCTGACCCGAATGCCGTTCACCAGTGGCGTCAGCAGCCGGCCGAACAGCGGCGCGTAGTTGCTGGAGAAGCGCGTCACCATCTTGATGAACGCCGCGCGGTCCTCGGACTCCCACGACCACATCGTGGGCCAGCCCTGCCTGTTCCGCTTCAGCTCGCCGATCTCCAAGGTGGTAAATCGCTTCTCGATCTCATCGACGAGCGAGTCCACGATGCCGTGGAACTCCTCGGACTGCCGCAGTTCGGTGTCGAGGGTTTCCTCGATGAGTTCGGCCAGAACCCGCTCGTCCTCGTCGAGACCCTCGAAGTCACTGATGACGGCGTTGGCATGCCGCTCGACGACCGTCTTAACCGCGGCAACGGCGTCGGCGACGACTTGCGCTGTCATAACCAAGTCGACCCGGCCGTAGTCGTCAGGGTCGATGCCGCCAAATTCAGCCCCGATCTCGTCGTCGACAATGTCATCGTCGTCATCGGTGGCGCTGCCGCGTCCGAGCACATAGCTGAACCGGAACCGCTGGTTTACGTGATCCAGGATGCGCCGGGTGACCTCGTCGTCCTTGCGCCCCCGGAAGGCAGCGAGCGCGGCAGCTGACACGTTCTCCGTCAGATAATCGATGACCTCGTCCCTGGGCGTGAAGGTCACCACAGCGCGGTAGGCCTTCTCGCCAGTGATGATCAGTTCGGTGTCGGCGACGGTGGTCTTGGCGGTGGATGTCGAGGGAAAGCGTTCCGTTTCCGGGTCGGTCCCTAGCAGCTGGCGCACCACGGTCGTCTTGCCGGCACCTGTAGTGCCCAGCAACAGGACAGTGCGGTAACCATCGGATGCGGAGGGGAGGGGCACAATGCTCCCCCGTAGGGCCGCGAAGTCGGTCCGCGTCGCCTCCAACCCGTCGTAGAAGATCTCGATAACACGCGGGTCGAACCGGCCGACGGCCGTAGCCCGCGCCGCAGGCTCCCACAGTTCTTCCGTACGGAGAATCTCGTTCAGCTGATCGATAAGGCGATTCGCCTCGGCTTCATTGCCGGTGCCCAAGCCGCGCCGGACGCGACGCCCCGGCTTGCCGGTTGATACGTCGAGACGAGCCGGATGACGGAATATGACTGACCAACTCTCGCGGCCTGCATTGCGGCTCTTAGTGGCGGTGTAAGGTTTCATGACCTCATCCTGTTGTTCCAGGGGTGTACCGTAGCAAGGGTGCCGGGCATCGCGACCGATGTCAAGACCTTCCGGTACACCCGTGGAACAACAACTGCCGGGCGTCTGAACACTCGCCAGCCTGTTGCTGGCCGCGAGCGCGCCGGGAGTGCCACCAGGTAGCACCCAGTGCTACACTCGCTTTGTGGATGCTTATCCGGAGATTACTCAGCGCGATTTGCGGACAAGATCGCGGGAGATCATGGATGCCGTCGAACACGGACAGTCCTTCACTGTCACCCGGGATGGCCATCGGATCGGCGAGCTGATCCCGCTGCGGCGCCGTCGGCGGTTCGTTCCCCGGCAGGAATTCGCCGTCATGTCGCGTAATGCGCCCGCCGTCGACCTGGAGACGTTCCGGGCGGACCAGGGCGCGGCGCTGGACTACGAGACTGGCAGCGCCTATGAGCGATGACCAGTACCGGCAGGGCATGCTGGACACGAACATCTTGATCCTTCGGAAGTGGATCAATCCTGCTGAGCTGCCGGATGAGATGGCGATCAGCGCCATCACGCTGGCGGAGCTGTCCGCGGGCCCGCACGAGGTGCGCCGCAACGACGAACAGGATGCGTACGACGAGCACGCCGAGCGTGCGCGGCGTCTTGAGATCCTGCAACGTGCCGAGAGCGAGTTCGACCCGGTGCCGTTTGATGCCGAGGCGGCCCGCATCTACGGCCGCGTGACCGCAGCCGTCATCGCCGCAGGCCGTAAACCACGAGGCCGGGCCGTCGACCTGATGATCGCCGCCACTGCCATTGCCGAGGGCCTTCCGCTGTACACGACCAATCCCACTGACTTCGGTGGGCTTGATGCCCTCATCCGTATCGTTCCTGTCACCAGGCCGCCCGTCTCGCACGAACAGCCAGCACACTGACACTTCCCAAGTGTGTCATTATCGTTGGCACCGTGGACCGTCGTCACATACACATTCAGGCCGCTAATCCCTGGCGGGTTCCGCGTTCTACGCACCGTGACCAAGGTAAACCGGGCTCGGGAAATCCGCACAGTGACGCCTGTTAAGTCGCGTAAAGATCATCGGGGCCGATCAGGAGGATGCGCTCGGGGGTGCGGGCGGCCTGACCGCGCAGGTCTTGGTCGAAGCCGGCAGCACTGTGGGGTTCTCCTCCGTCGCGGCCACAGGTTGCCCAGACCCGCCCGCCGCGGTTTGCCGACGCGGTCGTCGACGGGTCCGGAGCTGCCCGCCGAATCCTAGATTGCGGCGGAGTGTATCAGGATGCCGCTTTTCTCCCCCGTGAAAGTGATCGGCAAGCACTTGTCACAAAGGGGAGTTAAGTCATGGCCAATCAATTCTGGGAGTTCAGGGAGTTTCCTGGCCCCCACCCGAACGGGGAAGACAACGCGGTCATCTTCCTGAACGCTCCGGACCGCCAAGGACGCGGCGAGGCGTCCGCGGCCCTGCGCGGCGACGGCAGCGTGGGACTGTTCTACCTCGAGCCCGGCAGCCTGGGCGCGAGCATCAGCCCGAACTGGACGTACCAGGATTTCCCCGGCCCGAACGGGGCCAAGGCCGCCGTCATCTTCCTCAACGAGCCCGACCGGCAGGGACGCGGTGAGGTCACCGCCACCCTGCGCGCCGACGGCACCGCGAGCCTGCTGACCCTGGAGCCCGGCAGCCTGGGCACTAGCACCACGCACACCTGGGAATACGGGGAGTTCGTCGGACCCAAGGAGGCCGTCGACTTCCTGAACGAGCCGGCCAGGCAGGGACGTGGCGAGGCCACCGTGACCCCGCGCAAGAACGGCACCGTGGGCCTGATTTACCTGGTGCCCGGCAGCCTGGGCGACAGCACCGCGCACACCTGGTACTTCAAGGAGTTCCCGGCCCCGCACGGCGTACGGGACGCCCTGACGTTCCTGAACGCCCGCCCGCGGCAGGGGGAGGGAGAAGTCAGCGGATACGCCCACACCGACGGGTCCGCCACAATCTTCTACCTCGAGCCCGGCTCGCACTGATCGCCCATAGAGCAGACGCCCCGGTGGCCGCCAGGCACCGGGGCGTCACCACGCGCGGCCCTCCTGGCCGCCGCCACTTACTGCTCGAACCACCAACCCTCGGCCTGCTTGACGCGGTGGTGGCGTCGGAGCGGCTCAAGCTGCTGCCGGAAGACTGATCCGCGGGCCTGGCAGGAAACCGTCTGCCCCACGGTCACCTGTGTAGTTATCGTTTGCAGAACGGACTGTGGTCATACGCACAGGAGACCTGCGCAGTAGACGAAATCCTGGTCATCATGTCTGGCACCGTGGAGCGGGCTCCCGTCAGCCTGGCGATAGCCCTGAACGGGTTTTGTGTCAGGTTGTGACCGCGCAACCGACCGCCAGGGCGGCGCCGCCGACGAGGAAGAGTTCGGCCCTGGCTCCGCGTGCGGCGAATTCCACGCGACGTCGAGACACTGCCAGGAGCGTGAACCGCCGTCAGGAAACATGCCCCAGCCCGAACCAGAGGCGCGACGAGATATGACAGCATGACTTTGTGAGCATGCGAGTGCCCGGGAAGGAAACGCGGCTGGAAGCCGCGGATTATCTCGCCGCGCCGCCAGACGCGTTCGGCGATATCGAGGTCGTCGATGGGCTCGTGGTCCACAACATGGCGCAGTCGGAGTTGCATGACCTCGTGGTGCGTCGGCTGGCCGCAGCTCTGGAGAACGCCCGTCCGGCTGAGGGACCGTGCTTCCGGGTCAGCACGGATGTCGCGGTAAGGTTCGCGGACGCCGCGAGTTCGTCGGCGGACCGCAGGCTCAACATCCGGTACCCCGACATCGTCCTGCGCGACTGTGACCCCTATGACGTGAACACCGTACAGGATCACATCCAGCTCATCGTCGAGGTGACCTCGGAGGCGACCGTCGAGATCGACACCACGGCCAAGCGTCTCCAGTACGCCGCCGCTGGGGTTCCGGGATATCTGGTCATCCATTTCGACAAGGACTGGGCGCGGATCAGCGAGATTGAGGAGTACCGCCTCGACTGGTCTGGCCGCCGGTACGTCGCGCACGCCGTACACCGCCGGGCGCTGATACTGGATGAGCCGCTTCGCCTCACTGTGACGTTCGAGGACCTCCAGCGTCCTTGAAGTCATGGACAGAGCAGGTACCAGCCTGCGGCCGTGCGCGCTGCGGCGGCAAGCGCGGTCAGCGAGCTAGTTCTCCAGCATCCCAGCGGCATCGTTCAAGAGTTCCCCCGTATGCGGCGCAAGTATGTGCCCAGCGTCCAAGGCGGGACGCAGCAGGTCATGGACCGCAGCGGCGAACATCTTGCTGTGCTCGTCAGGGAGGCGCCGGAGATCCGCCAGGCAGCCGGGCGTCCGGACGTACTTTACCCATCCGAGCCGAGGTCAGCCAGCAGCGCATCCATGGAGTCGTACACCTTTCCGTCTGGCGCATCGCCGCCGGGACGGGATGGGTACCTTGCCTCGTGAACGACCCAGTACAGCTCGGCCTCTCGCTGCTCCAGCGCCTTCAGCGCGTGATACTCCTCCAGCGGGACCACGACCGCTTCAACGTGACCTCCGCAGATGATCACCTGGTGATCAGCAATCTCGTCGCCGGAGGTAACGGGGTCCTCACTCACACTCCGACCATACCGCGACAGCTCGTCGCCATGGCTGACCCGTCACGCCGCCGTGATGGCTGAACTGGCAACGATAAGCGGCTGCTCCGGCAGCTCCTTCCAGAAGCCAGGCGGACAATGTGTGTCATTATCGTCGGCACGACGGCGAGTCAATGCACTCGTAGATACACCCATGACCTGGAATAACCTTGCACGGCGGATTATGCGGGCGCGGTGATTGGTGTTTCGCCATGCGGCGCCGGGTTATTCTTCAATGGCCCCGCCCATGGCTCGCAGGTGATCGCGGAAACTCAGGGAAGGTGTCCGCTGGCGCTGGGCAAGGTAGCTGCCGAACTGCACTTGACTTCGCAGGGAGGTACCTGCGTGGAGCTGTTCGGCTTGGCGCCGCTCGGTGTCGCGGATTGTCTCCGCAAGCGTGAAAACTTCCCCGGCGCGGCTGGCCGGCACGAACAGCACGCCATCGTCATCGCCGAGGACCAGGTCCTCACGATCCACGGCCCACTCTCCCACCGTGGCGGACGCCAGCGCATCCAGGACCCGGGGATCGAGACGCTGCGGGCCGGCCGGGATCGTTCCGAGGCTGAAGACCGGCAACCCGATCGCCTGGATGTCGGCGGTGTCGCGATGCAGCCCCCAGATCACGATTCCGTCCAGCCCTGCAGCCTGAGCCTCCCGAACCACCAGGTCGCCGACGCAACTCTCATCGAGGCGCCCGTCGTTGTCGGCCACCAGTACCTCGCCAGGTGCCGCCCCTTCGAGCGCCTCGAGGAAAATATCGACGCTGCCGACATGCCGGGCAGGACACACCCGCCCAGCCAGCCGGCTGCGGGGCACGACCGCGTGCATACCCGCAGGCGCGCAGCGCACCGGGAGCTGAGCGCGGATGCATGCATCCGCCAGGTGGGCAGTGGTCAGCGCCGCAAACCGCCGCCGGAGCTCTTGGTCATCCATCCTGCACCTTCGGCTCTCATCTTCGTGGTGAGGGTTAACCTGACCATGCTCAGCGCGCTCGGGTGGCGATCCCAGAGCCAATGCGGCAGAATTGGTTTGCAGATGAAGCCAATCGAGCTGGGCGGGCGTCTGGGCCGCTGGTCATCCGGCCGCGGGCCGCTGCCTGTGCTGCTTGCCGCACGGCTACGGCGGCTGATCGACGAGGGGGAGCTACCGCCAGGTGAGCCGCTGCCACCTGACCGGGCTCTCGCTTCAGCGCTGGCGGTCGGGCGCAGCACCGTGGTGGCCGCCTATGACCTGCTGCGCCGTGATGGGCGGATCGTCCGGCGCCAGGGCAGCGGCACGCAAGTCGCCGGGACTGCGCGTGCCGCAGGACGGCCTACGACCGGCGCGCCGCTGTTCTTGCATCTGCTGGAGCCGCGGGATGGCGTGATCCAGCTCACCTGTGCGGCCCCCAGCACGCCGCCACCGGAACTGGCAGAGGCCTACGCGAGCATCGTGCCCACGCTGGCCGGGATCTGTGGTGATATCGGCTACCACCCAATGGGCCACCCGGTGCTGCGCACCGCGATCGCCGAGCGCTACACCCGGCACGGGATCCGCACCGGCCCTGACCGCATTCTGGTTACCAACGGTGCCCAGCAAGCCCTGTCACTGCTCGCCCGCGCATTTCTCACCCCCGGTGCCTCCGTACTGGTGGAGGCACCCACCTATCATGGCGCGCTGGAGGCTTTCCGCGACGCTGCGGCCGTGCCTCGCGCGCTGCCGGTCGGGCTCAGCGGGCTGGAGATGGCCGCCCGGCAGCACCGCCCCGCCCTCGCCTACGTGATCTCGACCTTCCACAACCCGACCGGTTCGGTGCTGTCCCCGCTGGCCCGGCGGACGCTGGCGGAGACCGCCGCAGCCACCGGTGTTCCGCTGATCGACGACGAGGTGCTGGCCGATCTTGGTTTTCCCGGCGAGCAGGCCTCGCCGCCGCTGGCCGCCTACGCAGACACCGTGATCTCGGTCGGCTCGCTTTCCAAGACCGTCTGGGCTGGGCTGCGCATCGGATGGGTGCGCGCCCCCGAACCGGTGATCGCCCGGCTCGGGCGACTGCTGGCCGTGCACGACCTCGGCGGGAACATCCCCGGTCAACTGGCTGCCGCCGGCCTGCTGCCCCGGCTGGAGCCGTTGTCGCAGCGCCGGGCAGCAGAGCTGAAAACCCACCATGACCACCTGCGAGCAGAACTGGCCCGTCATCTTCCCGACTGGCACGCACCGCCAGTGCCGGGCGGGCAAACCCTGTGGGTACGCCTGCCACACGGCGACGCGACCTCGTTCGCGCAGGCGGCCCTGCGCGACCGCGTCGCGGTACTGCCAGGAAACGGGCTTGACGCATCGGGCCGAAGCGGGGAGCATCTGCGCCTGCACTTCCTCGCCTCCCCCGGCGACCTTACCGAGGCCACCCGCCGCCTCGCCAAGGCCTGGCACACCTACCACCCGCAGGCCCGCGTCACCTCACCAGCCGCACTGACGGTATGAGGGTGCCCGCAGACCTTTCGCCGCCGCCGCGGCTACGCAGAGATGCCCTGGCGTAGGGCCTCGCGGACGATGTCGACTCGGCCTTTCGCGCCGAGCTTGGCCAGGATGTGCGAGATATGGGTCTGGACGGTACGTCGGGACAAGAACATGCCCCGGGCGATGTCCGGGGTTGACGTGCCCCCGGCCACCATGGCAGCGATCTTCAGCTCGGTCGGCGTGAGCGCCTCCCAACCGGAGGCCGCGCGCGGTCCGCGACGGCCGCGGACGCCGCGCCTGATGCCGTAGGCGCGGAGCCGGCTGTCGGCTCGCCGGATGTCCCAGCGGGCATCGAGGTCCTCGTACAAGCCGACGGCTTCGTTCAGGGCGGCTCTAGCCTCATCTTCCTGGCCGCGCTGCGCCAGCACGGCGGCCAGGTCCTCCAGGGCGGCAGGCAGCTGCACCGCAGGCCCCAGCGACCGGTAGTGCGCGACGGCGTCCCCGAGCGGGACCGGATCAGACCGGAGCAGCCCGCGGCACCGCAGGCTGGCCGCGGCCGCCCTCGCCGGTTGGGTTTCTGCCGCCGCCTCCGCCTGGCAGGCCTGCGCCGCGGCCCGCGCCATCCGCTTGTCCCCGGCGGCGAGCGCGAGCCGCACCAGGTCTGGTAGCCACTGGTGGATCAGGGTCATCTCACCGTGGTGCCGGGGCAGGATCTCGGCCAGCCTCAGCATGGCCTGGCGGGTGTCCCCGCCCTGCTCCAGCGCCAGCGCGTGCGCGGCGACCAGGAAGTCCCGATTCTCCCGGTCGGTAAGAATCTGGATGGGCAGAGCCAGGCCCTGGCGAAGGTGCTGGGCGGCCGTGGTGCGCTGGTCCCGGCGCCCGGCGATGAGCGCGGCCACACCGTGCGCCAGCAGCGCAGGCCAGTCTTCGCGCAGAAATGCGTACCTCAGCCCGGGAGCATCGATGTCATCGGAGTTCAGCTCGGCCAGCGCATCGTCCCACTGGCCGAGCCAGTACCGCAGTACCGCCGCGGTAACCCAGGTCGCGCGGTCAGAGATCCCGCTACGCTGGGCGAACTCACGAGTCTGCTGCAGGGCCAGCTCGGCTTCCGGCCAGCGGTCAAGATTTTGCAGCGTAAAGATCCGGACCTCAAGGGCGTACGAGCGCAGGTCCGGGTGGCCGGGATCGTCGCCCAGCATACGTAGCGCCCGGTCGATGTAGTCAAGCGCGGCGGCATGATCGCGCCTGACCCCGTGGGTAAACCACAGAGCGGACAGCGCGTGGGCGGCCGCGAACGTGTCGCCTGCCTCCTCGGCGACGGTCAGGGCCTGGTGCGCGGTCGCGTCCGCCGCGTCTAGGTCGCCGGTGCCCGCCCGCTCGAGCATCGCCAGCACGACCAGCATCCGGGCGCGCCACTGGCGGGGCAGGTCCGCAGACGCCAGTGCCCGCCGTATGGTCGCGATCGCATCATCGTTGTGGCGCGCGCTGATCTGAGCACGCGCCAGCACTCTGAACGTCTCGGCCTTCCGCACTGGGTCAGTCATCACCGTCAGCGCCCGGCTGGCCCGCCTGGCCGCCTCCTCATAGGATCCGGCGGCGAGCAGCGCCCACACGAGGCTGGCCGTGAGCCCGCCCCAGGTCTGGTCACCGCTCGGCGTCTCGTCCAGCTCCCGCCGCAGCAGGTCGGCCGCCAGCTGCGGCGCCCGCGCGGTCAGTCCCGGCGCGGTCTGGATGAGCCACGTCCGGGCCCAGCCCCTACCCGGCCGTCCCGCGGCGGACAGCTGCTGCGCGACGCTCAGGGCATCCGCGCCGGAGGCCGCGAGGTCTTCCGCCGCCTCGGCATGCAACGCCGTTCGCAGCGCGGCCGGCGCAGCAGTACCGCCAAATCGGTGACGGCGAACTTCCCGCCGAGCAGCGCGGCGGTCCGCAGCATCTGAGTCGTCTCGGCCGAGACCGAGCTGAGCCGGTCGGCCAGCGCCGCGGCCAGCGAGACCGGCAGCTGCTCCTGGGCCACCGAAACTTCCGAGACGGGCCTGACCTGCAGCGCCTGCTCGCGTACCAAGGCGTCGGCAAGCTCGCGCACGTACAGCGGATTGCCGGCCGCCTGAGCGGTCAGCCGCCGCAGCGCGTCCCCGGGCGGCGCTCCGACCATCGCCGTGACCAGGGCGGCCACGTCCGTTTCTGGTAGCGGCCCGAGCGTGATCACCGTGCCGCCGCGGCGGACGACGGCCGCGCGCACCTGCCGCACTTCCGGTCGGCGCAAAGGTGACCGGCACGTCCCGATCAGCAACAGCCGTAGCTGGTCGATCGAGGCGGCGAGCTGGTGCCAGACGATCAGCGACGCGTTGTCGGCCCACTGCAGGTCCTCGACGACCATCACCATCGGGGCGGCCGCACACAGCTCGTCCGCCAGCGCCAGCGGCATGCGCCCGCCGCGGGTCAGGCGAACCCAGCCGCACCTGAAGGCAGTCCAGCATCACCCGCAGCGGCAGTTGCTCAATAAGCGGGTCCGCCAGCCCCCATCCAACATCCCATCCGGGCTGGCTCACGGTCGACAAGGCCTCGGCCACCAGGGACGACTTGCCGATGCCCGGCTCGCCCTCGACCCAGATCACCGCTCCCTCGTCACGGCGGAGCGCCTCTACGCCGTCCCGGAGGGCCGCGAGCTCTTGGCTGCGGCCCACCCACTGCGGCGGCCGGTCGATGGGCCACATGGGAGTAAAGGTAATGCGGCATAAGAGCACTCGTGCGCTCACCATCGCGCGTCGCGGGCTCATTGCGGTGGACCGGCGGTCAGGTGCAGGCTGCTGGTGGTGCGCTGCCCGGACGGGCTGACCCAGGTGACGGAGATCGTGTCGCCGGGATGGAAGCGGGCCAGCATGCTGGTCAAGTCGTCGGGCGAGCTGACGGCGTGCCCGTTGACCGCCGTGATGACCGCTCCGCCGGTCATGCCGGCCGACGCCGCAGGACTCCCGCAGATCGCCCCGTCGATCAGGGCGCCGGAGCTGACCGGCGCGATGGTCGACGGCACGACCAGGTCAGCATTGCTGGTGTAGCAATTCGGGGCGCTCCCCGAGCCACCGCCCCCTTGCTGCTGGGCCTGCGTCTGCGGGTTGCTGCTGGATCCGGAACCGAGGAAGATTCCCACGAACGGCGGGTAGCCGATCACGATCGTGGAGCTAGCGTGGCCTCCGGCGATCTGGCGGGCGATCGACAGCGCCGTGTCGATCGGGATCGCGAACCCGGCCGAGGCCTGCTGCTGGGAGCTGACGTCATTGCCCGCGGTGTCCATGCCGATGACGCCGGCGGAACTGGCCAGCGGACCGCCGGAGTCGCCGGGCACGACGTCGGCGCTGGTCTGGATCATTCCGTGCAGGGTCTCGGCGCCGGCCGAGCTCCCGGCGTCGCTGGCGGTTATGGTCTGATTCAGCCCGGTCACCTGGCCGGCCGCCGTGGCAATGGCGCCTCGGCCCTCGGCGTTGCCCAGGGCCACGACCGCTGCTCCGGCCTTGACCGAGGAGGAGTTGCCGATCGGCACCGTCGTCAGCCCGGACGCGTTCTGCAGCTGGATCAACGCGACGTCGCCGGTCCGGTCGTAGCCGACGACCCGGGCCGGGTAGGTCTTGCCCGTCGAGATCACGGTGGCCGTGATCTGGGTAGAGCCGTCAATGACGTGGTTGTTGGTCAGTACCAGCCCCTCGGCGTTGATCACCATGCCGGTC
>Ga0302324_100006460_pt1 | contig 25256 bp, 20 predicted proteins | sample Palsa_T0_1_FD_201949 | JGI IMG/M metagenome (GOLD analysis project Ga0302324, IMG submission 201949) | Peat permafrost microbial communities from Stordalen Mire near Abisko, Sweden - Palsa_T0_1 | ecosystem: Environmental > Terrestrial > Soil > Palsa > Peat permafrost | place: Sweden: Abisko... | reverse complement strand
CGGGGTTGTGCTTAATTGGGACTGGGTAGGGCTAAACCGTGGTGGATGAACGAGTTCCGAATGTCGGCTTGGGCTGGGGGAACGTGGCCAGCGGGTTGCTTAGTTCTATAGCAACCTGGGACGGCACGAATTCAGGGAGCTTGATTCGGGAAGCCTGGGGAGCTGGTTGGGGGCTTCCAGGAAACAGGCCAGGAACGTGGCAACAGGCCGGGAAAACTCGGAATAATAAGTAGAGAAGGCCGAAGAGAACGGCCTCACGAAAGGGAAAATGTCCGGTAGACTGGGCAACGATCTTATGAGAACGAATCTGGCAACAGTGCTCGATCCGAACCGCCGCAGCAACGATGCTGGAGAGTTTGATGCCGCGCTGCGCCGCCGCATTGTGGGCCAGGACGCGGCCGTCGAAAAGGTCGTCGAAATTTATCAGATGTTTCTGGCGGGGTTGAACGCGCCGGGACGTCCGGTGGGGAACCTGCTGTTTCTGGGGCCCACGGGATCGGGCAAGACGCGGGTGGTCGAGGCCATGGCCGAGGCGCTGTTTGGGGACGCGCGGGCTTGCATCAAGATTGATTGCGCGGAGTTTCAGCATTCACACGAGATTGCCAAGCTGATTGGTTCGCCTCCGGGATATTTGGGACATCGGGAGACGCATCCGCTGCTCACGCAGGAAGCGCTGAACCAGTGGTACACGGAGAAGCTGAAACTGTCGATTCTGCTGTTTGATGAAATCGAGAAGGCGAGCGATTCGCTGTGGCAGTTGCTGCTCGGAATTCTGGACAAGGCGACTTTGACGCTGGGCGATAACCGGCGGGTGGATTTGTCGCAGTGCATCATTATTCTGACTTCGAACCTGGGCGCGGGCGAAATGACGAACCTGGTGGATGGCGGGTTCGGATTTGCTCCGAAAGCGGTTGAGGTGAACGAGTCGTTCGACGACAAGATTCAGCGCACGGCGGTGGACGCGGCGCGGCGCAAATTTACGCCGGAGTTCATGAACCGGATTGACAAGACAGTGGTGTTCAAGACGCTGCGCGATGAACATCTGTCGCAGATTCTGGACATTGAACTGGGAATGGTGCAGCAGCGAGTGCTGATGGCTGCGGGCACGAGCCAGTTCGTATTCAACTGCACTACGGCGGTGAAGGAATATCTGTTGAAGGAAGGCACCGACCCGCGGTATGGGGCGCGTCACTTGAAGCGGGCGATCGAACGGAATCTGGTGTTCCCGCTGGCGAATCTGGTCGCGACCGGGCAGGTGAAGCTGGGAGACTTTGTGCGTGTGGACATGGCTTCGGAGAACAAGATGATTTTTGTGAAGGAAGCCGAGAACAGCATGGCTCCGGTGATGCTGGAACGCTATGGCGCCGCGGCCGCAGCCCCGCCGGGCGCGCGGGCGGCACGGACCGCGGTGAATAGCCGCCGGACTGATTTTGGAGCGCCGTCGCCGGGGGTGGCGGAGAGTAAGTAGCTGCGAGCTTCGAGCTACTAGTAGGACCAACAATTTTTCCTGAGCTCGCTTGAACGCATCTCGCGAGTTCTCCCTTTGGATGGCGCCGGAAATATCCCGGCGCCTTTTTTATTCTTCTGGTCTTGTGGAGCTGGTCCTCATTGTCGGATCGGGAGCCTTAGGCGGTTGCGGTCGAGCTGCGCTCGACTGGACAGCCGGGGGCGGCTGTTCCCACATAAAGCGATTTGGCTGTTCCCGGATAAGGCGCTTTGGCGTCGCGTCGCAGAGGGCGAGTTATCCTCAACGGCGTTTTCGAATGGCGATGAAGCACGGGCGAGCGTTATCTTGCGGGCTTATTCGAGCCGAGCTCGCCATCGTACTGGCGGATCACCGCGTAGCACTCGCAGGCGGAGGCTTCAAGTTTGTTGCGGTTTACGATTTTGACTGCGCCACGGGTGTACTGGATGAGCTTCTTCTTCTGCAAAACTCCGGCTGCCAGGCTCACGGTGGGCCGGTCGGTTCCGAGCATGGTTGCGAGAAAATCATGGGTGATGGGCAGCGCGCCGGAACCCACTCTGTCCTGAGTCATCAGCAACCACCGGGTCAGGCGCTGCTCAATGCCGTGCAGCCGATTACAGGCGGCGGTTTGGGCAATCTGCATGCCTCGAATTGCGGTGTAGCGGTTCAGCAGCAAGCGAAGCTGGGGAGTGGATTCCAGAGTGTTTTGCAAAGCTCCGACTTTGACCCGAAATCCGTCTCCCGTGATTTGTACCACCGACTGCAGCGGACTCCTGCTCAGGCCAACCACTGCCGGTGTTCCTGTAAAACCCTCGTTGCCAACGACGCCGGCCTCGGCGGTTTTTCCATCTTTCATAACGACCACAAGAGAAATCAAACCTCGATTGGGGAAATACGTAGATTCCACCTTCCCACCTGCCTCGTGAAGGACCAGATGGTTGGGCAAGCGGAGATATTCGAGGTGAGGGCGAAGTGAGTTGTACTCGCTATCGGGGATCGATAGAAGTATTTTGTTGCTGACTGGCTTGCCCGCGGCATTGGTTCTTTCGCCAGACTGCACGACTTGGAGGTCTTTGCGCACCAGAAGCGGGAACCGAAAAACCTCCAGGATGCGGGGACGAATTCACCCGACAAGATTTGCGAACAGGAACTGTGCTTACTCGCGTTGCGGGCGGAGTATACAGGGTCGAGAGGCGACGTTTCTGTAGGGTATCTTACATTGGGCTCAGCCATGGGCTCAGCGTTGCGAGGGGCAAGCATCGCGGCCACGAAACTTTACCAACAGAAGCTATTCCACGCACTGCAAAAGGAGGCCCTGAAAATCAGCCGTTCGCACGCGAAACTCCATTCTGTGTCTGTAGGATGCCCGACAGACCATCCAAATTGGCTGTCTGTAAGATTTTGCCCACCATGAGCCGGAAGCTGGTGTGGATTGAGCAGCAGCGTTTTCGGGGTTTTGGTTGTTCGGACTGTGGCTGGCGGTTCAAGCCTGCTGAGGAGGTGACCGGAACGTCTTTCAACGAAATGATGCGAAACTTCGAGTTGCAGCGCGACCAGGAGTTTGCCTCCCATGTTTGCGCCGATCACTCCAGGCAGGTTTAGGCGCCCACCGGCTCGAATCAACAATCAAGTCGCCGGGGTTCGCGCAGAACTGTCTTCGTCTTTTTTCCTCCGATCTTCTCCTCTGAAAATCTCGACAGCTGTTGTAACCGGGCGTTCAGACTCATGAAAAATTGCTGGGCGTGACGGCACATTCGCGAGGTCGTCGTTACCTGTCCCTTACTTGGCGCGGTAGACGGTTTTGCCTGCGACCATGGTCCACAGGACTTTTGTGTTGCGCATTTTTTCTGGAGAGATGGTGAGGACATCGCGATCGAGGAGGATTAAATCTGCGCGCTTGCCGGGGGCGATGGCGCCGATGGAATCCAGGTTCATGGCGTGCGCGGAGTTGCGGGTGTAGGCGTAGAACATGGCTTCGCGGGGCATGGCTTGCGAAGGATCGAGGACGCCTTCGTCGCCTTTACGGGTCTCGGCCTGGTAGGTGGCGTAGAAAACGTTGGCGGTCGAGACCGGCCAGTCGCTGGCCCCGGAAATGATGCCTCCGTTGTCGAGGATGGAACGGGCGGGATATTGCCACTTATAAATTTCGGGCGCGAGATAGGGCTTCACGATTTCGATGGTGTCGTTGCTGGCCTCGGCCCAGAAAAGCTGCAGGGCGCTGATGACGCCGAGTTCGCGGAAGCGGGGAAAATCTTCGGGGCGGACGAATTGTTCGTGGGTGAGGGTGTGGGGCAGATGAGAATCGCCGTTGGCCTGGCGGGCGGCGGCAATGCCGTCGAGCGCGGCCTTGACCGCGCCGTCGCCGATGGCGTGGACGTGGATGATGAGCCCTTGTTTGTCAGCGGCGATGCAGAGTTCGGCGAATTTTTTGGGATCGAACAGGAGTTCGCCGTTGCGGGCATTATTGTTGCCAGCGGGATTTTTGTAGGGTTGGGTGAGGTTCGCGGTTTGCGAAGGGAACTCGACTACGCCGTCGGCGAAGACTTTGATGCCGGTGATGTGGAGATTCGGGACATCTTTATATAGCTCGCGAGTTTTCTCGACGGCGGCGAGTTCGGCCGCGGGATCTTTGGCAAAGACTTGCGGGAAGGCGACGATTTGCGACGTGAGTTCGCCGTGGTCGGCGAGGAGTTTGTAGGCCTGGAGGACTTCGTCGCGCGCCAGAGGATCGAGCCAGGCGGTGATGCCGAGGCTGTAATTGTAGCGGAGCGCGGCGCGGGCGGCGGCGAGCAGTTCGTCGGGTGTGTGTGGGGGCAGCAGAGGTTCGATTTTTTCCATGCCGGCGTCAACCAGGAAACCGTTGGGCTGGCCGATCTTACTTATGCCGTAGTAACCGCGTTCAGTGGGGGAAAGCTTCTTCAGAAAATCGGCGGTGATGCCGGCGCGTTCGAGCAGGGCGTGATTGGCCCAGGCGGTGTGGCCGTCCATGCCGCGGAGCAGAACACATTGCTTCGCGTATGCGGCGGTGCTGAAGTCGGCGTTGAGAACGTCGGGATGCGACCAGAAGGCGAGGGGCAGGCCTTGGATTTCGAGGATGTCGCCGCGCATGCCGCGGCCGTTTTTTTTCGCGTTGGCGACGAAGGGCGAAAGGCGGGTGAGGGTGAAAACTCTGTCGCTGGCGTCGGCGCCGATGAGGCTGAGTCCGCCATCGATGGAGTGGCTGTGGGAATCGATGAAACCGGGGAAGAGGGTTTTGCCGCCGAGGTCGATGCGCTCGGCGGCGGGGGCGGCGGACTTTTCGACTTCCTGGAGGTTGCCGACCGCGAAGATATTGTCGCCGCGGATGGCGACGGCTTCGGCGTAGGGATTTTCGGGATTGCCGGTGAAGACCTGGGCGTGGAAGAAGATTCGGTCGGCAGAGTCCTGCGCGCTCAGCGGGGCCAGAAGAAAGAATGATGCAGCGCAGAAAAGAAAAATGATACGGCGCGAGAATGTGAGCACGCGGTCGGCCTTTCCCAAGGCGGGCTTGAAGGGGGATTCAACTCAAACGGAAAGTGACACTATACACAAGTCCGCGCAGTGGGGAAGTACCGGGGCTAAAGCCGGACTTGGTTACGCGCTTTACGCAGCCCCTTCGACTTCGCTCAGGGCAGGCTCTAAAGGGCCGCGCTTCCACCTGCTCTTGCGCCAGCAAGCCTATGGGCTGCATTGACTTGGGGGTTTCGGCCACGTATGATTCGCGGCTGATGATCGGGCAAACTTTCTCGCACTACAAGATTGTGGAAAGCCTCGGCGGCGGAGGTATGGGAGTGGTGTACAAGGCCGAGGACACGCGGTTGCACCGGTTCGTGGCGCTGAAGTTTTTGCCCGATGAAGTGGCGCGCGATCCACAGGCTCTGGGACGTTTTCAGCGGGAAGCGCAGGCGGCGTCGGCGCTGAATCATCCCAGCATCTGCACGATTTACGACATTGGCGAGGAGAATGGCAAGGCGTACATTGCCATGGAATTCCTGGACGGCTCGACGTTGAAGCATTTGATCAACGGGCGTCCGCTGGAGCTGGACCGGCTGCTTGATATTGCGATTGAAATTGCAGACGCGCTGGATGCGGCGCACTCGCAGGGGATTATTCATCGCGACATCAAGCCGGCGAATCTTTTTGTGACGCGGCGCGGGCACGCGAAGATTCTTGACTTTGGACTGGCGAAACTCTTGCCGTCGCACTCAGGCGGGGCGCGAGTGGGAGAAACGCCGGGCGGTGCGAGCCTGGGTACGATGACGGTTACCTCGGGCGAGGCGGCGGACCTGTTTACCAGTCCCGGGACTGCGGTGGGGACGGTGGCCTACATGTCGCCGGAGCAGGTTCGGGGCAAGGAACTGGATGCGCGGAGCGATCTTTTTTCGTTCGGGACGGTGCTTTACGAAATGGCGACGGGCTTGATGCCGTTTCGCGGCGACACCTCCGGCGTGGTGTTTGAGGCGATTCTGAACCGGCTGCCGGCTCCCGCATTTCGGATCAATCCGGAGATTCCGCCGAAGCTGGAAGAAATTTTGCAGAAGGCTTTGGAAAAAGACCGCGAGATGCGTTACCAGGTGGCGGCGGAAATCCGCGCCGACTTGAAACGCCTGCGGCGGGAAACGGATTCCTCGGGGCGGGTTTCGTCGGGCAGCGGTTCGCAGGCGGCGGTGAGTGGAGCGGTTCCGGTGTCGGGGTCGACGCCGGGGATGGCGGCGGCTTCGGGTGCGGTGCAGAGTGGGGCTGGATCGGGTTCATCCCCTTCTGCGGCTGCGGCTTCGTCTTCCTCGATTTCTTCGTCTTCCGTTTCTTCGGTGCGGGCGGTGGCGGGGCAGCACAAGTTCGGGGTCGTGCTCACGTCGGTGATTCTGTTGGGGCTGGTAGCGGCGGCGGCTTTTGGAATCTATTCCTATGTTTTCCGGAAGCAGGCGACGGCATTCGAACGCTTCACGGTCACGCCGGTTACCGAGACGGGCAAGGCGTCGCTGGCGGCGGTGTCGCCCGATGCGAATTACATTCTGAACGTGCAGCGCGAGGGCGGGCAGCAAAGCCTGTGGCTGCGGAATATTCCAACCAAGAGCAACACGCAGATTGTTCCGCCGTCGGATGACCGCTACTACAGCGTGAGTTTTTCGCCGGACGGAAATTCGATTTATTTCATCAAGGACGAAAAGACTGAGAAGAACGTTTACAGCCTGTACCGCGCGCCGGTGCTGGGCGGGGGGCTGGAGCGGATTGTCCACGACATCGCGAGCGACATCAGCTTTTCACCGGATCGCACCCACTTTGTTTTTCTGCGCAAGAGGCGCAACCAGGGCGAAGGCGATCTGATCATTGCCAACGCGGACGGCTCCGGGGAGAAGGTGTTGTCGAAGCAGACCACCCGCCTGTACGACCCGGCATGGTCGCCGGATGGAAAGTCGATCGTGGCGGCGGAATTTGTGGCGGACGCGTCGGCGTTGTCGCTGCTGGACCTGTTTGATCCGGCGACGGGGGCGAAAACAATATTCAAGAAATCCGACATGCGGCTGAGTTCGCCCATCTGGTTGCCCGATCAGAGCGGCATTCTGGTGGTGGGCAGCGGGCGCGATTCTAACTTCAATCGCAGTCAGATCGGCATGTTCTCATTCCCGCAGGGAGTGTACCGGCCGATCACGAATGATACGAATTCTTACCCCAGCATGAGCCTGTCGGCGGACGGAAAGACCATTGCGACGGTGCAGTCGCAATATGTGGGAGCGCTGCAGACGGCGACTTACGACGGCAAGGTTGCGGGCAAGCCGGTGACGATCAGCAGCCGTCCTCCCACGAACTGGTTTGCCTGGACGCCCGACGGGAAACTGCTGGCGGAGCAGGAGAATGGCATTTTTGAGATGAACGCCGACGGCAGCAATCGAGCGCCACTGCTGCATGACGATTTTCCGTCGTTCGTGCCGATTTCCTGCGATCACGGGCACTATGCGATTTTCGCGTCCGCGTCGCGCGGGGGCGGCAATTCGGTGAACATCTGGCGATCGGATGCGATGGGCGGAAACCTGAAGCAGCTGACGACGGGCACCTACGACCAACCGGCGATGTGTTCGCCGGACGGGAAATGGCTGGTCTATGCCAGCTTCGATGCGGGAAAATTTGTGGCGAAAAAAGTTTCCGTGGACGGGGGGACGCCGACGCAGCTTTCAGAATCGTTGCTGACCTGCGGCTGCGTGAACGTGTCGCCGGACGGAAAAAATCTGGCGTTTCAAACCCAGCCCACGACCGGGGGTCCGGTGGTGATCAAGATTCTGGATTTTGATACGCTGCAGCCGGTGAAAATTCTCGAACGCGATCCGCGGGCGGGCGGGGAGATTCGCTATACCTCGGATGGGAAAACGATCGGCTACCCGATTCGCGAGAATGGCCTGTACGCCCTGTGGGTGTCGCCGGTGGATGGCACGCCGGGCCATCGCGTCACCGAGTTCGAAGCGGATCGCATTGACGACTTTCACTGGACCCTGGACGACAAAACTCTGGGGCTGCTGCGCACTCACGAAGACAGCGACGTTGTACTGCTGCGCCAAACCTCCGCGGCGCGGTGAGCGAGTTCTGACCTGCCGGTTCCAGCCGGAACCGGTGACCTTCGTAATCGCCGCGGGACGTTACCGCATTGCTGGTGCGGAAGGGCGCTCCTAGAATTGGAGCAGGGTTTACTCCGCCTGATTCCGCATGCCTGAGATCACAAAACGACTGGACCGAGCCGAACTAGGGAAGCGCATTGAGCGCGCGGAGAAGCTTCTGCAAAAAGGCAAGACCGCGGAGGCCCTGGAAGAGTATCTGCTGGTTCTGCGGGACGATACGGAGAACGATGTGGTGCGGCAACTGGCGGCGGATTTGTGCCTGTCGTTGAGCCGCAACGCTGACGCGGTCAAGTTGCTGGGCGATCTGTTTGAGCGGCAGGTGGGGACGGGCGATGCGACTCGGGCCAGCCTGACCTATAAGAAACTGGCGCGCCATGGGAACCCGACATGGCAGCAGAAATTCCGCTTTGGGCAGCTGCTGGAAGGGTCGAACAAGAAGCTGGCGGTGGGCACGTACGAAGCGGCCCTGTCGGATCTGGTGAAGCTCGACAAGAAGAAGGAAGCGGCCGAGATATTGGACCGGATTGTGGCCTTGGAGCCGACGCAGGCCAACCTGCAACGGGTGGGAGAGCTGGCGTCGGAGCTGGGGAACCGCAAGCTGGCGGCGTCATCGTTTCAGCGGATTGCGCAACTGGCCGAGGGCGGCGATGCGGCGCAGTGGTACGAGCGCGCCTATCAGGAAGACGCTTCGGACCAAAGCATCGCGCTGGCCTACGGGAAAAGTCTGCTGGGGCAGGGGCAAGTGGGCGCGGCCATCTTTATTCTTGAGCCGCAGATGAACTCCGGGCAGGTGACGGCAGCGCTGCGCGAGACCTATGCGGATGCGCTGCTGGCCGCGGGCCGCCATGCCGAAGCGGAACCGATGGTGTGGCAACTGTTCGAGCAGAATCCCGGCCGGGTGCAGCAGGTGATCGCGCTGATCGGGAGTCTGCTGGATGCGGAGCAGGAAGCGGAAGCGGTGGCGCTGGCGCGCAAGCTGGAACAGTTCCAGAGGCGGCGCGGGGAACGGCGGCAGTTCATCGCGATCATGGAAGACATCACGGCGGTGCGCAAGCCGTCGGCGCAGATGCTGGAGTTCCTGTGCGAACTTTATAACGCGTCCAACCGCGAGAATGACTATTGCCAAACCCTGCTGAAATTGTTTGACCTGTATTGCAGCACCGGGGAGTTTGCGCGGGCAGCGGAGTGTCTCGACCGGGCGGCCGAAGTTGATCCTTATGAAGCCGGGCACCTGAAACGGCTGGACATGCTGAAGGGGCACGTGGAGGACGGGCGCTTCAAAGGAATCTCGTCACGATTTTCATCGGCCAGCAAGGCCCCGGAAGAGCCGGTGGTGGATGACGTGCGGACGCTGGGCGCTTCGACGCTGCAGGACCTCATGCTGCAGGCGGAAATCCTGGTGCAGTATGGGATGCGAAACAAGGCGGTGGAGCGGTTGCAGAGGATCCAGGAACTGTTTCCGCGCGAAGAAGAACGGAACGAAGATCTGCAGCGGTTGTATTTGTCGGCGGGAGTGACGCCGCGGTATGCGGGTTCGGCGCCGCTGCCTCCGGCGCCGGTTGCGGCGGCGTCGGCCCCTGTGACGACGGCTGCTGCGACGCCAGTGCCCGCACCCGTGCCTGATCCCGCGACCGATGTGCGAGCGTTCACCCGGGTGGCGGAGATTTCACGCAAGCTGTATCACCAGGGCACGGCTCCGGCGGTGCTGGGGACGGCGGTAAGAGAGATAGCGTCGCACTGGGAAGCGTCACGCTGCATTGCGGCGATGGGCAAGGCAGGTTCGTCGCCGACGGCGGTGGAAGAGTTTTGCGCCGAAGGCCTGAAGAAGTCGAGTGGGCCGGCGATTGTGGAACTGGTCGGGTGCCTGCAGAAGGCGGTGAATGGGGCGGACCCGCTGGCTATTGAGGATGCGGCGCGAGCGGTGTCGCTGCAGCCGGCGCGGAAGGCGGTGACGGAGATGGGAGCGGTGTCGCTGCTGGCCATCCCGCTGAGCGATGGGGAAGAGATTGTGGGCATGCTGGTGCTGGTGCACAACCGGCCGCGGACCTGGCAGCAGTCGGACATGGTGGTGCTGAAGACGCTGTCGGAGCAGATGGTGATTGCGCTGAACAACGCCGGGTTGCGGCGGCTGGTGAAGAATCTTTCAGTGACGGATGAGAAATCGGGTCTGTTGAAGCGGGCGTCCTATCTTGATCTGCTGTTAGCGGAGAGCAAGCGGGCCATTCAAAATGCGTCCTCGCTTTCGGTGCTGCTTCTGCAGTTCGGTCGGAGCGGAGGCATGATCAAGGAGTATGGCGAAGCGGAAGTGCAGGCGGTGATGGAGCGGGCGGGGCAGTTGTTTGCGGCGAGCATCCGCTCCAACGATCTGGCGTTTCGCTACGATACGACGACGATCGCGATTCTGCTGGGCGAAACGGCGGAGAAAGAAGCCATGCTGGCGGTGGAGAAGCTGCGCAAGATTATTTCCGAAGTGCGGCTGCCGGCGAAAGACGATGGCAGCCAGGGACACCCGGCACAATTTTCCGCGGGACTGGCTGAGGCGGTGATCCGCACGGAATACGATCCGGTGGACGTGGTCACCGAAGTGATCAACCGGGCCGAACATGCGCTGGCGCAAGCCATGACGCAGGGGCCGGGGAAGGTTGTGTGTCTCGGTCCGGCGGCGCTGGCCGCGGTCGCGGTGGCTTAGGAATTGAGTCATTGAGTCAACGAGTCATTCAGTCATTGAATCAATCCGGAATTCTTATACTGCCATCCGCGGCGATCGGGAACGACGGATTCCAGGCGACTTCCCATAGAAATCCGTCCGGATCAGCGAAGTAGCCCGAGTAGCCGCCCCAGAAAGCTTCATGGGCGGGCTTTAGAATTTTCCCTCCAGCGGCGGCAGCCTCTTTCAGCACGGAGTCAACCTCCTCACGACTGCGGGCGTTGTAGGCCAGCGAAATCGCATTGAAGCCGTGGCCTTCGGGAGCGATGTTCGCATCCTTGGCGAGATCGTCACGCGGGTAGAGCGCGAGGGCCATGCCTCCGGCCTGGAAGAATACGACGCCCTCTGCTTTGGTAAACGACCTGCGCCATCCCAGGCGCTCGTAGAATTCGCGGCTGCGCTTTAGATCGGTCACGCCAAGCGTGATTATGCTGACGCGCTGTTCCATCGGGACTCCTCGTCGGTCGGCGGTTGCACTTTCCTTCTTCCGGTTAAATCTGCCCGCGTGTAAGCGAAACCCCGTCCGTTCCGTCGATCCGATTCAGTCTATAATGGCGCGCGAAGGGCCGCTACGATGAGTCGTTCGCAGAAAACAGTGATCTGCGTTGTTCTTGCGTTGACCATCTTGTTGGGCGGCTTCCTCGTGAGTTCTTTCAACCGGGAGCCTTCGGGCTACGTCGCAGTGTACGACGTTGTGGCAATGTGGATGTTGGCGCTACTTGTGTTGTTGATGGGAATTGTCTTGCTGATCTTTCGCCGGACGCGATTCTCCGGGTGGGTGGTGGCTGCCGCTGCATTTCTTGTCCCCATTGTTTTCTTCGTCGGCGTGAAGGCTTCCGAAGCAGCTGGTCTAAACCGCTGGTTGAATGCTCCCCTGGTGCACTTTGGCCCTGATGTTCGCTCCAGCCTGGTTGTTTATTACAAGACTGGCATTTCGGAAACTCAAATATCGAACTTTCAGGATGTGCAGCTTTACCAGGCGAGGCCGGACGGCAACGGGCAAGAATTCAAGCCGGGCATAGGCACATTTCTGCGTCTTGTTCCCTCCCAGGCTCACGGGCATGACGCCTTTGCCCTCGACCTAGATTCTGGGATGAGACCCGACCAGCGCGAGTCCCTAATCTCCTCTCTTTCCAGCTCACCGCTTGTGTTTAAGGTGTATCGCGACGTAGCCCCAGACTCAATTCCCGATCCGACGCCAGCTACGCCACGGGCTGGCGGCCAGTCTCCACGGTAGGCGAATTCGCATAGCCGCTGCTACACTAACCAGTTTGATTCTCAGTGCTGATCTGCTCTCTGAGTGCAGACTCTGTCAGGAAAATCATGTTGAAGCCGGGTGATATTGCGATTGTCAGCGGGGCGCGCACGCCCTTTGGGCGCTATTGCGGAAAGTTGAAGGATTTCACCGCGCAGGAACTCGCGGCTGTGGCGGCAAAGGGCGCGATCGAGCGCGCGGGGATCGACGCCAAGGAATTTGATCACGTCGTTATTGGAAATGCCCAGCAGACTTCGGGGGACGCGCTGTATGGGGCGCGGCACGTGGGATTGCGGGCGGGGCTGCCGATTGAGACTCCGGCGCTGACGGTGAACCGGCTGTGCGGGTCGGGCATGCAGGCGATTGTGTCAGCGGCGCAGATGATTCAAACCGACGAAGCGAAGATTGTTTTGGCCGGCGGGATGGAGGCCATGTCGCAGGCTCCGTTTGTGATTCGCGGGCGCGACGGATTTACTTTGGCGCCGGGCGGGAAGCTGGAAGATTCGCTGATGGTGGCGCTGCTCGATACGTATTGCGGGTCATATATGGCGAACACGGCTGAGTTATATGGATCGCAGCAGGGGATTACGCGTGAGATGCAGGATGAGTTTGCCTTGCGTTCGCAGCAACGGGCGGATGCGGCTTATAAAGAAGGACGCATTCAGGAAGAACTCGTGCCGGTGGCGCTGCGGAATTCTAAGGGCGAGGCTAGTGGAGAGATGTTGACCGAAGACGATCATCGGCGTCCGCAGACTACTATGGAGGGGTTGGGGAAGCTTCGCCCAGCGTTCGGGAAGAATGGAACCGTTACAGCGGGGAACGCCAGCGGGATTGTCGATGGCGGTGCGGCCGTGGTAGTCATGTCGCTGGAGCAGGCGCTGAAGCGCGGGCTGAAGGCGCTGGGGCGGATTTGCGGGTGGGGCATTGCGGGCGTGGAGCCGAAGCTGATGGGGCGCGGTCCGGTGCCGGCCACGAAGATTGCGCTGCAGAAGGCTGGGCTGAGTTTGGACTACATTGATCTGATCGAAGTGAATGAGGCGTTCGCGGCGCAGTATCTGGCCGTCGAGAAAGAGTTGGGGTTGGACCGCGAGAAAGTGAACGTGAATGGCGGGGCGATTGCGCTGGGGCATCCGCTGGGCGCGACCGGGACGCGGTTGGTCATTACGCTGCTGTACGAGTTGCGGCGGCGGAAGAAGAAGTATGGGCTGGCGACGGCGTGCATTGGCGGCGGGCAGGGGATTGCGATGGTGGTGGAGAGCATGAGTTAACTTCTTTGCCACGGATTCACGCGGATTTTCACGGATTTAAGCGCTATTGTCATCCTGGGCGGCGCCTTTTGCCGCGAAGGAGCTATGCAGTTTTGCTGGCGCCGGGCAAGGTGCATAGGTTCTTCGCTTCGCTCAGAATGACCAAGCGATTTTGTATGTGAAGGAAGCAATTATGGAAATCAAGAAAGTTGGGGTTCTCGGTTGCGGACTGATGGGATCGGGCATTGCGCAGGTTTGTGCTACCGCTGGATTCGACGTCACGGTGCTTGAGGTTGAGCAGAGTTTTCTCGACAAGGGGTTTGTTGGGATTTTGAAGTCGCTTGCGAAGTTAATGGATCGTCCTGTCGAGAAAGGCGGGATTACAGAGCAGCAGATGATGGACGCCCGCGGACGACTTCACGGCACGACTAACAAATCTGACCTGGCGGATTGCGACATTGTGATTGAGGCCATCATCGAGAATGTGGACGAGAAGAAGAAGATGTATGCGTCGATTGATGGCGTGGTGAAGAAGGATGCGATTTTTGCATCGAATACTTCTTCGATTTCGGTGACCGAATTATTGACTTCCGTGAAACGTCCGGAGCGGTTTGTGGGGCTGCACTTTTTTAATCCAGTGCCGCTGATGAAACTGGTGGAAGTGGTGCGGACGATTGCCACTGCCGATGATGTTTACGAGACGGCTTACGAGTTTGGGAAAAAGCTGGGCAAGGTTCCGGTGCGGACTTCGGATAAGACGGGATTCATCGTAAACCGGCTGCTGGTGCCGTATTTGCTCGATGCGATTCGCGCGTATGAAGAGGGCGTGGGGTCGATTGAGGATATTGATAACGCGATGAAGCTGGGCTGCGGGTATCCGATGGGGCCGTTTACGCTGCTGGATTTTGTGGGGCTGGATACGACTTATTACATTACGCATGTGATGTATGACGAGTTCAAGGAGCGGCGTTTTGCATCGCCTCCGCTGCTGAAGCGGATGGTGATGGCGGGGTGGTACGGGCGCAAGTCGGGCAAAGGGTTTTATGATTATGCGGACCCTGCGAAGCCGAGAGCGCAGAAGCTTTAGCCACGGATTTTCACGGATTCGCACTGATAATTCTTGATTGTCATCCTGAGCGGCGTATTTTGCCGCGAAGGATCTATGCAACCTGCTGGTGTCAGCGAAGTGCATAGGTTCTTCGCTTCGCTCAGAATGACAAGCCGTTCTTGTTTATCCGTATCCGTGAGAGCCGCGTGAATCCGTGGCGAGGAATTTGAATTTATGAACTACGAAAACATTCTTCTCGAAAAGAAAAACTCGATTGCATACGTCACCGTCAACCGGCCGAAGGTGCTGAATGCGCTCAACATGGCGACCATGGAGGAGCTGCGGGCGGCGTTTCATGATATTAAGAACGACAAGAGCGTTCGCGTCGTGATCTTTACTGGCGCGGGCGAGAAGGCGTTTATTGCGGGAGCCGACATCGGCGAGCTGGCGCAGCAGAATGCTGTCACCGGCAAGGAGTACACGCATCGCGGGCAGTCGGTGCTCAATCTGATTGAGAATCTGGGCAAGCCGGTGATTGCCTGCATCAATGGATTCGCGCTGGGCGGCGGATGCGAACTTGCGCTCGCCTGCACGATGCGTCTGGCCAGTGAGAATGCGAAGCTGGGGCAGCCGGAGGTGAAGCTGGGGATTATCCCGGGGTATGGCGGATCGCAGCGGCTGCCGCGGCTGGTGGGCAAGGGGCTGGCCATGCAGATGGTGCTGGCGGGGGAGATGATCACGGCGCAGGAAGCGCATCGCATTGGGCTGGTGAATGAAGTCACGGCGCCGGCGGAGTTGATTCCGCGGGCGGAGGCGATTGCGGCGAAGATTATCGCGAATGCTCCGCTGGCGGTGCAGTATGCGATGGAAGCCGTCAACAAGGGGATGGAGATGACTTTGAGCGAAGGGCTTTATCTGGAAGCGGTGCTGTTTGGAGTTTGCTGCGCTACGGAAGATAAGCAGGAAGGGACGGCTGCGTTTCTGGAGAAGCGGGCGGCGCAATTCAAGGGCAAGTGACTTCTTTCGCCGCGGATTTGCGCGGATTCACGCGGATCAATACCAAGAACGATCGACCACAGAGGACACGGAGATCACAGAGGAATTCAAATTGAAGGTTGAGCCTGTGCCCGAGGCTGCGCTTCACGCCCTAGAGGGGAAGCTTGACGCGTCTGGCAAGCGCTTCGCGATTGTGGTTGCGCGGTTCAATGCGTTTATTACGGAGCGGCTGCTATTAAGCGCGTGTGATGGTCTGTTGCGCACCGGGGCTGCGAAGAAAAGCATTTCTATTGTGCGGGTGCCGGGGGCGTTCGAGATTCCTTCGGCGGCGCGGACGCTGGCGGAGACGAAGAAGTATGACGCCATCATTTGTCTGGGATGCCTGCTGCGCGGGGATACGGCGCATTACGACGTGATCGTGAATGAAGTTACGCGCGGGATTGGACAATCGGCGCAGGAGACCGGCGTGCCGCACGCGTTCGGCGTGCTGACTTGCGAGACTCTGGAGCAGGCGATTGACCGGGCCGGGCTGAAGATGGGGAACAAGGGATTTGAGGCGGCGTTGGCGGCGGTGGAGATGGCCGCGCTGGGGCGGGCTGTCCGGCTTCCGGCTTCCGGATTCCGGAAGGCGGACGTCGGGCGTCGGGGCTCGGACGACGCTGGAGGCACTGTCGGCGAGAAGCAGACTCCTCGCGTTGCGCGGAATAACAAATCAAAGAAGAAGACGAAGCGGCGTAAGTAACCTTCCTACAGTAAACTAGCCACTACAGTAAAACTGGCAACTGACAACTAGCTGCCAACTACTGCCCCTATGGGTACTCGCCGCAAATCACGGGAACTGACGCTGCAGATGCTGTTTCAGTCGGACATGGGCAGGCAGGACGCCGAGCAGGTGCGGCGGACGTTCTGGGCGGAGAATGCGGCGGCGAGCGCGGAAGTTCGCGGCTTTGCCGACGATCTGTTCCGGGTGGCGACCGATCGCAGCGCGGAGATTGACGGGCTGATTGAGCGGCACGCCGAGCACTGGCGCATGGAGCGCATGGCGGCGGTGGATCGCAATCTGCTGCGGGCGGCGGTGGCGGAGTTGCTGGGCTATCCGGAAACGCCGCGGGCGGTGGTGATCAACGAAGCGCTGGAGATTGCGCGCAAGTTCTCGAGTCCGGAGTCGGTGCACTTCGTGAATGGTGTGCTGGACAGCGTGGGGAAAGAACTCGAGCCCAAGGTTGCCAGTAGTTAAAGGCAGGGTCAGTGGCTAGTCGCTAGTTTGTTGGTTTCCAGTTTCTAGTTTCCGGTTTCCGCATCAAGTGCTTCTCTTTGAAGCAAGAAATTCCTGCGACGCTGTTAATCCCCGCCGCTGACGGTTCGTCTTGTAAATCCACACATAACCCCGCCCACGGAAATATCAATTGCAAACTGGGATCTGGAAACCAGAAACCAGAAACGAGCTTAGGGTCTCACGAGCGCCAGATTCAGCGAGCACGGCTGCGTGGGGGTGTAAGTGCAGAAGGGGTTGAGGTAGTTGGGCAAGCTGGGGAACGAGAGCTGAACCATGTCGCTGCCGCCGAGTGCGGTGCTGACTTCGTGCAGCAGGCCATCGCTGCCGGAGATCACAATGGTGCCGGCGTCGACGGACATGTCCATGCTGACGGGAGTGGCATTTCCGATGAGCTCAATGCCGGTGACCCCGCCGGTGCCGAAGTCGTAGACCAGGATGCTGGCGTTGCTGGCGGAGCCCACGTAGAGTTGGGAGCCATCGGCGGAGGCGAAGAAGTTGACCGGCTGGAGCGTGCCCTGGTTCAAATCGACGCGCTGCGCGGGGCTGAAGGTCAAGACCTGGGAACAGAGAGTTCCGGCGGGCGGCGGAGAGATGGTGGAAGTGATGATGTCGAAGCCGGTGGCGTCGAGCACGAAGGCGTGAATGCCATCCGGAATGGGATTGCCGGAGGAGTCCGTGCCGTCAATGTGCACCGCGGGCAAGATTTTCAGGAACAGGGGATTGGCCGGCAAAGGGACGGGAGCAGCGGCGAGCTGGTTATTACAGGTGTTGAAGGCGGAGAGATTCGCCGGGTTGCCGTTGGCGGCGGCCTCGGCCACGAAGGCGAATGCGGAGTTCGGCGAGAAGGCGACCGTGTGCAAGCTTGCTGGTCCGTTCAGGGCCACCGGTCCGTACAAGCCCTGGAGCGGGGAGTAGACGTAGAGCGAACTGCCTCCATTGCCGAACAGAAAGCCCTTTAATCCATCGGGGGAGAAACCGGCGGCTACGGCGGAGGAGATATTCAGGGCAGTCACGGACGGAACGTTGATGTTGCTGGTGTTAAGGACGTAGAGCTGATTGGGGGTGTCAAGGGTATCGGAAAAGGCCCCGAAGGATCCGTTGTTGGAGACCGCCAGCACGGTTCCGGTCAGGCTGCCCAGCGAAGTGTAAGGGCTGTTGCTGCTGCCGAAATTGCCGGGATTGATCAGTTGCGCGCCGTAGTTGCTGCCCATGTAGGCCTTGTCGCCCGCTGGATCGAACACAATGGAATTTGGGGCCACGGGCAGGGAAGTTTCGGCGCCCGTGGTGGCCTTGGAAGTCGAAAAGCTATAGATGGATGAGGAGCAGGTGGTGGGCGGTTGGGCGGCGCATCCGGTGCTGGTGGCCAGCACGGAGGCCGCTACGGTGGACCCGGTCACCAGGCCCGAGACTGCGGTTTCGGGATAGACGGGTGTGGGGATGAGCATCTGGCAACTGAAATTGGCAGGCGCCAGAGATTGAAAGAACTGGGTGCAGGAGTCCACCAGCGCAGGCGAGGATAAGGATTCGGGAACCAGGGGAAAACCCACGTTGCAGGTGGGCGGGGAGCAGGAGGCGGTTATGGTGCCGGATCCGGCCACGACCGTGCTGAGGGCGCAGGTTTCCAGGCATGAGGAGGTGGCGATGGCGCCGGGATTGGATGCGCTCCAGATCAGGGGAATCCTGCTGAGAATGAGCCCGCCGTTGGTGTTCGACAAAGTAGTGTTGCCCATCACGTCGGTCAGGGTGGCGTAAATTGTCTGGCCGCCGGTTCCCTTGCCGGTTACGAAGGTGGTCTGGCCTGAGCCCACATGGCCCACTTCGAGGGCAATGTTCTGGATGCCGCAAGTCTCAAAGAAGTCCAGGGGCGGGGAAGTGGTGCCTTGAGAATTCTGGTACTGGGGCTGCTGAAAAGTCGAACTGGTGGTGCCGCCGGCGGAGGCGTAGATCTGAGTCATCCCGGGAATGGCAGCCCGCGCGGTGACTTGATTGGTGGGAAAGTTGTAGGCGATATTCACCACCGGGATCAGGCTGGCCACGCTGGGGTTGTTGGCGGACCAGGTAAAGGGACCGACCGAGGAAGTGATGTCGGTGCCCTGGCTGTAGGCGTGGGCCTCCAGGGTCATGGACTGGGATTGAGAGAGGCAGGGCTCTTGTACCGGGACGCCGTTAAGCAAAACTCCGGTGACCGTGATGTTATCGATGGCGGCGTGCACGAAGACGTAGGTGGGAACGCTGGATTCGCCCAGGGCCGAGGCGGTGACGGTGACCGGACCGGTTCCACCGGCGCTGCAGGTGGTGTAAGCCACGTCCCAGTGGCCGGCGCAGGCGACTCCGTTGGGCGCGATGGTTAGAACAGAGGTGTCGCTGGAAGTAAAGATGACGGGTGTGTTGATGATGGTGCCGGTGCCAGTTTGCACCGACGCCGCGAAATTGAGCGTGCCACCCAGCAAAAGTGAGGTGTTGCTGGCGGGGAGAAGGATGATCCGGCCAGGAAACAGCGCGATGTTGCCCTTGCCGCCGCCGCCGCACCCGCTGATGTTTCCCAATAAGAAAATTGCAACCGTCAGCCACCAAACATTTGAACGCAACCTACCCATGCACCCCTCTTTTGTAGTCCTGCCCCAATAGTCTTGCCCCAAAGTCTTTTCCGGCCTGGCGCGGCGAAAATGCGCGGGCCGCCGTTGAATGAGTTGGAAAACTTGTAGTGTAGAGGCTGGAGGCGGAATCGGCAAGTTGAGGCGTCTTGCGGGCGTGAGCGAAGCGGAAGCCCGCAGCCGAAATCCTGAGCACAGCGAAGGACCTCCTTGCGTAGACGCCAGTTTTTCTTTAAGGAACTACCGGTTTCGCTTGTGATTCCCTAGCTTCTCAAGCCCCGTGTCAATGGGATGCAAAAACATGGGTTGACGATGTTTGCGAGGACTTGCTATAGTAGTTTGGTTCCGCGAGTACATCCAGGCTTGCTGTGTGCTGTGGGTCTTTCTGGGCGCGTGTGTGCGCGGAAAGCTTACAGTGGAGCTCTAGAAAAAAAGAAATACGTTTCCGGATGAAGTGCAGGTCCGGAAACTTTCCTCGCTGAAACGTTCCTGCGGTGCCTTCCGCCCTATTGTGGAAGGATATGCAGGGCAGGGCTGACGAAACGGAGTGCCCCCGGAGTTTGGCCGGGCGCCACCGTCGGCAGCGCAAAACGAAGTTCTAAGGGAATCCAGAATCTCTCTGGCGCGGCTTCGTGAAAGCGAACTTGCGCGGCGAGAAGTAATGGCTGGCTCTTGTTTTGTTAAGCATGTTTTGTCAAACATGTGCCGGCCATGCCCACGGATGCGCGTCTCGAACCGGATTGCAGCAGGATTTGAGCTGTGCCGCCTGCGCGAATAAGGCAGCATGTTGCCAGTATGTCGCGCGGCTGAGGAGTGACGAACGGTGCCTACGTTTAACCAGTTGGTAGCTCAGGGCCGCAAGCGGCCCCGTTACAAGACGGCGAGCCCTGCGTTGCAGGGCTGTCCGCAGAAGCGCGGAGTTTGTACCCGCGTGTACACGCAGACGCCCAAGAAGCCGAACTCGGCTTTGCGCAAAGTTGCGCGTGTGCGGCTGACGAACGGAATTGAAGTCACGACCTATATTCCCGGAGTCGGCCACAACCTGCAGGAGCACTCGATTGTGCTGATCCGCGGGGGGCGCGTGAAGGATCTGCCGGGTGTCCGCTATCACGTGATTCGCGGCACGCTGGACGCGGTGGGCGTCGCCGGGCGCATGCAGGGACGTTCGAAGTACGGCGCCAAGCGGCCGAAGAAGGGTTAAGAAAAGCAGTGGCCAGGGATTAGTGATCAGTGGCCAGGGATCAGTGGCCAGAGGAGTTCAAAAGCTTATATGCCTCGTAAAGGACATATCGCCAAGCGGACCGTTCCGGCCGATGCCGTTTATCAGTCGGATCTGGTGACGAAGTTTATTAACTCGATGATGTGGCAGGGCAAGCGCTCGACCGCCGAAGGCATCTTCTACGAAGCGTTGGCGAAGGTGCAGGAAAAGGGCGGCGACGAAGCGCTGAAGCTGTTCAAGAAGGCGGTCGAGAACGCCAAGCCGCTGCTCGAAGTGAAGACGCGGCGAGTGGGTGGCGCCAATTACCAAGTGCCGGTGGAAGTGAATGCCGACCGCCGGACCTCCCTTGGGATTCGCTGGCTGATTACCTATGCGCGGTCCCGCGGCGAAAAAGGAATGGTTGAGAAGTTGACCAACGAACTGCTGGACGCCGCCGCAGGTAAGGGCGCGGCCATCAAGAAGAAAGAAGATGTACATCGCATGGCGGAGGCCAATAAGGCGTTCGCGCATTACAGGTGGTAGAGAAGAATTGAGTAATTGGGGAATTTGGTAATTGTGTAATTGGTAAAGCGACGGGTAATTTGATTTTCAATTATCCAATTACTAAATTTCCCAATTACTCAATTAATAACAGAAGTCGGAGCCCAGAAAGAGCTAATTGTCGTGCCCAGAACAGTCCCATTAGAACGCTGCAGGAACATCGGCATCATGGCTCACATCGATGCCGGTAAGACCACTACGACGGAGCGCATCCTGTTTTATACGGGAAAGACGCACCGCATCGGAGAGGTGCACGAAGGCACGGCCACCATGGACTGGATGGAGCAGGAGCAGGAGCGCGGCATCACGATCACGTCCGCGGCGACCACCTGCACCTGGCGCGACATTCGCATCAACATTATTGATACCCCTGGCCACGTGGATTTCACGGCGGAAGTCGAGCGGTCTTTACGAGTTCTAGATGGCGCTGTCGCCGTATTTGACGCGGTGCACGGCGTGCAGCCGCAGTCGGAAAAAGTCTGGCGCCAGGCCGATAAATACGGCGTACCTAGAATTTGCTTCATCAACAAGATTGACAAGATGGGAGCCGATTTCGAGCACGCGGTCGATACCATCCGCAAGCGTCTCAGCGCCAAGCCCATCGCGATCCAGATTCCCATCGGACAGGAAGCCAAGTTCGTCGGAGTGGTCGACCTGATCACGATGAAGGCGATCATCTGGAAGGATGAGACGATGGGCGCGGAATATGTCGTCGAAGACATCCCGGAAAATTTGAAGAAGAAGGCGGAAGCCTTCCGGGCGCAGTTAGTCGAGACGGTCGCGGAGAACGACGACGACATGCTGCACAAGTTTCTGGAAGGCGAGGAAATTACCGCCGAGGAACTGAAAAAGTCGCTGCGAAAATCGACCATTGGACTGAAGGTGTTCCCAGTCGTAGTGGGGACGTCGTTCAAGAACAAGGGCGTGCAGCCGCTGCTGGATGCGGTTGTCGATTACCTGCCTTCGCCGCTCGATGTGGGCGAAACCAAAGGCATCAATCCCGACAATGGCGAGGCGATCGTCCGCAAAGCGGATGATAAAGAACCTTTCTCCGCCCTGGCATTCAAGATCATGGCGGATCCGTTTGTCGGTCAGCTGATTTTTATCCGGGTGTACTCCGGGCAATTGAAGACGGGGGACTCGGTGCAAAACGTTCGCACCACCAAGACCGAGCGCATTGGGCGTCTGCTGAAGATGCACGCCAATAAGCGCGAAGAAATCTCGGAGATTCTCGCGGGCGACATTTGCGCGGCGGTAGGTTTGAAAAACGTCTCGACCGGCGACACCATCTGCAACGAAGATCACCCCATCGCGCTCGAATCGATTACCTTTGCCGTGCCGGTGATTTCGGTGGCCGTGGAGCCGAAGACCAAGGCCGACCAGGAAAAAATGGGCCTCGCGTTGAACCGTCTGGCCCAGGAGGATCCGACCTTTAAGGTTCACACCGATCCCGACAGCGGACAGACCATCATCAGCGGCATGGGCGAGTTGCACCTTGAAATTATCGTCGACCGCATGATGCGTGAATATAAGGTCGAGGCCAATGTGGGCAAGCCACAGGTGGCGTATCGCGAGACCATCCGCAAGCACTCCGAGGCGGAGGGCAAATACATTCGGCAGACCGGCGGCAAGGGGCAATACGGTCACGCCAAGATTTATCTCGACCCGCAACCGCCGGGCCTGGGTTACGAATTCGTGAACGATGTGAAGGGCGGGTCGGTGCCGAAAGAGTTCATCAAGCCGATCGATCAGGGCATTCGTGAGGCTCTCGAAGGCGGCATTCTCGCCGGCTACCCGATGGTCGACGTGAAAGCCACGCTGTATGACGGCAGCTATCACGACGTGGACTCGAACGAAATGGCGTTCAAGATTGCCGGGTCGATGGCGTTCAAGGAAGCCGCCCGCAAGGCGTCTCCAGTGCTGCTGGAGCCGGTGATGGCGGTTGAAGTGGTGACCCCGGAAGACTATGCCGGTGTGATCATGGGCGATTTGAGTTCGCGCCGCGGCCGCATTGAAGGCATGGAGCACCGCGCCGGTTCGCAGGTGATCAAAGCGATCGTGCCGCTGGCGGAAATGTTTGGTTACGCGACCCACATGCGTTCGTCGACCCAGGGGCGCGCGGAATATTCCATGCACTTTGCGCGCTATGAGGAGGCTCCGCGATCGGTGGCGGAGGAAATCATTGCGAAGGTGCAAGGCACGGCGAAATAAGTCTGATTGTTGAGGTGTATGGTGCCGGTTATTCAGTGTGAAGGTAGGGTCGTAGCTTGGAGTGGGATAACGGCGGGACCGGTTCAACAGTATGATCCGCCAGGCAGGGAGTCGCAGTGGGTGAGTTACGGAGCCGAAGTTGGCACCGATGGCTCCGAGACGGCAAAGATGACTGTTCGAATTGACAAGACCTGGAGGAGTCGGCGCCCCCAGTTGGCCTTGTCGTTCGAATTGGTAGAGCGAGAGATTGTAAGTGTTTTTATAAAGGAGCGGATTTGCGGTAATTTTCGGCCGCTCGATCCAGGCAGTGACAACTATTTCAGCATCGCTGAGGACCAGATGCTGAGTAGGTACGAGGAACAGAGAGACTAATTATGGCGAAAGAAAAATTTGATCGCAATAAGCCGCACTGCAATGTGGGGACGATTGGTCACATTGATCATGGCAAGACGACGTTGACGGCGGCCATCACGAAAGTTTTGTCGAAGCACAATCCGAAGAACACGTTCCGGTCGTTTGATTCGATCGACAACGCTCCGGAAGAAAAGGCGCGCGGCATCACGATCGCGACGGCGCACGTCGAGTATGAGACGGCGAACCGGCACTACGCGCACGTTGACTGCCCGGGCCACGCTGACTACATCAAGAACATGATCACCGGCGCGGCGCAGATGGATGGCGGCATCTTGGTGGTGGCGGCGACGGATGGTCCGATGCCGCAGACGCGTGAACACGTGCTGCTGGCGCGGCAGGTAGGCGTGCCGTATCTGGTGGTCGCGTTGAACAAGGTTGACGCGGTCGACGATCCCGAGTTGCTTGAACTGGTCGAGTTGGAAGTGCGCGAGCTGCTGAAGTCGTACAAGTTTCCGGGCGACGATGTGCCGGTGGTTCGGGTATCGGCGCTGGGCGCGCTGAACGGCGAAGCCAAGGCGGAGGCGCAGGTCGACGAGTTGATGGCGGCGGTGGACAAATACATTCCGCAGCCGGCGCGCGAACTGGACAAGCCGTTCCTGATGCCGATTGAAGATATTTTTTCGATTCAGGGCCGCGGCACGGTGGTCACTGGAAGGATTGAGCGCGGCAAGGTGAAGGTTGGCGAGGAAGTGGAAATCGTGGGCTTCCGCGACACCCGCAAGACGGTTGTGACCGGCGTCGAAATGTTCAAGAAGCAACTGGACGAAGGCATGGCGGGCGACAACGCGGGCTTGCTGCTGCGCGGCATTGCAAAAGAAGATGTCGAGCGCGGCATGGTCTTGGCCAAGGGCGGATCGATTACGCCGCATACCAAGTTCAAAGCGGAAGTCTACATTCTGACCAAAGAAGAAGGTGGACGACACACGCCATTCTTCAAAGGCTATCGTCCGCAGTTTTATCTGCGCACGACGGACGTGACGGGCGTGGCGGAACTGCCAGCGGGCACCGAGATGGTGATGCCGGGAGACAACGTCAGCCTGGTGATTGAACTGATCACGCCGGTGGCCATGGAAAAAGGATTACGGTTTGCGATCCGCGAAGGCGGCCATACGGTAGGCGCGGGAACGATTGCGGAGATTATTCAGTAGTGAGGGAGTTTGAGTTATGGATGTGAAAGTCTGGCCATCTCCGATTAAGGTTCCCGACGCTTCAAGTAACAGTTGGGAGTTCTCGGTCACGGTTTCCAGCGATGACGGCGTAAAGGAGACTGGGCCTTATGTTGTCGGGGATGTCGACCTCCGAGAGGTTTTCTTCGAGGCGACCGGTCGTCACCTCAATGCTCTGAGTGGAGTCAATGGAGATAAAGAGGAGCTTGATAAGAATTGGAATATCGTTGAACCGAAGCTTCGGGACCGGATAACGAGAAACATAAAGAGTCGTGCAGCTTAGGTTCTGGGTGATGCGGCTTGCTGCTCGCCGCAAGTTCTTTCCTCCCGGAGGGCCGGGAGGGGTTAGAGAGATGACACAGTGATTGGAAAAGAAAGAATTCGCATCCGGTTGAAGGCTTACGACTATCGCATTCTGGATCAGTCGACGGGCGAGATCGTGGAAACGGCGCGGCGCACCGGCGCGCAGATTGCCGGCCCGATTCCGCT
>Ga0302324_100006458_pt1 | contig 25258 bp, 22 predicted proteins | sample Palsa_T0_1_FD_201949 | JGI IMG/M metagenome (GOLD analysis project Ga0302324, IMG submission 201949) | Peat permafrost microbial communities from Stordalen Mire near Abisko, Sweden - Palsa_T0_1 | ecosystem: Environmental > Terrestrial > Soil > Palsa > Peat permafrost | place: Sweden: Abisko... | reverse complement strand
GTGAGGAGGGAACAACGCGGCCAGACGGCCCAAAGCACCCTCGCCCTCCGGGTTGCGCGCAATTCTGGCTTGGGCTGCGTTGCTCCTCAGTTACAGACCACTGCGGGTATGCTCCTTCGTCGCGCCTTGCCCAAGCCAGAATTTCGCGCAACGCGACCCATCCCTACTTTTTAGACGCCCTTAGGCCACCAGGTGAGGCACGCCGCAGGCGCACACCGCGCCGCTGGCCACCGGCGGCCCGCCCGGTTCGTAGTTCAGATTCGGTCCGAGCCAGCACTCGACTTCCTGCACGGTCATGTCTTTGCGAAGATGATAATCCAGCACCTGGTCGCGGTCGATTTTGCCGAGCCCGAAGTAGCGCGCCTGCGGGTGCGCGAAGTAGAGGCCGCTCACACTCGAGCCCGGCCACATGGCATAATTCTCGGTAATCTGGATGCCGGAACGGCGTTCGACATCGAGCAGCTTCCACAGGATCCCCTTCTCGGTGTGATCCGGGCACGCCGGATAACCCGCCGCGGGACGAATCCCGCGATACTGCTCCTCAATCAATTGTTCGGTGGTCAGATTCTCGGCACGCCCGTAACCCCATTCCTCGCGCACGCGTTTGTGCAGACACTCGGCGAAAGCTTCGGCCAACCGATCCGCCAGCGCCTCGGCCATGATCGCATTGTAATCGTCATTCTCCGCCTTGAAGCGCTCGACGACGACCTTCAGCCCGTGGCCAGTGGTCACCGCGAAGGCGCCAAGATGGTCGCGCAGCCCGGTGTCTTTCGGCGCGATGAAATCGGCCAGCGATTGGTCGGCCTCGCCCTCTTTCTTCGGCATCTGCTGGCGCAGGAAATGGAAGGTGGTCAGCCGCGCCTCGCGCCCTTCGCCGGTATAAAGCTCGACGTCGTCGCCCACCGCATTCGCCGGGAAGAGTCCGTAAACGGCACGGGCGGTGAGCCACTTCTCCGCGATCATCCGCTCGAGCAGTTCCTCGGCGTCGGCGAAGAGCTTGCGCGCCTGTTCCCCGTACTTCTCGTGGTCGAAGATGGCCGGGTAACGCCCGCGCAATTCCCACGTGTGGAAGAACGGCGACCAGTCGATGAACTCGCGCAGCGTGGCCAGCGGAAAATCCTCCAGCACCCGCACCCCGGTGAATTCCGGCTGCGCAATGTCCTCCGGGCGCCAGGCAATGCGGCTGCGATTGGCGCGCGCCTCGGCGAGCGTAATCAGCTTTTGCGTCTGGCCGGCGTGCAGCGCGCGGGCGCGCGCCTGCTCGTCGCGATTGCGCGCCGCGAAGGCCAGCCGTGTTTCATCGCTGATGAGGCTGCTCACCACCGGCACGGCGCGCGAGGCATCGAGCACGTGGACAACCGGCCCGCTGTAGGCCGGAGCGATCTTCACCGCCGTGTGCGCCTTGCTCGTCGTGGCCCCGCCGATCAGCAGCGGAAGCTGGAAACCTTCGCGCTCCATTTCGCGGGCGACATGCGCCATCTCGTCAAGCGAAGGCGTGATCAGCCCGCTGAGGCCGATGACATTGACCTGCTTCTCGCGGGCGGTGGCAAGGATCTTCTCGCACGAGACCATCACGCCCAGGTCGATCACCTCGTAGTTATTACAGCCGAGCACCACGCCGACGATGTTCTTGCCGATGTCGTGCACGTCGCCTTTCACCGTGGCCATGAGGACGCGGCCCTGGGTGCGGACTTCGCCGCCCGCGGCGAGCGTGGCCTGTTTCTCCGCTTCCATGTACGGCAGGAGATACGCCACCGCTTTCTTCATCACGCGGGCGGATTTCACGACCTGCGGCAGGAACATTTTGCCCGAGCCGAAAAGATCGCCGACCACATTCATGCCGTCCATGAGCGGTCCCTCGATGACTTGCAACGGCCGCTCGTACTTCCGCCGCGCTTCCTCGGTATCTTCGGTGACGAAGGCGTCGATGCCTTTGACCAGCGCGTGCGCCAGCCGCTCCTCGACGGGCAGCTTGCGCCACTCCTCGGTGGTCTTCTCGACCGTCCCAGCCGCTTTCTGCTTCACTGATTCGCCGAAAGCCACCAGCCGTTCGGTGGCGTCGGCGCGCCGGTTGAGCAGCACGTCTTCAACGAGCTCGAGCAATTCCTTCGGGATCTCCTCGTAGACTTCGAGCATCCCGGCATTGACGATGCCCATGTCGAGCCCGGCCTGGATCGCGTGATAGAGAAAGGCCGAGTGCATGGCCTCGCGCACGACGTTATTGCCGCGGAAACTGAAGGAGATATTCGAGACTCCGCCGCTCACTTTCGCATGCGGCAGGTTCTGCTTAATCCAGCGCGTGGCCTCGATGAAATTGACCGCGTAGTTATTGTGCTCCTCGATGCCCGTGGCCACGGTGAGAATATTCGGATCGAAGATGATGTCCTGCGGCGGAAAGCCCACGCGATCCACCAGCAACCGGTAAGTGCGCTGACAAATCGCGCACTTCCGCTCGAGGGTATCGGCCTGCCCCGTCTCGTCGAACGCCATCACCACGACCGCCGCGCCATAGCGGCGCACGAGCCGCGCCTGCGCGAGGAACTTCTCCTCGCCTTCCTTGAGCGAGATGGAATTGACGATCCCCTTGCCCTGGATGCACTTCAGCCCGGCCTCGATGACACTAAACTTCGAGCTGTCGACCATCACCGGCACCCGCGCGATCTCGGGTTCGGTCATGATGTAGTTGAGGAATTTCGTCATGGCCGCGGCGCCATCGAGCATTCCTTCGTCCATGTTGATATCGATAATCTGCGCCCCGTTATCGACCTGCTGCCGGGCGACGCTCACCGCTTCTTCGTAATGGCCGGCGAGAATGAGCTTCGCGAATTTCGGCGAGCCGGTGACGTTCGCCCGTTCGCCGATGTTCACAAAATTCGTCTCGGGCGTCAGGGTCAGGGCGTCGTTCCCGCTGAGGCGGAGATAAGGTTCCACCTTCGGCACGGCGCGCGGCGCGATGCTGCGCACAGCGTCGGCGATCTTCGCGATGTGCGGCGGGGTGGTCCCGCAGCAGCCGCCCACGATATTGAACATTCCAGCGCGGGCCCATTCCGCGAGCTGTGGGGCGAGCGATTCGGGAGTTTCGGGGAATCCTGTGGGCAGCAACGGATTGGGCAGGCCGGCGTTCGGATAAACGCTGACGTAAATCGGTGCGAGGCCCGACAATTCCTCGATCAGCGGCCTCATCTCCGCGGGCCCCAACGCGCAGTTCATGCCGACGCTGAGCAGCGGGACGTGGGAGATGGAGTTCCAGAACGCTTCCACGGTCTGCCCGGTCACACCACGAGTGCCGCCCTTTTGAATAAAGGTGACCGAGGCCATCAGTGGGACGACGCGTTTGCCGGGCTCCGGTTCCCGGCCGTAGGGCAGCGGGGTCAGTCCGCGATCCTCAAAAATCTGCTCAATGGCGAAAAAGGCCGCCTTGGCATTGAGCGTGTCGAAGATTGTCTCGACGAGGAGAATGTCGACGCCGCCGTCCAAGAGGGCCGTGACCTGCTCGCCGTAGGCGCGCACCAGCTCATCCCAGGTCGTGCCGCGCGCCGAGGCGTCGTTCACATCGGTCGAAATGGACGAGGTTTTCGTCGTCGGCCCGAGCGCCCCGGCGACAAAGCATTGCCGGCCCGGATTTGCGGCCATGACCGCATCGGCGGCCCGGCGCGCGCACTCCGCCCCAGCCCGCGAGAGTTCATAGGCCAGCGACTGCATCCCGTAGTCGCCCAGCGAGATGAACTGGCCGTTGAAGGTATTGGTCTCGGCGATGTCGGCGCCCGCCTCGAAGTAGCGCCGGTGAATCTCCTCGATGATCTGCGGCTGGGTGAGGTTCAGCAGTTCGTTGTTGCCCTTGAGGTCCTTGCCAGACCAGTCCTTGAACCGTGCGCCGCGGAACTGCTCCTCGGTGAGCTGGTATTGCTGGATGGTCGTGCCCATCGCGCCATCGATGATGACGATGCGTTGCCGGAGCAAAGCGGCCAGCGGATGCAGGGGCGATTCAGAGGACATGGCGGTCGGACAATAAAAGACAGGAAGGGCGACGGATCAAGTAACAAATTCATCCATCATGATGCGACGATGGGTGAGTTTGAAAGGAGGAGGACGGAAGGCGGAAGGATGAAGTGGAGAGCGCTTCGCGGGTGCGGACTCTGCTCTCAGGTTTGCCGCCTCCTGCGGCTCGGGAACAGAGCCTCGGCTCTGGATTCCCCAATGTGCCCTCCGAATTGGGATTGCTCTCCTGCCAGATGAGGATTACCCTGCGCAGATGCCCACTGTCACCGTCAAAATGAGCAAGGAGCTTTTTGCGCGACTGGAAAAGATGGCGCACGAATTGCGCCTGCCCAAGGCGCAAATAATGCGCGATTCATTCGAGCGCGCCGGCGGCCGGGCAGTGCCGGGTTCGGTCTATGAGGCCATCGCTGACCTGGTCGGATCGGTGCAGGGTCCGGGTGATCTGCTCAGCAATCCAAAACACATGGAGGATTTTGGGAAAGACCAGCCGCGGCGGCGGACCAAGGGCCAGCGCCGGTCTCGCGCCAAGCGCTGACCATGGCACGGATTGTCCTCGCCGATGCGGGCCCGCTGGTCGCATTGCTCGACGCCCGCGAGCCGCATCATCCATGGGTGGCCAGCCGGGCGCGGGAACTCCCGGCGCCGTGGCAAACGTGCGAGCCGGTCTTGACCGAAGCTTTTCATCTTCTCGGCAAGGTGCCAGGCGCTCCTGAAAAGCTGCGGCGATTGTTGGAAGCGGGTTTCCTCAACGTGGACTTCGCACTTTCCGACCAATTGCCGGCGGTGTTTGCGCTTCAACGGCGGTACGAGGACCTGCCCATGTCGCTGGCGGACGCGTGCCTCGTTCGGATGGCCGAGACACAGAGCGATGCCCGAGTCTTTACCGTGGACAGCCATTTTCGCATTTACCGAAAGAGTAACCGCCAGGTAATCCCACTGATTTTTCCCCATGAACGATAACGGCGCCGGAGCGACGCATTAGAGGGCGGCTCGCGGACCCGGCTTAGACGACCTCTTCGGTTTCTGTTTCGGAGATTGTTCGTCCTTTCCTCCGCGCTTACCCTCGCGCAGATTCCCCGCTCCATGCCTTTCCCATTTCGCTTCGCACTCCTCATTTGGCTCTGCCTCGGCGGCGCTTTGCTTTGCGCCGAGGAGCCGTTCAACTTCGATAAAAACCAGGGCCGCCTGCCGAAGACGGTCGTCCCGCAGCGGTACGAAGTCCGCATCGATCCCGACATCGAGCGGGCCGTTTTCTCAGGCGATGAGAAGGTCGAAATCGAGGTGCGGCAACCCGTCCATCAGATCATCCTGCACGCCAGCGGCCTGGAAATCACCAACGCCAAACTTCTGGCCACGCCGGAAATCCCGCTCACCCCGCAGCTCGACACCGAAGCGCAAACGGTCGCCTTCGCCCTGCCCGCGGAGCTGCCGCCTGGCAACTACACGCTCGCGATGCACTTCGCCGGCAAGCTCACGGAGCAACCGCGCGGTCTCTACATCGCACCTTATCAAGTCAACGGTGAACATAAAAAGCTCCTCGCCACGCAAATGGAGGCCGTCGATTGCCGCCGCATGTTTCCCTGCTGGGATGAGCCGGCTTTCCGCGCGGAATTTGTCCTGACCGTTGACGCGCCGGAGAAGCAGCGCGCCGTCTCCAACATGCCCGTCGCCGCGGAAAAATCCGCCGGAAACGACCGGCGCGAAATCACCTTCGCGCCCACGCCGAAGATGGCCAGCTATCTGGTCGCGCTGGTCATCGGCGACCTCGAGGAGGTGCGCGGCGAAGTGGAGGGCACCCAGCTCGCAGTGCTGACCACGCCGGGCAAGCGCGAAGAGGGCCGCTACGCCCTCGAAGCGACGAAAAAGATCCTCACCTATTACCACGAGTATTTCGGTTTAAAATATCCGCTGCCGAAGCTGGACGAAATCGCCATTCCCAGCACCGGCGCGGGCGCGATGGAAAACTGGGGCTGCATTATCTACAACGACAACGCCCTGCTCTACGACCCGGCCACCAGCGCGCAGAGCATGCGCGAGCGCGTCTTCGCGGTCATCGCCCACGAAGTGGCGCATCAATGGTTTGGCAACCTGGTGACCATGGCGTGGTGGGACAACCTCTGGCTCAACGAAGGCTTCGCGAGCTGGATGGGCACCAAGACCACCGACCATTTCAATCCCGAATGGAAAGTCTGGCTGCGCGCCGCGGGCAGCAAGGAATCGGCGATGCGCCTGGACGCGCGGTCCACGACCCATCCCATCCAGCGCCCCGTGCCGAACGACGCCCATGCCTCCGACGGTTTCGACGAGATCACCTACAGCAAGGGGCAGGCGGTGCTGCGCATGCTCGAAAGCTGGCTCGGCGAAGACGCGTTCCGCGACGGCATTCGCGCGTATCTCCAGGCGCACGCCTACCGCAATACCACCACCGCCGATCTCTGGGCGGCGCTCGCCGAAACCTCCGGCAAACCCGTGCGCGAGTTTGCCGCCGGCTGGACCGAACAGCCGGGCTTTCCCGTGGTCACGGTGAGCGCGCTGCCTTCCGGGAGCCAGGGCAGCGTGCAGCTCGAACAGGCGCGCTTTGCCATTCACCAACAAAATCCCGAGCCGTTGCGCTGGCAGATCCCCGTGCTCTACGGCCCGGCCGGCACGCCGGACCGCGCGGTGCTCGCCTTGCTCAAGGAATCCATCCAGCCGGGCACCCTGCTCGAACCGGACATCGCCCTCAAAGCCAATATCGGTGACGTCGGCTACTACCGGGTGGCCTATGACGCCACGCTCGCCCGGCGCCTACTCAAGGCCGCCCCCCTGCTTGCCGAAGCCGACCGGCTCAATGCCCTCGATGACGCCTGGGCCATGCTGCAGGCGGGACGCACACCCGCGGCCGACTGCCTCGACCTCGTGGCGGCGCTCAGCGACGACCGTTCGCCGACCGTCGTCGGGCGCATCATCGAGGTGCTCTGGTCCATCGACGGCCTGGAACGCGGCACGGAAAACCGGGCCGGCTTTCACGCTTGGGCACGCGAGTTTCTCCGCCCGCAATTCGACCGGATGACCTGGGATGCGAAGCCCGGCGAATCACCTCTCGACGCCGCTCTGCGCGGCAGCCTCATTTCCATCCTCGGCGACTTTGGGAGCGAGGAAGTCGTCAGTTCGGCACGGGCGCGTTTTGCCGCTTATTTGCACGATCCGGCGTCCCTGCCGGGGGACCTGCGCGGAGCGGTCTTTTCCGTCGTCGGGCACGATGCGGATGCGATGACCTGGGAACAACTGCACAATGCGGCGCGCAAGGAAGACAGCTTTGAACAAAAGCGGGCGCTCTACAGCGCGCTGGTCTCGGCGCGCAACCCGGCGCTGGCCAGCCAGACCCTTTCGCTCTCGCTCACCAACGAGCTGATCGCTCCCGACGCCGCCCGCCTGGTGCAGCGTGTCGCCCACGACGGCGAGCAGCCGGAACTAGCCTGGGCCTTCGCCCACAAACACCTCGAAGATCTCCTCGGCAAACTCTCGGACATCGCCGCCAACCATTACGTCCCCGGCATCTTCGAGGCCTTCGATGACGCCGCGCACGCGGACGAACTCGAGGCTTTCGCGCGCCAGAATCTGCCACCCGTGGCCAGCTCGGCGGTCGCCAGGGCCGCGGACAACATTCGCTTCCAGGCGGAATTCAAGGCGCGCGTCCTGCCGCAAATTGACGCTTGGTGGCAGGCGCGGGTTCGGCGATAGTGCGTGGTTTTCAAGGGCCTGATGGAGTTCGAGATCACCCACGTCACACACTACAAATATGGACACCCCGCCGCGGAAGCCTACGGCGAGGCCCGGCTCAAGCCCCCGAATCTCGCGACCCAGACCGTCCTCAGCCATCGGCTGCTGATCGACCCGGAAGTACCCACCTCGGCCTACACCGATCACTTCGGCAACCACGTCGATTTTTTTTCGCTGCCCTTCCGCCACAAGGAACTCTATGTGACCAACCAGGCCGTCGTGCGCACGCAAGCCGTGCCGCTGCCCGCCGCCAGCCTCGAGCTACCCGTGCAGGAGACCCGGCAAATCCTCGGCTCGGTGATGACGGATATTTTCGACTACCTGCAAATGACGGCGGCGGTGCAGCCGGCGCGCGAGGCCGTGCAGTGGGCCCGGAAATATCTTCCGGGCAGCGCCGCGCTCGGGGAAGGGCTCCAGCTCCTGAACGAAGCGATCCACGCGGAGTTCAAATACAAACCTGGTGTGACCGAGAATTCCACCCCGCTGGCCACGATCTGGAAGAACAAGATCGGCGTCTGCCAGGATTTCGTCCATATCGGCCTGAGCATCCTGCGCACGGCCGGCGTGCCCGCGCGCTATGTTTGCGGCTACATCGAAACCGACCCGGTCCGCGCGGCCGACGGCACTGTGCGCCGCCTGGTCGGCGCCGTGGCCACGCACGCGTGGATCGAGGTGCTCGTGCCCGGCATGACCTGGGTCGCCATCGACCCGACCAATCGCCAGTGGATCAACGAACGCTACGTGGCGGTGAGCTTCGGGCGCGATCACCGCGACGCCTCCCCTTTGCGCGGGACCTTCAAGGGCAGCGGCGGCCAGGGGATGAAAGCGCGCGTCCTGATGAAGCGCCGCGGTTCCAAAGCGGAGAAGACGCGGGTGGGGAGCGCGGCGGGTCCCGGTGGTTAGTTCACAGTTCTCAGTCCTCAGTCCTAAGTTGTGATAATCTGCGACGCGCACACTGAGCACTGAGCACTGAGCACTGAGCACTGAGAACTACGTGAAGATCGGCATCCACTACCAAACCCAGTACGCCTACGCGGAACCGGTCAGCTTTTCGGCGCATCTCTTCCGGCTCTTTCCCAAGTCCGACCGGTATCTCTCCGTGCGCCGGCTCGCCTTTCAGACCAATGCCGACGCCGCGGTCCATTACCGGCGCGACCTTTTCGACAACGAGATCGCATCCTGTTTTTACCCCGAAAAATCCGCCTTCCTTCAAGTGGCCCTGGAGATCGATCTCGTTCTGACCCCGCGCAATGCCTTCGATTTCCTGCTCGAATCCCACGCCATCGACCTGCCCTTCACCTACACCGCGCGGGAGGCGCACGCGCTCTCGCCGTATTTGCAGGGGCGACCCGCGCCGGCCCTGCCGTTCTGGCAGCCGCCCTCGCAGCCACAACCGAGCGTCGATGCGCTCGTCGCCCTGAATGCCGCGATCCACGAGAACCTCGCCTACGCACGCCGGGACGAAGGCGCCGCCTGGGCGCCGGAGGAAACCCTGCGCCAGGGCTGCGGCTCCTGCCGCGATTTTGCGGTCCTCCTGGCGGAAGTGGTGCGCGGCCTCGGCCTCGCCGCCCGCCTCGCCAGCGGGTACCTCTGCGAATTCGGCGAAACCGAAAAACGCGCCGAGGGCGCACTGCACGCCTGGACCGAAATCTATCTCCCCGGCGCCGGCTGGGTCGGTTTCGACCCGACCAACGGGTACCTCTGCAACCATCATCACATCACCGCGGCGGTCGGATTTACGCCGGAGGATATTTCCCCGATCCTCGGCAATTACTTCCATCCGACCCCGGTTAACGCCAGCATGACCGCCTCCCTGCAGATTTCCCCCCAATGACCCTCCCCAAACCCCTCCTCCGCGTCGCCGACCAGATCGAATCCACCTTCACCGCGCACCAGGTCCGCCTCACCCTCGGCGGTGAACCGACCTACGTCCCGATCGATCCCGCCGGGCTGGAATGGAGCGTCACCGCCCTCGGCCCGACCAAGCTGCGCTTTGCCTATGCCCTGGCCGACGTGCTCATCGCGCAGCCGCTTCCCCACGCCGTGCCGATCTACTCCCCGGGCAAATTCTATCCGGGCGAAGTCAATCCGCGGTGGACGATCAATCTGCTTTGGAATCGCCACGATTCGCCGCTGGTCCCGGCGCTCGCCCACCACACGAGCCACCCCCACAAAACCGACGCGAAGACTTTGGCGCACTTCCAGCAAACCCTCCTCCAGCGCCTCGGCCTCAAACGCGGCTGGCTGCGCGCCATCGATCCGTACGACGAGAACCGGCCGGCTGCGGTGCTGCCGCTCGATCACGACGGCGACGGCTTCGTCGCGGAAGACTGGCGGATGGGCGAAGCCGTCGAGTTGTTGCGCACGGAAGGCCCGGCCGGCCTGCGCCTCCCGCTCAACAGCCTGCCGGACGAAGTCAATCGCCGGGCGTTCGCGGCGGAAATCATCGACGGACAACTCCACGTTTTCCTGCCGCCGCTGCTCCAGACGCCTTTCCTCACTTTGGTCGAAGCCGTCGCCGCGATCGCCAACGAGTTCGGCATCGCCACGCCGGTCCTCGCGGGATACGTGCCCGAGGACGAAGCCCACCTGTGGTACAAGCTGGGCCTGGCCGCCGACCCCGGCGTGCTGGAGATCAATCTCCCCCCCTGCGCCACCTGGCGTGAGTACGCGCACTGGCTCGACCTCCTCGAGAGCGCCACCGCCAAATGCGGCCTGCGCTCGTTCAAGCAATTCCAGCCCGATGACCAGATCGGCACCGGCGGGGGCAATCACCTGCTCTTCGGTGGCCCGAGCCTCGAGGATCACCCGCTTTTCAGCCGCCCGTCGTGGATCACCTCCATCCTGCGCTACTGGCAGCACCATCCTTCGCTCTCCTACCTTTTCACCGGGCAATATGTCGGCTCGTCGTCGCAAGCGCCGCGGCCCGATGAAGGCGCCAGCGCCCATTACGATCTCGAGATGGCCTACCGCTTTCTCGAGGCGCTGCCGCCCGGCGACCATCGCTATCTCATCAGCGAAACCCTCCGCCATCTGCACACCGACACCTCCGGCAACACCCATCGCAGCGAGGCCAGCTTCGATAAATTTTGGAACGTGAATTTCGACGGCGGCTGCCGCGGCCTCGTCGAGTTCCGCGCCGTCGAGACGTTCCCCCATGCCCGCTGGATGTCCTCCGTCGCCCTGCTTTGGCAGGCCCTCGCCGCCTGGCTGCTCGCGCACCCCTTCAAGGAACCGCTCGTCGATTTCGGCGACAAACTGCACGACGCCTTTTTCCTGCCCAGTTTCCTCTGGGCCGATTTCGAGAAAGTCCTGCGCGACCTCCGCCGCGGCGGCTTCAAACTGCCCGCCACGATCTTCCGCGAAATCTTCGCCTGGCGTTACCCGGTGATGCTGGAGCACGCCGACGGTCCGGCGACGCTGACCGTCCGCCGCGCCCAGGAAAGCTGGCCGCTGCTGTGCGAGCAACCGCTCGAAGGCGGGAACACGAGCCGATTCGTGGATACGTCCATCGAACGCCTCGAATTCCTGGCCACGCGCGAATTCGCCACGAGCCACACCATCCACGTCGCGGGCCGCGAACTGTCCCTGCAGCGCTTCCCCGGCGGACGGCGCGGCGCGGGCCTGCGCTACCGCCGCACGTCCCTCTATCCCTCGCTGCACCCCGGCATCCCGCCGCAAATGCCGCTCATCATCTCGATTACCCGCGAAGGAAAGGCGGTCACGTATCGGCTCGACCAGGATCACCGCCTCTTTGCGGAGCAGAGCGATGCGAGTCCGCCGGCGGTCAGCCCGAATCCCTGCCGCAAACTAAATCCCCGCCTGGTCACCTATGATCTGCGATTGAGTTAGAGGGTGGCTTCGCCGCAGACCTCGCCGGAGGTTGGAACCACGAAACACACGAAATACACGAAAAGAGGAATGCGGTCGCATGCAATCCCGAAAACGGGAGCGCGGGCATCCTGCCCGTCCGAGCCGGCATCCTGCCGGCGAGTTCATCCCGACAGCAACGACTGGCGAAGAAATGCGCCGGCCGGTTTTTTGCCCGCGAATTGCCCCTCCCGCGACTGCGGGACCTTGGGCGTCTCGCGGACTCGGCTACACGGATCACGCGGATAAATGCCCACCCGACTCGCGTCATCCGAGTCATTCGCGGGCCCCTGAAACTGGTGCGGCGTGAGGGAATCGAACCCCCGACCAGATGCGTGTAAAGCACCTGCTCTACCGCTGAGCTAACGCCGCTAATGCGCGCGGAAGGTGAACCAAAAGCGATTGCCCGGCAACTCCATTCGCTGGCGATCCTCGCCAACGGGCGGCTACTTTCCGAGGCCCGCGCGCTAATCGGTATGGAAGTCGTAATCCGAATAAACGCGGATTTCTGCTCTGGACAAATCGCTCAGGAATGATAGCCACGAAGAGGTCGATTCAATTCCCGCATGAATACCGTTTGGTCCCTTTATTTCGGCAAAGCGTCGATTGGCGAAGGCTTACGCTATGCTAACCCCTTCGCCCCGGACGGTCCAGAGATGACGAATTCTTGCATAAGGCCAGACCGGAGAGTTTGACCACGAAATGTCGATGAAGGTTTTTGATTAGCGGTCCAGTTTCACTACTCAGCGAAGATGATCCTACTGACGCCAGTCCAATCTGCTTTGCTGCACACCGAACCGGAGTATCGGATGGGATACCATAAGGTGCATGCCCGCCTCAGCGGGGGCGGTTTCGAGTTCGGCTACATTCTCAACGAAACCATCTTTCTCCAAGAACGAGAGAACCCGTGGCAAATGAATGTGAGTTGGGACTATCTCTGCGTGGAAGCGGGTAAAACCAATGTCTCCATTGATTATTTTCGAGTCATTCCGCGTGAACCCGAAACGCTCCGTGGGGTGCGTCACATTGCCGTGAATAGGGAGAAATGGCACGTCCTCGCAGAAAGTAGTGCAAACGCTGCATTGAGCACCTCTGGCTCAGCACGCGAGCAGTTGTTGGCGAACAGCGCTGCCTACGCCGCTAAGAGCACCGGAGCCAAAGATGCTCCGATCACGGTGACGAGCGCAGGCGACATCTTCAAACGGTATTCCGCATACGTCAATGATCGACGCGTCACTACCGGCAAGGGATTGGTCGCAGGCACTTTTGCGACTACCCAGGAGGACGCGGACGCGCATATAAAAAACTGGGATGGATGCCGTGGCGCGCTACGCGCTGCCGGAGGACAAGCCTGCCAGCAATGTCTTCACAATCCGACCCGCGGCTGACACGGACCTCCAGCGGGGCACCGTGGCCCCTGCCAATAATCAACCGGGTGGAGGTGTAGAGGTTATATTTGTCAACGCGCTGCCCGATGGTACAGTGAGTGGTCCAACCACCATTCCCGACAAATGAATACTATCCGCCTCCCCGCTGCCTGGATCGAGCGCCTCGTCCAACTGCCTGAAACCGGCATGGGCTACCAACGAGTGAACATTCGGCTGCGGCGAGGAAAGGTGTTGAGTGGCGTTGTGGTTTTCAATGCCGAAGAATGCCAGGCACCCGAACCGTTCGACCCTTCAGAGATCGAGGATGTCGAACTGGCGCAATAAACCGCCTCTGCACTCACCTCAGAAGTGGCCGCAGAGGCTGTTTCCGGGGTAACCTTCTCTGTATTCGCTGTTCTCATTCGCGCCGCTTGATCTCGTTTTGCTGTCCAAGGAAGGAGCTATTTTGGACAGGTGTGCGACGCTATCATCCTCCAAAAAGCCCAAAATTCTAAAGCCGGGGGCAACAAACTCGCCGGGGTAGAGCAGCCCCGCAACAGTATTTGCTCTATTTTGCGCGAGAAAAAGCGTGCGGGGAGAGGGGTCCAACCCCCGACAGGTCGCGTGTAAGGCGACTGCTCTACCGCTGAGCTAACGCCGCAAATTCGGGAGGGAGAATGTGCGGATATGGAAACGGGGGTAAGGCGATTCGTACGAGCGGCACTTGGACAAAAAGTTTTTAAGAGAAATCGCCAACGATGGCGTGCTCATCGATCCTGCGGTGCCCGGTTGGTGATGGTTCGTAGGCCGCTACTCCTCCGTCTCTGTGACGGTCTCTTCGATGAATTTCTTTATTTGGCCTTCCTCGAATTCTATCGTGACGCGGTTCATCGTTATTGTCTTTGGGGGCGTTTTGAAGTGCTGCCGTATTGCCTCATAGAGGAAGCGGGCCGCGACGGCGAGGTCCACCTTTGCGGAAATCGTTAGGGTGAATGTTGCCCAGATCAGCACGTCTGCCGACATGCCAGCGATCCGTTTGCCGCTGTCGATTATAGTGATTCCGTCTGGCGGGTTTGCCAGGTGTTCGGGGAGAATGCGGGATTTCTCGAATTCGATGCGTCTCATAAAGGTGCCAAGCGTATTGGCGTGGGAGTGCGTGCGCAACAGTTGCCCACGGGTCCCGCAACCGGCGGGCGCGAGGGTCAAACGAGTTTGGAATACGCCACCCAAATTTGGCGGCCAACCATGCAGCATTGTGTGTCGTCCGCGATTGCGCCTATGTCGTGCATAGCCTCAAGTTGCTGCACGGAATATGGTCCTTTCACTTGGTTCGAAATCGCCACGAAAAAGCGTCGGTCGTCGAGAGAGGGCGGGTGATGCGGCGGTGGCGCGGCGTAGACGGTTGGGGGTGGGGTGTCCTTTCGGATGGCGCGGGCAACGCTTACGCAGCACGATTTTATGATCTTCCAAAGGACCCAGTAGCCTCCGACCAAAACCACGATATACACTGTGAAAGTGATAAGGGCGTCCATACTGAGATGTTCGGAACTGTTGGGCTCGCGCGACAAGCGAAAAAGTGCGTGCGAGAATCAGTTCTTACTATCGAAACTAAAAGACGGCGGAGAAATCCGGCCCGTCACTTAGGTGGAGGGGTTCGGCAATCCAAGCGCGAGGTACCGCGGTAAATGCAGCCAAATCCTCGGAGAGGTGAGCTTTGAAACCGAGAACCGGGTACGAAACGCTTCTGTCGATAGGAAGAACCGACCCCTCCAAGAAGTCGTCCGGATTTTACGCTCCTTTTCGGCTTTTCTGGCGGTCGGCCGGTCTATTCGTCCAGCAGAGATAGCGAACGGCCGAGACGCGGGACGTAGTCATGATTCTTATCGAGCGAAACCAGCACGCGGCTGACCCGGCCGACGATCTGCTCGCGATCCACCAAACCAAAATAGCGGGAGTCGAAACTGTTGTCCCGCGAGTCGCCCATCATGAAATATTTTCCCGCAGGCACGACGAGAGGCGCAAAACTCCGCCGCGCCTGGCGCGAGGGCAGCACCATGACCCAGTGGTCGTGGCCGCCACCCGCTTCCCGTGCCACCACGGGTTCGGCGTCCTCGTAGATCTCGCGGTCAAACGGATGACCGGGCCCGACGGTGTAGTCCAGCTTCCGGCCATTCACGGAAAGAACCTCGTCGCGCAATTCGATCTTATCGCCCGGCACGCCGATGACGCGCTTGACGAGGCGCAGGCCATCTTGCGGCGAGAAGAAAACGACGATGTCGTCCTTCACCGGATTATTCCAGGCGGCGAGCCGCTGGAGCGTGAAGGGGACCTTCAGATCGTAGGCAAGTTTGTTCACGATGACCACGTCGCCCTCGAGGATCGTTGGCTTCATGGAGCCGCTGGGAACCCAGTTGTAATCGGCTATCGCGGACTTGAACGGCAGGACAATCGCGGCCATCAGCGCCAAAGGCCGGACCCACTCACGCCAAAGATATTTGGAATCGCGACGGAGCCATTTGGGAATAGACATACGTGCGCAGTGAGACAGCGCCGGCGCCAATCCGCTCAATCGGGATTTCCCATTGGGCTTCATGTTCATGGTGAGTCGGGCGTGGTACTCGGCGGTTTTGCTTCCATGTCGTGGCGTTGCAAGACGATTAGCGAGGAGTAGTCACCGGCGCCGGAGCCTTTTTCGTCTTCGTCGCGTCGGTCTTGGCGGCGGGCTTGGGAGTAGCTCCAGGGTTCGCAGCGGACTTGGGCCCGGCGGCGATCGGGGCGAGTTTGCTCGTTGATTTCGCGGGAGTTTTTGGCTTCGCCTTGCCCGTCACCGCAGCCGGTTCAAGGGTGAGATCGTTGTCGGCCAAACGGTCCGCCAGGGTCGCCTTCGTCTCGGCCAGCGTCATCCTGGCCGCGGCAGTTTTCATGGCGTCGTGCGCGAGGCGTTCTTCCGATTCGGCCTTCGCTTCCGCGGCGGCGAGAGCAAGGCGGGCCTTGGCGAGGTCGGTCTGCGAGAGCTCGTGGCCTTCCCCGGGCACTTGCTGGCCGCCCTGGAGGATCTCCAACTCGACGGTGCGCAGGTGGGAGCGGACGGCCGCCTCTTCGGCGCGGCGAGCCAAGGCAGACAGCGATTTGCCCTGGGCATCCGCCAACGCATGCAGACCTTCGATCTTGAGTTGTTCCGCAGCGATTCGGGCCTCAGCGACCACCAACTCGTGCTCCAGCCGCCTGCCCTCGGTCGTCAGGGTCGCCAAATGCTCGCCGGCATCGGTCACCAGCGCGGAAGTCGATTCGATGGTCTTCTTCAGGTCATTCGAGTCGCGTTCGGTTTTGGCCTGGTCCTCCTTCAGGCGATCAATCTCCGTCTGCTTGACGGCAATCAGCCGGTCCTGCTCGCTCTTTTTCACCTGGTCGAGTAGGGCGCGCGCCTTCTCGGGCGATGCTTCCTGGCTCCAAGCCGCACCGCCCAGGAGGAGGGAGCAGATTCCGGTGGCCAGCATGAAATTGATTCGGGACGATTTTAGGGGAGGCGTCATAAGGGGCCGAAACTTGGCAGAGGGTGTTCGTCCGCCGCAAGCGTGTTTTCCGAGGCTCGCCCCCGGCTCCCCCCGAAACAAGCGCTCCAGGGCGGTTCAGGTTAAACTGTAGCCGGGGCTACGGATTAAAGGCAGAGACGCAGCACGGCACCGTCGCAATCGAAAGGATTTTAAAACGCAGAGATCGCAGAGACGCAGAGGTCCGGAGAAAAAAGCTGCTCCGCGGCGTTCCCACCAATTTCCAGCACACGAGGGCGTCCAGGACAAGAGCGGGCGAGGAGCATTGCCGGCGGTCTCCTGGCGCCCCGTTTACTGGTAATTTGCCGGGAAATTTGCCGGGAAGGCAGCGGGGTCGGTCGCGGGATTAATCTGTGCCCCCGGATTAGACGGCGTCCCCGGATCTCCCGATCCGCCAGACCCAGAGGTACCACAGCCGGAGGTGCAGAGGGTGAAAAGCAGACACGCAATCCCGGCAAAGAGAGATTTGACCGGCATTTTCGGAGGCTGAGAAAAAAGCCGGAGCCGTTTACTGGTAATTTGCCGGGAAGGCCGCGGGGTTGGTCGCGGGATTATACTGCGTCGACTGATCTACCGGTGGGGCAGAGTCTGTGGTGGCGCAACCGGAGGTGCAGCACAGCGTCAGGAGGGCCGCCAGGCCGGCGATAAGCAATTTGATCGGCGTTTTCATATTTCGCAGGGATGGGTTCCAACCGGGCAAAGCTTCCGTCTGAAATGATGATCGCATCGAACGGCCCCGCCGGCAAATCGCGACAGGAAGCAATCTCTTTGGACGGCAAAGGCTGAAGGTCTACATGCGCTGCGTACTTTGCGCCGCATTTTTGGACCACGGATTGCACGGATTTCACGGATCGAAGAAACGACTTCCTCAAAATCCGTGGAATTCGTGAAATCCGTGGTTCAGTTTTTTCCATGCTGATCGGGCTTCGCCTCGGGACCTCAGTCGATTGCGGCTTCGCCACCCTGTGACCCCAGCGTTTGAATGGCCTTGTCCGTTTTGTTTGCGGCTGCGCGGCGCCGCACTTATGGCGGTGGGATTTGGATGGCACACGAGCCGTCCACGTGCGCAATGATCCGCTTTCCTTGCGGGTCGACATACTTGCTCATTAAAATGACCTTGTCCGCCGCGTCCGTATCGGTCCCGCCAAAATAGTCGTAGCCGACCCGCAGGTCCGGTGAGAGCGGACACACGAAGCTCGACGGGTCCGGCAAATATTTTGGCGCCAAATCCGCCAGCGTCCTGGGGAAGATCCCATGGTGGTCGGCCGCATAACTGTGGCAGGCCATCGCGATCAACCTGGCGTTGCTCATCGATTTGGTCTCTTTGGCGCGCAATGAGATGTCGCCGACGAAGGGCAATGCCATTCCGGAAAAGAAGATGGCGAAAACCACGACGATGCCCGCGAGAACATTCAGGCCGATGCCGAAATAGCCCGTCACGAGGCCGGCCAGGGCCATCCCCTCGCCCGTCCGGCCGCCGCCCGATTTGCGAATCCCGCTCCGGGCGACGTGCCCGCAAATGACCGCCGCGAGGGCGGTGAGGAAGATCGGGAGAAAGGAAACCGAAAGAACGCCGCAAATGAGGCTCGCGACGGCCGCGCCGGAGGTGCGCGGGGAACCAGCCGCGGCGGTATCGCCGACTGGAGCGGGACGCACCGCCACCACGGTGGGACTGGCCGGCGAACGCGGGACGCTGACCGCGGTGGGCGCCAGGCCCGACAGCGAACTGAGCGGCACCCAGGACTTGGCGCCTTCGGCCCAAGCCAGATCCGTCGGCAGCAGTGTGCCCGCCCCAAGCTGGCGGCGCACTTCATCCGGGGAGAATGGCCCGAAGGACTGTCCGTCGCGGGCAATATGGATTTCCATATCCGCGAAGGCTAGTTGACGCGGGTGGGGCGTGTCGAGTTTTCGGGAGGAACCATCGGGCGGCTTCGCCGCAACCGAGGGGAAAACCACGAAAGACACTAAATACACGAAAGAGGACGGCCCGTGAATTGCCCCAACTGCACCTCGGATCCCGCGCCTGCGGGACAGAGCCTCGGCTTCCGACATCTCCGCCCAAGGCGGATCAGCCTCCGGCTGACAACATCCAACAGGAGCGGCTTCGCCGCCAACATCGGGCTCCGCCCGCCACGGCATGGCCCCGCCCTGCGGCGCGAAGCCGGGCCAACACCCACGCTTCGCCCTGACAAGTCCAACACCCAACACCCAACATCCAATGGCGGAGTGCTTAGTGCGCAGTGCTCAGTTCTCAGTAAGCGCACCGCTTCGGTGAACTCGAAACCCGAAACTCGAAACTCGAAACCCTGGCTGCGGTGAACCAAATCTGGACCTCGGCCAGCGCTTTGCTTCAGAGGACCAGAAACCAGAGCCGAGTCCCCGAGACGCCCATGGTCCCGCAGCCGCGGGAGGGGCAAACCAGAAACTTCGGCAGCGGCATTCTGGGGAACGCGCGCGCTCTCTGGTCAATTCGGCATCGTTACGGGTTGGGGGGAGTCTCCATCGCGCACGATCCGTCGACGTGCGCGATGACGCGCTTCCCGCGCCAGTCTTTGAATTTGCTCATGAAGAGGACTTTGCGCGGCGGGTCCTGGACCGTGCCGCCAAAATAGTCGTAGCCAACCGACTCCGACGGCGAGAGCGGACTCGCCAGGGTCGCGAATTCCGGCACATACTTCGGCACCAAGTCCTCGAGCGTCCCGGGAAACGCGCCCTGATGATCCGTGGCGTAGACCTTGCAGGCCGCCACAATGATTTTCGCGTTCGCCACCGATTCCTCCTCATGGCGCTTCAGTGGCAGCGCGGCGGCAAAGAAGAGCAGCACCAAGACAGCGAAGTTGAGGTAGCCCAACGCGAGGCCCGCAATGGCCATCGCATCGCCGCCCAAAGTTCCACCGGATTTGCGAATGTTACGGCGCGCGATGTGGCCACAGATGACCGCCGGAATCGCTCCGAAAATCGACACGCAGCAGAGGTACGTAGCAATGCCGAAGATCATGCTCGTCACCGCCGCGGCGGAGGTCGGGATCGGGTTGTAAACAAGCGGCTGGGCGGCGGGAGGAGGTGGTCCGGCGAAGGCCGGCGGCGCACCCGCTGGGGGCGTGGTCTCACCGAGGAGGACCGCGAGTGGGACCCATCCCGGTGCGCCTTCCTTCCAGGCCAGATCGGTCGGCAGCATCCTGCCCGCCGCAAGCTGGCGGCGCACTTCTTCCAGGGAATACGGCCCGAACTGCTGACCGTTGCGGGCGATGTGGATTTCCATGCGGATCGAGCGTAAATGGCGCTGCTGGAGGGTGTCGAGGTTTCGGGAAAGCACCTACATTACGGGTATTGATTCCGGCCCCACCTGGCGGCAGCATGGATGGCGTCGTCCACGCTCTTCTTTCCCGCGGTCGTTTGTACTGTTCACCCCACTCCCTCCATGCCGCTCACCGCCATCGTCACCATCGTGCTTCGCATCTATTCCCTGATCTGGCTCGTGGATGGCATCGTCAAGTGCATCTCGGGAATCGTGGAGAAACCTCCGTTTTACGGATTCCACCATTCGCCATTCATGCTCGAGGGAATCATTTTCGTTTTAATGGCGCTCGTGGTCTTTGCCTTTTCGCACCCGATCGCCCGCATCGTCGTTCCGCCGCCCAATTCCGAAGTGAATCTGGGCACGCTGACTCGATACGATCTGTACAGCTTCGCTTTCACATTTCTCGGGCTCTACTTTTTCCTCTCCTCCATCGGGGCCGCGGTCAACACCCTCCACAACTACCTTCTCACCACGCAAACCACCCATGAGGGCGCAGGCGAGCGCCTGGAGGCATTCTACAGGCTCACCCGCCCCGTCCTGACAGCGATCGCCGGCATCGCCGCGCTGCTACTGGCGCCCAAGCTCGCGCAGAAATTGACGGCCACCCAACAGCAACCCGCGCCGCCGCAACCAATCGACGCAAAGAAATCCGCGTAGCCGATCCCGCAGTCGCGGGAGAGACTCCCACGGCGCAAAGGGGGCGAGCCGAGAAATCCATGGTCAATCACAGCCTTCTCACTCCTGAGCAATTCGAGCAACTCCTGCCGCTGGCTGCTGCCTGGGCCGAGGAACAGGAGACGCGGATCCTCGCGGCCGGTACTCCGCTGAATCCGGCACACCTTGCGGACGCCAGCCGCCTGGGTGTCATCAAGCCCGAACGCGTTCGTTTGCTTGCGGTGATATCCATTCCAGCGCCTGACGATCCGCTCCTGCGCGCGGCTGGGGAAGCGACCGGCCTCATCAGTCCCTTGACCGCCGGTCTCACTTTGCGCCATGGCATCTTCATTCGCGGTGATCTTATCGAAGACCGCCGGCTCATCGCGCACGAACTGGTGCACACCGCGCAGTACGAGCGGTTCGGCAGCGTCGCTGCATTCCTGCGGCAGTATTTGTCGGAATGCCTGACCGTCGGCTACCCCACCGCGCCGTTGGAACAGGAAGCTATCGTGCGGTCCGGGAAACTATTTGAGTCATGACACGACGATTGAGGGTCCTGTTCGTCTGCGCGATGAACAAAGAGCGCAGCCCCACCGCCGAGCAGATCTATCGCCATGACCCACGGCTGGAAGTGCGGTCGGCGGGAGTGCGATCGGGGGCAAATCGACGGGTCAGCGAAGCGGATTTGCGCTGGGCCGACGTGGTCTTCGCCATGGAACAGGAGCACAAGCTTTGGATCACCCGGCGTTTTGAAGGACTCGATCTTCCCCGGATCGATGTCCTCGAAATCCCCGATGAATTCGAATACATGGACCCACAGCTTCAGGAGATGCTGCGGATGATGCTGGACCCCGAACTGGACCACCTGCTGGCAGGCTTCGAACACGGAAATCCGGACTAGTTCCGGTATTGAACATTGAACCGACATCCTATTGCTGGTAATTCGGCGTCATGAAACGCCGTGCCTTTCTCCTCGGGGCCGCGTCCGGCCTTGGCGCGACGGTCCTGCGCGCCGGCGAAATCAAACCCAACAAACCGGCCCCCGCCACCCCGGCACCGGTCCCCCCTCCCGCCCGGAGCAACCCGCTCAAGCTCGCCCTCTCAACCTATTCCTACTGGCATTTCCGGGGCCCGAAACCGCCCGTGGAAGAGACCCTGGAAAAGGCCGCGTCGCTCGGCGTGCACGGCATCGATCTGCTGCACCGGCAAATGGCCATCGACGAACTCGGCCGCCTCGATGCCGCGACGCACGCGTATTGCCAGAAGATCAAGCGGCACGCGCTCCAGTGCGGAGTCGATCTGGCCTGTCTTTCCGTGCTCCAGGACTTCGTCTCGCCCGATGCGGCCGAGCGGGACCATTGGATCGCCTTTACCGAAAAGTGCATCGAGATCGCCTACGCGCTGGGCATTCCCTGCATCCGGATCAGTTCCGGCCGCTGGAAGACCATCCCCGATTTTGAAGACTTCATGAAGGCCCGGGGCGTCGAGCCGGTGCTGCCCGGACATACCGAGGATGAAGGTTTCAAGTGGTGCATCGATGCCATTCGCGAATGCACCGAACTCGCCGGGCAACGCGGCGTGGTCCTGGCGCTGGAAAATCATTGGGGCCTGAGCGGCACGCCCGAAGGCCAGTTGCGGATCATCGACGCGGTCTATTCGCCGTGGCTGGGCGCGCTGATGGACACCGGCAATTTCCTGGAAAATCCCTACGACAAGCTGGTGAAAATTGCGCCGAAGACCGTCTTTGTCCAGGCCAAGACCTACGACGGCGGCGGGGAGTTTTATACCATCGACCTCGACTATGCGCGCATCGCCAAAATCCTGCGCGACGCGGGTTACACCGGCTATGTCTCGCTGGAAATGGAGGGCAAGGAGAATCCCGACACCGCCGTCCCAAAAGGCCTCGCTGCGATCCGCGCGGGCTTCGGGGCTTAGAGGGCGTCTAAAAATGCACTGCCAGCCAGATGGCATCGCCGGAGGTCCTCTCCACACGGTGCTTGAGATGGCCCGGCAGCAGCAGGCAATCTCCCGCGCGGAGATTGATTCTTCCTTCGCCCGCCACCGAGAGAGTCGCACTTCCCTTGATCAAGAGCACCCATTCGGCATGGGGCTGATCGTACCAAACGCCTTCCGGGCTCGGCTGGCCATGGGAGATAATCTGCTCGATGCGCACTGCGCCGCTGCCAACGAGTTGAAGGATCTGCTCGCGATCGGTCGGATCGTCTGGCGGTTTGAGAAGGTTATCGATTTTCACCGGCATGATGCTGCGGAGATGGAACCTGCTGAATGGCCAAGAGGGCGTCTAATCACCATCCGGACCATTTCGTTCCATTCTTTTGGATTCCCCTCCGACTTGGAGGGCTTCCTTCAAAAGGCAAAGCTGAGACCGGCCCTGACCGTATGGTCGACGTAGCTGTCGTTAAAAGCGGCGTATTCATAACCGACGTAGATCTGGCACGGTCGAGTTACTTGATAGCTGATCTTCGTTCCGAAAACCCACCAGTTGTGGTCCTCCGGCAGAAAGAACAAGGCCGAAGGGGCATCGATCGCCTGCACGTAGGTGCTGTACGCTTCCACTTTTAGTTTGTCGGTGACGGCGTACCCCAGGCGGAGCGTGAACTCAAAGAGGCCGGTCCTGGATTCGAAACCGGGCGTGAATTCGGCGGCAGAGAAGCGATCCCACTCCTCGACGAAAGTGGTCGTCAAGGAGGCCGAAAAAGCGCCCCAAGTGTGGGCGACGCCGACAAACGGGGCGACATTCCACTGATTGTCGGCAAAGCCCGTGCCGAAGCCGGTTGGCCCGAAGAGGGTCTCATTGACGCGGGTATAGCCATAGCCGCCGGCCACGCCCACGTTGATCCAGGTCCCAATGCTCCTGGCCATATAGAGGGAGACCAAATTGGTATATTCATCGGCCCGTCTCTTCAGGAACTCGGCGTGATCGTCCTGGTCGTTGAAGGTATAAATCAATCCGGCCAGGATGTCCCCTTTGGTAAAAAAGTCCCCGCCGAGCGAGAATGCATTCGTGTGGCTGTCGGAGCCGAAGGTCCGTTTATCCGCAGACGTCACGTAATCGTATTCGGTGAAAATCGAAGGATTGCAAAACCAGCCATCGCAGGCGGGAGTCGTCAGGTCCTTCACTTCTTTGACCTCTTTTACTTCCTTGCCCGGTTCCACGGCCGGCGCGGGTGTGGCCTGCGGATTGGAGAGGCGGTCTATCGCGCGGGTGACGGCGAGATTGCTGGTCCGGGTGGCCGGATCATCGGGCCTCAGGCCGGGATTGGTAAAATGGAGACGCTGCCGCAGGAACGGGGGCGTCGGAGAGGGTGAGGGCGATGGCGAGGGTGTTGGCGCTCCAAAACCGTTCATACCGCCGCCCCCTGCATCGTTATGCCCAACGCCTTTGACAGGTACTCCTGGACCCTTGTTAAAGCCCTGCCCGCGGACAGGACCGGCCGCACAGAATGAGAAGGCCGCCAGCAGGACGAGGGCAAAGATGGATCTCCGGCTCATAAATTCGGAAGTGTGCTAACCGGAAATCCGCCGATGCACCACCACAATCTTTAAACCAAGAGGGCGTCTAATGCTCGGCGCCCGAGCGGGACGGCTCGGCGTCGGTGGTGTGATTCGTATCGCGATTCGGCAGCGCGGCCGTGGCGGTGCTGCCGCCGCCGAAAAGCCGGGCGAAAATGCGTTTGGGGGCCGCCCGGCCCGCTTCCTCCTCGGCCAGTTCGCTATGGGCTTCACTCTTCGCCGTTTCCCAAGCCGGCGCGAAGCCCGGCGCATTGATCAGCATCCGCTTCTCGGCCCGCGCGTAAACTTCCAAGTCGCGCTGCAATTTGCGGTCGGGAATTTCGTTGAGTGCATTTACTTTCACGCGCAGCCCCTCGTTTTCCTTCCGCAGTGTTTCCTGCTCCGCCTTGATCTTCTTCATGGTGTCGGCCTCGATCTCGAGCTTGTCACTGAGATGACGGCGAAACCGCGCGAGTTCCCCCTTGAGCCGCAGGTAATTGTAACACGCGATCACGAGGAAAACGCAGCCCAGGTAAAACCCCAGCGCGAACTGGCCGAGAAAAATGTCTTTGTTCATAAGTCAGGATCAGGCGACGACGTGAAGCTCTTCGCCGGGGTTGCCCGCCTCGTAGCGGACCACCTCATTTTTTTCATTCAAAACGATCACACGCGGCTGGTGATCGACGGCCTCTTCGGGCGTGAAAGAACCGAAATTCATAATCGTCACCCGATCGCCGATCTTGCCCAGATGGGCGGTGGCGCCATTGAGCTGGATCTGGCCGGTGCCCGCTTCCCCATAGATGACGTAGGTCTCGAAGCGCTCCCCATTGGCCATGTTGCCGATGAGGATTTTTTCGTACGGAAGAAGTCCCACGTCTTCCGCAAGGTCGCGCGAGATCGTCATGCTTCCCTCGTAGTGCAGGCTGGCTCCCGTGACGGTGGCGCGGTGGATCTTCGACTTGAGGAGCGTCAGTTGCATGGAAAGGCACGTTGCGGGAAATCCCGCAAAATGCAAGCCGGGCGGCGAAAATAGAGCCAGGAGCCGAGAGCCAAGTGCTCGCAGCGGTGCCGTAACCTGGCTGCTGGCTCTCGTTTCTGGTTTCTGGTTTCTGGTTTCTGGTCCTCTGAAGCGGAGCGCTGACTGAGCACTGAGCACTTTAGGGTTGGATATTGGACTTGTCGGGGCGAAGCGTGGGTGTTGGCCCGGCTTCGCCCCGCAGGGCGGGTCTATGCCGTGG
>Ga0302324_100006454_pt1 | contig 25269 bp, 25 predicted proteins | sample Palsa_T0_1_FD_201949 | JGI IMG/M metagenome (GOLD analysis project Ga0302324, IMG submission 201949) | Peat permafrost microbial communities from Stordalen Mire near Abisko, Sweden - Palsa_T0_1 | ecosystem: Environmental > Terrestrial > Soil > Palsa > Peat permafrost | place: Sweden: Abisko... | reverse complement strand
CGGTCCTCAAAACGTGGTTTCGAGAGCAGTCAAACGCCGATAATCCCTTGGCCTTTCCCAGCGCACGCGGACAGCGTCTGTCGCGCAATGGCGTCGATTACATTTTGAAACAGGCTGCCGCCAGCGCGAACTGCCCAAGCCTCAAAGCCAAGCGGATTCATCCGCACGCGATCAGGCATACAACTGGGTCGCACCTGCTCCAATCCGGAGTTGATATCAGCGTCATCGCTCTATGGCTTGGTCATGAAAGCGTTCAGACCACCCACGTTTATGTCGAGGCGGACCTGGCTGCCAAGCAGCGCGCATTGGGCAAGCTGGAACCGGTCGGTACCACGGTTCGGCGATATAGGCCTCAAGATCAGGTGTTGGCATTTCTGGCGACCCTCTGACGGCGTTCACATTATGCGCAGTAGGGTTCCGCTCTTTCCCGATTTCTTCAGGGAAATGGAATTCCTGCTGCGCATGACCGACAACTTCGCATTACAGCCGTCATGCGATGCAGCGCATGACGGTTGATGGTGGACAGGGATTCCAGAGCATCGTGGACAGCGATTCCGTTTAAACGTGGACAGAGCGCTGGCGTGATCGTGGACAGTTTGCGGGTTGAGCCGCAATAGCGTTCACGATGCCGTGCCGGCATGGTGGACACCTTAACGGCGATGATGCCGGCGATCCAGGAAGTTATACATACCTCGTACACCCCCGTTCGTTGAACCGCAAAGACGGGGTTGGCTTTTGATCTGGCGAGCGCGGGGGCCGGGCATCATACGAGGCAGGAGGATTCCTGGCCCCGTGACAAAGAAAAAACGACGTCGATGCCTGCACTGCCGGCACCTGTTTCACCGCAACCCGCGGACGCGAACTCAGCAGAGATTTTGTTCCGCAACGGCGTGCCGGGCGGCGAGCAAGAAGGCGAGCCAACAGCGCTGGCTACGCAAGCCAGAAAACCAAGACTACTTCCGCGGTGAGCAGCACGTCAGTCGGGTGCAGGCGTGGCGCGAGAAACACCGTGAATACGGGGCGAAAGAGCCCTTAAATGCCGAATCGTTACAAGAGATGATAATGGGGCAATCCATTGATCGGATTGGGAAATACGGCAGTTTACCGTTACAAGAGTCGATCCGGCGGGAAGTCCGTGAATCGGCTGAGGAAATCGGGTCCTAGAAGCCCTTGGCGTTACAAGATCTGATGGGAAAAGGCGGCATAGGCCATGAGAATCCGCGGCGTTCTTCCGCCACAGGAAACTCGCCGCCGATGTCCAACCCCCGACTCCCCACGCCCAAGCTCAGGCAGATCATCCAGTTCGAATCGAGTGAGCTCTCAGCACGCGAGGTCGCCCGAGCGTTGAATCTATCCCACGGCGCGATATCGAAGTACCGCTGCGCGGTGCGCGCCGCCGGGGTCAGTTGGGACGAGGCGCAGCGCCTCGACGATATCGAACTGGAACGGCGGATCTGGACAGCGCGGATCGAGCACAAACCCCGCCAGGTCGTCTTGCCCGACTGCGCCGCGATCCACACGGAACTGAAGCGCCATAAGCATGTGACGCTGCAGCTGCTGTGGGACGAATATTACGCCACGCACGGGACGCTGGCACTGCGCTACAGCTCGTACTGCGAACGGTATCGGCACTGGGTGCGTCGGCTGCAACGCTCGATGCGCCAACGTCACTATGCTGGCGAGAAGTTGTTCGTCGATTACGCGGGCGCGACCGTACCGATCTATGGCACGACGTGCGAGGAGGCATATCGCGCTAACATTTTTGTCGGCGCCCTGGGGGCGAGTGGCTATGCGTATGCGGAGGCGACGCGCACCGCGTCTCTGCCGGACTGGCTTGGTAGCCATGTACGGATGCTGACGTTCTATGGTCACGCGCCGACGATTTTGGTGCCAGACAATCCGCGGGTCGGAGTGACGAAAGCGGATCGCTACGAGCCCGAACTGCAGCGTTCGTACGAGGAAATGGCAGCGCATTACTTGATGGCGGTCATCCCCGCTCGGCCGTTCCGCCCGAAGGATAAACCGAAAGCGGAGCTCACGGTGCTCCTGGTGTGTCGTTGGGTGTTGGCACGGCTACGGCATCAACGCTTCTTCAGTCTGGAGGAGTTGAACGCGGCCATCCGGCCGCTGCTTGTCGAACTGAACGAGCGGCCGTTCCAAAAGCTCCCCGGTTGTCGGCGCTCTGTGTTCGAGGCGTTGGATCGACCGGCGATGCGGCCATTGCCGCCGACACCCTATGTCTACGCCGAGTGGAAGCGCGTGCGCGCTGCCTTCGATTATCACGTCGATGTCGATCGGCACTATTACAGTGTGCCGCACCCTCTGGTGGGCCAAGAACTGTGGGTGCGCTTCAGCGCCGCCACGGTCGAGGTGTTCCATCGCAGTGTTCGGGTGGCGAGCCACGTACGGTCCTATCAGCGCGGCGTGCACACCACGTTGCCGCAGCACATGCCTCGAGCCCACCGAGAACACGCCGAGTGGACACCGACGCGGCTCATCAACTGGGGTGCCTCGATCGGGGCGAACACCTGCGCGGTGGTCGAGCATCTGCTGAAGAGCAAGCCCCACCCCGAGCAAGGCTATCGAGCATGCCTGGGGCTCTTGTCCCTGGCCCGGCAATACGGCCAGGGACGACTCGAGGCGGCGAGCACCTTGGCGGTGAAATTACAGAGTCCAACCCGCAAGAGCGTGCTGTCGATCTTAAAAACCGGCCGCGACCAACTGAAGCCTGCCACCCCTGAGCAAATCGAACTACCCGAGCACACAAATGTGCGCGGCCCGAAATACTACCACTGAGACCGGAGAGACCATGTTGACGCAAAATACCTTGGAAACCCTGCGACATCTGAAACTGCACGGCATGGCGCAGGCCCTGGAGGAGCAGCGCGATACGCCGAACACGCATGCGCTGTCCTTCGAGGAGCGGATAGCCTTGCTGGTCGATCGGGAGCGGTTGTCGCGACAGAACAGTCGTTACCGCGGGCTGCTGCGCGACGCGCGCCTGAAAGTCGCGCAGGCCTGCGTCGAAGACGTCAGCTACAAGGGCGGTCGTGGCCTCGACAAGGCCCAGATCGCAGCGCTAGCCGACGGCGCCTGGATCGAACGAGGACAGAATCTGCTGATGACCGGACCGACCGGGTCGGGAAAAACTTGGATCGCGTGTGCGCTTGCGCATCAGGCGTGCCGCCAAGGTCGTCTGCCCGATACTGGCGCGTGCCGCGCCTGTTCGAGGAGATCCGTACCTCGCACGGCGATGGGAGTTATCTGAAACTACTCAAGCGGCTCGCCAAGACGCCAATCTTGATCTTGGACGACTGGGGGCTAATCGCGTTATCCACCCAGGACCGCGCCGATCTGCTCGAAATACTCGACGATCGCCTCAACGCCCGATCCACCGTCATCTGCAGCCAGTTACCGGTCGATACATGGCACGCCTACCTCGGCGAACCGACTCTGGCGGATGCCATCTTGGACAGAATCGTGCATCACAGCCACCGGATCGAGTTGAAGACCAAGGGCGAATCGTTGCGCGAGACCCTTCCTCTCAACGGTCCTCGGTTGGACGCCAAACGAGCCGCTGAAGCCCGCGCCGACGACTGAAAAATCGTCGTACCATCAACTCATCGTGGACAGCTGAGAAGAATCGGCGGCGGGCGCCGCCGACACCGCGGCACTGTCCACGATGGCCTGGAATCACTGACCACGATCGATGGAATACTCATGCCGTCGACCGCGACTACGCAGAGCTTCGCGTTGAAGCTGACGTGGGAACGGATGAAATTCTCGAAGTCGTACTGGCGTTTATGCCTGACATCATTCATTTCTCAGGACATGGAGAGCCTGGTCGCTCTCAGTTTGAAAACGCTGGCCTGCCGGGCGCTACCCTGGCACGCATCGTCGCTCAAGTGCCTCAGATCTGGTGTGTAGTCCTTAATAGTTGTTTTGGAGATTCGATTTCGCAGCAGTTGCTTGTTGCTGGCGTCCCGGCCGTAGTTGGGATGACCGGGGAGGTATCGGACTACGCCGCTCTAGATTTCTCGAGATTCTTTTATCGCGCTTTGGCCGAGAGTCCCGATATTGTCCGGGCGGTTGAACAGTCGCGAATAAATCTACAGGCGACATTTCCTGACGAAGAACCCGCGCCCGTCCTGAGGTTAGGTGAAAGCGGGCTCTTAGCTGAACGCTCGCAGCGTCATGCACGAGCAGAACTCCGCGCACGATTTTGCGTTGATCACACGGGCATACCCGAAGTATGGCGAAAGGGGGGTTCGGTGTATGTCTCGTTCGATCTGTATATCAAGAATGCGCCACTCAGTGCGAGTTCTGTTATCTACCGATTGGATCGCTCATACGATGAAATATCTGAATCCAATGAGGATGGAAAGTTTCGTGAGATTCAAGATGCCACCGACGCTTTTTACCTGGGAGGAATTGACAGCGAGGACGACTTCACCGTCGAAGCATACATCCGGTGGAACGACGGACGGGTGAAAATGCTTGCTTGCAAGGTCACTGACGCGTTAGTAGCCCACTACTCAAGTCTGTCGCCGGAAGAAGCAGTTGACGAGCGAGTCGATACCGCTGCTATCAATAGGATAATTGTCGGACTAAGGCACGAAAACATACCCTTGGACACGCCTTTAGACAGGCCCGTGCCTATGCGCCGGAGGCTAAAAGGTAAACAGGCGAGACGTGTGAAGCGCAGGTGATTGCACCGGGTTTTTGAGTCAGATGTCTCCTAGAAGAAACTCATGTTCGTCACGAAGGCTCCGAGTTGCGCGTCGTACGAGGCGAGTGGGCGACTCCGCTGCCGTTTCCAAGGCAAGAGCGATTCGCTCGACAGACTGCGTGATCCCCGGGGAGGAACTTCTGAGGGTTGGATGCAAACGCCATCTTCTCGGGGCGCTGGGCATGCCAACCCATTGCACCGCGCTCGGTGCATCAGGAATGCGTCCATAGAAGCTGGCTGCGGCACCGGCCCAGGCCTTTGACGCTCCCAGTGCTCGTACCCGATCAAATGATAACCGTTCCTTTTCCGGGCTATCGCGACGCCGTAGGAGCGCCGAGGCCTCTTGCAGCAGCGCTACTCCCTCCCCATACACGGGCCAGCCGCGCCCCAGGCTCTCCGCGAACAAGGCACGGGCATCGTATCTCGGGGCTTGCGCATCGCCACCCGCGCGAAGCACGTGTATGCAGTGGACGAGCGCCGTATCGGGCAGCCAGCGGAATTCCTGCGACAGGTTCTCGAACCATCGGGCCGGAATATTCGCTCGGTCATCGACCCGAAGCAGGTAGTAGGCACCGGCGAGCGCAGAAATGGGGTCGGTAAATTTCTCAGCAAAGAGCCGCGTGGCAAGCTCCGTGGAGCTAGCAAGCGTTTCGACTGATCGCATAGCGTCGCGAGCGAGAAACTCCAACAACGTCTCCGCATCCGTTCGAAAGCTCGTCACGATGACTTTCAGTGCATCCGCACGAGGGTCCGTCGAATCTTTAGGTGTGATGAGGACCCTTACTGGACCGCCTCCCGGCAACGACACGAAACGCCAAGTGACACTCGAGCCACCGATTTGGAGAAGCCACGGCGACTGATCCAGAGACAGGTCCAACTGCCACACGGCGTCATTGCGGAAGGTGGCGTCGGGCTTCAGTTTCTCCAGGCCCCACCGGTTACCGGAAAATTTCCACAATCGCAGCCATGCCCGCTTGAATCGATTCAGCTGTAGGTCTACGTTGCTGCCGGATTTGACCAGCGGGGTTTTCCGATTGAGCTTCGGGACGGCCCACGCAGACCATTCATTGGCAGAAATGCGCTCATCGCTGAAGGTTACCGAGCTGAAAGCGGCCTCATCAAACGTTACGCGCTGGGTCTCGGCGCGCCCGGATGGCCAAGTCAGACGAACGAACACGGTCTGCGTTTTGTCCGGAAGACTGAGAATCGCCGGCCTTGCAACGCTGGCCGCACCATCCGCCAGGATTGCGCCATCGGCATCGAGCGCTTTCACCGGCAGAGTGGCAGCCGAGTCTCCGCGCCGATCGCCGGGACTGGAAGCGAAATAAGCGAGGGACACGGTCAGTTCCTTCATCATTGCACCTGAAACGTCAGAGTGTAGACGGGTGGTGTCAGTTCCTCCTCGGCGTAGACAACCGGCAGCAAAGCACCTGCCGGATCGTGTGCACCGACCTCGTAGAAGCCGCGCGGCACTTCAACTTCGAAGACCTTATCGAGCCGGGTTTGTGCCACACGATTTCCTTTGGAGGACTCGAGATACAATTCGTATAAAGCGCGCCGGTGCGAAGGAAGAAGGTCCAAGCAGACCTTGACGTTTGGAACCTTCGCTAATCGTAAAAGGGGGACCGAGCTGCCGTGAATGGACTGCTCACTGACCTGTTTGCCGGCAGTTGCCTTTCCGGCCGCGTCCCGGCCGTCAAACTCAAGAAGCTGTCTTACGGCGGCTGCCACGGATTCGCCATCGACATTCCAGGTAGACACGCCGGGTGACTTGATTCCGCAATAGCCCGATAAGGCGAGTAGAAGCGCGGATGTGAACCGCGACACTTGCCCCCCTTGTGGCGCAAACGCGAGTTCTCCCTCGCCGGTCGCATAGATCGCCGTCACCGAGCGGCGCACCACCTTCTTGGTCAAGTCCGCATACAGAAGGGCACTCGGATCCGCTCCCAAGGTCAGCGCTACATCACGGGCTATCTCCCGGCAGGCGTCGATGAAGTAGAAGACCGACCCCGACACCTCGCGTTCGACTGCCCGTATTGTGGTCGAAATATCGAACGCCTGCGCCCAAGGCAGCGCATTACTGCGCCCGAAGTCCTCGGCGAGCAGATAGTGGTCGGACACCATCATACCGTGGCCGCAGAAGTAGAAGACACCGATGTTGTCAGGATGATTCTTTAGCCGCTGCAGCCACGCCTCGAAAGCTTCCTGTATGTTCTGTCTCGTTGCCGCATCGACGGTGAGCGTGCCGGCCGGCGCATTGATAGTGAAGGGGGACGCGGCGGAGGCGAGCGCCTCGATAGAAGCCAGTGGCGCCGCTTCGTTGATAAAGCCGCCGGATCCCGGTGACAGTACATTTGCGAGGAACCAATCAAGGACAGCCCTGAGGGATTCGGGAGGCGATTGAAGCTGCCTCAAGCCCCGCGGTTTCTGAGTGAGCTGGCCACCTCCGCCCAGAAGATGAGGGTAATTCCCCACGCCGATGGCGAGCACATGAGTTCCCGGTTGGCTCGGGTCGGCCGGGCTGTACAGCAGAGACATCGCGGCTCAGCCTTTCGACAGTCGCGCTGCCATGCGCTTGTAGAAGCTCGGTCGCATGAAATAGCCGCTATGCGCGCTGAATGAGCTGAAACCCGTGTCGTAGCAGTAATCAGAGACCTCCTCTACGATCGGCTCGAGCCGATAGCTCAGCACATCGTTGGTGTCAAATACGTTCAGCCATCGTTTCACGGAGCTCGGCCGGACCACGCGTCCGGCCGGTGGATTTGCCGGCACATTGGTGCGGCTCACGACATATAACTTCATCTCTTCGAACAACCCAACTTGCGATCCGACTGTAATTAAACAATCGATTGCAATACTCGGATCGAAATACGTGGCGATGTCGTAAATGATCTCGCCGCCGAAGCTGTGAGCGATCACGACGAGTTTGTCATCTCCGGTTTTACGTGCGCTATGTGCCTTACGCAAGTCGTCGAGGACCGTCGTAATGATCGGACCCGGAGAGTTCATCGTCCCTCGTCGCGCCAAGTATACGAAGGCGTCGCCTGCGAATCGGGTCACCGCGGAATTGAGTTTCTTTCGCAGCAAGCGCACCGATGCTCCTGACGCTACATCCGGTCCCGCGTTCACTATTCTGGACAGGCCTTCCTTGATGGAATCGAGGATTCCGCCCGCTCCGAAGCTCTCCTCGCTGTTTTCGTCTACGACGTAGTTCAGCTGATCGACAAAATTGTCCTGAGTGACATTCGCCAGCCACGTTGGGTGCGGGTTTTTCTCCGCATAGTCCGCACTGGCGATGTAAGACTTCGCGAGGTCGCGAGCCTCCGACTCCGACTCGACGCCTGCCATTGCGGCGGCGTATAGGAGATCTACCGCAGCCCCGAAATCCTTTCGCGCATCTGCGACGAAGTTTGCCGATGCGGTCGATTCCGCCAGCAGACCGACTACTCGTCCATGCGCTTCTGACTCCAAGTCAGCGCCAAAGGATTCAAATTTATCTCCAGGATTGGGTAGAACCGCCATATTCCACGCGAATTCGGCACCGTACTTTCCCCAGTAGGGACTGAAGAGGCTGAACGCGTCGGCAGAGATGCTCAGAGCCGGTGCCACTATCTCGCGCACGAAGCCGTCACGGGCTAGCTGATTTTCACGGTAGGCTTCGCCGTCTCGATTGGCTACGCCGTGGACGAATACGACTGGCATAAGGATCTCCCTATCTTTATTACCTGAGCGCGAACCGGATCGCGGTCGATTACGCTAGAACGTCGCCGCCAGTGCCCACATCAATGGGGCGTCAACTTCCAAGCAGGAGCCTAGCACGTGGCCGGTGTGCCTATCAACGAAGCGGCCACCGGGCAAATACTGCGAATTCTCCGAAGAATTCGCCATCGGCGCATCTCACGGATCGGAGAGTGGCGATCTGAAATTGGACGGATGCAAATCACCCATCCTCAACGCATTTCACCACCGCAATAGCGTCCCGCCGCTTCACATCAAACTCTGGCGCCGTCAGCCAAACCTTCAGCTCCTCCCAAGGCACCTTAGCCTCCACAAGCACCCTCGCCGCGGCGTGCAACGACTGCAGAGTCCTTTCCTGAAACGGCAACAAACGCACCAACTCCACAAATCGACTCGCCAAATCCGCCACACTCGAATATCGCACTCTCGCCATCCGCGCCGCTTCTCGCACCTGAACCAACGGGTACCCTACCAGCTCATACGTATCCGGCAAGAACGTCACCGCCACCTCCTCATCATCCGCAAGCTCCCCACGCACGAACGCCGCCCAAATCTCGCCCACGCCCTGCATGTCTTTTGGGCACTCGCATGCACGCATCGCCCCCAAACTCGCACCACCCAAGAGCCGCGCGCCGCGACTCGCAGCCGCCCGCACTTCACCCGGCGTGACAGCTAACGTCTGATGAAACACGCCGTCGATCAATCCGATCACGCGCGCGCCCTCATCCACTGCCCGCAGTAAATCTCCGCGCGCCGCCGGCGCTCTAAACTCCAGATCCGGAATCCTCGGCCACGGTGGCGGCAGGCTCGGACCTGCGAAGACTACCCGTCGGGCACACATAACCACTCACGCGAGCGAGGCCCAACTCTCGAAGGATCAAAAGCCCACACTTCGAGCCCGGGAGTCACCGCCCGCACCACCGCCAACTCTACTCCCGCTAGGCTTAGGTCTACCCACACGGCTGGCGAGGGCACATCAACACGCCGCAAGCGCTCACTCAATCCTCTCAGCGCATCGCCTGCCGACGCCACTTTCCAGCCCTCGCGCACCGGCGCAAACTCAGCTTGGCCGCCATTCAAAAACCAAGGATCCACTTCGCCGATATTCGAACGCGCCGCCAAATCTTCACGCGCGCCCTGCAAATCCGTCAGCCGACTCTGTGCCGCTTCCTGCAAAGCAGCCCGAACCGCCTCACCCGCATCGCAACGCGCAGCCGTGCCGAAATGCGCGAGAACGCCATCGCTAATCGTGCACAGGTAACAGGGCACGTCGGTATCGCACCGCAGATCCCGCACCAGCACGTCATGCCCCCGCCGCTGAATCGCAGCGAGCTCCGTGCCCGCAACCTTCCGTACCGAATCTAAGTCGACAACCGGCACCGATTCCCCCCGACCCGAAGTTGCCAACGCCACCGCCCGTGAATACCCATCGCGCTCAATACACTCCAACAACGCAAACACCAACGCTTCCTCCACCGTAGCGCCCACTGCCAACCCAGTCGTATTCGCCGCCATCAACCGCTCGGCGCCCACACTCGCAATGTAAGGAAAGAACACTGCATTTGCCGGCACCCAACAACCCTCACCGTCTAGCGTCGACCCGTGCACCCAATCAACCCGCGCACCCGCATCGACTCCATCCGGCAGAATCAGCGTCTCCGGCCGCACCCACGATCCATCCAACTCGCTAGCCCGCGCGCATTGCACGCCAAAACGCCCCCGCGGCTCCGCGCAGTAACGCTCCAGCGCCTCCGCCAGCGCCCCAACCCGCGCCTCCAGTTCGCTTTGGCCTTTCCCAGTGCTAACGCTGATAGATTCGCCCACAGGATCGCCTCTCACCGCGCTCACGGTTGAAATCCCGATGCCATCCAAACGCGTAATGCTGCCGACGCGCGTCACACCAAAGCACCGCGCGGACGATTCCAAGATGGCCGCAACTCGCTCCAGCGTGAGCGCGCGGCACCACCCCTTAAGACTTGGGGGGGGAGAACTCAACTGGCTTAGTCTGCAGCCACTTCTCCGACTGCTGAGTCGCCGCCCGCGGCTGACCGATCGGCGTCAACGCTACGGCCACCTGCACATTCCATAAACTCATCACACCACTCCTTTTGCCACTGCCGCCACGGTATGCGCGGCAACCATTTCCGGATTCCACAAATTGTTCATCAGCATGCCACGGTAATACTGTTCTTTCGAATCAGAAACTGCCCCGTCAACCTCCACTGTAATTTTCTCATCGAGCAGCCCCTGCGCCATCGCTATGTAGGGCTCCAACTGCATGCCCTTACCGTCTCGTCGATAACGCTCGCTCACCCTAATGAAATTTCGCAGCGTCTCCCGCAGCGGCGCGCTCTCAGGATCCTTAACGCGCGCCACCAGCAACTCGTTGAGTGTTCCGCGCTGGCGCATATCCGCTGCCCATTCTTCAATCTCCTTTGCAATGTTGAAGCCGCCCGCGCGTCGAAACACCCACTCGCTGGAAGGCAGCGCCAACATCACCCAGCGCCCCAGATAGTTTTGCAATCCCCTCTCGAGCGCTTCCAGTTCAAAGTTAAATCGTCCGGCGCGCACCACCGCCTCGTCGAGCTTAAACCGAAGCGCCCGCACCGGCTCATCATCCTCGCCGACTGCCGCAGGCAAAACTGACTCGTCGGTATCTTTCGGATCCCAACTCCAACCTGCCAATGCAACCTTGGCAATTTTACCAAGCCGATAATCGACCGCAACACGCAGGGATGGATCTTTCTTCCGCGTTGCGTCCAACAATTCTTTGGCCCGGCGCAACAGCCTACGCGCCGTCATCCGGTCAATCTGTGACGCCGGTGCAAAGGAATAATGATGTGCCAGGTCAATGGCGCCGGAAGCCCAAAGCACCGCCTCGGCGCCGGCATCGATATGATTCGCCAGCATGACAAATTCAGGTCCCGTCTCGCGCCGCCGGGAAAAGTCCTGAAATTCAACTAAACACCCAATGAGCCTCTTGCGTCGATCATTCTTCGGCCATGTTTCCACCAGCGACGCAAATATCTTCTTATCGTTCGCTTCTGCGCCGCCGCTATCGTGCACTAACGTGCGCAGCATTCCTTCGTAATGATCATCCGCCACAGATTGAATTCCAACTCTCTGCAGTTCAGATAACACCAGCAGCGCCGCGTGCCTTAAGTGAAAGCGCGGCCGGTCACGCGGGTGCATCGGCACATTCCCGTGATTCTCCAACGACTGCAGCGCTTCATTCTGCAACGGAATGGCCGGCACTGGTTCATGGCTGCCGGCCTGGTCGACGCGCGCCGCACGAAGGCATTCCTGTCCCCGCGGGGTGATCTCAAGCAAACGCTCACGACCCAGCCTGCTCTCAATCGCCCAACCGCTCTCGAGCAGTTGCTTCGACAATCGAGAAATCATCGACCGCGTCGATGCGTTGTCGTCGCCATAGGTTTCCAGGGCAAGACGACTCTTATTGCGGGGACCTTGCGCCAAAGCGGCGAGCGCCCGCTCCCGCTTTGGATCCAGTGTTGCGTCCTTCGAAAACATGCCGCAACCTTATAACAATCGTCATCCACGGTCAACTATCGTCAACTATCATCAATTATGTCAAGCAATTCCTGGCTCCAGGCCATATATATAGCGCGAGCCTGCAGCTCCCGCGCCAGCCGCCAAGACCTTGAGCACCCCTCATAAACAATAGCCACTCTATGCTGCACCGCGCAATAATCAACGATCGTCAGCGTCGGACGCTCGCCTTTAGCCTCAATACGCGGGATCTTCGCCAACCGTTCCAACAAATGCCGTCGGCGTGCCGCACGACTCCTCGGCTTCCGCCCAACAATCGGCACCTCATCGCGAATGTACTTCAGCTGCCAAGGCCCCCAGTGCCTCGCCACGCACGCATGCTTCAGCAGCGGCGCCTTCGGCACCCAAGGCGCCCGCGGCAGCACCCAATTTCTCTCCAGTATTTCGAAGTCACCCGAGTGCCGCGCCCACAGGTCCTCCATCGACAGGTCCGCCGCCCAAATAATGTCAATCGCCTCCCGACGATTGATCTCTGCCCCCAACCGCCAGCCCGGATCATCCTCCTCAGGCGCGTCGCCTTCCAATTCCTTCTTCTCGCCATCACCCGCGTCGCCGCCCGCATCGGAACTGCCTCGCGGCATTCGCAGCGCAATCGGCGTCAACAACTCCGCCACATCATCGGATACCAACGAGCCTGAAATTTCCGCTTGCGGATACTCTAGCGCCTCGCTCGCCTCCGGCGCCACACTCGACACCAAACGCGACAACATCCCGATGACCGTCCGACCGCCCATCGCCGGCAACACCGTATGAGCACGACTGCGCAAGCCCATCTCGCAATTCTTCCAACCCGCCTCATGCTCGATCAACTGATCCGTGACCATACGCAAATTGTTTGCTTGAGACCACTTGTCGCTCGCAGCCTTGATCACCGCTGGTTCGAAACCGAACTCCGTCAGCGCCAAGTCAATCGCTCGAATCTCCTTCTCCCACTTCCCATGCTTGAACCTCTCAGTGCCATGACGCACCACCACCGCGTCAAACTCACCCGAAGGTTCCCCCGCCGCAAAACTCGCCTCAAAACGCTCCGGATGAGGCGCAGGTTTATCTCGGTCCGCAACGCCCGTGAATTGCGGCGACCAGATCGCCGGCCCCCGCCGAAAAGTCGTGTTCAACTCATCGCTCACCAACAGCTGCGCAGCTAAGAACTTGCTCACCCGCCAGGCCGGACTCTCCAGCGCCCCACCGCGTACGCGATCATTGGTCAGCACCACCGACGTCCCTTCCCGCTTGTCTTTCATCATTCGCCCTAACTTCTTAGTCCGGGCAATCTCCTGATAAGCCGCAGTGACATCAAAGCCCTCATCCGCCTTAGCCCGCGCCTCGATCTCCCGGATCCCAGCCTCGATCTCCCCCGCATACATGTCAATGTCCAACAAACAATCGCGCAAATGGTGATGGCGAAAGCCCTTCACCCGGATCCGTAGCAAATCAGTCAATCCCCCATCCCCCGTCCCTGAGATCAAATACCGCATCTGTCTTCCCGAGGGCCGCTCCCGCTCCAGCGTATCGTCCAACCAATAAAGACTCGCCTCCGCGTCGCGCGTCCGCGCCTCACTCCCGAAACCTGTCGCTACAATCACCGCATCGAACACATCCAAAAAGCGCTCCCCGCCCCCACTCCAACTATCCTTAGGCGTCACCCACGACACCCGCCACCCATCAGTCACCCTCGCCATCTGAATCCCCCGCGCAAATTGATGCCCCGGATAGCGCAGATAACGTCGTGACCCTCGCGATTCCTGCATCGCCTCAAACGAAAGATATTTCAAATGCATCAACTCACCCACTTCACTCGCATACCCCGCATACCAATTCATCACCGGAAAATTCGTTCCCGTGCATTTCCAATCCTCATGCGGCCAACACCTGAACAAATTCGGGTGCAGCCACCGCGTCCGGCACCCCCGCAGGTTCCACAGTAAGTCGTGAGATTCGAGGACAGTGACCACCGCCTCTTTCGCGATCGCATATGCCGCCGCCGTCAAGCCCGCCGCGCCACCGCCGACCACACATACCCGGCTCCCAGGCCCAAGCTGCTTTTCCGCGAACAGCGAGTGAACGAGATTCAGCGCTCGAGTCTGCTGCGACGAAACCGCCACTCGTTCACCCGAGCAGAACGACCCCAGGACGAATACCCCCTGGTGTCCGTCGCCCTTCGCGTCCGTGAGTTGATATAAAGAACAAACTTCCCTGGTGTTCATCCCACCGATATTACCCGCATCCCGCGCTCCAAGCGACGAGCGCCTATCGCGGCCAATTCCGTCCAGCTCTCGTCATAAGAGCGCCAGCTGCTGGCAGTCCCAAAGTCCGAGTGGAAGATCGCCAAGCTCAAGGACGAATCGTGAAGACGGCCATTCGAAGCCGCCGCCGCGCCGAAATGGGCGTGACGCAACTCGAACAGCACATCGATCCCCGACCACTTCGAATCGCCCTCCCCACCGACAACCCAGCGAAGATCCCGGTGGAAACCCAATAAATCCAAACCATTCTCGGCATTTCGCCACCTCCCCTGTTGCGACCACGCATCGTTGCTGAAGCCACAATCCTCGCTTCTTGCCGCGGATTGCACGAAATCCACAGCGGCAAACTGCCGCCGACTTACAATTTCTCCCTCTCCCAGTCCTCAATCCCACTGCTGGGAACAGTTTTCCTCAAAGCTATTAGACCCCAACTCCCCCACGGCCGGTCAAGCACCGTATCTAACGTATTGGCTCAGTTTTCGCCGCTCTCGAGTCGCCTCGCCGCTACCGCCTGAATTCCTGACATTTGCTTTCCGCCCGTTCCGCATTCTGAATTGGCTACATGTATTCCTTACGTCCTCGCTTCCAGTAGGCGCGAAGTCCGTTTACATACGTCTTCTTTTCAGGATCACTCTCGTTCGACGCCGATGAGGAAGCCTTTTTAAATACTGATTGCACTTCCCTTCGGTCTCGAACATGCGAGCGGATCCTTTCAATAACGGACGAACGTCCAGCCATTGCACTTCCACGGCCCGCCGACGCGTGCGCAGCGGCGTTCCTCCAGTCATCAACTAAACGCTTTCCACGCGGAAATGTAGGATCGTTCGCCGTAGCGCGCGCTCCGATTCCCAGTAGTAAGGTGGCGCAAGCAATCTACTCGGAAGGCTTCTGGCGAGCACATAGATGCGCTTGTTCACGGCCCGGGCTTTGATCAGTACTTGATTTGTGACCAAACCGCTATTAGTGCAGTACGGCAGATCTCGCCCGGTGTAGGATTCGCCGGGAAGGCAGATGATCAAGTGGCCCCGATGACGTAGTCCAGCAATCGCGGCACCGATGAACTCGGAATAAAGGTTGGCAAGTTCACCTTGCTCTTCCATTGTGTTGAACCCATAAGGCGGATCGCAAATAATGGCGTCCACCGAGTCGCGCTCAATCTGCCGAGCGTCGTGATCCCCCTTGACGCTTGCCCGTGCCTCGGCCATTAGATCATCCGCGGACTCGAGATAGATGCTTGGGAATAGCTGCGCCGAATGTTTTCCGCGAAACACTACGCTGAGGTCATCGCGCGCGACCTCTCTGAATTTGCGGCGCTTCCTTTGACGATGCCTGGGTATTGGACATTAACTGCTGACGGAATGGACACGAACTAGTGATGTCGACAGCTGAAGAGCGCGCCAATTGTTGACAGTGATGCACAGCAACGATTCGACATGCAATTAAGCACAAAATGCGCTAATCGTTTTCCAGGGAAGTAGATGGCCAATGAAGCCGTGGCAGAAGTATCAAGAGGAAGCAGCGTCCTATTTTCGCTCGCTGGGCCTTGGTGCGTCGGTGGACGCTACAATACATGGCGTCAGGACAACCCACGATATCGATGTGTTGGTAAAATCCAACCATGTAGGATTCGAGATCACATGGATAGTGGAATGTAAGAATTGGAAAACCGCTGTTAGCAAACTTCACGTGCTTGCATTGCGGGAGATTGTCGCAGACCTTGGTGCAGACAGAGGGATCCTGCTTTCCGAAGAAGGGTTTCAGTCGGGTGCAAGAGAGGCGGCCAATCTCACCAACGTTCAGGTTACGTCGATAGCTGAATTGCGCGAAACGGCAGGCAGTAGCATTAGTGCCATGCGCCTTCGCGACTTATACGATCGTGTAGGGATATGCAAAGATCGATACTGGGATATTCCAAAGGATCGGCGCATCGCGTATGGCCTTCGAGCAGAGGTGAGCGAACATAACTACTCAGGCGCCAGGACAGTTGAGCTATGTGCTGACTTGCTGACCCGTGCATTTCGTGGGATCTATCCATTTCAAAGCGATACGGTGGAAGCTATATTGCTCTTTGGTAGAGACAAATATTTTCAGTCGCCAATGGAAGTCACGGACCTCGTTCAGGAAAAGATATCTGAACTTGAAAGAAAACTGGATGCACGATCACGACAACCATGATTTGACGTAACAGACATGCAAGACGGGCGGAACCTTGGACGCTTAACGGGGTAACGATTGAGCGGGACTCAGTAAGAACCCGGTACTCAACAGTGACTCGAATGATCTGAATAACGGGCGAGGCAGATGGCCCCAGTCGAACCACTCCCAGCCGCCACATTTGTCCGGCTCGAGCAACCTTGGCTCTCCGATTGAGGAATTCGAAGTTACAAACAGCGTTACATAGTGCTTGTTCTCTGCGGCAAAAATATCGTTGGTGAACGGTCCGGGAGAAACGCTATCTAACACCAAGCCAGTTTCTTCCAGCGTTTCCCGTTTGGCGCAGTCCTCCACAGTTTCACCAAATTCAAGGTGCCCTCCTGGGGGTGCCCACGTTGCGAATCCATGGGCGGACTTGCGTTCGCCTAGCAGGATCAGCTCGTTGCGAACTACAATTACCCCGACACCTACCCGAGGGACGCTTGTTTTCATGTTCATGGTGTTGATATTTCCTGATGATCCACCGCTATTAACGAGCCGGTCACCCGGCCTTGACCAAAGCCCGTTAGCCTAAAATTGCCGCAAAGCATTTCTCCCCCTATATACTATGTTGGAAATTGCTTTCGCCGATGAGTCGCTCCGAGAATTCTGCACCAACAAGTTGGCTGCGGAATCAGAATATGGCGTAGTGGTCGCGAAGCGTCTACGCAGTCGGGTCGCGGATTTAAGGGCTGCCGACAATGTTGCAGAGTTGGTTACTGGTAACGCGAGAATCCATGATCACGACTGCTATATCATCGATATATACAAGGATTGGCGTTTGATATTCAAGGCCAACCACTCTTCAATTCCATTGCGCGCCGACAGACACGTCGACTGGAAGCGTATAACTCGAATCCAGATTATTGAAATTGGTCAATTCGATGACACATAGTGTACGTCTTGAACCCGATTGGGTTTCGCCTCCAGGTGAGGCGATTGAAGACTTGCTTGAACAACGGGGACTAACCGTTCGCAATTTGGCGTTACAGCTTGGTCGATCGGAAACCTACATTCATGGCCTGCTTGAAGGTTCCGAAAGCCTTTCCAAAGATGTAGCGGAGAGCCTAGAGCACTCTATTGGGGGATCTGCGCAGTTTTGGCTGAACCGAGAGTTGCAATACCGGCATGACCTCGCGGCGCTGCAATCAACCGGGCCACTCATGGGCGACGTCGAGTTCCTTGATGCACTCCCAATCAAAGAGATGGCCGCCTGCGGATGGATTCCCCCGATTCGTTCTACGTCCCAGGCTGTCGCCGCTTCTCTGGCGTTTTTCGACGTTCCAACCATTGGGGTGTGGCAATCAAGATATCTCGAATCAAAAGCCATAGCTGCTTTTAGGACTTCTCCAACTTTCGAACCGAAGAAAGGCTCGGTTGCCGCGTGGATACGGTGGGGCGAAATACAGGCTGCGAGCGCGGCGTGCGACGCCTGGGACTCAGATAAATTTCGCCGTGAGCTAGCCAATATCAGACGACTGACGCGACTTAAGGATCCGAGTAGTTTTTTACGGCGTCTCCAGGAAATCTGCCAAGCTTGCGGCGTCGCGGTGGTCGTTGCGCGTGCCCCCACTGGCTGTCGAGCGAGCGGAGCAGCGCGGTTTCTTTCTTCAAAGCGCGCAATGATTCTCCTCAGTTTTCGACACCTTACTGACGATCATTTTTGGTTCTCGTTTTTCCATGAGGCGGCGCACCTGCTTTTACATGATAAATCGCAAGTCTTTATCGACGGAGGGGATGAGAGTGCACATCTGCTTGAGCAACAAGCAAATGACTTCGCTGCCGATTATCTACTGGACAGCCATCAGCGTGGTGTCCTCGATAAAGTAGCTTTGAATTCTCGAAACATCATCCGTTTTGCCCTTCGCGTGGGAATCGCACCAGGCATCGTTGTGGGTCAACTTCAGCACAGTGGTCGCTTGAGGTCTAATCAATTAAATACCCTGAAACGACGATACAAATGGACCTGAAGTCTCTACCCTCGAAAGGGCTTGAACACTGCTGGGCTCTTTTGCCAATTGCATAACGCGTCTTCCATCTCTTGCATTCCCAGCTTAAGCGACTTGCCCAATTCGTAAGTCCAGCTATCTAGATGCTTGACGGCTTCTGTATCCGTGCTCTGGCCTCTAAAAAGTAAGTTGGCACCCCTCCGAGGCCCCGTTGCAGAAGCCATGTAGGGTTTGGAGGGTTCGATATTTGCCAACCCCAACTTTGCAATCATGGTTAAGTAGTCGAATTTTGCGGTTCGGCCAAAGCGCGCCACCGAACTCATCGACTTAAACAAGAGATCAAATGCAGGACCCGGGTCACCCTGCGCGTGACTAAAAGCGTTTTTCACGAGATTCGTGTGCCCGCCCGCTTTTAGCACCCATCCGACGTACGTTTCAATCACCTGCCCGGTGCCCGTTGTCGATTTGCCGTCAAGCGACTCGTACTTTCGATGATTCCCAAACCGGCCGGGGATACTTTTGCGATTTGTGTGCATCCATTCGCGGAACGCAACTGGATCAGCGCTCGTGCGCGACCAGTTCCACGTCCCGCCCTGTCCAAGAAGGCCGTACACAGCGCGAACCCTATCCCATCCAAATTGCCTGCTTTTCCCAAAATGGGTTGCCAAGAATACGAGCCACATCGCCTCTTCGATGTCGCCCTTGCGCTTGAAATGGAGGGCGGCTTTTAAGGGGTCGAATGAGGCAATTGATGGGTCCCCTCGCGTGGCACTCACGTCCCGGGTCGCAATCCTGCGCACGTATTCAACTCGTCGTCGACTCTCGATCAGTTGGGCAACAAAGGCTTTACATTTCGCGGGGGAGTCAATTCCCGGTAGGGCCCTGATGCCTTGACTGTAGCGCACCAATGCGTCTTCAAGTGCTTGCGCAGCTACCGCATCCGCTTTGTTCACGCAGAAACCCGCGAGTAGGAGTCGGCGAGCCACTTCCGAATCGCATTGCTCACCAATCTTGTCACGCCGAAACTGCTTTGAATATTGTGATTAAATCCCAGAACTCGAATTGCCCGTCCAAGCTCGACTCCGCCGATCGACGACACGACTCCCGAATACGCGATTCCCGCGACGCTAGCGGTACTCTTTCTAGGCAACGACCATCTCGCCATGTGTTGTACATCAAAACGTACAGAAGTCACGGCTCCGAAAAGATCCACGACAGACCTTCCATTTAAAACGATTAACCGCACGCCTGACTCACGAAGCACCGTCCCGAGTGCATCACCAGAATACTCCAGCAAGACAGCGCGCTGCTTACCAGTCAAATCCCCCCATTTCGTTGCCGTCGCGTATGGAATAAGGTCCAAGTGACATGCTCCACCCAGCATTCCGTAGTATGACGCCTCGGTCTCTGTCAGGAGATAGTCGAGTCTACGAAACCAGGTGTCGTACGGTTTCGCAGCAAAGTAGGACTTACACGAGTTTGCAATGCTGCCTATGTGCGAGCGACTCGCCTCCGACCATCGTCGAAGGCCGAGGGATTTGAGAGTTTGAAAGCGCCGCTCATCTCCATCAAGTTCAAATCCATTTTCATCAACAAATTCGCGATTGCTCGGATTCAACCCGAGCGTGGCTATCGAAGATGACTCTGGGTCGCCGAATGCGGGTACTGGACAACTCCATGGGATCACACCTGCCCTCAGCAGGGCTCCGTCATCCAGTCGTTCGACTAACTTCGCAAGAGTGGCATTCATTAGTACGAACCCTTTGCTCTGCGAATGACATCGCTGATATAGGTATCGTAGACGCGCGACGCGAAATATCTCTTCAGTTTTTCCATCGCTTGGTAGGCTCTTTGTTTGGATTGCTTGTGAATCTTGAGTAGCCGGATGAGATCTGCCCAATAAGGAGCCAGTTTAGGCGAATCGACCGAAAGACCGCTATCAGTTCTCAGGGCAAGCTCCGCACGCAAAACGACGTCGATGGACTTCCATGGATCTGTAGGCGGCATTCTTGGCATCGGGACGTGCGAATGAAGCCCCTCGCTCAGATACATCCTCGCCTTCTTCCTATGCTTGTCATACAAATGCAGGCTGCCTACGAGGTGGCGATAGGTGCCTAGCTTTACGCCCAGGGAAACGGCAGCGATTTCTTGAATCATCGTGAAAGCGAACACATCATGCGGCAGACCCAAATACGCGTCGTTCGATCTCATATGAGCGATTAGATCTAAGCGACCTTTTCTTATCAAGAACTGAAGCGTGCATGTGCACGGAATTTCCCGATGAGTCTGCTCAATGTCCGTTGCATCGAAAATCTGAATTACGGCGCGGCGAGACGATGGCTTGGACTTTAGTACGGCAAGAACATTGGCAACTTGATTATGTGTGCGGCGCATCGCAAACATGCGGGGGCCGTACCCGCCATGCACCGTAACGCCGTCTTCGGATTCCCTCTTATATGCAGGAACGTAATATTGAATGAAGTCCAATCGATTGCGCTTTGAAAGATACCAAAGCAATTCGCCGAGGCAACTGAACGGCTTGCCACGACCCTCGCTTCGACTCAATCGTGCTCTTGGATCCTGCAACTCAAGACTGACTCCGAGTATCTCCGCCACCCTGCCTCGCGTGGGTTCCACCCTACTAGTCTGAGCTAAGAGGACTTGAAAGACGGAGTGCAGCAAGTCGTCAAGCGTACGCGCGCTTAGGTGTTTAGTATTCTTGTTCACTTTCGGCACGACATTCCCTTGCATGATAGTAAAGTATCTAGACGGCTGAGGGTGCGGTGCGACCGAACTGCGCTAAAGTATTTCCAGTCATCTTTGCGAGAATCGAAGCGTGCGCTTTGCGAATTCCATCAGCTCCAGATCGTTGATCGCCGCAGTCTCCCAAACGGCATTTGTATCATGGTGAAATCGATTGGCGTAGTCGAGGAGTGCGCGGAGTTCGTTGGAATCTCTCGCCGATAAAATCTGATTCGGCGTACCACACCTTTGTTGACAGATACCAACGAACGATCCAAGAAGCGCTCCCGGCAGAAAGTCCGCCGGGTAGGCAACTCGCATGAACACCTCGAGAATCGGCCGCAGAGCGGCTGCGACAGCACGCTCGCTTGAGGGGTTACCTGCCATGATGTAGTCGCGCACCTGCTCATGCCGCCGATCGTGCTCGGTAATGCTGTCCTGACGAACGTCCCACCTGGCCAGTGTTGAACCGACTCCCTGGCGAACTATCCTCATTGCGGAACGGATCAACCTGTCCCCACCTTCCCAGATCGCGCAGAGGAATGCCTTTGAATGCGAAAGTACGATCATCTGATTGACCCTACCGCTGAGGCGTTGCATTTCCTGAACAGTCATTAGGGAACGGTGTTCGTCAAGACTGGTAATGGGATCATCAATAACAACCACTTTTTGCCCCAGCTGAGGGTCTTGATCTAGTGAGGCAAAGAAAAAGGCGAGTGCCAGTGTATTGCGATCGCCGGCGCTAAGCGTGTTTTTGAAGGACGGACCACCGTCTGCTGTCAGTCCGACCGCAACGTTGTTTATCAACACGGAATAGTTGACTGCGGACCCGCCACGATTGTTCACGGAAACCACGGAGCCAAGCCGGAAGCCCGCATTGAAGCGCCGAAGATATTCGTTAACTGCCTGTTCGTAGGCCGGAAAGATGTCTCTGCGGTATTGATCGAGTGCCGCACGAGCTTGCTCTCGTGAAGCTTCTGTCGCTGTCTTGGCGGCTTTCTCGTCGAGATAGTCCTTACAAAGGACAGCGGTTTCAATTTCATGTCGCGCTTTTATCGCCAATAGCTTGTTAAGATCCGCCACAAGAGCGGAAACGCTTGCTGACGCCGCCTGTTCCTTCACGATTGCGAGCGCGGTGTTTCGGTTTTGGACCGCGGCAGAGAGATCGGCGATCGACACGGAATTACCTTGATGAGCTTCGATTGCCGCAATGTCATCCGGCGTCAGGGCTATGTTCTCCAGCGGAGCTGCTGCTTTTGACCGAAGGGTCCGTAAAACTGCGTCCCTCGCCGCAGACCAGGTTCGTGATATCGAAGCGGTATCTACGTCAAAATCCGGCAGATCAGTGAAGACGCGCCAGAATTCACGGGTCTCAACTACGACCCGCACTGCTCGCTCGAACGCCGCAGGCACCTCGGATCCGTGCGCAGTAACGACCTCCCTCACACCTTCTTCTATCGCTGCCTTCAGCGCTCCGTAGCTCTCGCTGAAATAGGCCTGATACGGTCGGATTAGATCTGAACCTCCTAGGTCCTGTGCACAAAACGGGCAAGCCACATGTGTGTTTAGGTTAGCATCGTCGATGATGCGATGCATACCGTCCCCGACCCAACTCTCCCCGCCCTGACCAAGACTCTGGATGTGGGCGGTTACGCGCGTGACAGCTTCCGATTCAAGGCTGGTAAGGTTGCGCGCAAGCAAGCTGCTAATCGCGGAGATATCAAAGCGAGGCAAGGTCAAAGGTTTGAAGAGTGCCCGTTGCCGGATCGCGTCGGCAGAGCGTGCTGCCGATAGACTGCGCTCTGCGTCTTGAATTTTTACGTCAAGATCTGGATCGACCGGCAAGCCACAGAACGAATCGATATCGACGGTACCGCGCGCTGTGACCGGGATCGCGTCCCCTTTCGTTCGCAAGTTCCTGTTGTGTTCCTCGATGCGCGATACGTGACTTTGGAGCATCGCGTTCAGAGTGACCCCTTGAGCGCCGAGGATCAGTTCGTGGAGATTTTGCCTATGTGCCGTCTCAACGGAGATGCCAGAACACACGTTTGCTGCGACAAAGGCGTCATCGAACACGGCTATGCTAGAAAGCTGGCTGCAGCTCCATGCGCCATTCTGAAATACAATAGACGAGCCGGAGAAGTTTAGGACGACGTGAGGTGTTAGTGGGGTGCCGAGGCGCTGACGCTCTTCGATCAGAGTCGGGTCGCCAGTCATTAGCGAACGGAGAATCGACGCAATGGTTGTCTTCCCGCGTCCATTTTCGGCATATATCAAGGATAGTTTCGTCAGCGGAAGCTGCGCACCGGCGCTGACGGACTCGAATTGCCCTATGTTTCGCAGTAGCGATATTCGTTCTAAGGTCATTCTAGGACCTCCTTGTCCGCGGAATCCATCGTCTGGCTCGGCCGGAGGCAACCTCCGCCCTCGCGGTACTCCTTAACGTACACCTTAAGCCATCTCACGCTCCCGCGCTAACTTCTTCCTTTCCTTCTCGCTGCCGAATTCCATTTACACGACGCCGTCGCCCACGGCATCCTGGGGATTGAGGATATGCTTCTGGGCAAGCGGAACTCCGAGGGCAATGACCGTTCGATCGCTCGGTTGGCCGCCCATCATTTTAACCTGCCGATTCATTCCGTAATCGAGTCCCTTCCCGTCTTCTCGGCCGCGCGCGCCATTCCTGATCGACCCACGTTGATCTTCTCCGCATATTGCAACGGCATGCGCGGCGATTTCCACCCGCCGGCCTGGGTGATTGCGGCGAGGTCAATGTCGAGCGCCGCGAGATCCTGAGTCGCTCCGACGCGGGTCGAATGCCCGCTCACTTGATCGATAAGGCGCTCAGGCATCCCTATCCACTGCGCCACCCGTTTGAAGATCGGCGCAATGCTTCCGGGATTTAACGGCCCACCAATCTGGTGCTGCCCAACTAGCCGCCGAAATACCGCCCCCTCCGTGATCTTAGAGTGGTCCAGCCACACCTTCAGCCATTTCACCGTCTCCCGGGATAGGTAGGCTGCCCTCCCCTGCCCGCCGGCGTCTGTCTTTCCGCGTCTGATTAACGCCTGACCGTTTCCATCAGGATGAAATTCGATATCCCTTACTTCAAGTGCCACCAGTTCGCCCCGCCGCGCGAGCGTTTCATATGCGACGCAAAGCATCGCGCGTTCTCTATCGGCGCGCAGTCCCTGGCCGGCGCTCGCGATAAACTCCTTGATCTCTTTCCAGCCCAGCGGATGCGCCTGGTCCTGGCGCGCTGAAGTCTCACGTCCCATTTGTTTCAGTCCCAGACGTACAGCCTCACCGGAGCACGGATTCAACAGCCCGGCAGCGACATGCACGCGCGCGATCGTAGCCACGTAGCGCTTGATGGTCGCCGGCTTTTTGCCGGCCGCAGTTCGATCTTCAATGAATGCTCGAATGGTTTTCGGGTCCGCCGGCAAATACGGCTCGCCTCGCGATTCGCAGAACGCCTGGAATATCGCCCCATCCGCCTTCTGCGCGCGAAGCGTATTGGGCGAGTAAGCCCCTTCCGCCATCGCCTGCCACTCGAGCAACTCGGCGAGCGGACCTTTGAGCACCGGTTGCGGCGCAATTGGCTTCGCACCAAATTCAGCCGGCTGCTTCGTCTCAGAGTTCATGTCCAAAAAATTCTAACATACATGTAGATGTGATAACTGTAAGTATCATGTGTGTGACGGAAGAGTAATTGAACGGTCGTACAAGCGCAATTGAGAAGGCGATTCTGTTCGACTGATGTGTTAGCACTTCAATCGATTGAATGACGGCCTGCTGGAAATCAGCGGTAGAACTACCCAGTGATCTCCCCAATCCCGCAGATCTCCCGCACGCCCCGGAGGTGTGGTTGGCGATAGAGTAAGGCCTGTTTTTCTTCGTGCGCTGAAACTTCGACTAACCGACCTCGGCAGTGATGACCGCCACGGTCGGCACCGCAGATCGCCCGCTCGCTCGGTAACATTCTAAACGTTAAGCGGTGTCTCGAGCTATTAGGGAGTTGCCCAACTTTGGGTGAGTTTTTGCGTCCGACGTTGAATCGCACGGGGGTGCCGAGTAAAGTGCCTATCCACTTGAACTGTATTGG
>Ga0302324_100006450_pt1 | contig 25284 bp, 27 predicted proteins | sample Palsa_T0_1_FD_201949 | JGI IMG/M metagenome (GOLD analysis project Ga0302324, IMG submission 201949) | Peat permafrost microbial communities from Stordalen Mire near Abisko, Sweden - Palsa_T0_1 | ecosystem: Environmental > Terrestrial > Soil > Palsa > Peat permafrost | place: Sweden: Abisko... | reverse complement strand
TCTGCGGCGTCGGGGTTGCGCACGATCCATGACACGGCGGCACCGACAGCGTCGGGCGGAGGGCCAGAGGAGGTGTCGAATTCGAAACCGAACCCAGCCATGTCCTGGGCCATGCGTTCGGTGGCGATATATCCTGGTTGCACGTTGTAGGGTCGGATGCCGCGCTCACCCAGCTCGAGCCACAAGATGCCTGCAATCCGGTGCAAGGCTCCCTTGCTGAAGCCGTACCCGATTCCCCACCCGCCATTGCCGGCCGGGGCCGTCGGATCGTGGATACCAGCGCCTGACGATATGTTCACGATGATCCCCGAGCCACGCTCGAGCATTCCGGGCAGAAACTCTTGGATGAGCGCGAGTGGAGCCATGACGTTCGCCTCGAGATGGCGGTCCAACAGCTCCAAGGGGGTGTCGATAAATCGGTCCATGTGCCCAGGGCCGATGTAGCGGCCGTTGTTAACGAGCACGTCGATGGGGCCCCATTCAGCCAGGACGGTCTTCGCCGCGGCGATGACACTGGCCCGGTCGGTCAGGTCGGCGGGGACGGTCAGCGAGCGCACGCCTTCAGCTTCGACCAGCTGGGCGGTCGAAGTCAGCGAGCCCGGTAAGGGGCTCGTATCGGACTTGGCCAGAGTCGACGAGTGCTCGCGGGACTCACCTTCCTGGACCGTCCGAGCGGTGATGGCGATGTCGTATCCGGCTCTGGCCAAATGGACGGCTATTGCCTTGCCGATCCCCCGGCTCGCCCCAGTGACGCATGCAGTAGGCATGCGCCATTGCTACCATCGATTCGAACACAGATCAAGTGATCAGCAGGCCGGGAGGGGATCATGCGTCAGGTTGAATTCGCCAGGACAGGCTTCTACCCGGCGTTCGAGGGGGTCGTGCGAGCGAAGCTATCCGAAGAAATGGGTTTCGACATCCACGGCTTCAGCGAGAATCACTCCAGAGCTACGGACTGCTTCGGCGAGATGCGCGACGCCGCCCGGGAAACCTCCCGGATAAGGCTCGCAGCAGGTCCGGTCAACTTCGTGACCCGCCATCCTGGCGTTGTCGCGGCGGGCATCGTTCCCATCCAACTATTGAGCGGGGGCCGAGCCATCTGCGGGGTCGCCAGCGGGGACTCGGCGGTGGCCGCTGCAGGGCGAACGCGACAGCGTATCGACCACATGGAACGCGACCTCGGCTACCTGCAGACCTTCCTTAACAACGGCGTGGTCACGTATCCGGGCGGCCAAACCGCCCGCCTGGAGTGGGCGGACGACCTCACCTGGAGTCACCTGCCGATCCAGATGGCATGCAGCGGTCCGCGCTCGATCGCCTTGGCAGCACGCGTCGCAGACCGGGTCTGTCTGGGCATTGGCACCAACGACGGACACGTCAAGTGGGCGCTCGACGTCATCGACCGAAGCCTTGCGGCGTCCGAACGGCAGAGAGACGAGATCCGTGTCGGCTTGTTCGCACCCCTCGCCATTACCAAGAACCGAACCAGTGGGCGGGCCATGATCAGGACCCGGGTGTCGGCCTTCGCCCACATGCAAAGCGGCGGGGACCTCTCCCACCAACCAGAGATCCTTCGGAAGGTGACCTCAGTTCTGCGCCATAGCTACGACTATAGTTTTCACCGACCTGATGCCGGGCCCGATAATCCAAACTCCGATCTCTGCGACGAGGAGTTCGGCGACTGGATGGGCATCGGCGGTCCCGCGTCGTACGCGACCGAACGGTTGGGGCAACTCGTACAGCTGGGGATCGACTTCTTCATTGTCTCCCTGCCGATGCCCGAGCTAGAGCCCTTTGCGTCCGAGGTGATGCCGGCCGTGCGGGCTCTGCGAACCGACCCCGGCTAGGCCCGGGCGTGGGTTGCATCGGTTGCCGAGCCGGCCGTCATCGAAGCCGAATCCTCGGAATGGCTCGGGCGGTGACTTGGAACTCGATCTTGACCCCTGGGCCCGTTCCTAGCAGATGTACTTGCCTCCGTTGAGGGCAACGAACTTCTTGTCATTGATGCCCATTTCGTAGAAGCAGGCGATCTGATGTGGCTTGCCCTTGGCAAAGGTGAGCGGGGGAGTCAGGCCACCAAGCGTTGTGCCCTTGAAGGATTCCAGGCCGTTGGTGATTTCGGCGGCGGTCGGCGTCGAGGTGAGGTGACCGGCGTTACCCGCCGCCAGTGCCTCCTCGGCGCCGGCCCAGGCAGTCATGGATGTCTCGCCGAAATCCGGACTTGTCGGGATGGAGGGCGCGTACTTGTCGAGGGCAGCGAACATTTCCTTGGTCGCCGCATCGTGGACGAACCATGGGAGATCCGGTTGCACGTCGATATTCCCCTGCATGCTGGGAATCGGCAGCCAAGAGCTCGAAACCGTTCCGTCGACACCGAGCTCAATCGGGTCGTAGCCCTGCTGGGCGCAGTCCATGGCGACCTTGGTCACGATCTCCGCGGCGTCTCCGACGGTCACCGCGGTGGCGCCGGCCTGCTTGGCGGCGAGGCACTGCCCCGTGTAGTTGGGTGCCGCGAACGCGATCCCGGACTTGTAGACGATCTCGGTGCCGTACCCCTCCTTCTGCAGCTCCGCCTCCAACGGCGGCACGGACGAGGCACACACAGGGTCCTCCACGCAGTAGAGGTCGGCCAGCTTCTTCACGTGCGCCCTCTTCAGCGCCACTGCTTCAGCGACCACCAAATTGCTATTGGTGGTGCCCGGCGGGTAGAAGTCGGGATTGTCCTGGCCGGTAGGGGTGTCCGTATTGCCGAAGACCGGAACCTTCTGCTGCTCTATGTAGGCGGCGAAGGCGGGATCCTCGTCGCTGTTGTCCAACAATCCGACGATATGGTTCACGGCGACGAGGTCTTGCACATCGGCGAGCGACGTGGCCGGGTCGAGAGCGTCGTCTTTGATGATGACCTCCACCTTGTGGCCGGCGATGCCTCCGTGGGCATTGGTCCAGGACTCCCACGCCAGCAACACGTCCGACGTGGGCGCGATGGCCGATGCCTCCGCGCCGGTACAGCTGCAGATATCGCCGAACACCACCGGCGACCCCGTCGACGCTCCAGCCGGTTGGTCCATGGCGCCGGTGGCAACCGTCAATCCACTTGCCAAGGCCATCACCGCCAGAAGCCGCACACCGAACCAGGCGCCTCGCACCTGAGCTGTCCCCGTCATGCTTACCCCCCACTCACAATTCAGCTCTTTTTCAGGCCGCCTTCGGGCCTCCGCAGATAGTATCGCCTTCACTGCGAAGGTTTCAACACGGTTCAAGTCATTTCTGCCATCAATCCGAACGCCCGGATCAGGACGCTGGAGCGGCCCCGTCGCCGCGTGGTGGCGTTGGACCGGGTAGGTCGCTAGAGTCAGCGCTCCCCGATGGCTGGTCGCACCCGACATGGACCAGCGGACCGCCAGGTGGGAGCATCTCCAGGCGGCCGTCGCGACCCCTGGACGGTCCATCGGGTGGAGGGACCGGGCGAGGGTGACACCCCGAAATACCGCCGCTCTCGGATGTCGAGCGGTCACCACCGTGCTGAGGTGATCGGTATTTAACGAGTCGTTCCCGCCATCTCGGCGGAGGCCACGGCAAGCTCAAGCGGCAGGTTGTACCAATTGATCGCATTGTTCCGTCCGATGGCGATCTGATCCCCGAGGGATACCCCGTCGAATTGTCGCTCCAACACCGCGGCGGAATCCGGCCACGCGCCGTCAAAGTGCGGGAAGTCCGCTCCCCACATCAAATTCTCCCGACCGATGATCTCTCGATTGACGATCGCCGTGCGGTCGCGCATGAAGGTACAGGCAACGTGGTCATGGAAGATCTGACTCGGCGTTCGGCCCGAGGTGATCTCAGCTGCTTGCCCGTTGACCGGCGCCCAGAGCTTGTCGTGCTTCCATCGGTCGTCCATCCGCTCGAGGACGGCGAGCGGCCAGGAGGCGTCGTTCTCCACCGACAGGACCTTGACCTTTGGGTGGCGATCGAACAGACCAGAGAAGATCATGGAGGTGATTGCGTACATGGTGGGCGTGAACACACAACTGAAGTCGACAAACCTGCTGCTCGTGTTCGTCCAGCTGGTTTCGGTCGCCGCCACGTGGAGGCTGATCGGCACTTCGAGCGCCTCTACCGCCGACCAGAACTTGTCGAACCTGGCGTCGCCGTAGCTTTCGCCCGACCGTTGTCCGATGCTGATCATTGCCCCGCGTAATCCCATGTCGACACAGCGCTCGAGCTCGGTGACGCTGCGGTCGATGTCGTCGATGGCGATCATCGCCACTCCGAACAATCTCTTTGGGGCACCTGCGCAATGCCCGGCGAGCCAGTCGTTGAAGGCGCGGAAGCAGGCATGGCGGAACGCGAGATCCTTGAGCCCAAAGAGACCGAGCCCGACGGTGGTGTAGAGGATCTCGGCTTCAATCCCTTCGCGATCGAGCTCCATGGCACGGGCGGAAGGGTCGTACGCCCCTTCGGGCACATCTGCCCAACGCCCCTCCAAGCCGAAGAGCGTCTCAGGATTCGCATACTTCGGTTTCGTGGCGAGTAGTCCGACCAAACTGGCAGAGTTGCTCTCCCCATCGATGATGTAGGCATCACCCTTGTCTCTGCTCACCATATGAGGGGCACGATCACGGAATTTCTGATCGATGCGAGTCGTCCAGAGATCCGGAGGCTCGGCGATGTGGGAATCCGCCGAGACCAACTTGAATGGAAATGTCATACCTGATGTTCCTCCTCATGGTGCGCTTCGTCCGACTGGTTCACACACGTTGCTGGGCTCCCATTCCTGATGGTCATTCGGCGAATTCGAAGAGGAGCCCCCGGTTGTCCTCGGGACTGATGGCGAGGGTGTCGGGAGCGTCGCCAGGATGCAGGGTTATGCCCCGGCCGCTCAAGTAGGACTGCACCTGTTGGAGCTCTCGTACCCCGAAAACGGTGGAACGGATGCCGTCTCCGTACCGGGCGAGATGGCGCCGGATGACCCCGTCCTCTGTCGGCGTGAGGAGCTCTGCGACGGTATCGGCGAGATCGAGACCAACGACTCGAGCACCAATCGCGGGACGGGACTCCTCGTAGAGGATGGTGGCACCCATGAAGTCCTGGAAGAATTTCGTGGCGGCCTCCACGTCGCCCACAACGAGGCTGTAGCGCTTGAGACCGGTGCAGCCGAGTGGGTGCTCATCGCGCCAATAGTCGATCGGCTTGATGGGCTCGAGATAGCCATTGGGTATTCCATCGGTGTGGAAGTTACGGTGGTAGAACTCGATGCCGATCCCGAAGGTGTCGGCCGGATGCGTGTAGAAGGCGACTTCTATATCGCCGACGATGCGGATTCCCCGAGCCTGGAGTGCTTTGCGGACTTCGTCAACGTCAGGGACCTGGTATTCGAGGCCGTTGTAGTTGGGTCCCAACCGCGCGTGGAGAAGAAAGTTTTGGGGTATAAAGAGCTCGAAAATAACGGTCCCGATGGCGATCAGGCAGTACTCGGATTCTGGCACGTCGAGTAGGAACTGAGCCCCGTAGAGATCGCGGAAATGGGCGAGGCTGTCTTCGAAGTCCTCCACCAGCGCGTTGAGGTGGTTGATGTGCAAACAAGTAATCGATTCAGCCATCGACTCACCCCCCCGGAGTAGACGCGACGGAAGCTGCACTCTCCAGCGTAGCCAGCAATACTCGGGTGGCGTCAGCCTACCTTGGATCACGTCAGTAGAGAAAGGGCACTCCCAGCCGCTGCTCGGCCCTGCTCACCTACCCGATCGCAGAGTCCACTCGATGTCGAGCTGGCGGATCTCATGGAGAACCCGTGGGGGTCCGTAGTCAAAATGGCGATCCGTCGAAGTCGATTGACCTCCGAGGTGCTCTGAGTAATTGCCGGAGCGAATCTGTCTAGTTTGTGATAAAACCCTGCAGTTGGCGTACCGCCAGCGGAGCTGGCTGGTGGGGGAACGACGAAGGGAGCATGCGTGGTCGACGAAGACCCCTCGGATCGCGTGATGATCATCTCCTCGGACGGTCACGTCGGTGCGCCGGTTGAAACCTATCGTGGGTACGTAGATCCGAAGTACCGGGCCGACTTCGACGACTGGCTCGCCCAGTACGTCCCGCTGTGGACGGCGACCAAGCCGAAGGCACCCGAAATCCAAGAGACGCTTTCGGAGCGCTACAAGCGCGAGTGGCTGGCGAACCCCAAGGTCGCCGAGGGCGCGGAGGGGACGTGGAACCCGAGCAGCCGTTTGCGGACGCTCGACACGGACGGGATTGTGGCTGACGTTCTCTTCCCCGATGATCAGTCGGCGAACTCGCCGCCGTTCCTCTGGTTCGCGCGGGAGCACAATCGGCCGTGGGACAAGGAGTACTCGCCCGAGCTGAAGCTGGCGGGTGCCCGTGCGTACAACCGGTGGCTCGCCGAGTACTGCTCCGAGGCGCCGGAACGACTCCTCGGGCTTGCGGTGGTCGGCAGCCTGGCTGACGTTGGGGGCGCGGTCGAGCAGGTCAAATGGGCCAAGAAGAACGGGATCAACGGCGGGGTCCTGCTTCCGCTCGTCTACTACAACATCAACGAGCCATTCTGGAACCACCCGAGCCTCGAACCGCTCTGGGCGACCTGCGCCGAACTCGACATGCCAATCCACAGCCACACCGGTTCGGGGTCCCCGTACTACGGCGAGGGTTTGGACGGACCGATCCTCTACTCTATGGAGTGCACCGACTGGCCCCACCGGCCGCTCTGGTTCCTCACTCTGAGCGGTGTCTTCGAGCGGCATCCCCACCTGCGATTGATGCTCACCGAGCAAGGTTCGTGGTGGGTTCCCGAGAAGCTCATGTGGATGGATGCCATGGCTGCGATGCCCAAGTTCGCTTACAGCGAGCGTAATCCCCTGACCATGAAGCCGAGTGAGTACTTCGCCCGTCAGTGCTGGTTGGGATCAAGCCTGGTGAGCAAGCATGAGATCGACCTTCGACATGCCATCGGCGTTGACAAGATGATGTGGGGTTGGGATTTCCCACACATAGAATCCGCCGACTGGCTCACGCCTCGGGACAACATTCGCCAGGTATTGGAAGGAGTTCCCGGCGACGAGGCACGAGCGATTCTCGCCGGGAACGCGGTGCGGGCCTATCAATTGGACGTGAGCAAGCTGCAACCGATCGCCGACAGGGTCGGTCCCCGTGTGAGTGAACTGGTGGCTGGTTGATCCTTCGTCCCCGACCTCTCCACACACGCGCAAGACAAGTTGGTTGCGATGGGCGGGGGAGGCGGCCGGAGTGCCACGTTGGTCAGGGGTCGACAGCCAGCGGTCGACCCGCGATCGCGCCGCGTAGGACGTTGAGTAGCTCGACCGATGCTCGGGCCTGTGTAGGTTGGTTCGCTGCCATTGAAAGCGCCAGTGCCTCAATGAGGACGATTGTCGTCGCGTGCGAGGCAAACATTCCTTGACGCCCGCGTCCGCTCAACAGACGCACGGGAATCTGCCACTCGGCAGACAGGGAGACGGAATCTGTGACGAAGACGACCTCGGTTCCGACCTGCTCTGCTCTCTCAAGGAGTACTCGAACATGCCGGTGCAGCCTGCCGTAGGCGAGCACGATGATGGCGTGACCAGGCTTCACGCTCAATAGTTCATCGGCACCGTCAAATCCGGCGTGGGTGAGAGCACCAGAGTCTTTGCCGAGTCGCCGGAAGAGGAACGCTGCGTAGCCGGCGAGGAATGCAGATGGCCCGACACCGCTCCACCAGACATACGAGGCCCGCTCAATGATCCGGTTTGCTTCGCGAAACTCTGACTCGGGGATTCTCTCAGCCATCGTCATGAGAGCGTCGCGCTGACGCTGGATATTCGCCCATAACTCGGCGTCGGGATCCTCGACGGCATCGAGACTCTTGCGCAGTCGCTCCTCCATGGGCACCTCGGCACTCTGGCTCGCCACGAATCGCCTCAGATCTCGAAACCCTTCGAATCCGAGCGACCGAGCGGTGCGAATCACCGTGGCGTCGCTCGTCCCGACCGTTTGGGCGATCTCGCGAGCGGACATCGCACCCGCACGTGGTCCGGTCGCGAGCAGGAATTCCGCTACGGAGCGCTCAATCGGGCTGCTGAGAGTCGACGACCTCGCAGCCAAGGTGGATGATGTAGTGTTCTCGTCATAATCCGGAGCCATATGTAGCAAATGCTACACCCTGCGACCGAGGTCCTACCGTGAAGAACGAAAGTCTCCTACTCTTGGCAGTCGTACTCGCAACTGCGGTCGAGATGATCGAGGCACTGACGATCGTGCTCGCCGTCGGGGTGACACGCGGGTGGCGCGCCGCTCTTCTTGGTGTAGGTGCTGCCTTCGTGGTGCTGGGGATCGTCGTGGCGACAGTCGGTCCGGCGCTCAGTCATCTCTCCCTTACACCATTGCGCCTGATCGTCGGCGGGTTGCTCTTGGTCTTTGGCATGCAATGGACCCGAAAAGCAATCCTCCGCTCGAGTGGGTACCAGGCGATGCACGATGAGGACGTCATTTACGACTCGACGCGGGTTTCCGCCATCGCTGTACCTCGAGAAGGATCGTTCGACGGTTACTCGTTCATCATTGCCTTCAAGGGTGTGCTCCTCGAGGGCCTCGAAGTCGTCTTCATCGTTCTGACATTCGGGGCCACACAACATCGGCTCGCCATAAGCGCACTCGCTGCATCATTGACAGTGGTCGCCGTAGCGACGGTGGGAGTTCTCATTCACCGACCGCTGAGCCGCGTACCCGAGAACGCGCTGAAGCTCATGGTCGGGATACTCCTGACCTCCTTCGGGATGTTCTGGTCGGCCGAAGGAGCGGGAGTCGCATGGCCGGGTGGGGAGGGCGCCATTTTCATACTCATCGCCCTCATGGTCGGTGCGAGCGTTCTTCTCGCCCGTGCGCTCCGACGTCACCACCAACGGACCCTCGCTCCTCAGGTTCCGTCGTGACCTATCTCCGTCGGTTCTTCCGATACTGGTCCGATTTCGTGGTCGGCGATGATTGGACGCTGGCGCTTGGTGTAGTGGTGGCCCTCGCCGTCACCTGGTTTGTAACCCACCACGGGCGGAACTGGTACTGGCTCTTGCCTGCGGCAGTGGTCGCCCTGATCGCGTTGTCCCTCCGTCGTGTCAGCCGGGGACGATAGGAGTGTTCCCGCGAAGAGTCCCCCTTGGCTCGAGGACGAACCCGTCGGCGGGCCAGGTCCCGCTCATGGGTCGGTTCTTTCCGTCACCTGTCGCCGCAAAGGTACCCGAGGTCATCTTCGTCTTCTGGGTGGTGAAGATCCTGACCACCGCCGGCGGGGAAGCCACGTCCGACTACTTCAGGACCTGGGGCAACATTCGGGGCGGTGGGACCGAAGTCGTCCTGATCGTGGCCGGGCTCGCCGTTCAGTTCGCGATACGTCGTTACCGGGCCTTCGCCTACTGGTTCTTGGCCTATGCCATCGCCATCTTCGGCACGGGCGTCTCGGACTTCCTCCACCTCGACGTGGGGATCCCCTACGCGGGGACGACCTTACTGTGGGCGGTCGTCCTTGGTGCGATCTTCTTTATCTGGCACTTCAGCGAAGGAACGTTGTCGATCCACAGCATCACGACGCAACGACGTGAGGCCTTCTACTGGGCGACGGTGTTCGCGACCTTCGCACTCGGAACTGCACTCGGGGAGTTCACCGCGACCTCGCTTGGCCTGGGCTACCTGGCTTCGAGCGTTCTTTTCGGAGTGGTCATCTTGATTCCTGCCCTGGCGTGGTGGCGTCTCGGCCTGAACAGCATCGTGGCCTTCTGGATGGCCTACGTCGTGACGCGTCCACTCGGAGCGTCCGTCGCCGATTACATCTCTAAGCCAGTCAATACCAGCGGTGTTGGTTTTGGTGACGGTCCCACCGCACTCGTGTTCGCCGCGGCCGTCTTGGTCTTCGTCTCGTACCTGGCGATCGCTCGCCCGGACATCCAACGACCCTACGGCCGCACCCCCTAGTACAGGCGCGCTCCTCGGAACGCTCGGGGCTACATCGGCATGATCGGCCAGCTGCGCAGCAATTCGCTGAACGGTTCGATCGCGATCGAAGACGAAGGGCACGTCCCTCAGCGGGCAGTGAACTCAGTCTGGCGGTATTTCGCTGCCCGTCAAGCTATTACGCCGGCACTTGTATATCGTGCGAGGTCTTCGGCACTGAATCCAAACTCTTGGAGCACTTCGTGGGTGTGCTCGGCAAACTCTGGAGCTCGCTTGATGTCTCCAGCCTCCTCGTCGAAGAGCACAGGGGGTACCGGCAGACTGATCGATCCCGCCGGGTCCTCGGCAGTTCGCACAAACCCGTTGGCCAGGGTTTGGGGATCGTCGAGGATCTCACGGGGGCTCTGCAACGGGGCCCAGACTCCTCGAATGGTAACCAAGATCTTCTTCCACTCTTCAAGGGGCCGCTGCCCAAAAATTTCGTCGAGCGTCCGAACCCCCTCTGCGCTGTTGGCTGATCGCGCCGACGCCGTCGCGAAGCGTGAATCGGTTGCCAGCTCCCGGTGATCGAGGTGTTCGCAGAGATCGGCCCAATCAACGTCGGAGTCGTTCAGGAAAACGAGACTGATGAACCGCCCGTCTTTGGTTTGGTAGTGATTCATCGTAGGATTCCGGTCTTCGCGCGAGCCGCGCGAATCGCCCCACTCAGCCCCACGGGCAGCGGCTGAAATTGGCTGATGGTTGTACCAGATAGCCGTTCCCAAAAGTGATCCATCCACAACAGACCCTTTTCCGGTCCGCTCGCGTTGTACGAGTGCCGCACATATGCCCCCGGCGAGGACTGTTCCCGAGATCGTGTCGCCGTGACCAACCATTCCGGTCGGCCATTCGGCACCCGAGGTCTGCATCGCCGAATAACCAAGTGAGCCGCGAGCCCACCACGAAGCCGCGTCGTAGCCACGCCTTTCGGCTTCCGGACCACGGGGACCCTGACCGGTTCCCTTCGCAAACACAATGCTGGGGTTGTGTTCCCGAATATCGTCGACATCGATTTTTAGCTTTTTACGGGTCGCCGGAAGATAGCTCGTGAGGAAGACGTCGGCGTTCTGGACAAGCCGATAGATGATGTTGCGGCCGTCTTCGGATGCCAAGTCGATGGCGATGGCGCGCTTGCCACGGTTGTAATTCTTGAATGAAGAATAAGCTCCACCGGGCGCCGTGGTTCCACCGGAGAGTAGGCGCATTGGATCCGGAGCAACGGGGTTCTCTATATGGATCACATCGGCACCCCAGTGGGATAGGACTCCTCCGGCAACGGGCACAAACGCGTACGACGAGACGTCGATGACCTTAATTCCCGCTAAAACTTGCTGAAACATGGGCACCTCTCCTTACTTGACTGAATCAATGACACCAATGAGATATAAAGAGATCACGCGGTACACGCGGATTGCGTGTCCGACAACTCACGGTCACAGGCAGAGTATTGTCGATCCCGGCCCGGTCCTGCTCGAGGTGGCGGTCAGCTGATTCCCTTGCGCTGAGTCGACCTGTAGATCCCAAAATCGAGGACATACGTAGCGATCGACTATTGGTCTCCAGGATCGAGCGCGTCGCTGACCCCCGTCCCAGGGGTGACGCGCTGCAGGCATGCTCGAGGTGGTCCGCGAGGCCCGAGGGGCTCGGAGGTCGTGCTCGGCCGCTCGGCGCGACAACCAGATCGAGCCCTGTAGCCGATCAGACGGCGCCCCTCACCGGCGCCTTGGGAGGACGAACAGGTGTTCGTTGTTCCCGCTAAAATGGGGGGGTGTTGGTCAACTTCCAGCCCTCCCTGTTGGACGACGGGTCCCCATTCGCCCTCTCGCCGATCCTCCCCGGTGAGGGACGGACTCTTCTGTGCAACGACGCCTGGGTCGAGCTGCATCGCGACTGGGTGAGGGGATCTGACCAGTTGTTCGAGCGCCTCATGGAGACGGTCCCCTGGAAAGAGGAACGCCGCCGCATGTACGAGCGCACGCTCGATGTGCCGCGGTTGGTCTCCTTCTATGGCCCAGGTGAGACTCTCCCAGATCCGGCTCTCGAGACCATCAGGGGAACGTTGAGCAACCAGTACCAGCCCGAGCTGGGCGAGCCTTTTTGCACGGCCGGGCTCTGTCTGTATCGAGATGGGCGAGACAGCGTGGCGTGGCATGGCGACCGGATCGGCCGTAGCCGGACCGAGGACACCATGGTCGCCATCGTTTCACTAGGTGTGCCCCGTCGCTTCCTCTTGCGCCCGAGAGGCGGTGGTCGGTCCCGACAGTTCGAGCTCGGAAGGGGCGACCTCTTCATCATGGGCGGAAGCTGTCAACGGACGTGGGAGCACGCTGTGCCGAAGGTCGCCCACGCCAAGGGGCCTCGGATGAGTGTGCAGTTTCGACCAATCGGAGTGCGCTGAGGAGATTTGGCCGCGCCAAGGAGTGACGAAAGTGTCATTGCTGTGATTCCAACCAAGGGAGACGACAAGGCGTGAGTGACACTAAAGAAGCGGAAGCACTGGCCAAGAAACGTCGGGCCGCCCAACACCCGGACCGTCCGGGCGAGCGCTGCGATGCCCCAGCTGGGACCTGGACCCCGATCGTCGATCACGGACGCTGCGAAGCCAAGAGCGACTGCGTGGTCGTCTGGTCCCAACGACGTGTTCGAGATTGGACGGATCGCCGACGGCGACTTCAGCCTTCTGTCGCCACTCGCAAAACTTCGGGTTCTGGCGCATCGCCGCCGAACCGCGTACACGCCCAACGCCGATGCCTGCGGGGCCTGCGGACTGTGCGTCGTCGCTTGCCCCGAGGGCGCCATCACGCTCGTACGACGTCCCGCCGGCGGCTGATCCGTCCTCAACAGGTGCGTAAGCCCACTCCCCAGATCAGCTGACGGCCATCGCGCCGGGGCCCGTTCCCGGTTCAGGTGGTGATCGCGGGCCGACCGTCGTCCACGTCGAGCCCGAGCTCCTCAAGTTCACGTTCGGCCCAGAACAGGCGGCCGGTGTATTCCATAGGATCGGCGCACGAGGCGAAATAGACCAGCATGCGTGCAGGAACATCCATCGGTACGGCCACGCTGTCGTCGAGGCCGGCCTCCTTAACCCGGATGGCGACGACCTCGGTGGCCACCAGGCCCGGGTGCATACCAATCACAGCAATGCGCTTGCGCGCGAGCTCGGGAGCGAGGACATTGCCGAGCCGGTCGAGAGCTCGCTTGCTGGAGTAGTAGCCGGGCACGGCGAGGCTGAACTCACCGATGCTTTCGAGCTTCGGGAGCTCCTCGGGCTGACGGAAGACCTCGCCGCTGCCGGTGCTGAGGTTGAGGATGCGCCCGCCGCCGCGGCTTTCCATGATCGGTGTCACCAGCTGCATGAGCGTGAAGGGCGCGTGAAGGTTGACCGCGAACTGGTAGAGCCAGTCCTCGTGCGTCAGCTCCAAAAATCGCTTGGACCAGATCTCACCGGTGGTGGCCGCTGCATTGTTGATGAGCACGTCGACGCCACCGAACCGCTCGACGGTGGCGTCGACCAGGCGCTCGAGATCAGCGTTGCTGGCGAGATCGGTCTGTACGGCGATCGCGCTGGCTCCCATGTCCTCGATCTGTGTCAGCGTCTCATTCAGGGTGCCCGGCAGGTTTCCGTCCGGCTCGACCGTTCGCGCCGCCAGGACCAGGTGAGCGCCGCGGCGGGCGAACGCCTGGGCCGTCTGCCGACCGACCCCCCGGCTGGCCCCCGTGATGATCACGACCTTGCCGGCCAGGTCCAGTTCCTCCTGTCGCTGCATGGTGATACGACCTCCCTCCTCCATTTGGTCACTGTTCAAATCGAGGGTACCATAACCCTGTTCCCCGAGCAGTGTGACCGGGGAGGCCAGGTGGGGTCTACGCCACAAGGAGCTCTGTCCTATCCACGGGCGGTGGCGGACTACATCGCTCGCCGCCCAGCGCTATGACCGCTCGCGGGCATGCCCAGCCCGCGCAGGACGGTCTCAGCTCGACGACAAAGAGCCTGTCGCAACCAAGACACTGAGCGATCTCCGGCACCCCATCGGTTGATCGCCTCTATGCTCACGGCCGATAACATGGCGGCGGCGTCTTCCACATCCACCTTTGCGCTCAACTCGCCACGGTCCTTTCCATGGCGGATGAGCGCTTCGAATGCGGAACCGATGCGGGGCCTCGCCGTCGTCACCTGAGTCAGCCGCGACTGCACCCCCAGGGCACCGGCTCGCAGCGCGGCAGCCTTTGGAGCTCGAGCGACCCGTCGAGCCATGGAGGTCATCACCTGCACGGTCAGTGACTGTAGGGGAACACCTTGCCGCACACCCTTGTCAACGTCGTCGATCATGGCTTGGACGGTCGCCAAGCTCAATTCCAGAAGGACCTCCTCCTTGCTGGCGAAATGGAAGTAAAAGGTTCCCTTGCTGACGCCTGCGGCATTGGCGATATCGGCCGCCGTGCTCGTCTCGTACAACTCGTCGAAGTCGCCATCACTCCAGAGCGCAAGTGCCGCCAGAATCAGCGCCCGTCGAGTCTGACGTGACCTGGCATTGACAAGAGTCGCCCGCTGCCTGGGTGGGGTACGGGTTTGTGGGGTCCGCATTGCCGAAATCCTATTCTATGGTTTAGTCACTGTTTAAATTAGTCACTGTTTAAATAAGTAGCATCCTGCGCGGGAGCATGGTGGACCTCCGGCTAATGGATAACGTCGCGTAACGTCGCCATTCTTACCGGAGGTGGAAGGATATTGGCGCAGCCGCGACCGTCGCACGTACGGAGAAGTCGGCTGCGAGAGCGGCGTGTCGGACGACCGTTGTGGAAGCCCTGGGATCGCGCATAAGCTTGGCCGTAGTCAGCGGGAGGGTGAGGGCATGCCACGCATTGAGCCGATTCCATGGGACGAGATGAGACCTGAAGGACGTGAGGCGATTCAAGCCGGCATCGATTCGGGCGCCTTCAGGATCGCCTTGCCGCTTCAGATCATGGCCTATGCGGATCACGATCGTGTGCCCGACGATGGCGATCGCCACCCCAACTTCCCGCGTCATCTGTTGGATGGCAAACTGCTCGAACTGCTGCGTATTCGCAGTGCGCAATTGGGCGGGTGCGAACCCTGCATGGCTTCGCGCAAGGTCGAAGGTGCGACCGAAGAGGCCGTGGCCTGCCTGACCGACCCGTTGCTGCGTCAAGAGCTGAGCGATCGTGAGCGGCTTGCGCTTGAATTTTTAGATCTGCTGGCAACAGACCACTACCGCATAGGCGATGACATGTATCGCCGTCTCGCGGAGCATTTCACCGCCGCTGAAATCGTCGAGTTGGGGATGACAAGCGGCCACATGATTGGTTCGCACCGCTTCCTCCATACGCTGGACGTATTCGGCGAGAGCGATCCTGTGATTCCTTATACTCGCGAACAGGTGGGCGCGACATGGGCGGAGCTACACCCGAAATCGCACAGTCAGGCTGGGGTGTAGTCAGAGTAGGTTTCCCGAGGTTCGCCTGGGCCAACAATGCTGCCAGCTCGACCCAAGGGCTCGATCTCGCTCTTCGCTGGGTAGGCCCCCTCAGGCCTTGGCGTGGGGGATATCCTCCCGGCGCGGCGTGGCGATCGACGCGATGAGGTCGCCGCGGTCGACGAGCTGGCTGCGCTGGATCGCCATCTCGAGGGCCTTCTCGCCGCCCAGAATCAGAAGCGGCCCGTTCTCCATGTTGTCGAGCGCTTCCTGTGCCACCTCCTCGGGCGACTGCGCGATACTGGTGTCCATACCCAAGCGCCGCATTGCAGGCGTATCGGTGAAGGTGATCACCATGTGGAGCACTTCGATGCCCATGGGCTTGCACTCCGCCCACAACGCTTCGCTGAAGATTCGGCTGAAGGCCTTGGATCCCGTATAGGTAGCCAGCGTGACCGAGCCGAGGAAGTTGGATGAAGAGCCGGCAAGGATAATACCGCCATGACCCCGCTCCTTCATCAATCCACCATGTCGCGTAAACTCAGCCTGGCCAACGACATTGATGTTGATCACCGAGCGATAGACCTGTGGGTCAAGCTCGATGAAGTTGCCACGTGTGGCGTTGGCGCCTGCATTGTAAATGAGGAACCCGACGTCCACGTCATCGGTGGCGGCGCGAACCGTGTCAAGCACGTCGGTCTTGCTGAGATCGGCGGAAACGGTGCGTACTTCTACACCGGTTTTCCGAAGTTCCTCGGCCAGCTCTTCAAGGGGCTCGGGCTTGCGCGCAACGAGGACGATGTTGAAGTTCTTCGCCGCGAGCGCGCGGGCGAATGCTGCCCCGATCCCTTCCGATCCACCGACAATGAGGGCCCACGGTCCATATTTCTCGATATCCATAGTGTCTCCTTTTCGAACTCCCATGGTAACCATTCACGTGCTCCGCAGCCTGGGGTAGCGGTGGCATCAACGATTCACGGGATCTTCAATACGAAGCCGTTATCGGAGGGTGCGGGTATCCCCCAGGTGATGTCAGTGCCACTCGACGGCCAGGCCCACCGCCACCCCCAGGCCGACGATCACGACACACCAGCGAAGGGCCGGGGCGGACAGTCGGCGGCCCAGTCGGCCACCGACCTGGCCGCCGATGATCGAGCCGGCGGCGATCAGCCCGGCCACCGACCACGCAATATGGGTGCTGGCGACGAAGAGCACCCCGGCCACGGCGTTGACGGTGAGGGCCAGGGCGTTCTTGGTGCCGTTGAGGCGTTGGAGGTCGTCGTCGATGAAGATGGCCAGAAGGGCGATGAGGATGACCCCTTGGGCCGCTCCGAAATAGCCGCCGTAGACGCCGGTGAGGAAGACGCCGAGTAGCAGGACCCAGCCCCCGGCGGCGGACCGCTCGCCACGGCGCTCAAGGCCGGCGCTCAAGCGGGGTTGGAGGGCCATCAGCACCGAGGCCAGGGCGATGAGGAGAGGAACCGCCGCCTTGAACACGCTTCCGGGCAGCGCGAGCAGGAGGACGGCTCCGAGCAAACCGCCCAGCAGCGACGCCGATCCGAGCTGGACGAGCCGGCGCCGTTGGCCGACCAACTCGCCGCGGTAGGCGACGGTGGCGCTGATGTTGCCCGGGACCAGACCGACGTTATTGGACACGTTGGCCAGCACGGGCGGGTAGCCGAGGGCGAGCAAGGTGGGAAAGGTGATCAGCGAGCCCGACCCGACGATCACGTTGATAGTCCCGGCCGCCAGCCCGGCGGCAAAGATCGCCAGGGCATCCAACGGGGACATGGGGGAGGGTCTAGCGTCCGGGGGAACGAACATCAAGGGGGGCCGCCGGCGACAGCCGCCTGCGTGACCTCCTACTCGATCGCCGCGTTGCCGAGGAGGTGACGTCCCGCCCGCTGTGAGCCTAACGTGATGCCAGTAGGTGTCTCGTCCCAAGAAAAGTGGTGTTGTATGGTCAACGACGTTTCTTCGTGGTCGATCCGTTCCATCGTGATCAACGTCCTGGATCTGGATCGGTCAAGCACGTTCTACCAGGACGTCATGAGCCTCGGACAAGTACTTCGGCAAGACCAAGTGTGCGTCCTCGGCGGTTACGAAACGGGACCGTTCACCCTCTATCTCCGAGGAGCGCCGAGCAACGCAATTCATCACGGATCGCAATCTCTTGGCGTGCGCTCGCTGACGTGCCATGTCGGGTTGCTCACCGAGCTCGATCGGGTGGAGGAACGCCTTCGCGCGTTCGACTCGTTTCGTCATCGCCAGGTGCTTCACGAAGCCGGAATCCAGGTGGTCTATGGGCACGATCCGGACCGCCTACCGCTGACATTCACGGCGTACGAGAGCGCTGAGACCGTCGATCACGAGCGCGCCATGGCAGCCAGCTACGCCGCGTTAGTGCCTGTCTACGTGGTGGACCTCTGAGCGCGGCGGCGCAGGTCGAAGTGCGTGGTAGCGGCAGGCGACTGCTCCGCACAGATGGTGGGGCCTCAGCGACCTGATGCACCCTCCAAGAGGTTCATGTGCACGTCGTCGATCGACAGCTCCGCCGTTCGATGGCCGCCGCACTCCTCGCAGTCTCCGGTGTGGAGCCATGACCGGATCGCCCGGCTTCGATCTTCGGTAAGGTAGACGCAGAACGTCTCGGTATCGGGACAGATCTCGAGGTGGGCATAGGTACGCCACTCCGTCGAGACGTGTCTGTGCGCTATCTCGATGTACTTCAGAATCCGACAGAAACGCATCCGCTTCGTGTCGAAGATCCAGGTGCTATGACAGGACTCCAATGTGACGATATTCATGACTCCAGAATGCCCACTCCTACTGGCCTTGAGCTTGGGTCCTCCTCACAAGTTGCCCTAGGACGATTGCCGGCCCACGATGCCTCGTCGCACCGGTTCGGGTGCCGATCTTCCGGGATCTCAGCGGCAGTTCACAGCTGACAGACAACTGGTCCGAAGCGAACTGCCAGATGCCACGCACACCATGGATGCATGGCGCCCACCAGTGTGATGGTCGTTGAGGACGAAGAAAATGTCAGGTACGTGACCTCGGCCGCGCTGCGTTCGGCCGGGTTCGAGGTCGATGAGCAGGAGAATGGCCAGCGGGCCCTCCGCGAGCTGCTACGGGTCACACCCCAGTTCGATCTGGTTGTCCTCGACATCATGCTCCCCGACCTCGACGGCCTGGAACTCTGCCGCCGGCTGCGAGAGGAGAGAATTTTGGCGTCCCCGTCGTGTTCCTCACGGCCTGGGACGAACCCGCCGATCGGGTTCGCGGGCTCACATTGGGTGGGGACGACTACCTGAGCAAGCCCTTCAGCGTTGCAGAGCTCGTTGCCCGGGTGAAGGCAGTACTGCGACGAGCGGGGAAAGAGGAGCCGGCGAAGTTGCTCGTCTCGGGCGACGTTGAGCTGGACGAGGATTCCCACATCGTCCGACTCGCTGGTCAATCGGTCGCGCTGTCCCCGACGGAGTACAGCCTGCTGCGAGTCCTTCTGAGAAACAAAGGGCGGGCGATGACTCGCGCACAGATCCTCGACTATGTCTGGGACCACGACTTCGCCGGTGAGCGGAGCGTCGTCGAGCAGTTCGTATCTTCTCTTCGGAAGAAGATGGACCCCACAGGGTCGTTGATAACCACGATCCGCGGGTACGGCTACCGGCTGGAAGATTGAGATGTGAGCCTCAGAGCTCGCATCACGGTGGCGGTCGCTCTCGTTCTCCTAGTCGGCGGCCTCGCCGCGACCTTTGTGCCCCTCTCGGCGCGCTCCTCCCAGCAGAGCCAGCTGAGACATCAGTTGACGGAGTTCATCGCCGCGGAGGAAAAACTGGCCTCCTCGGCTAATGCCAGCACAGCCGCTTCGACCTCGATCTCGAGCGCGTACGTGGCCAGGCTGGCGCCAGGTGGTGACCGGAAGGTCCTCTCGACATCCGCGCTCATGCCACACTCGTCGCCGGACATTCCCTCCGTAATGAGCATCATCCCTTCGAATCTGTCGGTCCAAGGCGTTCGATCGACCTCCGGGTCGGGTTCGTGGGAGGCAGCAATTGTGGGCACCTCAGGAGGCAGCCGTCTCCTGGTCGCAGTCCCGGCTCAGTACGTGAGCGGGCTGGACCGCACTGCGGCTTCGGTGCTCCTTATCGCACGACTCCTTGTTCTGGCCGTGATCGTGGCAGCGGCGTGGTGGATCCTCCGGCTGAGCCTCCGCCCCATCGCAGAAGTGACCCGCGTCGCCAAGGCGATCTCGTCAGGCGATCGGTCACGGCGCGTTCCAGTACCCGCGGATGGAACCGAGGCGGCCAATCTGGCTCGGTCCTTCAATTCGATGATCGACCAGCAACAGTCGAGCGAGGATCGGCTGCGTCAGTTCCTCGCCGACGCCTCCCACGAGCTCCGGACTCCCGTCACGGCCATCGCAGGTTTCGCCGACCTCTATCGCAACGGCGCCGTGTCCGATATGGGACTGGAAGATGTGATGAGGCGAATCGGCCAAGAGTCCGCCCGCATGAGATCGCTTGTCGAGGACATGCTACTTCTGGCCCGCCTCGATGAGGGTCGCCCGATGGACCGTGAGCCGGTCGACGTGACCGCGCTGGCGACCGACGCGGCGCTCGATGCGTCTGCCGGTCATCCCTCGCGGAGAGTCTCGGTCGAAGGTGCCTCGGGCCTGATAGTGCTCGGCGATGACGCGCGGCTCCGACAAGTGCTCGCCAATCTCGTGACCAACTCGCTCAAGTACACGCGTGGGGCCGTATCGATAACAATCATGACCAAGGGATCGACCGTGGTAATCGATGTCGGTGACCATGGGCCCGGACTGGAGTCCGAGGCAGTGGGCCGAGCCTTCGACCGCTTCTGGAGAAGCGCCGAGGCACGGGCACAACCCGGATCTGGTCTGGGTCTGTCGATAGTCCGAGGCATCGTTGCCGCGCACGACGGAAATGTCGAGATGCAGAGCTCGGCTGAGGGGACTCACGTTCGTGTGAGCCTCCCGGTTGCCCCTGCGCAGCATGGTCGTGAGGACACCGCGAGTAGTGCCGGGCCTCGGACTAGTGAGGGCGGCGTGGCAAGCCGGCAGAGTGATCAGGACCAGCCCAACTCTTTCAGTCGAGCCTCACCAATACCGAAGTGATGTCCGACCTCGTGAAGCAATGTGACGCGCACGCGGCGGGCTAGGTCGTCGGTGGTGCTGACGGACCGACAGATCGTGGCGAGGAAGAGTGTGATTCGATCGGGACTTGCCCCCGCGTAGCCGCCCCGTTTCGTGAGAGGGACGCCTTCGTAAAGGCCATAGAGCGAGCCGGGCGGGCTTTCGTTGTCGATAATGATCGCCACGTTCTCCATCCCCGCTCGCAGTTCATCGGGGATTGTCGCCAAGGCATCGGCCACAAGGGCCTCGAACGCATCCACATCGATCGGCTCCATGTCGACCAGCTTGCCAGCGATCGAAACCCTCCGCGCCGACGGGGCAGAAGCGTCCCACCGACTAGTCAAGGCGCAGGTCCGTGCCGGCTGATCCTCCTACGGCCGGTCCAGAGCGCGCAGTGGGTCCCCCGCTGGCGGATCCGGGAGCGTCAGCGTGGGAACTGCCAGAAGCGAATTGCCCTGCCGACGCCGAGGGCGACACGGCGAGACCGATGGAGAGTCCGATCACCGGAGACATCATCACCGCGGCCACGATCAATCGACACCTTTTGTTCGACAGCAATCGTCGCACCCTTCGCTGCCCCAACTGCTTGACGATCGTCACCGACGCGTCTGGCTGAGGCGCTGGTGGGGGAGGCGGCGCAGCGCCGACGTCGCTTGTAGGAATCGATGGCTCTGACGTCGCGCTCGATGTGGAGCGCGCGGGAAGGGTTTCACCGAGCCGGGTCGGGTCGAGACCGTTCATGATGGCACTCCTCTTGCTACAACAGAGAGTGCCAGCCGATCATGTGGGATCTCTGTAGGTGGCCTGTGAATCTGGCCTCGACCTCGACCCAAACCTCGACCTACTGAAGGTACGCCGACAGCGCCTCTTCGAATAGCAGAGTTTTAGGCTGGGAGTTCTGGTAGAGCCGAAAGCGTAACGAGTGTCGTCGTTCCGTCAGGTGAACGGATGTCAATGGTGACTGACCCCGCTTCTGAGGTGTGAATGAAGATGTTCTGCGGATGCTCGACCACGTGACGCAGCATCACCGGATATCTGCCATCTAGTCCGCCGACTCCTATGCTGACCGCGTCATCGTGAGGATCGTATTCAACGTATGAAAATGGGATTTGCTCCGCTTCGAATTGATCACCCAGATCGAGATTGTCCACCTCTATGGTCGCCAAATCTCCCTCATGCTGTACGGTCAGCGCTTGGAGTGTCGTTTGCCAGGAGCCCTGGGGGATCTCTTCATCGTTACCTGTCATCTGATCTCCTCTCCTGCACAGCAATGTCGATGATGTAGTTGGCTACAGGCCAACGTTATTCGAATCGGAGGAGCTTCGGACCCGAGGACGTTCCCCCTGGTCTCCTCTGCGGGGAGTGCGGGGCGGCTGCACCCAAGGTGCCCTGTGGCGGGCGACGGAGGCGACATGGCTTCGGGCGCCCACGGGGCAGAACAGGTCGCCCAAGGCATCTAGGTACCTCGCCGGGGGAGTCGGTGCCTGCGAGCTGATGTGGACCGCCTAGCCCCCGCTGACATCCCGCAGGCGCAGTTGGCCCATGCGCCCAACTGTTCGTTTGAAGACTACGGTCTTCCCATCGGTTCCCTGTACAACACAATCCGAGGGAGTGATGGTGCCCAACTCACTACTGTCCGAAGCCCTACGGGGCATCACCGTGCTCGATCTGTCGCGGAATCTGGCGGGTCCGTACTGCACCATGCTGCTTGGTGATCTGGGCGCGGAGGTCATCAAAGTTGAATCCCCTGACTCTGGTGACGACACTCGTAACTGGCGCCCGCCTGACTGGAATGGGCACGGCGCAACGTTCCTCGCGTGTAACCGAAACAAGCGAAGCATCACCATCGACCTCGATGCTAAGGCTGGCCGGCAACTGGTGCACCGCCTTGCGGCTCGGGCTGATGTCATGGTGTCGAGCTTTCGACCCGGTTCTCTTGCGAAGCGCGGGTTGGACTACGACTCGCTCCATCGACTCAACCCGGGGTTGGTGTACTGCTCCATCACGGCGTACGGGTCGAAAGGACCCAAGAAAGATGCCCCGGGGTACGATCCCGTTCTTCAGGCAGAGACCGGGATCATGTCGATGACCGGCTATCCCGATGGGCCCCCGGCGAGGTTGGGGATCGGCGTGATCGACTTGGGTACAGCCATGTGGGCTGCCGTCGGGATCCAAGCCGCACTTCGGAATCGTTCCGCGAGCGGCGTCGGGGCGCTGGTGGAGGTGAGCCTCTACGAGACAGCAGCGTGGTGGCTCTCCTACCACGTGGAGGGGTATCTCGCCACTGGCGAGGTTCCCCAGCGGCAGGGGAATGGGACCCCGTTCGTCGCCCCGTACGAGGTGTTCGCGACGACCGAAGGAGATCTGATGGTCACGGCCGGGAATGACCGTCTGTTCGTGTCGTTGTGCCGAGTGCTTGATCTCCCGGGACTGCCGGAGGATCCGCATTATGCGCACAATGCGGACCGGGTCGCCAACCGCATCGCGCTCCACGATGTCTTAGAAAATCGCTTCAAAGAGAAGCCGGCGGCGGAATGGGAGGTTCTTCTCGGCGTCGAATCGATTCCCTGCAGCCGCATCCGCTCGGTGGCAGACCTCGTCCATGATCCACAGCTCGACGCGTTGGAGATGCTGGTGGATATGCCCCACCCCGACATCCCAGACTTGCGTGTCGTCGACATCCCACTCACTCTCGATGGTGAACGAGCGACCCACCGACGGCCGCCGCCACGCCTGGGGGAACAGACCGCAGCTATATTGGAGGAACTGGGGATCGCACCTGACGAGGTTGCCGCCCTCGTTCGAGAGCGCGTGGTGACGTGCTAGCCGCAGACAAGGTTCCTGAGGACGAGCGTGTCCAAGCTGGCGCGGTCGCCGGGCCGCTCGGACCTCACGGCGTCTTAGTCGATTCATGGCCGTGCCCGTTGACGCTCTGACCATCCATCTACAGCGCGGCGGCTCATCTACAGCGCGGCGGCGACTACGAACACCAGACCGAGGCCACCGACCAGCACTGCGACCGTCCAACCGGCAACGGCCAGGCGGACCGAGATGCGCTGGGTACCCATGACCCGGCGGTCCCGAGCGAGCAGGACCAGGATCACCAGGCCGATGGGCGTCCCGATTCCGCCGATGATGCTGGCTGCGACCAACATGGCGATAACCGGCACCTGGGCCAGTGTCACGGCGAAGGCGAGACCGAGCGAAGCTGCAAGGATCCCATAGAAGCCCTTGGCGTTGCGGACAGGTTCGGACAACCCGCGGCGCCAGTCGAACTGTGCACCGACCACGTACGCGGTCGTGGCCATCAGGACGGGGAGGGCGACGATGGCGGAGATCACCAATCCGGCGGCGAAAAGATCTGCCGCCCAAGACCCTGCCAGGGGCCGTAAGGCCTGAGCGGCGTCTTGGGCAGAGGTTACGCTCGGATGATGCCGTCCGAGCGTCGCCGCCGCAGCGACGAGCATGAACCACAAGATGACGGCGGTGAACACGGCACCGACGACCGCCCCGAGCCGGGCTCGGGCCAAGCTCCCGCGGTGTGGGGCATCGCCGGAGAGTTCTTCCACCCCGCGTCCGACGGTTTCCCATACGTACACATAGCTTGTCAGCGTGGTGCCCAGCAGCGCGAGTGCACCACCGACCACGTCCCTGCGCAGTGACAGCGTCGGAACGAGACTCGACCTGAGCAGGCTTGGCCAGTCGGGGCGAGCGAGGACGGCGGCGACGCCAAAAGCCAGGAAGCCCAAGAGAAAAAGCCGCAAGACCGCTACCACTGAGTTGTACTTGCCGACCAGCAACAGACCGACCAGGGCGCAGCCGAGTGGCACCACGAGCCAACGGGAGGCGACGCCCGCCAAGAGGCCGATGCCGACCGCCCCGGCCTGCAGGTCGGCGGCGATGGTCACCAGATTGACCACCACGACTGCGACCAGGAGGACGAACGCCACCCGTCGGCCATAGCGCTGCAGGGTAAGGCTCTGTAGATCGTTGTGGGACACCGAGCCGACGTGGGCCGCGATGGTCTGCACCACGCCGAGGAGGGGGGCGACCAGGAGTGCCACCCAGGCCAGCTGATAGGCCGTCGACGCCCCGACCGCGACTGCGGTACCAACGTTTGTCGGGTCGTTGTCCGACGCCCCCGAGATTATCTCTGGGCTGATGCTGCGCACCCACCCCCTAAGTCGGCGAGGTGAGTGCAGTGATCGCCCCCTGTTCACCTCGACATATTGGCAGAAACATCCCGCCACGCCTCATCAACGCGACACCATCCGCCATCGGAACCTTCTGGGTACGTCGCCTTCTCCGTGTCGATACCATCAACCTCTCGTCAGAGGGACACGGAGCGCCCCACCTACGTCACCGGATGGCCCGTCAGGTACACGGTGATTGCTTGCGCCATTGCCGCGGCCGCAGCCTCCTGGAATGGAGGCGTCACCAGGATGGCCGCATCGGTCGAGTTGCGCATGTTGCCGCATTCGATGAGCACCTTGGGAACCGTGGTGAGATTGAGGCCGGCCAGGTTGTTGCGAGGTTGCAACCCACCAACCCCGTCGTACGTGCTCACCGGCATCCCGGTGTCCGCCACAAAGTAGTCGCGCATGATGGCGGCGAAGGACGCCGATGAAGCGATCACGGCGTTGTTCGGACCGTCGGCCACCGGCTCGAGGACGGCAAAGCCCCGCCCGTTGACCGGGCCGCCGT
>Ga0302324_100006449_pt1 | contig 25285 bp, 20 predicted proteins | sample Palsa_T0_1_FD_201949 | JGI IMG/M metagenome (GOLD analysis project Ga0302324, IMG submission 201949) | Peat permafrost microbial communities from Stordalen Mire near Abisko, Sweden - Palsa_T0_1 | ecosystem: Environmental > Terrestrial > Soil > Palsa > Peat permafrost | place: Sweden: Abisko... | reverse complement strand
GCCGGACAGCCCACCGAGCAGGAACACCAGCGCCACCGAAAATACCGCGATGCCGAGATCGAGCCTGGTCGCGGCGATCACGCGGCTCAGGATATCGCGGCCCAGTTGGTCGGTGCCGAACCAGTGCGCGCCGGAGGGCGCCTGCAGCGACACGGCGGTGTCGCTCGCCAGCGGATCGTAGGGAGCCAGCACCGGGCCGAAGATCGCGCACAGCACGATGATGACGAACAGGCCGAACGACAGGCCGGTGACCGGATTTTCGCCGATCACGTAAACGGCGTGCTGCAGCACTGACGACTGCTTTCGCGCCGGTACCGGCGCGGGAGCCGGTGGCGACGTGATCGCGGCGCCGGCAGGGGCGGCCGCAGCGGCTTCGACGCGGGCGGCCTCGTTCATCCCTCGACCCTCATGCGGGGATCGATGACGCCGTAGAGCATGTCGATCCCGAGATTGAGCATGACGTAGAGCACCGCCATGGTGAGCACGAAGCCCTGCACCGGCGCGAAGTCGGAGGTGATCAGCGCCTCGACCGCATAGGAGCCGATGCCCGGCCAGGCGAACACTTTCTCCACCAGGACATTGGCGCCGAGCAGGAACGAGAACACCATGCCGAGCGTGGTGACGACCGGCAGCATGGCATTGCGGAACGCATAGGTGAGGATCACGGTGCGCGACGACAGGCCGCCGGCGCGGGCGGTGCGGACGAAATCCGAGGCCAGCACCGCGAGCATCGAAGCGCGCGTCATGCGCGCGATCGGCGCCAGCGAGAAGATCGCCAGCGTCGCGGTCGGCAGGATCAACTGCGCAAGCGCGGCGCGGAACGTCTCGAGGTCGCCCGCCAGCAAGCTGTCGATCAGGTAGAATCCGGTGACGGTCGGCGGCGGCGAATAGAAGACGTCGAGGCGTCCCAGCGGCGGCGGCGACCAGCCGAGCTTGAAATAGAAGACATAGATCAGCAGAAGGCCGGTGAAGAACACCGGCAGGGACACGCCCGCGGTCGCGATCATGCGGCAGGCGTGATCGATCAGGGACCCCTGCTTGACCGCGGCGAGAATGCCGAGCGGCACCGCGATCAGTATCGCCACGACGAGCCCCATCAAAGTGAGTTCGCCGGATGCGGGCAGGCGCGAGGCAATGTCGTCGATGACGGGCTGGCCGGTTGTCAGCGACTTGCCGAAATCGCCATGGGCGAGGTCGACGACGTAGCGCAGGAACTGCTCCGGCAGCGGCTTGTCGAGCCCGAGCTGCTTGCGGACCTCCTCGATCGCCTGCGCGCTCGCCGCCGGCCCCGCGAAATAGGCCGCGGTGTCGCCGGGCAGCACGCGGGTGAGGAGGAACGTGACGATGACGACGCCGATCAGGCTCGGTATCACCGTCAACAGCCGCTTTCCGATTTGCCTCAGCATCGCCGTCACTGCTTCGATGAGTTGGAGGGCTCGCTTGTCCCGGCATTCGGCAGCGAAAACCGGGGGGTCAGGCCACTGGGATCAGGGGCCGATGTGCGTCATCCCTTGACGAGGGAGCGGTAGTCGAGCCGGCGGTGGAACCAATATTGGTAGCCGGTGACGTTCTTCTGCATGGCGACGTTGACATAGGGCTGGAACAGCGGAATGCGCGGAATGTCGCTGAAGGCGAGGTCGACGAAGCCCTTCACGTCCTTGTCGTAGTCCTTGGTATTGCCGACCGCGGCGGCGGCGCGCGCACCGTCGATGAGCGCGTCCATCTCCTTGGACTGGTAGCTCATGGTGTTGAAGACGGCATTCTGGCCGTGATAGCACCAGTAGAAGAAATATTCGGGGTAATCGAGCCAGCCGGAGAACACGTTGGTAAAGAGCGGCATCACCTTCTTGTTGAGCTCGGTGCGCCAGTTCGACCCCGGTATCTTGTTGATCGTGGTCTTGATGCCGATCTGCGCCAGGCTCTCCTGGGTGAGCACGCAGAGCGGCTCGTTGACGCCGGCGAAGCCGAGATCGAACGACAGCGTGGTCTCGAAGCCATTGGGATAGCCGGCCTCGGCGAGCAGCTGCCTGGCCTTGGCGATATCGGTGAAATATTTGTCGGGCTGGGGCCAGGCGACCTGGGTGGCCGCATCCGGCGGCGCGCCGAAGGTGGGCTTCGCCAAGCCGAACAGCACCGCGTCCATGATCTTCTGGTACGGTATGGCGTAGGCGACCGCCTGGCGCACCTTGAGATTGTCGAACGGCGGATTCTTCACGTTCATGCCGATGTATTGGATGCCGTTGCTGTACGGCGTCGAAATGATCGAGAGCTTGCCGACGTTCTTGAGCTCGGCGAAATCCTTGTTCGGCAGATCGTATGAAATGTCGGCGTCGCCGCGCTCGAGCAGCGCGCGGCGGTTGCCGGAGGACGGAACCATGCGCCATATCACGCGCCGCACCTTGGGCAGCGGGCCGCCCGTCCATTTGTCGTTACGCTCGTAGATCACCTCGGTGCCGGCTTTCCAGCTCGCCACACGATAGGCGCCGCTGCCGGCGGTGTTCTGTTTGGTGTATTCGAGGCCCCAGGGGTCCTTCTCGTCGGCGTGCTTCTTGACGAGCTCGGAATTCATCACGCAGGGCACGATCACCGCGAGGTCCGGGATGGTGAGCCGGTCCTTGCGCAGGAAATCGACCCGCACGGTATGGTCGTCGACCACCACGAACTGCTCGGGCTTCTCCAGCGAGCCCGCCTTCATCTGGAAGGTCGGGAAGCCGCCGACCGTGACCGCGCGATCGAACGACCACTTCACGTCCTTGGCGGTGACCGGCGTGCCGTCGTGGAAGGTCGCGTTCTTCTTGAGCTTGAAGGTCACCGACATGTCGCCGACATTCATGTCCTCGGCGAGCTCGGGCTTGAACTTGTCGCGGTCGTAATAGGGCGCGCCGTTCTCGCCGGTCTTCATCTCGTGGCTGATCAGCCGGTCGTAGCAATTCCACGACACCTCGTAGCCCGGCACGGTGGTGCCGACGCCGTGGATGTCGATGTTGTTCGGACCGCTCTCGGAAACGATGAGCAGGGTCTCCTGGCGCGACTGCGCCTTGGCCGGCGACCACACCGCGGGTGCCGCGGGCAACACGCTGCCAGCCGCCACCGCCGTCACCGATTTGAGAAAGTCGCGACGCTTCATCGGAGTCTCCCACTCTGGGTTTTGTGGTTTTGCCCGTGTTCCGCAAGGGTCGTGCCAGCGCTGGCGCGGCGCGGCGGCGCAGGGGTAAGGGGTTGGATTTGCGCGTGAATTGGCACGGATTGCGAGAGCTGTACGAAGCCCCGCAAGGGCCCCTGCCTCCGATCCGGCGGGTCATGCGCAAGAAATAGGCAGGGAATTTTGGACGCGACCAACGCGAAGTGGCTCCGACCCGACGCATGGTGATATTCTATTCCTGCAGGAGCGCCGCCAATCGCGGCCAAACGCTTCGCAGAACAAGATCACAGGGAGGACAGCCATGCTTCGCCGAAGCGCGATCGGTGCATTCGCATTGTCCGTGGCGCTGCTGACGACGATCGGTGGTGCCTGGGCGCTCGACGACGCCAAGTACCCCGACCTGAAGGGCCATTGGGAGCGGTTCGTCGTCCGCGGGCTCGGCGGCCAGGCTTCTTTCGACCAGACCAAGCCGTGGGGGCTCGGGCAGCAGGCCCCGCTCACGCCGGAGTATCGGGCCATTTTCGAGGCGAGCGTGGCCGACCAGGCCAAGGGTGGACACGGCAACAATTCCACCCGGGCGCAGTGCCTTCCGGCCGGCATGCCTAACATGATGATCGCTTTTCGGCCGCTGGAATTCGTGGTGAAGCCGGACACGACCTACATCCTGATCGGCGACCAGGACCACTATCGCCGTATCTTCACCGATGGCCGCGACTTTCCCAAGGAATTCGAGCCGACCTACCAGGGTTATTCGATCGGCAGATGGATCGACGAGGACGGTGACGGCCGCTACGACGTGCTCGAGGCCGAGAGCCGCGGATTCAAGGGCCCGCGCGTCTACGACGCGACCGGCCTGCCGCTGCACTACGACAACCAGTCCATCTTCAAGGAGAGGATATACCTCGACAAGGCCGATCCGAACACCCTTCACGACGAGTTCACGGTGATCGACCATGCCCTGACGCAGCCCTGGATCGTCGACAAGAAATACCTTCGCAAATCCGATGCCCGGGCGGACTGGGATGAATTCTATTGCACCGAGGGCAACGCCCAGGTCTTCATCGGCAAGGAGAACTATTTCATGAGCGGGGACGGTTTTCTGATGCCCGCCAGGAAGGACCAGCCGCCGCCGGATTTGAGATATTTCAAGTCATCGCGGAAGTGATTACGCAGGGGTGCCCCCGCCACGCGGCGAACGTTTCTGTTCCCTCCCGGACTTCGGGGAGGATAGGGTGGGGTTTCTTCCTTGCTTCGATCCGCCGTGCCCCGTTCGTTCTCCGGGGCGCCCCACCCGACCTCGCAGAGCCTGTCATCGGGTCGGCCAAAGGCCGGACCCGTTGGCTCGGCCACCCTCCCCGAAGTCGGGGAGGGACAGCATTCCCTCCGGACGGACCATGACCTCGCAAAAACCGGCCCCCGAACATTCGATAGAAACCTTCGTCGACAAGAATTTCGCCCGCGAGACGGCGTTTCTCGCCGAGCTCGTCAAGGTCGCCACCGACAATCCGCCCGGCGATTGCGCCGCGCACGCCGCGCGCGCGAAGGAGTTGCTCACCGGGCTCGGGTTCGAGGTCGAGGTTCATCCGGTGCCGGCCGCGCTGGTCGCGGCTGCCGGCATGAAGAGCGTGACCAACCTCATCGTCCGCCACCGCTTCGGCGACGGTCCCGTGATCGCGCTCAATGCCCATGGCGACGTGGTGCCGCCGGGGCTCGGCTGGACCCGAGATCCCTATGGCGCCGCCGTCGAAGACAGCAAGTTCGGGCCGGTCATGTACGGCCGCGGCGTGGCCGTCTCCAAATCGGATTTCGCCACCTATGCCTTCGCGTTGCTGGCGCTGCGCGACCTCGCCGCGCGCGAGGCGCTGCCGGGCACTGTGGAGCTGCACCTCACCTATGACGAGGAGGTCAGCGGCCAGCTCGGGCCCAAGTGGCTGCTCGACACCGGCCTGAGCCGGCCCGACTACGCCCTCGCCGCCGGCTTTTCCTATGCGGTGGTGAATGCCCATAACGGCTGCCTGCATCTGGAAACCGTCGTCACCGGCAAGCAGGCCCATGCCGCCCAGCCGGACTCCGGGCGCGACGCACTCGAAGCCGCGACCGCGATCCTCGCCGCCCTCTACAAGCATCGCCCCCGCCTCGCGCGGCGCAAATCGAGGAGCACCGGCATCACGTCGCCGACCTTGAATGTCGGCACCATCGCCGGCGGCTTCGCCACCAATGTGGTGCCGGACCGCGTGACGCTGCGCATCGACCGGCGCGTCATTCCCGAAGAGACCCGTGCCGAGGTGGAGACGGAACTGCGCGCGCTGATCGCCAAGGCGGCAAAGCCGTTCCGCGGCATCAAGGTCGAGACCACCACCGTGCTGTATGCCGAGCCGCTGACGCCACAGCCCGGCTGGGAGCGCCTCGGCGACGCGCTGCGCCGCCATGCGAGCCGGATTCTCGGCACGCGGATTCCGGTCAAGGGCGTGCCGCTCTACACCGACGCCCGGCACTACGCCGCGAAGAAAATCCCGATCGTGCTCTACGGCGCCGGCCCCCGCACCATCCTCGAAGCGAACGCCCACAATGCCAACGAGAATTTGCGCCTCAACGACCTCAAGGCCGCCACGAAGATCGTCGCCCTCGCCGTTCGCGATGTATTGATGAAGGGGTAGAGTTCCCCCTCTCCCGCTTGCGGGGGAGGGAGAAGAATCACCGCGCAAGCTTCCGCTCCGCGATCGGCGGTAGGAAGCCGCGGTCGAACACTCGCGCCGGTGTCGGGGGCTTCGCGAGGCTGTAGGACTCCGCGATGATGGCGATCGAACGCGCGAGGCGGGCGTCGTCGACGTCGCCGATGCCGAGCCTGTCCGCCTCCGGGGTCGCCATCAGGGTCTCGTAGACGTAAGTGAGCCGGCGTTTCTCGATGTCCTTGTTGAGGAGCGGCTCGGCCTTGGCGAGGATCGCGATCGCCGCATCCGGGCTCGCGACACTCTCCTTCAAGGCACGGTTGATGGCGCGGACGAGCCCCTTGACCGCGTCGGGTTTTTCCCGCGCGAATTTCGCCGACACCATCACGCCGTTGGAATAGAGGTCGAGGCCGAAGTCGGCATAGCTGATCCAGCGGAAATCCTTGTCGGGATCGAGCTTGAGAGCGACGAGGTTCATATAGCTGGTCGCGGTGAAGATCGCGGACGCATCGACCTGGCCGCGGATCAGCATCTGCTCCTGCAGGTTCGGCGACATGTTCACGACCTCGATCTTGCCGACATCGAGGCCGTTCAGCCCGGCGAGCGCCGGAATCAGCTTCAGCGTTGCGCCGCCGGCGGGCCCGCCGAGCTTCCTGCCGGCGAGGTCGTTGATGGTGCGGATCGGGCTGTCCGCCTTCACCAGGAGCGCGAACGGCGCCTTGCTGTAGATCATGTAGACGGTGACCGGCGCCTCGTCGGGCCGCTCCGCCGCGGCCTGGATCGCCGCGTTGATGTCGCCGAAGCCGGCATCATAGGCACCCGACATGATGCGGGTCACGGTCGCCGCCGAGCCCTCGCCCTGGTCGATGACGACGTCGAGCTTCTCGGCGGCGAAATAGCCCTTGTCCCGCGCCCAGAAATACCAGGCGTGGATGCCCTGCAGTTTCCAATCCAGGGTGAAGCGGATTTTGGTCGTCTGCGCCGCGGCGCCGGTGAGCGAGAACAGCACTGCGGCAAGCGCGAGCGCCGCCGCGGAATATCTGTGCATGGTCGGCATGGAATGCTCCTTGTCGGGCCGGTTCACGCCACCGTCAGCTCCTTGCGCCGGGCCCAGCCGGTGACCCGCATCTCGATCAGCGAAAACACGACGTAGAGGCCAACGCCCATCACCGCGAGGATCAAGAGCCCGGCGAATACCAGCGGCACGTCGAAATTGGATGAGGCGATCAGCATGAAATTGCCGATGCCGAGATTGCCCGCGACGGTTTCGGCGAGCACCGTGCCGACGAAGGCCTGGGTGATCGCGATCTTCAGCGAAGCGAAGAAATACGGCATGGTGCGGGGCAGCCCGACATTGGTGAGAATGTCGAGCTTGGTCGCGCGCAGCGACCGCATGACGTCCTCAAGCTCGGGCTCGGTGGTGGCAAGGCCGGTCGCGACGTTCACCACCACCGGGAATATGCACAGGATGATCGCGGTCAGCACCGCCGGCACCGTACCCGCGCCGAACCACAGAACGAAGATCGGCACCACCGCGATCTTGGGGATGCTCGAAAACCCGATCAGCAGCGGATAGGCGACGTCATAGGCGAGCTTCGAGGACCCGACCACGACGCCGATCACCACCCCGATCGCCACCCCCAGCGCAAAGCCGATCATCGTCTCGTAGAGCGTCTGCGCCGCATGGGGCCAGATCGCCGGCATCCGCTCCACCAGCGTCACCAGGATCTCGCTCGGCCGCGGCAGCACGATGCTGCTGATCTTGAAGGCAAAGCACAGGAACTCCCACAGCAGGAAGAAGCCGATGATCAGCGCGGCCGAGGCGATGCGGTGCTTGAGCTCGGTCGACATCACTCTGCGCCCAGCATGTTATGCTGCTTCCTGCACGGTCTTGGCGAAGATGGCGTCGCGCAAATGCTGCGTCATCGCCACGAAGTCCGGCTGGTAGGTCATCTCGATGGTGCGCGGACGCGCGAACGGCACCGCGCGGTCCTCGATGATCCGCCCCGGCCGCGCCCGCATCACGCAGATGCGGTTGGCGAGATAGGCGGACTCCTTGAGGTCATGGGTGACCAGGATGACCGTCGGACGCCGCGTCATCCACAGGTTCTGCATCACCGACCACAATTCTTCGCGGGTGAACTGGTCGAGCGCGCCGAACGGCTCGTCGAGCATGAGCAACTGGGGATCGTGGATGAGGGCACGGCACAGCGACGCCCGCTGCATCATGCCGCCCGACAATTGCCAGGGATGCTTGTCGCCGAAGCCGGCGAGGCCGACCTGCGCCAGCAGCGCATCGGCGCGGTCGCGGAACTCGGTCTTGCGCTTGCTGCGGTATTGCGCCCGGAACGGCGGCACGATCTTGAGCGGCAGCATCACGTTGTCGCGGATCGTCATCCACGGCAGCAGGGTCGGATTCTGGAATGCCATGCCGACCCGCACCGGCGTCGCCCCGACCTCGCGTCCGGCGACGAAGACGAGCCCGGTGGAAGCGCGGATCAGCCCGCTGACGAGCTTGAGGATGGTCGACTTGCCGCAACCGGACGGGCCCACCAGGGCGACGAAATCGCCGGTCCCCATGCGCAGGCTGGTCTCCGCGAGGGCATGGACCGCACGCTCACCGCCGCCATAGGTGACGGTCGCCTGCTGCAATTCAACGAAGGCGTCGTCAAAGCCGGAGTTCCGGGTACCGGCGTCTTGTTCACCGGAGTTTTGGGCACCGGTCGCTTCGCCCGTGAGCGTGGTCACGCCGCGCTCTCCCGCGCCGCCGGTACGATCGCCGCCATCGTCTCGTCGCCGTGGCGCACTGCCGGCGCCTTCATGTGCTGGATCGCGTGGACCGAGCGGCCCCAGCCGCGCGCATCGGGCGCCAGGGTGCGGTTGCGCATGACGAAACGGCCGCGCACGATGGTGTGGAGCGGCAGCCCCTTCACCGCGCGGCCGTGCCATGGCGAGATTTTCGCCCGCGACTGGATGTTGGCGTCGTCGATGGTCCAGGCGCGGCCGAGATCGACGATGGCGATATCGGCGTCCGAACCGGGGGCGATGACGCCCTTGCGCGGATAGAGTCCCCACACCTTGGCGGGATTGGCGGCGCTCCAGCGCACATAGTCGCAGATCGAGAAGCGCGCGTTCGCGGCCTCGGTGAGCATCAGCGGCATCTGCGTCTCGACACCGGGAAAGCCGCAGTCGACCGACCAGATGTCGTTGCGGGTCTTCTCCTCGGGCGAATGGGGCGCATGGTCGGTGGCGATGATGTCGATGGTACCGTCGGCGAGCGCGCGCCACAGCGGCCCCTGGTGGTGCACCTCGCGCACGGGAGGATTGACCCGGATCACACCGGCCCAGCGCGCATAGTCGTCGCTCGAAAGCATGAGATAGTGCGGGCAGGTCTCGCCGGTGATGTCGACGCCGCGGGCCTTGGCCTCGGCGAGCGGGCGCAGTTCGTCGGCGGAGGAGATGTGCAGGATGTGGATGCGGGCGCCGGTCCATTCCGAGAGAATGGCGGCGCGGCTCACCGCCTCGACGGCGACCACCGCCGGCCGCGCGGCGAGATGAGCGAGCGGGTCGCGCCGCCCCGCCGCCGCCATGCGCGCCTCGCGCCGTGCCATGATCGAGGCGGTCTCGGCGTGGAGCGAGATGCGCTTGCCGGTCGCGGCGACGACCTCGAAGGCTTCCAGCATCGCCCCGGTCGACGGCGAAGGAATGTTGCCGAAGGTATTGCCCATGTAGAGCTTGAAGCCGATCACCCCGCCGGCGACGAGGTCCGGCACATGAGCGATGGTGTCCTCGCCGAGCAGGCCATAGAGGCCGAAATCCACATGCGCCGCCGCCGCGGCGATGGCGTGCTTCTCGGCCAGGATCTTGCCGGTGCCGGTCGGCGGAACGGTGTTGGGCATGTCGAACACGGTGGTGACGCCGCCGAACGCGGCGCCCGCGGTGCCGCTGCCGAAATCCTCCTTGTGGGGATAGCCGGGATCGCGGAAATGGACGTGCACGTCGATCGCGCCGGGCAGCACGTGAAGGCCGGTGGCGTCGAGCGTTTCCTTGGCCTCCGGCATCGCCTCGGCGGCGCCCACCGCCAGCACCACGCCGTCCTTGACGGCGATGCTCGCCGTAATCGCGGCATCGGGGGACACCACCGTGCCGTTGCGGATGACGAGATCGGCGGTGACGCTCATGACAGCCTCATAGCATGGCCCAGCCGCCATCGACGGGAAGATCGACGCCGGTGATCTGGCGCGAGACGTCGCTCGCCAGGAACAGGCAGGCATTGGCGACATCGTCGTCGGTGGAGACGCGCTTGAGCGCGTAGTCGGCGGCGTGCCGCGTGGCGGCCTCTTCGACGCTGATGCCGAGGCGGCGCGCCATCTCGGCACAGACCTTGTCGCGGAATCGCGGCCCGTCGACCATGCCCGGCGCGACGTAGTTCACGTTGATGTTGTGGGGACCGGCTTCCAGGGCGAAGCTCTTGGTGATGCCGCGCAGGCCCCATTTCGAGGCCGAATAGCCGAGCCGCCCCGCCCTGCCGCGCATGCCAAAGGTACCGCCGACATTGACGATCTTGCCGTAGCGCTGCCCCATCATCGCCGGCAGCGCCGCCCGCATGGTGTTGAAGCATCCGGTCATGTTGAGGTCCACGATATCGCGAAACTCGGCCGGCGTCGTCTCGACCCCGGTCTTGCCGATCGGGCCGGAGCCGCCGGCGACATTGACGAGGATATCGAGGCGCCCAAAGGCCGCCGTCGCCGCCGCGACCGCGGCCTCGCACCGGCCCGCATCGGTCACGTCGCAGGCGAGCACGATCGCCTTGGCGCCGCCGGCACGGATGTCCTGCGCCACCGGCTCGATCGCGGCGGTGTCACGGCCGGCGAGCGCCATCAGGCATCCCTCGGCCGCAAACGCCTTGGAGATCGCAGCGCCCATCCCCTTGGCCGGCCCGGTGATCAACGCGACGCGGCCGCGCAGAGACAAGTCCATCGCCGCTCAGAACAGCGTCTTCGGCAACTCCGCCGCCGGCGGCAGGAACGCGCGCGTGAAGATCTCGTCGACCTTGGGCGCGCGCGGCAGCGCGCTCGCCTCGACCAGGATGTCGATCGAGCGCTGGAGCCTCGCGTCATCCACGTTGCCGAGTCCGATTTTCGCAATCTCGGGATGGTTCATCTCGTCCTTGAGGGTGGCTTCCATCCGCTCCAGCTCGACATCGAACTTGATCAGTGGTTCGCGCTTGAGCACCGCATTGACCGCCATTTTCGGGTCCTTGAGAGAATCGATTACCGCCTTGTTGAGCGCGCGCACGAAGCCGCGCACAACCTCCGGCTTCTCCTTGACGAGCTTCTTGGAGACGATGATGGCGTTGGAATAGAGGTCCATGCCGTAGTCGCCGTAATTGATGAAGCGGATTTGCTTGTCGGGGTCGATGCCGATCAGCTTGGCGCTGAAGCGGATGGTGTTGACGTAGCCGAACACGCCGTCCACTTGGCCCTGCATCAGCATCTGCTCGCGTAGATTGGGCTGCATGTTGGTGATCTTGACCTTGCTGCAGTCGATCTTGGCGCTCTTGCACAGCGCCGGGAACAGCTTCAGGGCGCCGTCATTGGCGGCACCGCCGAGCGTGCGGCCCTCGAAATCCTTCGGCGTCTTGATCGGGCTGTCGGCCTTCACCGCCACCGTGAAGGGCGGCCGGTTGAACATCACATAGACCGCGATCGGCGCTTCCTCCGGGCGCTTGGAGGCGAAGTCGATCAGCGCGTTGATGTCGCCGAAACCGATATCGTAGGTGCCGCTCGCGACCTTGGGGATCGGCGTCGCCGAGCCGTCGCCCTGGTCGATGGTGACGTCGAGGCCTTCGGCTTTGAAATAGCCCTTGTCCTGGGCGACGAAGAAAAAGCCCTGCGGCCCCTGATATTTCCAGTTCAGCACCATCCTGAGCTTGGTCTGCGCGCAGGCTGCACCGGAAAAGCCGGCGGCGAGCACCAGGGCGGCCCCGAGAGCGAGAGCGGCGCGGCGGACGGCGGTACGGGCCGGAAAGCAGGTCATGACGGTCTCCCTTGTCGTGCGGCCAGGTTGCGGCGAATGTCGGGGAATGCAAGCGGTCCGCCCTCGGTGGCGGCGTTTTGTTGCAATCCCTGTGCCCATCGCCCTGCCCGACCTTGTGCTTGAACCAACTGCGGTTCGTCGATGGAAAACGGCTACGACCAATCGCCCATGGTGCGGCTGCTGCTGCGGTGATATCGATCCATGCGAAACGGCTTCCGGTTGCACAATATTTGTGCAGCCACGACAAACCACGCGCACGCCGCCTTTGCTTCCCGGGGCCCATGACTTGCATGGCCCCCAACAACCTAACGCCGCGACGCCGACCTACCCGAGGCGGCACCGACGGCCCCAGGACATTCAATGTCGTTCCTCGTCGGCCTCCATCACGTCACCAGCTATCGTTACGACCGGCCCGTCAGCCTCGGCCCGCAGGTCATCCGGTTGCGCCCGGCGCCGCACACCCGCACCGCCATCAAGAGCTATTCGCTCAAGGTGCTGCCCACCAATCATTTCGTCAATTGGCAGCAGGACCCCCACGGCAACTGGATCGCCCGCTACGTCTTTCCGGAAAAGACGACGGAGTTCTCGTTCGCGGTCGACTTCATCGCCGACATGCAGGTGATCAATCCGTTCGACTTCTTCGTCGAGCCCTATGCCGACGTCTTTCCGTTCGAGTACCCGGAAGCGCTGCGCACCGACCTCGCCGCTTTCCTCGAGCCGGAGCCGGCCGGGCCGCTGCTCCAGGAATTCATGCGCACGCTGTCGCGCGGGCCGATGAACACGGTGGATTACCTGGTCGTGCTCAACCAGAAGCTCCAGACCACGGTCCGCTACGTCACCCGCATGGAGCCGGGCGTGCAGACGCCCGACGAAACCTTGCAGGCGGGCTCGGGATCCTGCCGTGACAGCGCCTGGCTGCTGGTGCAGATCATGCGGCAACTGGGAATGCCGGCGCGCTTCGTGTCGGGCTATCTCATCCAGCTCAAGCCCGACCTCAAGCCGCTGGACGGGCCCGCCGGCGCTACCGAGGACTTCACCGACCTGCACGCCTGGACCGAGGTCTACTTGCCCGGCGCCGGATGGATCGGCTTCGATCCGACGTCCGGCCTGCTGTGCGGCGAGGGCCATCTGCCGGTCGCCGCGACGCCGCATTACGGTTCGGCGGCCCCGATCTCCGGTGCCGTCGACGGCCCATCGGACGACTTCTCCTTCGAGATGCGGATCAGCCGCATCGCCGAGAAGCCGCGCGTCACGTTTCCGTTTTCCGATTCGGCGTGGCATGCGCTCGATGAACTCGGCCACAAGGTCGATGCCGACCTCAAGGCCCAGGACGTGCGCCTTACCATGGGCGGCGAGCCGACGTTCGTTTCGATCGACGACTACCAGTCGGCCGAATGGAACACCGACGCGCTCGGCCCCACCAAGCGCGGCCGTGCCGACGAACTGATCCGGCGGCTGCGCCAGCGCTTCGCGCCGGGCGGTTTTCTGCATTACAGCCAGGGCAAATGGTATCCGGGCGAACCGCTGCCGCGCTGGGCCTTCGCCCTGTTCTGGCGCAAGGACGGCTTCCCGCTGTGGCGCGACGACGGTCTGATCGCGCGCGAAGGCAAGGACTATGCGCCCACCATCGATCTCGCCGAACGTTTCACCCAGGATGTGGCGGCGCGGCTCGGCATCGATCGCGACTATCTCATCCCCGCCTTCGAGGATCCGATCAAGCGGATGCTGAAGGAGGGCGAATGGCCCGACAACATCGACCCCGGCAATCCCAAGATCGACGATCCCCACGAGCGCGCGCGGATCATGCGCGAGTTCGAGCGGCGGGTGTCGGTGCCGACCGGCTACGTGCTGCCGGTGCAGCCGGCCAATGCGCCGGCGCGGGCGGGCTGGCTCAGCGAAATCTGGCCGCTGCGGCGCGGCCGGCTGTTCCTCATCCCCGGCGAATCCCCGATCGGTTTCCGCCTGCCGCTGGATTCGCTGCCCTACCTGCCGCCGTCGGAGCGGCCGGTCACGAGCCCCGTCGATCCGTTCGTGCCGCGCAGCGACCTGCCGCATCCCGACATCCTGTTCCAGCGCGCCAATGACCGGTTTGCCGACACCACCGCCGCGGTGGAAGACAAGTCGGAGGACGCCCAGGCCAAACGGCGCAAGGACCGCGCCGGCGACACGCCGGTCCGCACCGCGCTCGCCGTCGAGGCCCGGGACGGGCATTTGTGCGTGTTCGTCCCTCCGGTCGAGCGGCTCGAGGACTATCTCGAGCTCGCCGCCGCGATCGAAGCGACCGCGGCCGATCTCGGAACGCCGATCCATATCGAAGGATATGGACCGCCCTACGATCCCCGCATCAACGTCATCAAGGTCACCCCCGACCCCGGCGTGATCGAGGTCAACATCCACCCGTCGGCACACTGGGGCGAAGCGGTCGACGTCACCCGCGGGCTCTACGAGGAGGCCCGCCTCACCCGGCTCGGCACCGACAAGTTCATGATCGACGGGCGCCACACCGGGACCGGCGGGGGCAACCATGTCGTGCTCGGCGGCGCCACCGCCAAGGACAGCCCGTTCCTGCGCCGGCCCGATCTCCTCAAGAGCATCGTGCTGTACTGGCAGCGCCGGCCGTCGCTGTCGTACCTGTTCTCCGGGCTGTTCGTCGGCCCGACCAGCCAGGCGCCGCGCATCGACGAGGCGCGGCAGGACCTGCTGCACGAATTCGAGATCGCACTCGCGCTGGTACCGAAGCCCTCGGTGGCGACGCCGCTGCCCTGGCTGGTCGACCGGCTGTTCCGCAATCTCCTGGTCGACGTCACCGGCAACACCCATCGCGCCGAGATCTGCATCGACAAGCTGTACTCGCCGGAGGGGCCGACCGGCCGGCTCGGCCTGGTCGAATTCCGTTCGTTCGAGATGCCGCCCGATGCCCGCATGAGCCTCGCCCAGCAATTGCTGCTGCGCGCCCTCGTCGCCCGGTTCTGGCGCGCGCCGCTCGACGGAGGGATGGTGCGGTGGGGCACCGCGCTGCATGACCGCTTCATGCTCGAGCATTTCGTCTGGCAGGACTTCCTCGAAGTGCTCGACGAGCTCGGGCGCGAAGGCTACCGCTTCGATCCGCAGTGGTTCGACGCCCAGCGGCAATTCCGCTTCCCGCTGTATGGCGAAGTCAATCACGGCGGCGTGCGGCTGGAGCTGCGCCACGCTCTGGAGCCATGGTACGTGATGGGGGAAGAGGGAACGCCGGGCGGCACCGTCCGCTTCGTCGATTCCTCGGTGGAGCGGCTTCAGGTCAAGCTGGAAGGGCTCAATACGACCCGCCACGTCGTCACCTGCAACGGCCGCGCCCTGCCGCTAACCGCCACCGGAAGCCCCGGCGAGTTCGTCGCCGGCGTGCGCTTCAAGGCATGGGCGCTGCCGTCGGCGCTGCATCCCATGGTCGGCGTCCATGCGCCGCTCACCTTCGACATTCTCGACCGCTGGAGCCATCGCTCGCTGGGGGGCTGCGTCTATCACGTCGCCCACCCCGGCGGCCGCAATTACGAAACCTTCCCGGTCAACTCCTACGAGGCGGAAGCGCGCCGCCGCGCCCGCTTCGAGGAGCATGGCCATACGCCGGGATTCGTCGCGGATATTCCGGCGCAGGAACACGCCACCGAGTATCCCGCGACGCTGGATTTGCGGAGAAAGCCCACACTCCGCTAGGCATGTGGGTCCGCCATTCGTTCCGGCCGGCGAGCGGCGGCGGCCCGAAACTTCGATGGTCTCCGCCCAACCGCATCGGAAGGCTTCCACAGGGCGTGCTCCCCGGTCTTCACCGTATAGATACGTCCAACCGAACCGAATAGTCTCAAGGCCATGCCCGCCCGATTCGAACAAAGCCGCGAGCAACCCGATCCGATCGCACAATTGTTGTGGGATTACCGTCCGTTGCCCGGCGTCTATGACGAGATGATGGCCGATGACGGCGCGGTGCGGGAGCACTGGATCGAGCTCCTCACCGGCCTCGCCGGCCTCGGGCGCGAGGAATTGTCGCGCCGGTTTGCTGCAAGCGACCGCTACCTGCGCGAATCCGGCGTGTTCTATCGCGTTTACGAGGACAAGGAGAGCGTCGACCGGGCGTGGCCGCTGTCCCATGTCCCGCTGGTCATCGAGGCCGGCGAGTGGGAACACTTGCAGACCGCGCTGATCGAGCGGGCACACCTGGTCGAGGCGGTCCTCGGCGACATCTACGGGCCGGCCGAGCTGATCCGTACCGGGCGGTTGCCGGCCGCGTTCGTGGCCGGCAGCCCGGACTTCATGCGGCCGCTCGTGAATGTACCGCCGCCCGGCGGCGCGCATCTGCGCCTCTGTGCCGTCGACATCGCGCGCGGCCCCGATGGCCACTGGTGGGTGCTGCGCGACCGCACCCAGGCGCCGTCGGGCGCCGGCTATGCGCTCGAAAACCGGCTCGCGCTTTCTCATGGGATTCCGGAAATCTATCGCAATCTGCGGGTGCGCCGCCACGCGCCCTTCTTCCAGGCGCTGCAGAACGAGCTGACGTCTCTCAACCGCCAGGACGATTCCCGGGTCTGCGTGCTTACCCCCGGGCCGATGAACGAGACCTATTTCGAGCACGCCTATCTCGCCCGCTATCTCGGCTTCCTGCTGGTCGAGGGCGACGATCTGACCGCACGCGACAACGGCGTCTTCATCCGCACGGTGTCCGGCCTCAAGCGCACCGAGGTGCTGCTGCGCCGCCTCGATGCCGATTTCTGCGATCCGCTGGAGCTCAATTCCCGTTCGCGGCTCGGCGTGCCCGGGCTGGTGCAAGCGGTACGCGAGGGCAAGATCGTGCTCGCCAACGGCCTCGGCGCCGGGGTGGCCGAGGCGCGCGGGATGCTCGCCTTCCTGCCGGCGCTCTCCCGCACGCTGGAGGGACGCGAGCTTGCGATGCCCAACGTCGCGACCTGGTGGCTCGGCGATCCCGCGCTGCGCGCGGGCATGCGGGATCGGCTCGACGACATGGTGCTCGCATCCGCCTTCACCGGCGATCTGCCGAGCGAGACCCTCGGCGAGGGCGTGCGCGGCCGCGATCTCGATCCGCGGTTGCGCCGGCGGATCGAGCAATCGATCGGGCATCGCGGCGTCGACATCGTGCTGCAGGAAGCGGTGCGGCTCTCCACCATGCCGGTGTGGCACGACGGCCAGCTGACGCCGCGGCCGTTCATCCTGCGGGTGTTCCTGACGCGGCACGGCGACGGCTGGACCGTGATGCCCGGCGGCTTCGTGCGCATCGGCGCCCACGAGGACGCCTATGCGATCAGCCTGCAGCGCGGCGCGCTCACCGCGGACGCCTGGATTTCGTCCACCGGCCCGGCCGCCGATACGACGCTGCTGCCGAGCCCGGACCGGATCACGATCAAGCGTGCCACCGGCATCCTGCCGAGCCGCGCCGCCGACAACCTGTTCTGGCTCGGCCGCTATGTCGAACGCACCGAGGCGACACTGCGGGTGGTTCGCGCCCTCCTCAACCGGATGGCGGAAAGCGACCCTGCCGCACAGGTCATCCTATCCCTCACCTCGCTCATCATCGCCTGGAATGCGGTGCCCGAGGACTTTCCAACGACCCGTCCCGTCCTGATCGCCCGCGCCGCGCTCGCGAACGGCGAGAGCCCGGGTTCGCTTCCTGCGCTCGCGAACGCCGCGCGCAGCACGGGATCGGTGATCCGTGACCGCCTGTCGCCGGACGCCTGGCAGACGCTGACGCGGCTGGTCGCCACCTGCGAGGCGGCGTTGGGCGACGGCGATTCCGAAGCGGCGATGGCGGAACGGGTCGAGGCGGCGCTGCGCATCATCGCCTCTTTTTCCGGCTTCGAGCAGGAGAACATGACGCGGCTCGGCGGCTGGCGTTTCCTCGAGCTGGGCCGCCGGATCGAGCGCGCCATCACGACCTGCCGGTTCATCCGCCAGTTCGGCGGCAAGCTCGACCGTGGCCTCGACACCCTGCTCGAGCTCTGCGACAGCCGGATCACTTATCGCCAGCGCTATGTGATGGTCGCGGCGCGCGCGCCGGTGATCGATCTCACTCTGCTCGATCCCTCGAATCCGCGCTCGGTCGGCTTCCAGCTCGACCAGATCGAAGCCCATCTCGAGGTGCTGCCGCACCTGCGCGCCGACGGGCGCCTGTCGCCGCCGCGCCAGATCGCAATGGCGGCGGGAACCGCGCTGCGCACCGCGGACGCCACCGCCGACGTGACCGATCTCGTCATCGCCACCGAAGCCGCCCTGATGAAACTGTCCGAAGCGATCTCGGAGGCGTATTTCCGCCAGGCCGAAATGGTCGAGACCCAGGGGGACGCCCCGGCATGATCTACGACGTGCGCCAGACCACCACCTATGCCTATGCGTCTCCGGCGGCCTATGCCCAGCACGTGCTGCGGCTGGTCCCGATCGCGCGGGAGCGCCAGCGGGTTACGGCGGCCGTGCTCGATATCGATCCCGCGCCGGTGCGCCGCCGCGAAGGGCGGGACTTCTTCGAGAACCGCACCACCGTGATCGAGATCGACGCCCCCCACAACACGCTCACGGTGAAGCTCGCCGCGCGCATCGCGGTGGACGCGGTCGCCGCGGCCGACTTCGACGCCACCCAGCCATGGGAGAGCGTGCGCGCGCAGACGCTGGCGAGCCTCGACCTCGGTCCGCATTCCCCGGTGCATTTCATCTATCCGAGCCGTCTGGTGTCGCTCGATCCGGAAATCCGCGACTATGTCGAGGTTAGCTTTCCGCCCGGACGGCCGATCCTCGCCGGTGCCGCGGAGGTGATGCGGCGCATCAGGAACGACTTCACCTACGAGGTCGGCGCCACCACGGTCACGACGACGCCGACGATGTCGTTCGCGCTGCGGCGCGGGGTGTGCCAGGACTTCGCCCATATCATGATCTCCGGCCTGCGCGGGCTCGGCATTCCGGCCGCCTATGTCAGCGGCTACCTGCGCACCGTGCCGCGCCCGGGCTCGGTGCGGCTGGAAGGCGCCGATGCCATGCATGCCTGGGTGATGGTGTGGTGCGGCAGCGCCGGCTGGTGGGGGCTCGATCCCACCAATGCGCTGATCGCCAGCGACGACCACGTGGTCCTCGCGATCGGACGCGACTATGCCGACGCCGCCCCCATCGGCGGCGTCGTGCTCGGCTCCGGTGAGCAACGCCTGGCGACGGCGGTCGACGTGATCCCGGTGGAAGGATAGGCGTCAGGCCGCGTCCCAGTCCGGCCGGATCGGACCGCAGACGCCTTCGAAGGCGCCCTCGGCGAGTTCGGCCACCAGCAGCCGCCTCGGATCGACCGGGCCCGGCATGCGCGCGCGCCCCTTGGGGATGCGCTTGAAGCCCGCCTTGGCGTAATAGGGCTCGTCGCCGACCAGCACGACCAGGCGCTGGCCGCCCGCCTTGGCGTCGGCGAGCGCGTGCTGCATGAGCGCGAGCCCGATACCGCGCCGGCGGAACGGCGGCTCGATGGTGAGCGGCCCCAGCAGCAGCGCCGGCGTCTCGCCGATCCGCACCGGCGTCAGGCGCACCGAGCCGACCAGCAAGGTGCCGATCCGCGCGGTGTAGGAGAGGTCGAGCCGGTGTGCGGCCCCCTCGCGAATCCGGAATGCGGTGCGGGCGTAGCGGCCGGGGCCGAAGGTGCGCTCATGCAGCCGCTCGATGGCGAGCGCGTCGTCGGGCGTTTCCGGCAGGATGGTGAGGGAAAGGTCGTTCATGGCGCTTCCGATCCCGCCGGATATCACCCTATGCCGGCAACGTCCACCTCATGCGGGGAATCCGCAGATGAGTCATTAGAGTGCGATCAATTCGGATTGAATTAGAGCCCCCTCCCTAACCCTCCCCCGCAAGCGGGAGAGGGATTTGCCGTATGCGCTGCCGGGCTCCCTCTCCCGCTTGCGGGGGAGGGTTGGGGAGGGGGCTCGACCGGGCAATGACGCCAAAGTGTATGTCAATCCAAACCGGAAGCCTTAGATGATCGTCGGCGATATTTGTCGATGGAGCCATCATGGGACTGCTGGTCGACGGAGTCTGGAAGGATCAGGACTACGATACGAGCGCCGCCGGCGGCCGGTTCGTGCGCGCGCCGACACGGTTCCGCAACTGGGTCACGGCCGACGGCGCCGCCGGGCCCGCCGGCGAAGGCGGCTTTCCCGCCGCGGCCGGGCGCTATCATCTCTATGTCGCGCTGGCCTGCCCGTGGGCGCATCGCACCCTCGTCTTCCGCAAGCTCAAGAAGCTGGAAGACGTGATCTCGGTGTCGGTGGTCGAGCCCCTCAACCTCGATTACGGCTGGGTGTTCGGGCCGCCCGGCAGCGCCACCGCCGACACCGTCAACGGCACCGCGAGGCTCTCCGACATCTATCTCATCGCCGATCCCAAATTCACCGGACGGGTCACGGTCCCGGTGCTGTGGGACAAGGAGCGGCGGACCATCGTCAACAACGAGTCCGCGGAGATCATCCGCATGCTCAACACGGCATTCGACCGCTTCACCGATGTCCGCACCGATTACTACCCAGTGCCGTTGGCTGCCGCGATCGACGACATCAACCGCGCGGTCTATGACGACGTGAACAACGGCGTCTACCGCGCCGGCTTCGCCACCACGCAGGCAGCCTATGAGGAGGCGTTCCGCGCGCTGTTCGCACGGCTCGATGCGCTGGAGGAGCGTCTCGGACGCCAGCGCTGGCTCGTCGGCGACCGCCAGACCGAGGCCGACTGGCGGCTGTTCACGACGCTGGTGCGGTTCGACGCGGTCTATTTCGGCCATTTCAAATGCAACTTGCGCCGCATCGTCGACTACCCCAATCTGTCGAACTATCTGCGCGACCTGTTCCAGACCCCCGGCATCGCCGCGACGGTCGATTTCGATCACATCAAGCGCCACTATTACGGCAGCCACCGCAAGATCAATCCGACCGGGATCGTGCCGCTCGGCCCCAAGCTCGACCTCGGCGCGCCCCATGACCGCGGGCGGTTCGGGTAGGGCGCCATCGTTCTCCTCGGCCCTTACCAGCGCGGCGACAACGGCGCGCCCATCAGCACTTCGGCGACGCGCGCACGCACGCTCGCGACGGTGTCTTCCGGCAATGCGTCGGGCGCGAAGAAGCCGTGGGCCATGATCTCGTGATCCGGGACCGGCGGGGCGGGCTGGCGGAAGGCGCCGATGACGAACAGCGCCACGTGATCGCGCCGCGACACCGCGGTGTTGAAATAGACCGCGTGGAGCGCGGGCGTATCGAGCAGATCGATATTGCCCTCTTCCTTGAGTTCGCGCGCCAAGGCGTCGAGCAGGGTTTCGCCGGGCTCGACGCCGCCGCCGGGCAGATGCCAGCCGCGCACATAGGTGTGCTTGACCAGGAAGATGCGGCCGGCCTCGTCGCGCACGAGCCCGCGCACGCCGAGCGTCAATCCGCGCGACATGCGCCAATAGAGATGAAAACAGCGCCGGATCGCCGGCTCGACGGCGCTGCGCATGGCACGGGCGAGCTTGCGCAGGCGGTGCCTCAAGACAAGACGCAGTTGCCAGATCGGCGGCGGTCGCATGGCTGCCTGTCGGATTTGGATTCGGCCGGGTGGATCATGCTAAGGCAATTCACCGCAATTCTCCTCGTTTTTCCCCATCGCAGCGGCTGATACGGGCGACGCCGGCTTTGGCGGGACGGGGTTGTGATATGAATGATGGAGTTTTTGCGTTGATGCCTCCTATCTGGATGATGACTGCCCGGAGGAACTTCGATGAAGCGGTTCGCCGACCTATCCGAGCAGGAAGTCCTCGCCCTCGCCATCAGCAACGAGGAGGAAGACGCCCGTATTTATCGCGATTTCGCCGAGGGGCTGCGGGCGAGCTTCCCGGATTCGGCGAAAATGTTCGACGCCATGGCCGCCGAGGAAGTGGGCCATCGCGGCATGCTCTACGATCTCTACCGCACCAGGTTCGGGGAACACCTGCCGCTGGTGCGGCGGCAGGACGTGCGCGGCTTCATCCGCCACAAGCCGGTGTGGCTGGTGCGCCCGCTCGGCCTCGACGAGGTGCGCAAATACGCCGCCACCATGGAATACGAGACCGCCCATTTCTATCGCAAGGCGGCCGAAAGCGCGCGCGACGCCTCGGTGCGGGAGCTTCTGGTCCGGCTCTCCGAGGCGGAGGACGTTCATCAGGACCTCGCCGAACGGCTCGGCAAGCGCCTCCTCCCCAAGGATGTCCGCGCCCGCGAGGACGAGACCGCGCGGCGGATGTTCGTCCTGCAATACGTGCAGCCCGGCCTCGCCGGCCTGATGGACGGCTCGGTGTCGACGCTGGCGCCGCTGTTCGCGGCGGCGTTTGCGACCCACAGCACCTGGGAGACGTTCCTGGTCGGGCTCGCGGCCTCCGTCGGCGCCGGGATTTCCATGGGCTTTGCCGAGGCGCTGTCCGACGACGGCTCGCTGACTGGCCGCGGCGCCCCGGTGCTGCGCGGCATCACCTGCGGCGCGATGACCTTCCTCGGCGGCATCGGGCACACTCTGCCCTACCTGATCCCCGCGTTCGCGATCGCGACCGCCGTGTCCTTCGCCGTGGTCGCGATCGAGCTCATCGCGATTTCCTACATCCGCTTCCGCTACATGGACACGCCGTTCCTCATGGCCGCGTTCCAGGTCATCATCGGCGGCGTGCTGGTGTTCCTGGCGGGCATCCTGATCGGGAGTTCGTGAGTGTCGTGAGCGAAATGTCGTGAACCGATTGTCGTGAACCAAGTGTCGTGAACCAAGTGTCGTGAACCAAGTGTTCGTGCTGGCGCACCTGTCCGACCCGCATCTCGCGCCCGTGCCCCGGCCACGGATCGCCGAACTCGCGTCGAAGCGCCTCACCGGATATCTCAACTGGCTTCGCAAGCGCCGCGCCATCCATCGCAGCGACGCGCTGGCGGCGATCGTCCGCGACCTCGCGGGTGCTCGCGCGGACCACCTCGCGGTCACCGGCGACCTCGTCAACATCGCGCTGCCGGCCGAATTCGAAAACGCGCGCCGCTGGCTCGACGCACTGGGGCCGCCTGCGCAGGTGAGCCTCGTGCCCGGCAATCACGATGCCTATGTGGTAGCCGCCGCTGCGCTGTGCGAGCGCCATTGGGCGCCCTACATGGCGGGCGATGCGGCGCTTGGCGGCACTGGAGAGAACGCATTCTTCCCGTTCCTGCGTATCCGGGGGCCGGTGGCGCTGGTCGGCGTCTCGACGGCGGTGGCGACGCCGCCGTTCATGGCGACCGGCAGGCTGGGCGCGCCCCAGATCGCGCGGATGAGGGCGCTGCTTGCCGGCGCCGCCGGGCAGTTCCGCGCCGTCCTCATTCATCATCCCCCGCACGCGGTGCCGAAATCGCACTTCAAGCGTCTCGTCGATGCCGACGCCTTCCGGCAGGCGATCGCGGCGGCCGGCGCCGAACTCGTCATCCACGGCCACGACCACGTGCGGTCGCTGGCCTGGATCGACGGCCCGCACGGCCGCGTGCCCGTGATCGGCGTACCATCGGCATCGGCGGCGTTCGGCGGGGACCACGATGCCGCCGGCTACAATCTCTACCGGATCGACAGGCGGCCCGGCGGCTGGACCTGCGAGGTGGAACGCCGCGGCCTGAATGCGGCGGGCGCCGTGATCGAATGCGAGCGGTTCGCGGTGTGAAGGCCGGCGGGTGGGGCGCACGTCTCCCACAGTCCCTCTCCCTGGGGGCCATGGGAGGGCCATGGGGGTGGTGATTTCATTTTTATGCAAAACAACCCCATGCAAAGTAGAAATCCCGCTGCCGGACGGCTCGGAAATGGAAGGTACCTGCCGCAAGCAAGCTTTTCTTTCCGACCCGGTAGTGGCTATGGTCGCGCCGTCGCGGCGCACCTCGAGGCAGGCCAATGACCGAGATGATCGTTCCCCATTTCCACAATGACCCCGGCGTGTCGGTGATCGAGATCGGCGCCCGGGAATTCATGTGCGTCGGCGCGACTCCGCCGCTCGACCACCCCCATGTCTTCCTCGACATGGGTGGCGACACCGAGATGATCTGCCCGTATTGCTCGACCCTCTACCGCTTCGATCCGACGCTCTCCCCCCGGCAGGCACGTCCGCCGGAATGCGCCCTTGCCGACCTGGAGACGGCCTGAACCAGGGCGTTGAGTCGTGACCGCGCCGGGCGTGCTGATCGCCGGAGCCGGCATCGGCGGGCTGACGGCGGCGCTGGCGATCGCCCGGCAGGGCATCCCGGTCACCGTGTTCGACCAGGCGGAGCGGCTCGAAGAGGCCGGCGCCGGCATCCAGCTTTCCGCCAATGCCACCCGCATCCTGATCGCGCTCGGCCTCGCCGGCCGCATCGCGCCGGCGATCGTCGTCCCCGTGGCGGTGCGCCTGCGCGCCGGCGGCTCCGGCCGCGACATCGCGATCATGCCGCTGGGCGAAGCGGCGCGCCAAAATGCGCCTTGGGGTGCGCCCTATTGGGTGATGCACCGGGCCGACCTCCAGGGCGCGCTGCTCGCGGCGATCGAAAGCGAGGCCGGCATCACGTTGAAGCTCGGTGCGAGGGTCGATGGTTTCGTCCTCGGGCGGCAAGGGGTTACGGCGAAGATCTCGCGCCGTGACGGAGCCGGCGAAGTCGACGCAAGGGCGCTGATCGGCGCCGACGGGTTGTGGTCGCGCCTGCGGGAGACGCTCGGCCCGTCCACGCCCGCGAGGCTCGCCGGGCGGACCGCATGGCGGGCGGTGGTGCCGGCGGCCGACGTCCCTCCGGCGTTCCACGCGCCGGAGGTCAATCTATGGATCGGCCCGGGCGGCCACCTCGTGCATTATCCGATCCGGGCCGGCGCTTTCGTGAACATCGTCACGGTCACCAGCGACGGCTGGAAGAGCTCGCTATGGAGCACCGCGGCCGATCGCTCCGAAGTGCTGGCGCGGTTTCCGCCGCAGCTTTGGGCGAGCCCGGCGCGGGAACTGCTGGCGGCGCCGGAGCGCTGGCAGAAATGGGCGCTCTACGACCGCGCGCCGTCCACCGGCTGGGGCCATGGCCCGGTCACCCTCCTGGGCGATGCGGCCCATCCGATGCTGCCGTTCCTCGCCCAAGGCGCCGCCATGGCGATCGAGGACGCCGCGGTGCTCGCGGGCGCGCTGGCGCGCCGGCCGGACGATCCTGCCGAGGCGCTGCGCGATTACGAGAGGCAGCGCCAGCCGCGCACCGCGCGGGTGCAGCGCGCGGCGCGCCGCAACGACCTCGTCTATCATCTCGGTCAGCCCGCCGCCCTCCTCCGTGACGCCGCGCTGGCCGCCCTTGGCGGCCGGCGTCTCCTCGCGCAATATGATTGGATCTACCGGTGGAGCGCACCCGCGCAAAACCCGCGGTGAAAAGTAAAACGGGTGATGAGGAAGAAATGTTCGAGACCAGCATCGCCGGGAGCCTGCCGAAGCCGT
>Ga0302324_100006447_pt1 | contig 25288 bp, 24 predicted proteins | sample Palsa_T0_1_FD_201949 | JGI IMG/M metagenome (GOLD analysis project Ga0302324, IMG submission 201949) | Peat permafrost microbial communities from Stordalen Mire near Abisko, Sweden - Palsa_T0_1 | ecosystem: Environmental > Terrestrial > Soil > Palsa > Peat permafrost | place: Sweden: Abisko... | reverse complement strand
CTCGCCGCGCAGCTTGCCTCCATCGAGCTGCTGCGCGATGGACTTGCAACGCTGCCCGCGCAGGCTAGCGCTGAGCTTGTGATGTCACTCGAGCGCGGCACCTTGCGCCTGACACAGCTCATCGACAACCTCCTCGAGAGCACGCGCATCGAGTCGGGACAACTGTCCATCCGTCATCAGAGCGTGGCGCTTGCCGAAGTGCTGGAGGATTCGCGCGCGCTCATTGGCTCGCTCTTGGTGTTGCGCGGGCAGAATCTCGAGGTATCGTTGCCAGAGGATCTGCCGAACATCGACGGCGACGCCACGCGCCTGACGCAGGTGTTCGTCAACCTCATCGCCAATGCCAGTAAGTTTGCACCGGAGAACAGCGTGATACGGGTGGGTGCCAGTGCCGCGGAAGGTCGAGTCATCGCTTGGGTTGACGATGAGGGCCCGGGCGTGCCCGCCGCGGCGAGCGCGTCCATTTTCGAACGCTTCCGCAGAAGTCCCGACGAAGAGCCCGAGGCGGGCGGCCTGGGACTTGGACTGTGGATCGTCAAGTCCATCATCGACCGGCACGGTGGCACCATCACGGCCGAGCGCACCGACGAGAATCGTACGCGCTTCAGCCTCACTTTACCGGGAGAAGCGCTCACATGAAGATCCTGATCGCCGACGACGACCGCGATCTGCTGGGCCTCATCGCCTTCACGCTGACCCAGGCGGGTTATCTCGTCGTGCGCGCGTCGGACGGGCCGGCCGCGATCCGCGCCTTCATGGAGGAGTCACCGGACCTGGTCGTACTCGATATCAACATGCCCGGAGCGAGCGGCTTTCAGGTGTGCGAAGCGATCCGCGTCAAATCACGCGTCCCCGTCATGATGCTCACCGTGCGCGGCGAAGAGGAGGATCTGGTGCGGGCGCTCGAGCTCGGCGCGGATGATTACCTCAACAAGCCCTTTAGCCCGCGCACGCTGCTCGCGCGCATCAAGGCGCTGCTGCGGCGCGCCGGGGTCGAAAGCACTGCGCCGCTCGCGGTGGGGCAGATTGCGCTCGACGTCGAAGAGCACACCGTCAAGATCGGTGACGGCGTTGCCGTACGGCTGACCAAACTTGAGCTGCGCCTCCTACAGATGCTGCTCGCCAATGCCGGCCGCACGGTGCACTCGGATCGTCTGCTGGTGCAGGTATGGGGGCATCGCAACTCGGGCGACCGTCAGCTATTGAAACAGCTCGTGCACCGCCTGCGGCAGAAAATCGAGGCCGATCCTGCCAATCCGGTGCTCCTGCAGACCGCCGCGGGCGCAGGCTACAAGCTCATCGTCGATTAGCGCGCGTCAGTGCGCGTAGATCTGATCGAAGATCGCGCCATCTGCAAAATGTTCCGGCTGCACTTTTGACCAGCCGCCGAAGTCGGCGATGGTGAACATCTTAAGCTGCGGATAGTCGCTTGAGTGTTTGGCCATGACGGTGGCATCGCGCGGACGGTAGAAGTTGCGCGCGATGATCTCCTGCCCTTCCGGGCTGTAGAGATACTCCAAATAAGCCTGGGCCACTTCGCGCGTGCCTCTGCGCAATACGACAGTGTCGACGACGGCAACTGACGGCTCGGCGAGGATGCTCACCGGCGGCATCACGATCTCAACCTTGTCAGCGCCCACTTCGCGCACGGCAAGATGCGCCTCGTTCTCCCATGCGAGGAGCACATCGCCGATTCCGCGCTGCACGAAGGTCGTGGTCGAGCCGCGCGCGCCGGTATCGAGAACCGGAACATTCTTATAGAGACTGTGCACGTAGTCGCGTGCGCTCGCATCTGAGGCGCCGGGTTGCTGGCGCGCCCAGCCCCAGGCGGCAAGATAATTCCAGCGCGCCCCGCCCGAGGTCTTCGGGTTCGGCGTGATGACGGCAACGCCGGGCTTGATGAGATCCGGCCAGTCGTGAATATTCTTGGGATTGCCCTTGCGCACCAGAAACACGACGGTCGAGGTATAGGGCGCACTGTTGTTGGGGAGCCGACTCTGCCAGTTGAGCGGCAGGAGCTTGCCCTTGGCGGCGATCCCGTCGACATCACCCGCGAGCCCCAGCGTGACCACATCCGCCGCGAGGCCGTCGATCACCGAGCGAGCCTGCTTGCTCGAGCCGCCGTGCGATTGATTGATGGTGACCTGCTGTCCGGTTTTCGCGAGCCAATATTTTGCGAAGGCCGCGTTGTAGTCGACGTACAGCTCGCGCGTCGGATCGTACGACACGTTCAATATGGTGACCCGGCCGGCATGCGCCGCATCGGCCTCACCGGCTGACTGGCGCGCGCCGCAGCCCGCAAGAGCCAGTGCGCCTGCCGCAATGGCGACGACGGCCCGCGCCACCCGCGGTAGACGATTCTTGAAGTCCATGCAAGTTCCTATGAGTCGTTGTTAGAAGGCCAGAAAGAAGCGCCTAAAAGGCGCCCGCTCGACCAGCCGGCCGGATGCAAACGCATCCGTGATTCATGCTAGAAACGAGATGGTAGCAAGTCAGTCGCCACGCAGTTACACATCGGTTAGTGCGAAGTCTCCGATCAAGTTATGTCACGGCGTGTGCACGGCGGGCACGACCGGAATGATCTGCGGTACGACATATTGCTGCACGACCACCAATAGAGCGAGCAGGATCGTCAGCACGATGCTGTGAATGAAGGTGCGCGCCAGCACCGCGCCTTCGCGGCCGCGAAGATCAGTCACCGCCACTCCGGTTGCGATGTTCTGCGGCGAGATCATCTTCCCCATGACGCCGCCGGAGGAGTTGGTCGCGGCGAACAGCACGGGACTCAAATTGAGTTGATTCGCTGCGACCACTTGCAGGTTGCCGAAGAGCGCATTGCCTGAGGTGTCGCTGCCCGAGAGGAACACGGCCACCCACCCCAGGAACGGCGACAGCAGCACGAACAGATGCCCGGCGGAAGCAACCGCCTTGCCGAGCGTGTAGGCAAGTCCCGAATAGTTCATGAGATAGGCAAGGGCGACGATGAACATCACCGTCACGATCGCAAGCCACGCCTGACGGAAGGTTTGCGCCACGCAGCTGAAGTAGACCGCAGGCCGCATGCGCACGACCAATGCCGTCAACACCGTCGCAACCAGGATCGCGGTGCCCGTGGCCAGGGGCTGGAAAGTCCAGACGGCAGCGTACGGTTTGTCGTTATAGAGCGTGATTGAAATGGCGTTGTGCAGTCCGGGCCAGTGAATGGCCTGCTGTCCAATGAGAAACGTCTTTGAGGAATTCCAAATGATGACGACCACCGAAACGATGATCCACGGCAGCCATCCCTGCCAGCCGGGCACTGCCTGCGCGGCGCCGCCGACGAGCGGCGTGTGTTTGATCGCAAAATGCGGATCCGGCGCCGGTTTCCAGAAGCGCAGCAGAATGAATGTCGCCGCGAGCGAGCCCATCGAGGCGAGCACGTCGGTCAACGTGTAGTCAATATAGTTGGACGCCAGAAACTGGCAGATGCCAAAGCTGCCGCCGGCCACGAGCAACAACGGCCACAGCGCGCGCAGCGAGCGCATGCCGCCATACAGGGCGATGACGTAGAAGGGCAGAATGAGCGCCATGATGGGCAGTTGCCGTCCGACCATTGCCGCAAGCGTCGCGGCGGGCAGGTTCGTGACCGCTCCCAACACGGTAATCGGCACGCCGAGCGCGCCGAAGGCGACCGGAGCGGTATTGAAGATGAGCACGAACACCAGCGCCTCGAGCGGCGGATAGCCGATCAGGATCAAAAGCGAGGCGGTGATCGCGACCGGCGTGCCGAATCCCGAGATGCCCTCGAGCAGGCAGCCGAAGCAGAAGCCGATGACAACCAGCACCACGCGCCGGTCGTTGGGCAGGTGCAGCAGCAGCCAGTTGCGAAAAGCATCGAAGCGGCCCGAGCGCACCGCAATGTTGTAGAGCACCAGCGCGTTGAACACGATCCACATGACCGGCCACAGCGCGAACACCGCACCGTTCACCATCGAGTCGAGCGCGAGGCCGAGCGGCAACTGCCACACACCCACGGCCACCACGAGCCCGACGATGAGGCCCGCGAGCGCCGCCTGCCAGGCCGGCCGGCGCACCACCCCTAAGAGTACGAGCACTGTCACGACCGGCAGCAACGCCACCATAAACGACAGGCCAAGACTTGCCCCCACCGGAGTCAAAAGCTGCTGGAACATGTGCCCTCCCCCTCTGCCGTGTTCTAGTTCTTATGGCGCGCGTCCCGCGGCGCAATCACGCTGTCCCGACGGATCGACTTAATATCAGAGTAACCCATGAGCGCCAAGTCCCGCCGCAGTTCCTCGCCGAGAAGCGCTATGGCGCGCGCCACGCCGGCCTCCCCGGCCGCCGCCAGCCCATAGAGATACGCGCGTCCGATCCCCACCGCCCGGGCACCCAGGGCTAAGGCCTTGATGATATCCGTGCCGCGGCGGATGCCGCCGTCGAGGATCACCTGCACCCGATCGCCCACGGCCTGCACGATGGGTTCAAGCCTATCGATGGTCGCGGTCGCCGTATCGAGCTGCCGCCCGCCATGATTCGAGATCCACACGCCCGTCGCCCCGATATCGGCGCAGCGGCGCGCATCTGCAACCGTGCTCACGCCCTTGATGGCAAATTCGCCGGCCCAGGCCTCAATCATCCACACGATGTCAGCCCAGGTGAGCGAGTGATCGAGCTGCCGGTTGAGAAACTCAATGATGCCGCCGTCGATAGCCGGCATGGCGTCGTGCACGATCTCCGGGCGCAGCTTCGGCGTGCTCCAGAGCCGATAGAGATACCCGGGACGGGCGAGCGCCTGCAGCGCCGTGCGCAGCGTCACCCGCGGCGGAATGGTGAAATCGTTGTTGAGATCGCGCTCACGATTGCCCGCCACGGGTACATCGACCGTGAGGATGGCGGCGCTGAAGCCCGCCGCCTTGGCCCGCGTGAGCATCTCGCGCAGGATCCCGCGGTCCTTCCAGGCATAGAGCTGGAACCATTTGGGACCCGGATTGGCGGCGGCAATATCCTCGAAGCTCGTGGTCGCCAGAGCCGAGCAGGAATAAATGATGCCCGCGGCGTGCGCGGCACGCGCCACCGCGCGCTCGCCGCCGCGCGGATCGAACAGGCGCGAAGTTGCCGTCGGACAAATGATCAGCGGCAGCTGTGTCGCGCTGCCGAGCACGGTGGTCGCCGTCGAGAGTGCGGCGATGTTGCACAATGCATCCCAGGTGAGCTCGTAATCTCTGAAGCGCTGCGAATTGGCGCGCAGCGTGCATTCATCGTCCGCCCCGCCGTCAATATAGTCGAACACCATGCGCGGCAGCCGCGCGCGCGCGCGCTTGCGCAGGTCGGTGATATTGAACGCACGCAAGAAGGCTGCTACTCGCTGGCAAAAAGCGCGCGCATGAGATGCGGCTCCAATCCCCGTGCCGCAAGGCAGACGCTGCGCGGGCCGCCGAGATCCGCAAGCTGCGTCATTTCAAGGCCCGCAAAGCCGCAAGGATCAATGCGCCCGAAGGGCTCAAGGTCCATGTCCACATTGAGCGCGAGCCCGTGATAGGAGGAGCCGCGACGGATGCGGATGCCTAGGCTTGCAAGCTTGCGCTCATCGACGTAAACGCCCGGGGCGCTCTTGCGGCAGTGCGCCTGGATGCCAAGCTCGGCCGCATAGTGGATGACGGCATTTTCAAGCGCGCTCACGAGGTCGCGCACGCTCAAGGCCGCACGCTTCAAATCGATGAGAGGATAGACGATGAGCTGTCCGGGACCGTGATAGGTCACCTGTCCGCCGCGATCGATCTGCAGCACCGGAATGTCGCCGGGGGCGATGAGATGTGCGCGATTGGCGTTCATCCCGAGCGTGAAGATGGGCGGATGCTCCAGAAACCAGATTTCATCGGCGCTTGCGGCGCTGCGCTCATCGGTCAGACGCTGCATGGTGCGCCAGGTGGACTCATAGTCGACGCGCCCGAGATGACGGATGAGCGCCGCGGCACCCGGATGTACAGACTCCCGTGCCGTCGTCGGCTCGCAGGTCGCTGGATTGGCGCTCGCCGGGCTCACGCAGTACCGGTTGCGATGTCGAGGCCCGCATTGTTGCGATTGAGCGCCTGCTCTGCACGGTAGCTTGAGCGCACGAGAGGTCCTGCGACGCACTCGAGGAAGCCGCGTGCCAGCGCCCATTGCCGATAGGTCGCAAATTCCGCGGGCGCCACAAAGCGCTCGATGGGCAAATGATTGATCGTGGGCCGCAGATACTGTCCGAGGGTGACGATGTCGACACCGGCCGCGCGCACATCGTCCAAAGTCTGCTCGATCTCAGCCTCGCGCTCACCCAATCCCAGCATCACGCTCGTCTTGGTGAGCACCTTGGGACGATGTCGTTTGGCATGCTCGAGCACGCGCAGCGTCTGCTCGTAACCGGCGCGCGGATCACGCACCGGATGGGTGAGGCGCCGCACGGTCTCAATATTCTGTGCGAACACATCGAGTCCCGAATCCACCACCGTCTGCACGTCCGCGAGGTTGCCCTGAAAGTCGGGCGTGAGCGCCTCGACTGCAGTCGCGGCATTGTCCTCCTTGATGGCGCGAATGCAGGCGGCGTAGTGGCCGGCGCCGCCGTCCGCCAGATCGTCGCGGTTGACGGAAGTCAGGACGACGTAACGCAACTTCATGAGCGCGACGCTGCGCGCGACGTTGCGCGGCTCTTCCGGATCGAGCCAGCCCTTGGGATTCCCCGTATCCACCGCGCAGAAGCGGCAGGCGCGCGTGCACACCGCGCCCATCAGCATGATCGTGCCCGTGCCGGCATTCCAGCACTCGCCGATATTCGGGCACTTGGCTTCCTCGCAAACCGTCGCGAGCCGATGCTCGCGAACGATTGCGCGCACCGCATTGAAGCCCGCTCCGGAGGGCGAGCGCGCCCGCAGCCACGCAGGCTTTCCCGCAACCTTCGGCCGCTCGGGAAAGTCGCGCGCCTTGACGCCATCACGAATGGCCGTGAAGCCCTGGGCCGTCAGATACTTCTCGCCGCTCCGCGCGCGCTGCGCTTCCTGCACGACTGGGATCTTCTTGATGTCGGACATACGCGCATTGTACGGCGAAACCGCAAGTGCCCGGAGTCTGCGCTAGCGGCACGTGGCGGCACGCGTGCGCAAGCGCATATCCAGGGCATGCAGGCGCTCCGGGGTCCCCACATCCCACCATTCGCCGCGGAAGAGCTCCCCGCGCAGGCCGCCGTTGGCGATCGCCCGCTTAAGGAGCGGCAGCAGCGGAAACTTGCCCGCCACGGCACCCGTGAAGAACCGCGGCTGAAAGACGCCGATGCCCGAATACGTCAAACGATCGCTCGCGCGCTCCACCACCACGTCGCCTTCGAGGCCAAAGTCGCCCTGCGGATGATGCGCGGGATTTTTCACCAGCACGAGCCGCGCCACGGCGCCGCGGTCGATCTCGGAATCCAGAGTGAGCGCGCGAAAATCGAAGTCGCTCCAGGTATCCCCGTTCACCACCACAAACTCCCCGGGACCCAGGAGCGGCAGCGCATTGAAGATGCCGCCGCCCGTCTCGAGCGCCTCTTGGCCTTCGTCGGAATAGCGGATGTGCACGCCGTAGCGTTCGCCGTCCCCCAATGCCGCGCGCAGGCGCTCGCCGAGCCAGGCGAGATTGATGACGATATCGCGGATCCCGGCGCGCGCGAGCGCTTCGAGGTGATAGGCAATGAGCGGCCTGCCCGCCACCGGCAGGAGAGGTTTTGGAACGACGTCGGTGAGCGGGCGCATGCGCTCGCCCCGCCCGGCCGCCAGGACGAGGGCCTTCATGCGCGCGCCGCGGCCGACGCCGCGCGCGAATTTGCGCGCGGCAACTCGGCGACGGCGCGCCGCTCGAGAAAGGCCGCAAGCGCACCAAGTTCGGCATAGCGCGCGCAGGTGTCGCGCACATAGTCGAGGGTGCGCGGCAGATCAAGGAGGTAGCCGGGTTTGCCGTCGCGATGCCACAGGCGGGCAAAGATGCCGAGCACTTTCAGGTGCCGCTGCACGCCAATAAGGTCAAAGTCGCGCAGAAACTGCGCTCCTGAGGCGGCGGCGACTCCGCGTGCGACGAGCACGGTGCGAAAGCCATTCACCCAGCCCTCCACGCGCGCGCGCGGCCAGCTGATATAGCAGTCCTTCAGGAGCGACACGAGGTCATAGCCGCTGGGGCCGCGCAGTGCATCCTGAAAATCGATGACGCCCGGATTGCGCTCGCTCATGACCATGAGATTGCGCGAGTGATAGTCGCGGTGCACGAAGACCTGCGGCTGCGCCAGCGCCGCGGTGATCAGGAACTCGAAGCTCTTCGCGAACATCTCCTGCTCCGCAGCCGTTGGCTCAATGCCCAAATGCACGCGGCAAAACCACTGCGGCATCAGAGAAAGCTCGCGTGCAAGCTCCGCGCGGTCGTAGGGCGCAAGCTCGCCCGCAGCCTCGCTGCCTTGCACCTGAATGTCAGCGAGCACCCGCAGGGCGTCGGCATACAGAGGTTCAGGGTCAGCGGCGGCTTCCAGCCGTTGCAGATAGGACGTCGTGCCCAGGTCCTCGAGCAAGAGGAGACCACGCGCGTTGTCGCTCTCATAGACGTGCGGTACATGAGCGCCGAGCCCCGCCAGGAGCGCGCCCACTTTAAGGTAGGGCCGCACATCCTCCTTGCCGGGCGGCGCGTCCATGACGATGAAGGTGCCGCGCGCCGTGAACACGCGAAAATAGCGGCGAAAGCTTGCATCGCTCGAGGCCGGCAGCAGCCGCTCGTGCGCGAGGCGCAGATCATCTGATAGCCACTCGCGGATGAGCGCGAGACGCGCGTCGGTTTCGGTCATGAACTTAAGGCTTCCCGGTGTTAGAGGCTCTTATGATGCGCGACCGACGAGCGATGGAATGCAGTGTCAAAGTTCGCCTGCGTGTGCGTGCAACCCATAAAGTGCTTGGCGGCGGATTATAATCCGCGCACTCATGCTGCGTTCGGGCTCATCGTCGCGCCGGTACTGGGCCCTTGTGATCGCGGGCCTGTTTCTCATCATGGCCCTAAGAGCACCTGCGGACGAGCCGGTGATCTGTCCGTCTTCGGCGAATAATCTCACGCATGCATCGACGCCCGCGACCCCGGCGCCCCGTATCGGCATCAGCGCGCCGCGCATCGGCGCCGGCGCGCCCTTCGACATCACGAGCGACGCGGCGACTCTCGGCGAGGGCGGCGACGCAATCCTGCAGGGAAACGTGCAGGTGCTGCAGGGGGATCGCGAGCTGCGCTCGAACCATGCGCACTACGACCCGACTCACAAAACGTTGGAGCTCGAAGGCAGCGTCGAGTACAACGACTCGCTCATGCATGTGACCGGCTCGGGCGGAAATTACACCGAGAATGCCGGGGCTGACTTCAGCACCGCGGAATTCGAGCTGCATCAGCCGCCGGCGCGCGGCTCCGCCGACGTCATGCATCTCAACGCCGACGGCAAGATTCGCCTCGAGCATGTGCGCTTCACGACCTGTCCGAAGGCGGATACGGTGTGGCAGCTGCGCGCGAACGAAATCGTTCTCGACCCACACGCCCGCGTGGGCGTCGCGCACAGCACCAAAGTCGATTTCGAGGGCGTGCCGGTGCTTTATCTGCCGTATTTGTCGTTTCCGTTGAGCAGCGACCGCAAGAGCGGCTTTCTGTTCCCGACGATCGGCAATTCATCCACCAGCGGACTGCAATTGGCCGTGCCGTACTACTGGAACATCGCACCCAATGTAGATGCGACGATCGAGCCCATGGAATACCAAAAGCGCGGCGTGGACCTCGGCGGCGAAGTGCGCTATCTCACGAGCGCGCAGCATGGCAGTTTCGCCTTCGACTTTCTGCCCGACGACCGCCTCGACAACGGCCAGGACAGAAGCTACGTCAAGCTGCAGCACGTGGCGGAGCTCCCGGATAACGTGCGGCTCACCATCAACGCAGAGAACGTGAGCGATCCGGAGTACTTCCAGGATTTCTCGCAGGGTGCGGCGGCCACCAGCACCGCGTTCCTCGAGCGCACCGCGCGTCTCTCCTACCGCGATGAGAACTGGCGCCTGTCCGGGGAAATGCAGGAATTCCAGACCCTCGTGCCCACTTACATCCTCTCCGACTATCAAAGACCGTACGCGGAAGTTCCGCGTCTCGTCGCTGACGGCAACTTCACGCTGGGATCGGCCGAACAGGTGCACTACGGCTTTGATTCAGAGCTCGTCGACTTCACGCGTGCGGTCGGGGTGCGCGGATGGCGCTTTGATCTCTTGCCGTCGGCGTCGCTCGATTTCAGCTCGCCGGGCTACTTCCTGCGTCCCGCCGTCGCCTGGCGCTTCACACAGTACGAGTTAAGCGACATCCCTTCGCCCGCGATCCGTGACAAGGATTCGCTCATCGGATCGGCATTGGATGAGGAGTCGCCGGATCGCTCGCCCTCGCGCGCCCTGCCGACTTTGAGCTTCGATACCGGCCTTTTGTTCGAACGCGAGGACGGCGTTGGCGCGCGCGTCCTGACGCTCGAGCCGCGCATGCTGTATGTGTATACGCCCTACCGGCGGCAGGATGATCTGCCGCTCTTTGACACGGCGCTGCCGGATTTGAATCTGGTGGAGCTCTTTCGCACCAATCGCTATGTCGGCGCGGACCGCGTCGGAGACGAGGATCAGGTGAGCGTCGGCGCCACGAGCCGCCTGCTCGATGCCAAGGACGGAACGCAGTTCCTCGCGGCAACCCTGGGGCAGATCTACTACTTCAAGGCGCCGCGCGTGCTACTGCCGGACGAGCTGCCGGAGACGAGCGGCAGTTCGGATATGGTCGCGCAGCTGGCGCTGACGGCCTACAAGCACTGGAGCGCGAATCTCGACCTGGAATGGGATCCCAAGACCCTTGCGGGCGAGCGCACCGAGGTGAGTGTGCAGTACCATCCGGCGCCCGAACAGGTGCTGAACTTGACCTACCGCCTGCAGCGCGACCGGCTGAAGCAGATCGAAGCCTCCGGAGCATGGCCCATCGGCCATAAATGGAACGTGTACAGTCGCGTGGTGTACTCGTTGCTCGATGACAAGATGCTCGATCAGTTTGCCGGCTTCGAGTACGGCGCCTGCTGCTGGCGCGTACGGCTCGTCGGACGACGCTTCCTCAGCAACCCCACCGGAGGACAGAGCACGGGGGTGTATCTGCAGCTGGAACTCACAGGCCTTGCCAGTGTCGGATCTGCGGCGGATGCTCTACTGATCGAAGCCATACCTGGATACAAGCCTTCTCAGGCAATACATTGATTTATAAGGGATATTTCTTCATGCAGCGCTTTTTAGCCGTGCTCGCCGCCACTTTCGCCGTGCAGGGCCTCGCCCAAGCCCAGACTCGCGAGCTTGCCACCAAGGGCGAGCTCCTCGATCGGGTGGCGGCGGTCGTCAACGACGGCGTGGTGCTCTCGAGCGAGCTTGACGAGCAGATCGTCGCCATCTCCGAGCGCCTGCGCGCCCAGAAGCTCGACCTGCCGCCGCAGAACGTGCTGCGCCAGCAGGTGCTCGAGCGCCTGGTCATTGAGCAAATCCAGATGCAACGTGCGGACAAGGCCGGCATGAAGATCCCGGACGAGGCCTTGAACAACGCCCTGCAGGAAGTCGCCCAGCAAAACCATATCGAGCTTTCGAAACTGCCCGAGGCGCTCGCCGCCCAGGGCATCGACTATCCCTCGTACCGCAACAGCATGCGCAAGGAGCTCACGCTGAGCCTCCTGCGGCAGCGCGACGTCCTGCAACGCATCAGCATCACGCCGCGCGAGATCGATCAGTACCTTGAGAAGCAGAAGAACGCACCCTCGGCGGCGAGCGAATACAACGTCTCGCACATCCTCATCGCCGTGCCGCAGGCGGCGACGGCGAACGAGCTCGACGCGGCGAGCAAGCGCGCCGATGAGGTCTACCAGAAGGCGAAAAGCGGCGAAGACTTTGCGAAGCTTGCGGTCGCCTACTCGAATAGCCAGGACGCCTTGGACGGCGGCGCCCTCAACTGGCGCAAAGGCACCGAGCTTCCGACCTTCCTCACGGACGTCGTCATGAAGCTGAAGCCGGGCGAAGTCGCCGAGCCGCTGCGTACGCCGACCGGATTTCACATCGTGCGGCTGAATGAGACGCGCGGCGTCAATCAGCAGGTCATGGTCAATCAGGTGCACGTGCGGCACATATTGATGAAGACCAACGAGCTTGCCGATGATGCGACGGTACGGCAGAAGCTCAATGAGCTGCGCGCGCGCATCCTGAAGGGCGAGGACTTCGCAGGGCTTGCCCACACGACCTCCGAGGATCCGGGCTCAGCTTCGGATGGCGGGGATCTCGGCTGGGCAGGCCCCGGCAGCTTCGTGCCCGAATTCGAGTCCGTCGTGGCGGCAACCAAGGAAAACGAGATTAGCGAACCCTTCAAGACTCAGTACGGCTGGCACATCGTGCAGGTCCTGGGCAGGCGCGAGTTCGATAACACGGACGAGTTGAAGCGCAGACACGCAGCAGAGGAAATCCGCGCCAGCAAAGCGGACGAAGAGACGGAGCTGTGGCTGCGACGTCTGCGCGATGAAGCCTACGTCGAACTTCGAGTCTGAAGTCCCGCGAATTGCGCTCACCAGCGGCGAACCTGCCGGCATCGGCCCGGAGCTGTGTCTGGCGGTCGCGCAAGGAAGCTTTCCCTGCGACCTCGTGTGTCTGTGTGATATCGAGCTTCTGAAGGAGCGCGCCCGGCGTATCGGCACGCAGGTGCGCCTGCGGCGCTATGAGCCGGGGACGCGAGCGCAGCACACGCCCGGCACCCTCGCCGTTGAGCATCAACCCCTGGCCGTACCCAGCGTCGCGGGCACTCTCAACGTGCGCAATGCCCCCTACGTAATTAAGCTTCTCGATCGGGCGATTGACGGCGCGCTCGCGCACGAATTCGACGCGATCGTGACGGCGCCCGTTCATAAGGGTCTCATCAATGATGCGGGCACGCCCTTCACGGGTTACACGGAGTATTTGGCGCAACGCACCCATGCGGCCCGTCCGGTCATGCTGCTCACCAGCGGCACCTTGCGGGTTGCACTCGCAACGACGCATCTGCCGCTCAAAGACGTAAGTGCCGCCATCAGCATTGAGCTCATCTGTGAGGTCCTTGAGATCCTGCACCGCGATCTCACGCGGCGCTGGGGACTCACCGCGCCGCGCATTGCGGTATGCGGCCTGAATCCGCACGCGGGCGAAGGTGGGCATATGGGCGATGAGGAGGCGCGCGTCATTGCGCCCGCCATCGAGCGCATGCGCGCGCGGGGCATCGCGGCGCACGGTCCGGTGCCGGCGGATACGATATTCGTGCCGCACATCCTCGCCAACTACGACGCGGTGCTCGCGATGTACCACGACCAGGGGCTGCCGGTGGTCAAACATGTGGGTTTCCACAGCGCCGTCAACGTAACCCTCGGCCTGCCCATCGTGCGCACCTCCGTCGACCACGGCACCGCGCTTGAGCTGGCCGGCAGCGGGCGCGCCGATCATGGCAGCTTCACCGCGGCAATCCACGTGGCGCTGCACCTGGCCGCGCCACGTCACGCGAGCTAAAGGCAGCTCGTGCGTCCGCGAAAACGCTTCGGCCAGCACTTCCTGCACGACCCGGCGGTGATCCGCCGCATCGTGCAAGCCGTCGCGCCCGAAGCGGGCGCGCATTTGGTGGAGATCGGCCCGGGACGCGGTGCGATGACGCAGCTCCTCCTCGAAACGCACGGTGCGCTCGATGCGATTGAGATCGACCGGGATTTGGCCGCCCTGCTGCGCGAGAGGTTTGCACAGCAAAGTCGCTTCGTGCTGCACGAAGCTGACGCGCTCGACTTCGACTTCGCAGCTCTCGCGCGCGCGCGCAGCGCGCGCCTGCGGATTGTCGGCAACCTGCCGTACAATATTTCCACGCCGCTCCTATTCCATCTGCTCGCGAGCAGTGCGGTGATCGCGGACATGCACGTCATGCTGCAACGTGAAGTCGTCGATCGCCTGGTCGCGCTTCCCGGGGGCAGCGACTACGGGCGCCTCACCGTGATGCTTGCGCCGTGGGTGCACATTGTGCGGCTGTTCGATATAGGCCCGGGCGCATTTACACCCGCGCCCCGAGTATGGTCGGCCATGGTGCGGCTGACCGTACGGCCGACGCCGGCATTTGCCGTCAGCCCGCATTTCGCCCAAGTCGTCGCCGCAGCCTTTGGTCATCGCAGAAAGACACTGCGCAATGCCCTGAAAGGAGTCGTGAGCTCAACCCTGATCGATTCGTGCCAGCTTGACGGCGGTGTGCGCCCCGAAACGCTCGCCCCGGAAGCCTTCAACATATTGGCGCGAACTTTGGATACGTGCGCGCAGTCCTAAGCTAAGGTAGGCTGCGCCTCAGCTCAGCGAGTTGTCGTACATGTCCGTCTACCGTCGCATTCTCCTCATCGTCGATCTCAACGACGACAGCTTGCCGATCGGTCGCAGGGCGCAGGCCATCGCGGCAGCCTTCGGAGCCCACGTGGAGCTGCTGCATGTGGTCGAGTTCATTCCGCTCGAGCCCGTCGGCGAGACTCTGGTGCCACAGGTGCAGATCGAAGAGGAGCTCCTCGCACGGGCGCGCAAGCGCCTGAAGGCGTTTGCCGCCGAGCTCGGGCTGCCGGATGCGCATTGTCAAGTCGAGGTCGGCAGCGTGAAGTCCGATATCGTGCGAATTGCACGCGAGCGCGGCGCCGATCTCATCGTGCTCGGCAGCCGCGAGCGCCACGGGCTGTCGATTCTCGTCAATTTCACCGAGGACACGGTCCTGCACGCGGCGCCTTGTGATGTACTGGCGGTACGCGTCGGCGGCACGGGTAAATGAGTATGAGCGAACCACCAATGGAAACCGTAGTGCACAGGATCCGCGTCGACGTGGAGACGAGTTACCTCGACGAGCAGTCCGAGCCGCGCGAGGGCCGCTACGTCTTCTCGTACACCATCACCATTCAGAACGAAGGACAGGTACCGGCGCGGTTGCTTACGCGCCACTGGCTCATCACCGACGCGAACGGCAAAGTTCAGGAAGTACGCGGCGACGGCGTGGTCGGAGAGCAGCCCTATCTTAAGCCCGGCCAGGGCTTCCGCTACTCAAGCGGCGCCGTGATTGAGACTCCGGTGGGCGCCATGCAGGGCAGCTATCAGATGTTGAGCGACGACGGCCAGCGCTTCGACGCCTCGATCCCGCCGTTCCGGCTCGCCATGCCGGGTGTCCTGCAGTAGGGACTCTTGGCGCGCTACGCGATTGGCGATATCCAGGGCTGCTATGCACAGCTGCGCGCGCTCGTCGAGCGGTTGAAGTTCTCTGCGGATCGCGATCAGCTGTGGCTCGTAGGCGATCTCGTCAATCGCGGGCCGCAGTCGCTCGAGGTCCTGCGCTACGTGCGTGCGCTCGGCGGCAATGCCGTCGTCGTGCTGGGCAATCATGACCTGCATCTCCTCGCGCTCGCCCACGGGCGTCACAAACGCCGCTCGAGCGATACGCTGGATGCCATATTTGACGCTCCCGACCGCGATGCCCTATTCGCGTGGCTCATCGAGCGGCCGCTGGCGCATTTCGATGCGACCCGCGGGGATTTGATGGTGCATGCGGGAGTCATCCCGCAATGGAGCGCGGCAATGACGCTTGAGCTGTCGGGCGCCGTGAGCGCATCTCTCGCCCATAATCCGCGCGACTTCTTTGAGCGCATGTATGGCGACCGTCCCGATCGCTGGAGCGAGGACCTGCGCGGCATGGAGCGCCTGCGTTTCGCGATCAACGCGCTCACGCGCATGCGCGTGTGCACCGCGGACGGGCGCATCGACGTGAAAATGAAGGGGCCGCCCAACGAAGCACATCTCCCCTACCGCCCCTGGTTCGAGCATGAGACGCGCCTCACCCGAGATGTGCGCGTCATTTTCGGCCACTGGTCGGCGCTCGGCTTGCTGCAGGCGCACGGCGTGGTCGGGCTCGACACGGGCTGCGTCTGGGGGGGTTCACTCACCGCGCTCGATCTTGACGGCGCTCAGGCGCTACCCGTCTGCGAGTCCTGCGCGGAACGTTAGCGCGCGCTCCAGTGGACCTTGAGTTGCACGGTCGTCGCGATGTAGATACCGGGCACGAGTTCGAGGTCGATCGGCGTCCCGGCCTGAACGCTGACCGGCATGACCACGCGCTCCTCACCGCGGACCTCGAGAATGCCGATTGACCCGGGGGTGACGCGAAACGCGATCCGCACGGGCCACTGAGCGCCCGGGCGCGGCTTCACGGCGATACTGCCCTCCTGGGATGCGTCATGCAGGTCGATGAGGAGGGTGTTGCGCTTCCAATATTGAAGATAGGACGCCGCTGCGCCACTGTCCGTGGTGAGGATGAGCTCATTGACCGGCGTGGGGGCGGGCGGCGCTTTGTGCGACCAGGGCCAATGCACCCCCGAGAAATGACTGCAGCCCGCGCCAAGCACTCCCGCGACCACCGCCAAGGCAAAACCCGTCCGGTTGCGACGATTCGTACGCGCCATAACTACAACTCCCCGAGTCTTGCGTACCATACGCCGATCACCTTCGGGACACACGCCATGCCATCCCTGCAGCCGCTCAATCTCCTACGCTGGATCGACGAGAACCGCGCGCTTCTGAAGCCGCCGGTCGGCAATAAGCGCATTTTCCGCGACAGCGAGTTCATCATCATGGTCGTCGGCGGCCCGAACACGCGTCGCGACTATCACGTCGACCCGGCCGAGGAGTTCTTCTACCAGTTGCAAGGTGACATTCTGCTGAAGACCATGCAGGGCGGTCGCGCGGTCGACGTGCCGATCCGCGCGGGCGAGATACTGCTGCTGCCGCCGCGAGTGCCGCACTCGCCACAGCGTGGTGCCGATACCGTGGGACTCGTCATTGAACGCGAGCGGCGCGCGGGCGAGCTCGACGGCTTTCAGTGGTACTGCGAGAGTTGCGGAAATCTGCTGTTCGAGGAATTCATCGCGCTCAAGGACATAGAAAAGGAGCTGCCGCCGCTCTTCGAGCGCTTTTACGCGAGTCCCGAGCGACGCACCTGCAATCGCTGCCAAACGATCATGCAGGCCCCGCCAGCGACGCGCGGGAACTGACGCCATGTCCTTTGCAGCAACTCTCGAGTGCGCAAGACACCTCGACGCGGCGGATGTTCTCGCAGGCTTTCGCGAGCGTTTCGAGCTGCCGCATGACACGCACGGCAAGCCGCTCATCTATCTGTGCGGCAACTCGCTCGGTCTCATGCCGCGTGCCGCACGCACGCTCGTGACGCAGGAGCTCGACGATTGGGGCGCGCTTGGCGTCTTGGGACACGAGCGGGCGCGGCGGCCGTGGATTCCCTATCACGAAAATCTGGCCGCGGGCCTCGCAGAGCTGACCGGCGCTGCGCCGCACGCCGTGATTGCGATGAATTCGCTCACCGCCAATCTGCACCTGATGCTCGCCGCCTTCTTCCATCCGCGCGGCAAGCGCAAGAAAATACTCATCGAGGCGGGCGCGTTCCCCTCCGACCGCCATGCGGTCGCCTCGCAGCTCGAATGGCATGGGCTCGATCCGCACACCACGTTGATTGAGCTTGCGCCTGCCGCCAGGGAAGACATCGTGACGGTAGAGGAAATCGAAGGCACGCTGCAGCAACTGGGTTCGGAGATCGCCCTCGTACTCTGGCCCGGACTGCAGTACCGCACGGGCCAGGCCTTTGACCTGGCGCGCATTGCGCGCGCCGCGCATCGCAAGCGCTGCATCGTGGGATTTGATCTGGCGCATTCGATCGGCAATACACCGTTGGAACTCACGAAGTACGGCGCCGATTTTGCCGTGTGGTGCAGCTACAAGTATCTCAATGCCGGGCCCGGCGCGATCGGCGGATGTTTCATCAACGAGCGGCATCTGGGCACGACGCCGCGGGCGCATCTTGCGGGCTGGTGGGGCCACGAAGCCACCACACGCTTCCTCATGCGTCCGGAATTTCACGCCGCATCCGGAGCGCCCGGCTGGCAGATCAGCAATCCCCCGATTCTCGCAGCGGCGCCGCTCATCGCCTCGCTTGAGATCTTCATCGAAGCGCGCCTCGAGCGCCTGCGCGCCAAGTCGGTGGCGCTGACTGCATTTCTCGAATTCCTGCTCGAGCGTCTTACCCCCGCCGTGCAGATCATCACGCCGCGCGAACCGGGCGATCGCGGCTGCCAGCTGTCATTGCGCGTTCCCGGCGGCCGCAGCGTTCTCGAACGCCTGGGCGCTGCAGGAGTGGTGTGCGACTGGCGCGAACCGGACACCCTGCGCGTCGCACCCGTGCCGCTCTACAACCGCTTCGAGGATGTGTGGCGCTTCAGCGAAGAGTTGAGCCAGGTGCTGGAAAGCGCAGCTTGAGCGGGGAGCGCACACAGCCGCTCAGCGTGGTCGGCGCGGGGCTCGCAGGCTCGCTGCTGTCGCTCTTCCTGGCGCGGCGCGGATTCCCCATCACGTTGTACGACCGGCGGCCGGACCCGCGGACGACGCAGAGTCGCGGGGGCCGCTCCATCAACCTCGCGCTCGCCGCGCGCGGCATTCGGGCGCTCGAGCGCGCGGGCGCGATGGAAGCGATTCGACCTCTCCTCATCTCGATGCGCGGCCGCCTGCTGCATGACCGCTCGGGAAATCTTGAGCTGCAACCCTACGGGCGAACCGAGCAGGAAGTCATCTACTCCGTTGACCGCGCGGCACTCAACTGTGCGCTGCTCGATGAGGTCACACGCCACCCCCGGGTCGAGGTCAAATTCGAACACGCGTGCGTGGGCGCGGATCTGGATGCGGATACTCTCTCATTCCATGATCTTGCCGCGGACTTGCAATACTCGCAGCCGCTCACGAGCACGATCGCAACCGATGGCGCGGGATCGGTGGTGCGCGGCAGTCTCGCGGCGGCGAACGCCATCCGCGTACGCGAAGAGCCTCTCGACCACGACTACAAGGAACTCACGATCCCGGCGCAGAACGGCCGCCACGCGCTCGATCCGGGAGCGCTGCACATCTGGCCGCGCGGCGGCTTCATGCTGATCGCGCTGCCCAATATCGACGGCAGCTTCACGGCGACCTTGTTCCTGCCGCGCACCGGCACCGCAAGCTTCGGCGCGCTCCGAACTGCCGCGCAGATCCGCGAGTTCTGCGGGCGCGAATTTGCCGATGCCGCCGTGCTGATGCCGGGACTCGTCCACGAATTCATCCATCACCCTTTGGGGCAGCTCGGCACCGTGCACAGCGAGCCCTGGCACATCGCCGGCCGGGTGCTGCTCCTGGGCGACGCAGCCCACGCCATATTTCCATTCCATGGGCAGGGCATGAATGCCGCCTTTGAGGATTGCCTGGTGTTCGATGATCTCCTGGGCGAGCACCCAGACATGGCACACTTGTTTGACGCCTTCGAGCAGCAGAGGCGCCCGAACGCCGAGGCCATCGCGCAAATGTCTCTCGAGAACTATGCGGAGATGCGCGCGACGGTGCTGGACCCGACCTTCAAGCGTCATCAGGAACTTGCGCTTGAACTCGAGGGACGCTTTCCGGATCGGTTCATCCGCCGCTACTCCATGGTGATGTTTCACCCGGAGATTCCCTACGCGGAGGCGCTGCGACGCGGCGCGGTACAAGCGGACATTATCGCCGCCATTGATCGCAATCCTGAGCGCGCGGCGGCGCTCATTCACGAGCGTCTGACACCCATCGGCTGATGCGACTTAAGTATGACGCCGCTCGAGTGTACGAAAGGTCATGGCATGGGCGTGATCCGCATCGGCCGCACGCGTGCTGCGTTCGAGCTCGCGCCACTCCTCGGGCACAAGGTCGGGAATTCGCGTGTCACCGGATAGTGTGGCCTCGACGTCCGTGAGATAGACACGTTCGGCGAGCGGCAGCACGAGCTTAAAAAGTTCGGCGCCGCCAATGACCATGAGCTCGGCTGCGCCCTGCGCCTCTTTGAACGCCTCATCGAGGCTATGCACGGCCACCGTGCCGGGCGCCTGCCACGCTCGATCGCGCGTGAGCACCAGATTGAGGCGACCCGGAAGCGCGCGCCCAATCGAATCAAAGGTGCGCCGGCCCATGAGCATGGGCTTGCCCATCGTCAGAGTCTTGAAGCGCCGCAGGTCCGCCGGCAGGCGCCACGGCAGTGCGTTATCCCGCCCGATTACACCATTGAGGTCGCGCGCGACGATCAGGCTGATCGACGGGCGGGCGGCCGTGCCCATGAGCCCTCATACCTCCACGTCAGTGGTGAGAATGACGAGCCCGCGCGAGGGCATGCGGAAGAATTCCGCCGCCTGAGTGCTGCGGCGCTGCATGCGCGCGAACATTCGCCGCTCGATCCCCGGCAAGCCAAGTCGCGGCCGTGCGCGCACGACATGCTGGCCGACGAAAAACGAACAGTCCTCCACGAACACGCGCAGGCCGCGCGTCCGGCAGGCCTTCAATGCATCGCCGACGGCCGGAGTCTCCATGAAGCCAAAGATCGCCGTGACGGCGTACACCTTGGGCAGCACTTCCTCGATGCGCACGCGATCGGCGGGATCCTGGCGCGGTGTGCGCGTGATCTCTATGTTGAGAACCAGGATGCGCTCGTGCGCCACGTGGTTGTGCTCGAGGTTGCGGATCAGTGCGGATGGCACGATGTCGGCGTCGCTTGCCAGGAACACCCCGGTTCCCGGCACGCGATACACATCCTTCAAAAGCTTGCCCAGATCCGAGCGCGGCAGCGCCATGCGCGACAGTGCGGCGCGCAGATGCGTACGGCCGCTGCGCCAGGTGGAGAAGACGGCGAACAATATCGCGCCCAGCGTGAGTGGGATCCAGCCGCCGTGATCGATCTTCGTCAAATTTCCCACCATGAAAACGCAGTCCACCGCGAGCAAGAGTCCGAATACCGTGACCACCGTCCATGGCGGCCATCCCCACTGCTTCATGGCGACGTAGGATCCCAGCACTGTCGTCACGATCATGGTACCGACGACTGCCACTCCATAGGCGTTGGCCAATGCGTCCGATGAGCCGAAACCGACGACGAAGGCCATCACCGCGATATACAAGAGCCCGTTGATGACCGGCACATAGATCTGCCCAAGCTCGAGCGCGGAAGTTTGCAGCACGCGCATGCGCGGCAGCAGATCGAGCTGCACCGCCTGACGCGCGACCGAAAACGCCCCGGATATCACCGCCTGCGAGGCAATGACAGTCGCGGCCGTGGCGAGCATCAGCATGAACGGCAGCGTCGCGGGGGGCAGGAGCACGTAGAGCGGATGCTCGAGGAACTTGCCGGCGCTCAAGATGAGCGCACCCTGACCATAATAGTTGAGGAGGAGTGCAGGCCAGACGAGGACGAACCAGGCGATGCGCACGGGCTGCTTGCCGAAATGCCCCATGTCGGCATACAGCGCTTCGCCTCCCGTCAGCGAGAGGAACACCGCGCCCAGAACGGCGAGCGCCACCTCGGGGTGACTCAACAGCAGCGCAATGCCGTAGCGCGGGTCGATCGCGGCCAGAACTTCCGGATGCTTCGCAATGGATGCGGCGCCCGAAACGGCCAGCACCAGAAACCACAGGATCATGATGGGTCCGAAGAGCTGCGCCACACGCGCAGTGCCGCGCCGCTGAAAGGCAAACAAGCCCGTCAGCACGCCGAGGGTGACGGGCACGGTCCAGTGCTCGAGCTGCGGATTGATGAGCTCCAGACCCTCGACCGCGCTCAGTACGGATACTGCAGGTGTGATGAGCGCATCGCAGAAGAAAAGCGCCGTGCCGGCGAGCGCAAGCCCGATCAAGATTTGCGAGCTGCGCGCTGCCGGAACCAGTCGGCGCTGCGCGAGTGCCAAGAGGGCTAGGAGTCCGCCCTCGCCCTCGTTATCGGCACGCATCATGACGACGACGTATTTGAGCGTCACCGATATGGTGAGCGCCCAGAAGATGAGCGACAGCACGCCCAGGACCGCCGCGGATTCGTGCGATCCGGTCGCCTTCAACGACAGTTCGAACGCATAGATCGGACTCGTGCCGATATCGCCGTACACGATGCCGGTGACACCGATAACCGCGGGCAATGTGCTGCGCTTCACCGCCCGGCGCTCACGCTGCGCGCGCGATTATTGCCCGCGGAATCCACCCGAATCGCACGCCGGCGCCTACCCTCGCGCGCCGCGCGTTTCGCCGGCCACAGCATGGTGCCGCGACAGGTTCTCGAACCGCAGCGGCAGGCGAATATTTCGTCGATATCGGCCGGATCGTCGGTGTCGCGCTGTATCTGATAGTCGTAGGCAAGCTCCTCGCCGGCGGCAATGTTGCGGATCGCCTCGATAAACACGCGCCGCCCCTCGATGACCGACTCGCAATTGGGGTCGCAGGAGTGATTGATGAAACGCGCGTCATTGCCGTCCACGCCGGCGTCGATGACGGTCTTGCGATCGACGATGAAAAGAAACGTGTGGTTATCCCTCTCGTCCTTGTCTTCGTAGCGACCATCCGCCTGCGCGTGGGTGACGCGCTCGCCGGTGTACTCGATGATGCGCGTGCCTTTCTTGATCGGCCGCGCGGCGAACACGCCCGATCCGTGCACGGAGGAGCGTTGCACGGTGATGAGCGGCTTGGCCGCCTGCTGCGTCACCATGGCTAGACGGCCACCGGAGCGGCGATGGACGGATGATGCTGGTAGTTCACAAATTCAAAATCCTCGTACTGATAGTCAAATATCATTGCTGGCCGCCGCCGCAGCACAAGCTTGGGCAGCGGATAGGGCGTGCGCGCGAGCTGCTCATCGACCTGATCGAGATGATTCGCATACAGATGACAGTCGCCGCCAGTCCAGACGAACTCCCCCGGCTGAAGATCGCACTGCTGCGCCAACATGTGGGTGAGGAGCGCGTAGGAGGCGATATTAAAGGGCACGCCGAGAAAGAGGTCTGCGCTTCTCTGATACATCTGACAGGAGAGGCGCCCCTCGGACACGTACAGCTGGAACATGACGTGACAGGGCTGCAATGCCATGCGCGGCAGCTCGGCGACATTCCAGGCACTCACCATGATCCGTCGCGAATCAGGGTTGTTGCGAACCATCTGCACCGCGAGTGCAATCTGATCGATCGTGCTGCCGTCGGGCGCGGGCCACGCGCGCCATTGCTTGCCGTACACCGGCCCCAGGTCGCCTGTGCTGTCCGCCCATTCGTCCCAGATCGTGATGCCATGCTCGCGCAGGTAGGCGATGTTCGTATCGCCTCGCAGCAGCCACAGAAGCTCGAAGATGACGGATCGCAGGTGGATCTTCTTGGTGGTGACGAGCGGAAAGCCGAGCGCCAGATCAAAGCGCAACTGCCGGCCGAAGAGCGATAGCGTGCCCGTGCCGGTACGATCGGCCTTGCGGGCGCCCGCGGCGCGCACATCGCCCAGGAGCTCTAGATACGCTCTCATTAAGCAGTCGTCGTGGTATTGCCGGAGGGAACGCGGCGCTGATAGGCGATGGCCAAGAGGATAATCCCCACGATGATCATGGGAAACGAGAGGATCTGGCCCATCGTGACCCAGCCCGCGGCAAGATACCCCAGGTGCTCATCGGGGACGCGCACGAACTCGATCAGCGAGCGTGCGGTTCCGTAGATCACTAGAAAAAGCCCGGACGGGGCGAGGCGAGGACGCGGTCGCGAGGTAAACCACCAGAGCACCACGAAGAGCACCAACCCTTCGAGAAACGCCTCATACAGCTGCGAGGCGTGCCGCACCTGACCGTCGACCTTGAAGCCCCAGGGAACGTCTGTGGGCTTGCCCCAGAGTTCGCCATTGATGAAGTTGCCGATGCGGCCGGCCATGAGCCCAATGCCGGGCAGCGGCGCTCCGAAATCGAAGACATCGGCGATGTTGCGGCCCTGGCGGACGGCGAAGATTGCGATCGCAGCGAGCACACCAAGGAGCCCGCCGTGAAATGACATGCCGCCCTCCCAGATCTTGAGCGGATACCACGGATCGTTCTCCCAGTAGCTCAAGCCGTAGAAGAGCACGTAGCCGATACGTCCCCCCAGGATCACGCCGAGCATGGCGTAAAACACGAAATCATCGACATCGCTTGCCTTCCACGTCGATCCGGGACGGGCGGCCCTCAGGCGCGCGAGCCACCAGCCGGCCGCGAATCCGATGAGGTACATGATCCCGTACCAATGCACCTTGACCGGCCCGACTTCGAAGGCAATGGGGTTAATCGCGTGGTATTCGATCATGGGCGAAAGTGTAGCTGTTTCGCGCTGTCATGGGCATGCCTCGCAACGCCTGCGAGGGACTTGCGCCGAGTGCTCGGAATGGAGCTTGAGGATGTGCCGGGACTATGCGTCGTCGCGGATGACGCGGCAGAAAAAAGCCTTCAAATAACGCGTCTCGGCAATCGCCGGATGCACGGGATGGTCGGCTGATTGACCACCGGTCTCGAGGATCTGCACAAAACGATTGCTGTGGCGTGCGGCCGCCTGGATGGCCCCCGCAAGCTCATCGGCCGTGAGGTGATACGAACAGGAGCAGGACACGAGGAGGCCATCGCCCTCGATGAGATTGAGCGCCAGCTGATTGAGCTTGCGGTAGGCGGCGACTCCCTGCGGGATGTCCTTCTTGCGTTTGATGAAGGCGGGCGGATCCAGAATCACGACATTGAAGCGCTCGCCGGCCTCACGTAGTTGCTTCATCGCATCGAATGCATCCGCGCGCGTGACCGCAATCTGCACACCGTTCGCTTGCGCGTTGCGCTGCGCAAAGCCGAGAGCAAGCTCGGAGGAATCCACGCACCGCGCCGAGGCGGCGCCGTTCTTCAGCGCCGTAATCGCCCATGCACCGGCGTAGCTGCAGACATCGAGCACCCGGGACCCGGATGAAAGGTAGCGTGTCAGTCGGCGCCGATTGGCGGTCTGATCGTAGAACCAGCCGGTCTTCTGGCCTTCGCGCAGCGGGGCCGCGAATTGGACCTCTGACTCGACGACTTTGACCTCATCAGGAACAGATCCGAAAGCGACCTCGACGTATTCGGGAAGCTGCTCGAGATCACGGGCGCCGGAGTCGTTCTTCCACAGAAAGCCTGCAGGATTCAATACTTCGCGCACCGCCGCTTCGACTTCGCTCTTGAGAGCTTCCATGCCCGCGGTCGAAATCTGGCCCACGACGATGCTGTCATAGCGGTCGAGCACCAGCCCCGGCAATGCGTCGGATTCTCCGAAGATGAGTCGACCGTAGCGCTGTGCGCCGAGCCGCTCGCGCAGTGCGAGAGCCAC
>Ga0302324_100006444_pt1 | contig 25295 bp, 21 predicted proteins | sample Palsa_T0_1_FD_201949 | JGI IMG/M metagenome (GOLD analysis project Ga0302324, IMG submission 201949) | Peat permafrost microbial communities from Stordalen Mire near Abisko, Sweden - Palsa_T0_1 | ecosystem: Environmental > Terrestrial > Soil > Palsa > Peat permafrost | place: Sweden: Abisko... | reverse complement strand
TCAGAACGGCGCCCCGATCATGCTCAAGGATGTGGCAAATGTGATTGACGGTGTGGAGAACAGCGAGCAATCCGCCTGGATGAACAACGTACCGGCGGTGATCGTTAATATTCAACGCCAACCCGGCGCCAATATTATTGATGTCGTGGATCAGATAAAAGCGCTGCTGCCGAAACTGCGGGCCACAATACCGCCTGCCATCAAGATAGCGGTGTTGACCGACCGCACAACTACGGTGCGAGCCTCGGTATCGGATGTCGAATTCGAGCTTCTCCTGTGCATCGCGCTCGTGGTCGCCGTCATTTTTGTTTTTCTGCGCACCTTGGCGGCCACGATAATTCCCGGCATTGCGGTCCCGCTGTCGCTCGTCGGCACCTTCGGCGCCATGTATGCCCTTGGGTTCAGTCTCAATAACCTGACCCTCATGGCGCTTACGATCTCCACAGGCTTCGTCGTCGACGACGCGATCGTGATGATAGAAAACATCACGCGCTACGTCGAACAGGGAGAAGCTCCTCTCGACGCCGCTCTAAAGGGCGCCGAACAGATCGGCTTTACGATTATGTCGCTGACGGTCTCGCTCATTGCGGTACTGATACCCCTGCTTTTCATGGGCGACATTACCGGGCGCCTGTTCCGGGAGTTTGCGATAACGCTCAGCGCGACAATCCTCATCTCCGCGATGATCTCGCTCACACTGACGCCGATGCTTTGCGCCAAACTCCTGCAGCATAAGGATGAGTCGCAGCAGGGCCGTTTCTATCGGGTCTCGGAGCGGTGGTTTAAGAATATCATCGGATTTTACGAGCGCACTCTCGACCGTGTGCTCGAGCATCGCGTGCTCACATTGTGGGTTGCGGTCGGTACGCTTCTTTTGACCATCCTACTCTACGTTATCATCCCGAAGGGATTCTTCCCCGTCCAGGATACGGGAGAGATTCAGGGCGTTTCCGAGGCGGCACAAAACGTTTCCTTTGAGAGGATGGCCGAACTGCAGCAGCGCCTTGCTGCAAACATTCTGAAAGATCCTGCAGTCGAGAGCCTCTCTTCGTTTATCGGCGTCGACGGTACGAATACGACGCTCAACAGCGGCCGCATACAAATCAACCTGAAGCCGTTCGCGAAACGCAAAGGTGCCTCGGAGGTGATACGGAATCTGCAGAACTCGCTGGCTCATGTGGAGGACGTCAGTCTGTACATGCAGCCGGTGCAAGACATTTCTGTAGAGGATATCGTCAGCCGGACCGAGTACCAATTCAGTTTGCAGGACCCTAACGCAGATGAGCTGTCGCAGTACGTCTCGCGCTTCGTCGCACGGTTGAATCAGCTTCCGGAACTTGAGGACGTCGCCAGCGATCAGCAGACGCAGGGGCGGCGGGCGACTCTTTCATTTGACCGGCCCACGGCATCGCGCCTGGGCATCACCCCGCAGAATATCGACGACAGCCTTTACGATAGCTTTGGGCAGCGCCAGGTCTCAACACTGTTCACACAACTGAACCAATATCACGTGATTTTGGAGGTCGCACCGGAATTCAAAACTGGACCTGACAACCTACACGATATCTATCTGAAGTCGACGGGAGGGGTACCGATCCCGCTGAGTGCCTTTACGCGCACGTCCCAGGGTTCGGCACCGATTCTGATAAGTCACATGGGTCAATTCCCTGCGACCACTGTTTCCTTCAATCTCACCCCGGGAGCATCGTTGGGCGCGGCGGTCAAAGCGATTCAAAAGGTGCAAAAGGAGCTGCCTGCACCTGCCGCGCTGCAAGGATCTTTTCAAGGTACCGCGCAGGCTTTTGTCAGCTCGCTGACCAATGAATCGATCCTGGTGCTGAGTGCTCTCCTGACCGTGTACATCGTGTTGGGGGTTCTCTATGAGAGTTACATCCACCCCATTACGATTCTCTCGACGCTGCCGTCTGCGGCGGTTGGCGCACTTTTGGCATTGCTCATTTGCGGCTCGCAGCTCACGGTAGTAGCGATCATCGGCATCGTATTGCTGATCGGCATCGTACAAAAGAACGCCATCATGATGATCGATTTTGCACTCGAGGCGCAGCGCAAGGAGAAGAAATCAGCGTTCGACGCCATCCATGAAGCCTGTTTGCTGCGTTTTCGCCCCATTCTCATGACTACAATGGCTGCGATGCTGGGCGCGATGCCGCTCGCCTTTGGACACGGTGTCGGTTCGGAGCTGCGACGGCCGCTCGGAATTGCGATCGTCGGCGGCCTGATCTTCAGTCAACTCTTGACGCTCTACACGACGCCCGTCATCTACCTGTTTTTTGATGATTTGGCCGCCAGGATCGCGACCCTTCGCAAACACAAGGGCCCTGCGGCTGCACCGCAACCGGCCGCACCATCAGGACCGACCCCGCAAGCCCAATGAACTTCTCCGCGCCCTTCATCCAGCGTCCCATTGCCACCACTCTCCTGACGGCGGCGGTGGCGCTGGCGGGCGTAATCGCGTTCAAGGAGCTTCCAGTCTCACCGCTGCCGCAGGTCGACTTTCCGACGATTTCGGTGTCCGCATCGCTTCCGGGCGCCAGCCCCGAGATCATGGCGTCCTCCGTTTCGACCCCTCTCGAGCGCGAGTTCGGTCGAATCGCGGCAGTCACCGAAATGACTGCGCAGAGTACGCTCGGCCAGACAAGTATCACGCTGCAATTCGATCTCAGCCGCAACATTGACGCCGCGGCGCGCGACGTTGAAGCCGCCATCAACGCTGCACGCAGTTATCTGCCCACCGACCTGCCCAATAATCCCACTTATCGAAAGGTGAACCCGGCAGATGCGCCGATCATGATCGTGGCGCTGACCTCGGATAAGCTCCCGCCCGCTCAGCTCTACGACGCCGCATCGACAATTCTGCAACAGCGGCTCTCGCAGATCTCCGGCGTCGGCCAGGTACTGGTGGGTGGCAGTTCTGCACCCGCCGTGCGGATCGATGTCAATCCGACACAGTTGAATGGCTACGGCCTGCAATTGGAGGACGTTCGCTCGGCAATCGCAGCGCAGACCGCCAACGAAGCCAAAGGAAGTTTCGCGACCGCCAGCCGGCGCTGGGAAATCACGGCTAACGACCAACTGCTTAAAGCGGTCGACTATCGGCCGCTTATTGTAGCTTATCGCAGCGGCGCGCCAGTGCGGCTCTCGGACGTTGCACAGGTGCAGGACTCGGTGCAGACCGTTCGCTCGCTGGGCCTAGCCAATGGCCAACCCGCCGCATTGATCATCATTTTCCGGCAGCCCGGAGCCAATATCATCTCGACGGTCGACGGCATCAACGCCGCGCTGCCTCAGCTACACGCGAGCATCAACCCCGCCATCAAATTAACCGTCGCGCTGGACCAGACCGTGACGATCCGCGCCTCGGTGAAAGATATCGAGAGGACCCTGCTCATTTCGATCCTCCTGGTCGTCCTTGTGGTCTTTCTCTTTCTACGTGAATGGCGCTCAACGTTGATACCGCTGGTTGCCGTGCCAGTCTCCATCCTTGGAACCCTGGCGGTCATGTATCTGGCTGGCTACAGCATCGACAATCTTTCCCTCATGGCCCTGACCATCTCCACCGGCTTCGTCGTGGATGATGCGATCGTGGTGCTCGAAAACATTACGCGCTACCAGGAAGGCGGAATGGGTGCCGAGGAGGCTGCGTATAAGGGAGCTGCCGAGATCGGTTCCACCGTTCTTTCTATGAGCCTTTCCCTGGTGGCGGTGTTCACACCGATCCTGCTCATGGGCGGCATCATAGGGCGGTTGTTCCGCGAGTTCGCCATAGCGCTCTCCGTCACGATACTCGTCTCGCTGGCCGTGTCCCTCACGACAACGCCCATGATGTGCGCGCAGTTGCTGAGCAATAAATCCACTCATGGGAAATTTTATCGCGCAAGCGAGAGAGTTTTCGAACGGGTGCTCAAAAAATATGAGCAAAGCTTGGGGTGGGTTCTAGAGCACTCAATGCTCGTCCTGATTGTTGCCATCGTGACGGTCGCACTGAATGTGTACTTGTACATCGAAATACCGAAAGGATTTTTTCCCCAGCAGGATACGGGCCGGCTGAACGGCAGCATCGTTGCGGATCAAGGGACCTCATTCCAGCTGATGCAACTGAAGATCCAGCGTCTGGCAGGGATCGTGAAGCAGGATCCGGCCGTCGCCTCGGTGCTTGCGTTCACGGGCGGCGGAGGAGGAACGACCACCAATACAGGACGCGTCTTCATAGCCCTAAAGCCGCTTGGCGAGCGTAAGGCCTCTGCTGATCAGATTATCAACCGGCTACGCCCCAAACTCGCCGTCGTGCCGGGCGCGACCTTGTTTTTGCAGGCGGTACAGGATGTCCGAATTGGCGGACGGCAGAGTAACGCCCAATACCAGTACACGATTCAGAGCGATAACCTGCAGCAGCTGAATCACTGGGGACCGCTCCTCTTGAATTCAATGAAAAAGATTCATCAGCTGACTGACGTGAGCAGTGACGCCCAGAACAGCGGACTTGCCGTCAATCTGGTCATCGACCGGCCCACAGCCGCGCGCCTCGGAATCAGCGCGCAGGCCCTGGACGCCGTCCTTTATGACGCCTTCGGGGAGCGGGAGATCGCAACCACCTACACCGCACTCAATCAATACTTTGTTGTCATGGTCGTCGATCCAAGCTTTTGGCAGAACCCGCAGGCATTGCAGAACGTTTACGTGGTCTCTGCCAGCGGCGGGATGGTGCCGCTCGCGGCATTTACGCATTTCGGTTCCGCGACTGCGCCGCTCGCGGTCAACCACTCGGGCGTTTTTCCCTCCGTGACATTCTCATTCAATCTTGCACCGGGGATTGCGCTCGGGGATGCGGTGAAGCTCATCAACGGGGCACAGCAGAAAGCCGGTATGCCAAGCACCATTACTGGCGCGTTCAGTGGCACGGCTCAGGCATTCAAGGATTCACTAGCCAACGAACCGCTGCTCATCGCTGCGGCGATAGCCGCAGTGTATGTCGTGCTGGGTATACTTTACGAAAGTTACATCCATCCAATCACCATCCTCTCCACGTTGCCCTCTGCAGGCGTCGGCGCGCTCGTTGCGCTTATGATCACGCATACCGATCTCAGCGTCATCGCATTGATCGGAATCATTCTTCTGATCGGCATCGTAAAAAAGAACGCGATCATGATGATTGATTTTGCCCTCGAAGTGGAAAGGGGCGAGCATAAAACTCCCAAGGAGGCAGTCTTTCAGGCATCGCTGTTGCGCTTTCGACCCATCATGATGACGACCATGGCCGCGCTGCTTGGCGGCGTTCCGCTGGCGATCGGTACGGGGATGGGGTCGGAACTTAGGCGTCCGCTCGGTATTGCGATTGTCGGCGGACTGATCGTGAGCCAAGCGCTGACTTTGTATACGACACCCGTCATTTATCTGTATATGGACCGCCTGAATTCATGGGTCTCGCAATTTGGTTTCAGGTCTGACTCCGCCACACACGCTCAGGCCGGGGCAGCCACCTCATGAAAGCAATAGCACTGATCGCAGGACCCTTTGGCGCTGCCCTCCTCTTGGCAGGTTGCAACTTCGCTCCGCATTACCAAACTCCGAAGAGCGCGCCTGGGTCCGCGTTTAAAGAAGCGGTGCCCAGCAACGTTCCCGCTCAAGGATGGAAGCCTGCCGAACCCAAAGACGCGGAGATTAGAAACGCGTGGTGGGAGGTGTACCAAGATTCCGAGCTGAACGATCTCGAGTCGCGAGTCGCGATATCCAACCAGACGGTTGCCGGCGCAGAGGCGAACTACCGCGCGGCACGTGCGCTGGTGCAGAAAGCTGAAGCGGCGTTCGTCCCCACTCTGACCCTCGATCCTTCCATTGTCCGCTCGCGGGCCAGCTCAGCAGAAGTATTGGCTGGTGGCGTGCCTGGCTCGACCACCTCCAGTACAGGAACCACGACACCGACGGTCGGTACGGCGACCACCGGGGTCGGCGGTGTCTCGACGACGCCGCGCACTATCTATTCGTTTCCGCTCGAGGTCTCCTACCAAGTCGATCTCTGGGGCAGCGTCCGCAATTCCGTAGCGCAAAGCCGCTATTCGGCGCAAGCGAGCGCGGGACAGGTTGAGACAGCCCTTCTCAGCACTCAGAGCCAGCTTGCGCAGGACTATTTTCAACTTAGAGTCACCGACGAGCAGCGGCTTCTTCTGGACACGACATTGGCCGACTATCAAGCAAGCCTGCGCTTGGTCAAGTCGCTTTTCAAAGGCGGCCTCGCCTCAGAGGAGGACATCGCGCAGGCAAACACCCAGCTCGAATCCGCCAAGGCCCAAGCCACTGATCTCGGCATCGCGCGGGCTCAGTATGAGCATGCGATCGCAGTGCTAATCGGGGTTCCGCCGGCCCAATTTTCGCTGCCCTACCGGCATTTCAATCAAGCTCTGCCGAGTGTGCCGGTTGGAGTGCCTTCCGACCTTCTCGAACGCCGTGCTGACATTGCCAGTGCGGAACGACAGGTCGCGGCGGCGAATGCCGCCATTGGCATCGCTCGGGCAGCGTATTTCCCCGCCCTGACCCTGAGCGGTTCGGGCGGTTTTGAGTCGACAGCAGTCAGTCAACTCTTCGACTGGCCGAATCGCTTCTGGTCATTCGGGCCAGAATTCGCCCAAGTGCTCTTCGACGGCGGCGCGCTGCGCGCCGCGACCGCACAGGCACGAGCCCTCGACGACCAGGCGGTGGCCAATTACAGGCAGGCCGTCCTCACGGCGATTCAATCGGTGGAGGACAATCTCGCGAGCCTGCGTATCCTTGCCCAGGAACTGACGGAGGAACACAACGCCGCTGTCGCCGCGCAGCATTTTGTCGCCTTGTCGGTCACGCGCTATCGAAACGGGATCGATAGCTACGTAAATGTCATCACCGCGCAAAACGCCTTTTTGACGGCCCGGGAAGCGGAGCTACAAGTCCAGATTCGGCAGCTTACCGCCAGCGTCAATTTGATCAATAATCTTGGTGGCGGATGGACTACATCCGACTGGAGCCAGACTGAACGCATGGCGGAAAATCCACCCGGCGCCAACACCGAAGCGCAAGTGCCCGCGCAGAATGCTGCGGCCACTCCAAATCCGCCGCCCTTGTCCAATCGAGAACTTCGCCCCGAAGAGCTCTTAAAGCAAGACGAAGCCGATATGGCTCCGGCCCCCTGAGCGATGGGGTAGAAGCGCGGTCACGTCATACGTGCGAAAACAGCGGAATCTATGGCCCGCCAACCGCTGCATGGGCCTGAAGAGTGCTGTAGGTCGACTCGTGCGAAGCAAGGAAAACATTCGCAAGCAATTAGGTAACCGCGTTCTTGCGGAAAACCGGCCCGGAAGCTCGCGACTACGGCAATTGCGGCATCGTGAGCGCATCATGCCAAATCCATTATTTGTTGTGCGACGTCGTCGTCTGCAGCGATTTCTGCGAGCCGTCTGCGTATCTCCTCGCGATATCGTTTACTCACTGAGTTTCGCTTATACATCCCAAGCTCTTGAAGGAGATTTGTGAGTGCACTCCACTCTGCGCCGCTTATTGCGTCGCACCGAGGTCCACCCGCGCGCTGCCACCGATCCACATCGCCGGCGTACTTGCGATATATGACTAATTTATCCGGGTGATCATGCAATCGGCGCTCCCCAATAGCGCGGCGTTGAGGTCAAGAGTCGTAAACTGGCCATCGCCATTGGATTTTCAGAGGCGCGGCGTGAGGCAAGGAAGGTGCCGACGAAGAAGCAATAAAGTCATCGAGTGCGTCATTTAGTTCGGCGTCACCGGTGGCGCCGAACTTGGATACAGATCTTCAGGGCCGATGCGCGGCATACCCTTTCGGATGTCTGCAGAAAATGTATCGCTGCGGTCGGCTTTTCTCGCGCGTTCAGTAATGCGTCCGAATGCGCGCAGCTCCTCAAGCTTATACCGCGAATCTAGACCGCCAACGCGATAGACATATGCCGGCAAATATCCTGAAAGCAGCAGACGGTAATCCCACGGCAGGTAGCCAACGATGTGCTTCACCATATGGTAGACGAGCGTAGTGCAGTTGACGCTGATGGTGTTGTAGTAGCGCGGTTTAAGTACGAGCCTATTGGCCTCGTCGACGTAAGCCAGGAACAACGAACGAATGGCCGCTATAGGCAACCGGACCTGGTAAAGATAATCGTCCTCCCCGCGCACGTTAGTTCGAACGCGTATCACGTCTCGTTCGTCGGCAGCGATGATACTGAGTTCGAATTCCTTGAAAAAACCCCCGATCTCGGAAAAGCCGTCGCTCTTCTTTCTGCGGATCTCTACCGAGAACACCACGTGGGTATCTTCTTTGAAGCCGAATGAAATCAGCACGTGCGCGATAGCTCGATTTGACCAGTACGATAGAATCATGTCGACCGATTCCAGACGCTGAAGATCGTAGCTACGCGATTCCCAGCGCTGTGTGTACTCGGTGTTGGTGCGCCAATCGAAATTGCGCACGTTGTAAAGCGTGATCTGGCTGCCCTCCACGGTGCCAGTCGTCATTTTCGCCACCTCATCGGCCCACACTCGATTGTTAGACGGCTTGAGCCGATGCCACCACAAGACTAAAATGCAAAAGGCCACGGCGAACCCAAGAATCCCGGGCGTGGGTCGGCTCTGCAAAAGCGCGGTCAACGACGCGAGGCTGAGAGCGCCCCATGCAGCCACTGCCACACCCTTGAGTGCCCTTCCACCGGGGGCTTGATACCACAGCGCGAAGCAACCCCAGCCTGCTAACGCAGTCACAATAAAGAACGTGGCAAAGCTTATCCGCTCGCTCACTTCCCCGCCGGCACGCTCACATCGCGTTGCTTCGGATGATCCTGTGCGTGCAGAGCATCATCTTCGATCAGCTCTCTATGCACGTACAAGAAACGAACGGTTTCATACTCGAACGGAGAACCCGTAGAGTAGTAGCGGAAACTCGTATTTGAACGCTGATCGACGGCGTCTACGACTCCAAATGCCCAGGTTTTGTCGCCGCGGTACAGATGGAATATATCGACTTCGTAAGAGATGCCGAAATCTCCGAGCAAGCCGACGCTGTCACGCAGCGTTGCCGGCCCGAGGATTGGAAGCACGAGATACGGACCTGGGTGCACACCCCATCTCGACAGCGTCGTGCTGAGACCGGTCGGCTCGCTCTCAAGTTTGAGCTTCGCGGCGACGTCGAACAGACCTCCGATCCCAATCGTAGAGTTGATCAGAAATCTTCCCAGACTGTGCACGCCAGCTGCAGGATGTAGTTGCAACGCGTAATTGATCACGGTCTTCACTTCGTCCAAATTCTCGAAGAAATTGTGCACGCCGGATCGAATCGGCGCCGGCAGATGCCCATAACCGTACACGACTGGCAGGAATATGCTTTCGTCAAACCGCGCGTTGAATCGATACGTGAAGCGGTTCATGCGCTCCCATGGATCATAGGAATACATGGACGGCGCATCGGCCGGTGTCAGCGGGACCGCTTGGTGCTCACTATCCTGGGCGACGGCCTCGTCGGCTGCCTTCGTCGCGGCCGCGAGCGCATCAGCCTTCTTGATCGCCGCAGCGTTGTCCGCGGCGGGCGTCTCCGGGGGTAATTTCCGGATGGACAGAGTCTGCGAAGCGCAGCCGCTCAGCGCCAGGGCAGCTAGGCCAACAAAAATTGCCGTTCTCACTGCCCGGATTCCTTCCAGCGTCCGGCGAGCATGTCGAGCATATCGGCAATCTGGCGTCGGTCCCCAAGATTGCCCAGATGGCCGCCGTGATCGTAGACCGCAATCCTGCCGGCCAGCGTAGATTGCAGCCATGCGAGTTCCGACTTATCCAGAATCAGATCGTCGCTGTTGGTCTGCGCGTAGTAGTCGGGATTATTGTGCAATGCCGAGCCGATGATCGCGAGGCGATTGTCGGCCTCGAGCGACTCTGTTGTTGAGTTGGCCCGGTGCGCCAGGTAGTAAGGCGCGAAAACCTTCGCGAAGTACTCCGCAAACGGCTTGCCGCGCAGAATGCGCGCGGTTTCCTCCAGTGAATCACCGGGCTGCGGCGGGTGCTTCGGGTCAATCACAACGCCCGTGCCGGCATACAGGTCTCCTGCGAAGAACATATTCATCAAGGCGATGCGAAATGTAAGGGCGATCGCCGCAGAAAAATCCGCATCCGTCTTCAGTACTGTGGCAGCCGCACCCAGTAAATCGGTGTCGTCGGTAGGAACTCTGTCTGACATCCGATATAGGTTTGCAAGCCGTGTGTACAGGCGCCTATAAAGACGCTCGACGCCGGCGTCCCCGGAACCGATACTAATTGCGAAGAGCTTATCCAGCCGAGTGACGGACGCAAACAAACTGACCGGCGGATTGATCATGACGGCACGATGGATTTTCAGCTTTCCCTCCACGGCGTCGATTGATTTGACGACAGCCGCGTTGGCGCCGCCCAGGCTATAGCCGAGTATGTCAATATCGGTGATCTGAATTCGACGCGGAAGATGCGCGACAACCTGCTGCATTGCTGCGTACAGATCGCGACCATCCTGCTGCAGATCGCCGGCGACCCCAGTGCTTGACGTCGATACAATGAAGCCCGGAAACGTCGGCGACGGCATTGTCAGGACGTGGTAGCCGGCTCCATAGAGGGCTGCGCGCAGTGTCGAGAGCTTTGACGTATTGCCGTCGCTGCCGATGCCCGAGATTACTATCGCAAGCGGTGCGGGCTTGTCCTGAGCGGAAAACCAAACCCGCAATCGGCGGTCGAACCAGAATACGTCCGGAACGGTCCGCACCCACGGCAGCGCAATGTTAATTTCTTCCAGCGGCACCTTGCCGGGCAACGGCGCTATATCTTGCGGCGCTGTTCCAAACACGGTCGCGCGCAGCGCGGCCGAATCAGCAAGTCCGGTCGCCGGACCGGGCCCCGCTGAGGGGCCGTCGAGCTGTGCGGCAGAGGCGACCGCCGCCGCGGCAAGCAACGTAGTGAGTGCAGACGCGACCGTACGTTTCATTCGGATCCCCAGGCAGGCGACTGCAAGAGACGCGACGCCCTAAATGCCGCCCTTCGCCCGTCACTCATTGATCGGTTGGAATCTGAATCGAGGTATTGGCGCGGCCGAGCCGCGATTCCAGGCACGGCGATCCACTATGGCGCCGCAACCGGAGGATTCTCGCCGTCAGATAAACAGATATCCTGGCATCCGTCACATGGCGCCCTTTCGATGGCGCATTGATAGCCGACGCCAAGCTTGGCGGAAATGCGTAAACCGCAGCGATAACGCCAACAAGTGTTATGCCGGTTCCTTGTCGCCCGCATCGTGCTTCTGCGCTTCGCTTGGCGTCACCATGCACAGTGACGATCGGATCAAGAAACGCATGTTGAGCGGCGCTTCAAGTGAAAAGCTAGCGCCGCGCCCGGGCACAACGTCAACCGTCCAGCGCGTATGCGCCCAGCGCTTGAACTGCTCACGATCCATCCAAAATTCGCAGCCGGCGATCTCGCCGACCTTCTCATCGACGCTCCCTAACTTGAACTCCCCCACCTGGAAGCACATCGGTGCGCTCCCATCGCAGCAGCCGCCGGACTGGTGAAACATGAGCGGACCGTGCGTCCTCTTTAATTGCTCGATCAGTTTGCGCGCCGCGTCGGTAACGCCGACGCGGTTGGGGTCCATCGTGATTACATTACTCAAGCGGTAGCTCCGACATGCGGTAGCGACGACTTGAGCCCACGGATCGCGTTTCGCCGCGATCCGCTTGCCCTTGGCACCGCACTCGGATTAAGGCTCAAAAGAAGCCTAATGCTTTGTCACTGTAGCTGACCAGCACGTTCTTGGTCTGTTGATAGTGATCCAGCATCATCTTGTGCGTCTCCCGCCCGATGCCGGACTTCTTGTAGCCGCCAAAAGCCGCGTGCGCCGGGTAGGCATGGTAACAATTGGTCCAAACTCTTCCCGCCTTGATGCCACGCCCGAATCGATAGGCGCGGTTCAAATCGCGCGTCCACACACCGGCACCCAGGCCATAAAGGGTGTCGTTGGCGATCTCCATCGCTTGCTCGGGCGTATCGAATACCGTCACGGACACAACCGGCCCGAAGATCTCTTCCTGGAACACTCGCATCTTGTTGTGTCCCTCGAAAATCGTGGGCTTTATGTAGTAACCACCGGCGAGATCGCCCGGTAATTTGTTTGCAACGCCGCCAGCTAGAACCTTGGCACCTTCCTTCTTGCCGATATCGAAATAGGAAAGAATTTTCTCGAACTGGTCATTCGAAGCCTGCGCGCCGATTTGCGTGCTCATTTCGTACGGATCGCCTTGCCGAATATTTTCAACCCGCTTGACGGCACGTTCCATGAAACGCTCGTAGATCGGCCGTTGCACAAGCGCTCGCGACGGGCAGGTACAGACTTCGCCCTGGTTGAGCGCAAACATTGCGAATCCTTCGAGAGCCTTGTCGACGAAATCATCTTCTTCACGAAGTACGTCGGCAAAAAAGATGTTCGGCGATTTACCGCCGAGCTCCAGCGTTACCGGAATAATGTTTTCCGACGCGTATTGCATGATGAGACGGCCGGTCGTCGTTTCGCCAGTAAAGGCAATTTTGCCGATGCGCGGGCTCGATGCGAGCGGCTTGCCTGCCTCAAGCCCAAAGCCGTTGACGATGTTCAAGACGCCCGGCGGTAGGATGTCTTGAACGAGCTCGGCCAGCACCAGCAGCGACATCGGCGTCTGCTCGGCCGGTTTGATGACGACTGCGTTGCCGGCGGCCAGCGCGGGCGCGAGCTTCCACGAAGCCATCAAAATCGGAAAATTCCAGGGAATGATCTGGCCGACCACCCCCAAGGGCTCGTGGTAGTGATAAGCCACTGTGTCGTCGTCGAGCTCGCCCAGGGAGCCCTCTTGTGCACGAATGCAGCTCGCAAAATATCGGAAATGATCAACAGCGAGCGGCATGTCAGCAAGATTCGTCTCGCGGATGGGCTTGCCGTTGTCGTAAGTCTCCACTGCGGCGAGGAACGGGAGGTACTGCTCCATCTTGTCTGCCACGCGATTGAGGATGCGCGCGCGCTCGGCTACGGCGGTGCGGCCCCATTTATCGGCGGCGGCATGGGCTGCATCGATCGCCCGCTCTACATCTTCGGCCTGGGACCGCGGGATTTGACAGATCACCTGCCCGGTCGTCGGGGAAATATTGTCGAAATACCCGCCCTTCAGCGGGGCCACCCATCGGCCGCCAATAAAGTTCTCGTACCGGGAACGCAGGGGAATCTTACGTTCGATCGTCTTCAGATGGGCTGCGAACGAACCGCTCTCGTGAATGGGCCCAGCGGTCGCCGACACATTGTCAGCCTGCCGTGCCTGGGCGGAATTTGTGGGAGTCATGACGGGTCTCCTTAAGTGTTATTCATCTCAACTTCGCGCAAGCCACTGTCTCGTCATATCGCCATGGGATTAGCAGTGGGCATAGCATGGGGCGATGGGGCGAAGCGAGTACTGGAGTGTAGTGGTGCAAAGGAAGGAGCGACTATCTGCAATCTAGCACATTGACTAGTCAAAGGCTTTGCGCACACCTGCCGCGAGTAGCCGCAATAATTATTCCTGCCGCAATGCTGCAGAATGCTTAAGCATGACCGGAGCCCAAACCTGTGTTAAGCGCCTCAAAAGAAGCGACGCGCACGCATAAGCGTCGATCACCCGGCACGCTGCTCTGCCCCATCAGTGATGTCATAATAGTCTGATTTATCAGCTACAAAAATGTGCTGCTTCAGCTTGAGTTGAGTGGGCGGGTCCAGGGTTCCGGCCATGATGCTCAGCCACCCACGCTCATCCCTGAGGGGGCGCCAGAAAAGATTGCCACCGCATCGGCCGCAAAAACCACGCTCGGCCGTATCAGATGAAGCGAACCACACGAGCGTTTCGTCTTTTTCGAAAGTTACACGGTCGGATTCGGCACCCGTGGCGGCGACAAAGTGGCCGCTCGTACGCCGGCATTGCGAACAATGACACGCGATGACATCGCGAAGAGCGCCGCGCACGGAATAGCGAACCCCTCCGCAAAGACAGCCCCCCGTCGAAATGATCTGCTCCTGTTGCAATGCGCCTCTCCACTGGAAGAGTTGATGACGAGTCACATTGTGCCACATCGGATTCACGTCATCCGCGAGCCGTAGCGACCTCCATTGCACTCAAGCGCAAAAAGGTTGAATGTCTCGAACGAAGCTGATCGAATGCGATCCAGCACCAACCTGAGGGGGAGAGGAAGATGGCTGAAAACGTCTATAAGGTCATAGAACTCATCGGGACCAGCACTGAGTCGTGGGAAAAGGCGGCTACGGCGGCCGTCACACGTGCAAGTAAAACACTGCGAGACTTGCGTGTCGCTGAGATTTGCGAACTGGATTTGCAGCTCAAGAACGGCAAAGTCGAGGCCTACCGGGCAAAAGTCAAGGTGTCATTCAAGTACGAAAAAGAAAAAAAGGGGTAGTAGCACGGCGCTCCACTGCAGCGCCGCGGTCGTCCGGCATCTATTGAATCGCCGCGGCCTCGCGGCTAACAAGCTGGCGTTCAAAACCTTGGACTATCGAACCCGGGATGCAATGCTGCGAGCGCCCGGTAGTTCGGATTCGCCCGCGCCTTTTGATGATGCTGAGCCTGTCTTCGTAGCGGCATAACGGGGACGGCAGTACCGGCAACCCGGCGGGGATTTGCCGTCCGACCCAATAGTGCGATGGAAACGGGGAACCCCACCAAGGGCAAAAACGGGGCCGCGGACGAACCCCCGGCGACTTTCGGTCCGGGCGCCGATAAGTGGACGCGGGGCGTGATTCGGGCTCGGCGGCTGCGCCGCCGGTTTCATGCTGCATGCAAGTGCCGATCCACGAGCCTCTGCGGGTCGTGGAGGCTTTCGTCCTTGCGGGTTCCACCAAGCCGAGCATCCCGCTCGCGCAAGGCAGGGATGGACTCCGTAAGGATGGTGGCGTGGGTGCCGGATACTCGTTCGGGAACTACTACGGGTGGTGGTGCGATAATATATGAGGGGCTGACTGTAGGAGACGAGCATGGCGACGGGTTGGGCAGGCGATGGCGCGGTTCAGGACCAAATTGATGCGACGGTGAAGGATGGAATCCGTCGCGCTCAGAGTCGGTTGCCGAGCGGTCCTGGCGTGAATCATTGCACTCATTGCGGAGCTACGATTCCGGAGGCGCGGCGAATAGCGATACCGGGCGTTCGACTATGCACGACATGTCAGGAGGCGGAAGATCGCGATGTCGAAAGATTCAGCGGATACAACCGCCGCGGGAGCAAGGATAGTCAGCTGCGCTGAGCTGCTCGCCAAGGCGGTCATACTTACTGCCCTGCAATAGAAAAAAAGGGCTCGCACGCAAGAACACGGCTTCTTGCGTTTCGGATCCCATCCGGTTCTGGACTCAGCTTCCGGAACCGCCATCTACGTAGTTCTTAAATCGCTTCCGCGCTCCCCGCAGCCAGTCTAAGACGTCTTTGACGCCCGCGCGCAGGCGCGACCTTCGAGGCGACCAGGTACGAGGCACGCCATCACGCGGCTCGCGCAGGAGTACTTCAGCGACGTCTCCAAGTCCTGCAGCACCTTACGTATCTCGGTTGACAACAATACTTCGGTCACGGTAGAACTATGGATGTGGAACAATCCGTCGAGACTACCGTCTCCGCGCTTGGGGCGGCCATCGGTGAGCCGGCCCGGGCTCGCATTTTGTTTTGCTTGGCGGATGGACACGCGCGCACCAGCACGGAACTTGCGATTGTGGCCGAGGTGAGCCCGTCTACGGCAAGCATGCACCTCGCGCGACTCAAGGAACAACGCCTTGTCACGATGATCGCCCAGGGTAAGCACCACTACTACAAGTTGGGCGGACCTGCCGTCGCGACGGTACTTGAGGCATTGACCGTCTTTGCCGGCGAATCTCAACACAAGTTTGTACCGAATACGCCAAGCCGGCTACGCGCGGCGCGTACTTGCTACGATCACATGGCGGGTCACTTGGCTGTCAGTCTTCACGATCGTTTTCTCAAGTTGGAGTGGCTGGCTACCGGCGACGCCGGGGACAACAACTATGGGTTGACAGTTGCAGGAGTGGAGGCTTTTTCACAGCTCGGCATCGACATCGAAGCGACCCGAAAGCTGCGACGCCGCTTTGCCTGTGCCTGTGTCGACTGGAGTGAGCGCCGCCCGCACATAGGCGGCGCGCTCGGTGCCGCGCTTTTAAAAGTCGCACTTAAAAGAAATTGGGTAGTTCAAGATCTAGACTGTCGTGCCTTGAAGTTGACGCGTGGCGGTCGGCGAGAGATGTCGGCCCGATTTGGCATTCCCTATTGAGCGCACGGCGAATATGCGGCGTTTACCTCGATTATCTTGGTTCCATTTAATTCCGGCGCTGCAGGGTTGCCCACGGCCTGGGCAACCATAATTTATGGCGACGATCGTGTTGATTTTGGGCCATCTCGAAGCGATTGGCAGCATAGCGTCGATGACTTTGGTACTCACTCTTGAACTATATCTAGGACCGCAGCACCTGCAAGGAACAGACCGATGAAGATCACCTGCGTGATTCGCTACCAGATTGATCCGTTCCAACGGGAGGAATTCAAGAGGTACGCCGAGAATTGGGGTCGCATCATCCCGCGCTGTGGCGGCCATTTGATTGGATATTTCCTGCCTCATGAGGGCACCAACGATGTGGCGTGGGGGCTCATCGCTTTCGACAGTCTGGCTGCCTACGAGGCGTACCGGGCGCGCTTGAAATCGGATTCGGAAGCGCGCGCAAATTTCACCATGGCTCACAGTAAGCGCCTGATTCTCCGAGAAGAGCGAAACTTCGTTGAAGTTGTCGATGGCACATTTGGGATTGCATCGACACTTGCCCGCCGTGCGTGACCGCTCCTCCTAGCCCAAGTTGGCAAGGGCACGGCTTCAGGGTCTGCTTGCTGGGCGGGCGGAGACTTTGCAGGTGATCCCTTCGGCATGCCACTTCAATACGCGCAGGGCGCGCAGCGTGTTCCAATGGCTTCTCTTGCCGACACCAGGTTCCATATCAAAGGTGAAACGACGGGGGTCGATTCGATTTAGCGGCCATAGTCCGTTTTGGTGGCGTCGGTCTTTCACGATTTCGATCGCCTCGGCAACTCGTTTATCGGGTTTAAAGTCCGAGCTTCGCAAGTAGTCGAGACCCGCAGTACGTCGTAGCGGTAGGACGGTGGAAACTGGAAGCGCGTCCACGATCGATCAACCACTTCGCCGGTCCTAAGCGACCTGAACATGCGTCGCTTAAGAAGATAGTCATGGGCTCGCGCCCGGGCCTTGGTCATCGGGGATGACCGACCGCACACTTTTTCGTACTCAAGTAGGCCTTCCAGCACGCAGATCGTCGAGTGGAACGACGAGCACTTACTCTTGGGGGCCTCACAGTTCCATCCGCCATCCCCCAGTTGCTCACGCAGCAGCTGATCCAGCAGCCGTTTGCTGGGCTCGCCAAAATATGCGCCTGTCGCCAGAATGCGCTCGTTGATACACGGTTCCGTCTCGCCGTCGAAGTACGGTCTGCCGTCAAACTGATGCCAGGTAACGTGTTTTCGCACCCGATCAATGGCTCTGCGAACCCGTTGGGCCTCAGGATCTGCTCCGAGATCTTTTAGAAGTGTGAGCGTATGGACCGTGATTAAGCCGCCCTTATCCCCGCCAGTGCCCCAGTGGCCGCGGACTGATTGACTGTCCAGCAGCCGTGCACCCCACCCTTCGATCGCGACACGCGAGCGTTCAGCAGCAACGACTGACTCGCCTTCTTCGCTAAGATCGCGCAGCACTTGCCAACGGATCGCAGGATCCGAATCTAGCAACCACTTCATTACGTTCATCGACCTCTATTCCCACTTCGCGTCTGAGCGCTGTCCGCCTTATTCCCGAGGGCCTAGCCGGACTCGCGGTTTAAGAAGGGCATCTTTTGGGTGAACAGTCTTGCGCCAATAAGCCGATACACGCGACAGGCCGGTCGTCACTAGAACTGTCACTTCTGGGTTGCATGGGTCGGCGCTCGTCGATGACCTCGCCATATTCGCGCTTCTATCTCAGCCCACAGTGTTGAGTAGATCTCACCTCCCACGCTTCTGGGCGCGTACGCCGGGATGGGTGCGCGCCGCAAAGTCATCCGCTCGATCTCGCTCGAGTACGGAACCTGTGTAGCCAGAAGGGCCGGAAACTGAGCGCGCGCGCTCTCGATCACTTCGTGATGCAGAGATTTGCGACTGTCCACCATCGAAAAGAACGGCAAGAGCGCCAAATCCGCCCAACCGTTCGCCTCGATGAACTCCTGCAGTTGCACCAGCATGCGCACGGACAACGGCGTCGGCAGCAACGGCACAATGATCGCGTCGGCAGCATGCAAAACGTTCTCCGAGAGAAGAGAGATCCCGGGCGGACAGTCCAGAAACAGCACTTCGTACGTATCCCGAAGGGATCGCATCATTTTCAAAAGACGCTCTTCGGGGCGCTTGCGCTCGCTTAGATGCACGTCGAATTTGCGATTCGAAAAATCCGCCGGAAGGATGTCCAATCCGTCATGCCCACTCGGCATCACCAATTCGGGTAACTCACGCTTACCCGCGACTAATTTCTTGGCGGATACGTGCTCGCTCGGCTCGCATCGCAACGTATAAGTCGCGGCCCCTTGCGGATCCAAATCCCACAACAGCGTCGTACGACCCTGGGACGCCGACAGAAAAGACAGGTTGACGGCGGTTGTGGTCTTGCCAACTCCACCTTTAATATTCGTGACAGCAACGATCTTCATTTTTGACGCGATACTGTTGCAAGCGCCGCCGCCCCCGTCGCTTTGAGCGTACGATCAACCTCGCCGTCACCCCGTGCTCGACTCCTTCAAGTACCAGCGGCGCCGACGCCCGCCCGGACATCGTAGCCCTCGAGGGAGGCGCTAGCATAGCAGCCAACAGTGCGTCTCGGCACGATTCGGCTCCGACGGAGGCCTGCTGTGTAAGCTTGAGTACTCTAACAATCCACCGCGACGCGCTATGGCCGGCACCATCAGCGGTCAAGCCCGTAGGCCGCAGATTCGATCACGGAATATCAACCTTCGCTACTCAATCGCTGAGAGCGGGGCAAATGATGCTCGTCACTTCTCTTCCAAATGCAGCTTGGGGATCCCGAACTTTCCCTCCAGACGATGCAGCTTCTGAAGGTCGATCGATCCTACGATGTTTACGATCGTGAATTCGTGCGGCTCGCTAGCGATGATCACAAGACCATTGGCATTGCCCTGATCGATCGACATATAGATGTCGACATTAGCCTGCTCTTTGTGGCTGCGAACTCCAACCAGGCGCTGCCATGCTGGCGCCGTGAGCTGCTTTCTGATCATGTCTACTTCGGTGCTCGGATAGACGAAGTCCTTATCAAAGCTAAAACTCCTGACGTAGACTCCCTTCAGCCCGCTGATCAGCTCCTTTGCGGCGGCGTCTTCCGGTTTGCTCGAATCCAAAAAGCCCGCGGCAATGCCGAGGAGAGCGGAGTCGAGTGTGATGCTCACGGAATTACTGGCCTTCGCAGCCAGCGAATCGAAGTTCGGCATCTTCAATTGTGCATCCGGCACAGCGGCCGCAGCCATTGCGAACATGCGGGCCAGCAGGATCAATGCGAGAGTCAATCTTCTGGCACTCAATCTCATACGTTACGCTCCGGAGTTCTCGCTGGCTGCCGAATGTGCATCATCGTTCACGACCCGATAGGCGAGATCCAATTTCTCCCCCGTTACCCGCAACGCTTCGATCAATTGCTTGCGTGCGTCGAGTCCTTGCTGCTCGCGCCGCAGCTGCCAGTCGTGCGCCATCAGAACGCCGAGCACAACCGCTGCCACGACTGCGGCCGACAGCCAGCGAAACCCTGATGGCGCAGACCACTGCGATCGGCGCGAGTGACGCGCAATGCGCGATGTCACGCGTTCCGAGAATCCATCGTCGGGATCCACGGATCGCAGCGCGCCTCGCAGCTGATCGTCGAGATTGTTACTCATGTCAGTGACCGCTGTTTTCCAGTGGAAGGATCGAGTTTCGCCGCTGTCGGATTGGGGCCGGCGGTATCAGCACCCCCGACCTGCTCGCGCAATATGGCCAGCGAGCGTTTGAGATGACTCTTTACCGTGTTGATCGACATGCTTAGGGTACGTGCGATCTCCGTCGGATTCAGGTCCTCCTGATATCGCAACACCACGACCGCGCGGGGCGCTGGTGGCAGCCGCCCGACAAGATCGCGCAATAGGCGCTGCAATAGCAGATCGTCATCGCGCACCTCGCTGACGAGGGCCAAACTTTCCTGCAACGAGACTATCTCGTACTTCGGCTCCCGGCGAAGTCGGTCGATGGCGCGATTGATTGTCACTTTGCGCAGCCAGAATGACAGATGCGCGTCGGATTCAATTGAAACCAGATTGCGATGCAGTTGCAGGAACACATCTTGAGCCAGATCTTCGGCTTTGTGTCGGTCCGACAACATGCGCAGGGCCAAGCTGTAGACCAGGCGTTGATGTTTGCGAACCAGCGCAGTGAACGCTGCCGACTCGCCAGCAGCCGCTCGGGACAGCGAATCCTCGGGTGCGCATCGCTCTGCCTCGGTCACGCAATCGATTTCCGGGCAGCTCAAGCCGGCGGCGACTGATCGATCATAGAACGTAGGGCGGAATCCCCACGACACCCACGTCGGGAAGCCCCAGCTGCTTTTGAAGAGCGGAGATCTTGTCGAGGTCGACCGCGCCGACGATGTTGATAATTGTGAACTCACGAGGTTCACTCGCAACGACTGCAAAGCCAGTCACCTTGTGATGGTCGAGAGCGACATAGACACCAACGTCCTCGTTCTTTTTTTGATCATGAACCTGCGCCAACTCAGTCCAGGCCGGTCCCGACAACTGAGATCGAACTGCATCGATATCCGCCTTTGAGTACGCGAAATCCGAGGCGAATTGATAGTTTCGCACCTGCACAGACTTCAGCCCCTGGATAAGCTGCTTCATCTGCGCGCTGTCCTGATCGCCGTCATCCATCAAACGGCCCACGATGCCCAACGCCAGCGATCCGATCGTAACATCGACCGATTCCGTCGCTTTCTGCTGCAGGCTTGCGAACGATGGCAACTGCAGTTGCGGGCTTTGCGCAATGGCAAGCACCGGAATGCCAACACAGGCGAGCGCGGCAATGAATGGGCGGAAAGGCATGGCGGATCTCCCGGTAATGATAGGTAATGAATTCAGTTCATCCACAGGACAATACGCAGGGGAGATGGCGGGAGGGTGCAGCAGCGTCAGGAATTGCGGTTCCCCGCGCCACACGCCCTATCCGGTGCCGAACGGCCGCCCGGTCCTTCCGAACCGACATTTTTTACTCGAAACGGCGAATTCAGCGCGCGGGGAGGATGTTACTCCATGTTTCCGTCAGTACGTTCGTGTCGTTCTGCAAGAAGCCGCGCAGCTCGGTGGGTTCTGAGGGATGGGGTTGTCTGACTCGCACGGTCATGCGCCAAGTCCCGTTGGCTTCAACCCGGTAGGCATTGCTCTCGACGATTTGCCCATTTGACGACGCGGTCACGACCGCCTTCACCTTGGCATCGGCCGGCAGTGCGTCGAGCGATGGACCGGTGAAGTCGACGACGAACTGCTGCTCGTCTTCCGGCAGTTCCGCGAAGCCGCGGCCGATCCGGGTCTGCGCTACCCAGGCGCCCGGTGGGTGCTGCATCTGCTGCGTACCTTGCCAGTGCAAACGGTAGGCTAAGTCGATCGGCTGACCGGTCGCGGGAAGCTGATCGGGTACCCAGTACGCGACAATGTTGTCGTTGGTCTCATCCGGCGAGTTGAGCTCAACCAGCTCGACCCGACCGGGCCCCCAGGATCCCACGGGTTCGATCCAGGCACTGGGGCGCAATTCGTAGTGCGCTTCACTGTCTTCGTAGTTGTCGAACTTGCGGGCGCGCTGCATCAGGCCAAAACCTCGCAGCTTGCGCATCGAGAAGGACGTGGTCAGCGTTTGCTTCGGGTTGAGCAGCGGACGCCAAAGCCATTCGCCATCCCCCGTGGCCACCATCAAGCCATCCGAGTCGTGCACTTCGGGTCGAAAATCTGCGCGGTGCGGCTCATTGACCCCAAAGGCAAACATGCTCGTGAGCGGCGCGATGCCGAGCGTCGCAACGGGGGCGCGAAGGAAAATGCGCGCGCGCACGTCGATGACGCTCTCCTCGCCGGGCAAAACGTCAAACTGATAGGCGCCGCTGGCGTGTGGCGAATCAAGGAGCGCGTAGATAGTCAGGGTACGTGCGTTGGCGGCCGGTTTGACGATCCAGAATTCGGTGAAGCGCGGAAACTCCTCGCCATGGCCACCGACGGTGTCGATTGCAAGGCCGCGCGCCGACAAACCGTAATGCAGACCTGCGCCGAGCGCGCGAAAGTAACTGGCGCCGAGGAAGACTACGACTTCGTCTTTGTATTGAGCGCCGTTCAGCGGGTAGTGCGCGCGAAACCCGGCGTATCCGAGATCCCCCCAAGTCTTGGGAGAGAGTTGATTCTTGCCATAATTGAAGTCTGCGCTGTCGTAGGGAATGTGACGCACGCCTTGAGGCGTAATTTCGTTGATGCGGACCGATTCGGTCTGGAACTTGCCCAGGTGGAAGAACATCAACTCGAACGGCAGGTGCTCCGAGCGCCACAGCGCGTGATCGGGGCGAAACCGAATGTCCCGATACTGATCGTAAGTCAATGCTTGCAGCTCAGCGGGCGGCTTGTGACTTACGCTTCGGTAAGTCGCTTGGGCTTGCAGCTTAGCTTGCGCGGCGACGTCGTCGAAGCCGAAGGCCCGGGCCGGGCCACCGTGGAGCAGGCTCAGCAACACACCCACGATCGCCAAGGGCCGCCGCGCACGGCAGGCGCCTCGATTGTGAGTCTCGATAAGGCGAAATACGGTCTGCATCAGCACGCGTCGGAACGGCTCAGTGCGGATCAAGAAGATATCACGTCGATCAGGCAGGCCCGGATGTGTTCAGCCCCTCGGCCCGGCGTGCGCGAAAGCCGACGGTGAGAATCATCATCGACAATTTAGATTAGGAGCAGCGCAAACTGCGATCGCGAACCTTACGTTGTATACGCCGCAATCAGCGTTCGCGCTGCCTTCGCGGCATTCTCTGCTGGACCGTGCTGGTTGGGACACGTCAGGCGGCTCAGGTAACTACCTTCCCAAAGCAACATCAGCGCATCTCCCAGCGTATCAACGTCGCGCGCATGCATCTCACGCGCAAGGTTACCGAAGCGCCGGCGCATGTCCGCCTTGTATTTTTCGATGATGGGGCGCGCCGGGTGATCTGAGTCGGTGATTTCAACGGCGGCATTGGCAAGCGCGCAGCCGCGCGATTCTTCGTTACAAGTCTTCTTGAACAACAGGCCAAAGAGGGCCTCAACCTGCGCCCGCGGATCGCCAGCGTGTGCCGCGACTGTCTCGTCCCACCACCCCCAGGCTTCGGCCTCTGCCTCACGCAGGTACTGGGCCACAAGCTCGTCCTTGGAGGCGAAGTTACGGTAGAAGCTCATCTTGTTAGTGCCGGCTTCCGAAGCGATGGTATCGACGCCGACCGCATGGATTCCGCGGCAATAGAAAAGCTCGCTGGCCGTTCGCATGATTCGGTCACGCACGCGCTCCTTCAACTGCGCAGGAATAATCTGTTCCTTTACAGCCACTTGCGTTGTCTTCGGTCGATTCATAGCGAATGCCCCCTTGACACGTTACTTACCGGTCACTAACTTACGTAGCACAGGCGTGACTGACCGGTAACACACACTGCATAGCATCGGATTGTTACGGCTGTAAGTCAAGTACAGCACTTGACTGCCAAATCGCTCGTCGGGCGCCGGTATAGCCGGCGTCGCTTCTGCAAAGGTTGATGGGAGTCATCCATGTCGTTCAAGAAACCGGGTATTCGCAAGGCATCTGCGTTCTTCACATTAGGCTTCGTCGCGCTCGCGACACTCGTGGTATTTGCCGGCATCGGACATACGAATGCGAAGCCGCCTGCAGCCGCCAACGTGCCTCTACCCGCGGTTACGGTCGCCGAGGTGATCCACCAGCCGCTGCGCGAGTGGCAGGAGTTCACTGGGCGGCTGCAGGCGGTGAATACAGTCGAAGTCCGGCCGCGCGTCAGTGGGTATATCGATCGGGTCACCTTCGAGGACGGCGCGCACGTCAAGAAAGGCCAACTCCTCTTCCAGATCGACCCACGTCCTTTCCAGGACGAAGTCGACCGCCTGGTTGCGGAGCGCAGCCGTAGTGTCTCCGACTTTGAGCTCGCCAAGGCCAACCGTGCGCGCGCCGAGCGCCTCATCAGCGCGCATGCGATCTCGCGCGAGGATTATGAGCGCCTCGTGGCGGCGCAGGCGTCGGCGCAGGGTGCACTCGGTTCCATCGATGCGTCTCTACGTGAGGCACGCCTCAACCGCGAGTTCACCGAAGTACGCGCACCCATCGACGGTCACGTGTCGCGTGCCGTCATTACTGCAGGCAACCTCGTGACCAATGCGAGCCTCCTCACGACGCTGGTCTCGGACAATCCGGTGTATGTGTACTTTGATGCCGATGAGCAGACCTATTTGCATTTTGCGAAGGCACAGCGCGACGCGCCCGCGGGCGACGATGCTTCGGGCGTCTACATCGGCCTCGCGGATGAGGAAGGCTATCCGCACGCCGGGCGTCTGGATTTCATTGACAACCAGGTCGATCCGACCACTGGCACCATTCATGCGCGCGCCGCGCTTGCGAACCCCGACGGTCGCTATACACCCGGTCTCTTCGCCCGCGTACGTCTGGTGGGCGGAGAGGATCGCGACAGCGTCCTGATCGAGGACCGTGCCGTGGGCACGGACCTCTCCAAGCAGTTCGTGCTGACGCTGACCGGCAATAATCGCATCGAGTACCGGCTCGTGGAGTTGGGCCCCGAAATTAATGGCCTGCGCGTCGTGAAGCAGGGTCTAGCTCCGGGCGAGGTCATTGTCGTCAACGGACTGCAGCATGTGCGGCCCGGCCAGACGGTTGCCCCGACACGCGTCGCGATGGCTACCAATCCGAACGGTCTCGCCCAAGTCGCTGCACAGCCGCGCGCGGCCAATCCAGGCGCAGCCAGCGCGCTTGCCGCCATCGTCATTGCACCGCGCTGAAAAGACGTCGCAACACCCGCGAAGGACTTGTCATGAAATTCTCGGAGTTTTTCATCAGCCGCCCGATCTTCG
>Ga0302324_100006442_pt1 | contig 25301 bp, 27 predicted proteins | sample Palsa_T0_1_FD_201949 | JGI IMG/M metagenome (GOLD analysis project Ga0302324, IMG submission 201949) | Peat permafrost microbial communities from Stordalen Mire near Abisko, Sweden - Palsa_T0_1 | ecosystem: Environmental > Terrestrial > Soil > Palsa > Peat permafrost | place: Sweden: Abisko... | reverse complement strand
CCCGCTGTAGCGTCTACTGAGGTCGAAGGGTTTCAACGACTCCGGTGTCCTGCCGTTCCTGATACTGCCCAAGTCAGGGCTCTTCGTCAAGCCCGTAAGGGAGAGCGGTGAGTTCTGGGTCGGGTGCGAAGACGAGGTAAACAGGCCTTTCATCACCTACCCCGACCGGGACCTGGACGCCTACCCGGCAGAGCCTAGTTACTACGAACAGAGCATCCACCAGGTACTGCGCGAGTACCTTCCCCAGTTCGAGGGGGCGAGGCCCAGCAGGATGTGGGCCGGGCTCTATGGATATAACACGCTTGACAACATACCATACGTCTTCGAGCAGGACGGGCTCATCGCGGTGGGCGGCGACAGCGGGAGCGGGGTGATGAAAGGCGACTCCCTGGGTCGCGTGGTCGACTCGGTCTTCAGGGAAGGCTGGGACGCAGAGACGACGCTCTACGGGGGAGTGACCTACCGGGCCTCAAAGCTGAGCTTCAGACACCGTGATGTTGAACGGGAAGAATGGGTCATCTGACCTGTTGGATCAGCGGTCTCTCCAGCGTGACTTCTTGACCGTGACGAGGAAGAACAGGAACGTCGTCGCCAAGAGCACTCCCCATGCTATCACCAGGCTGTAGCCTGGTTCCGGGAGGAGCCCGGCTGCGTTCTGCGCGATCTCCGACGCGTATGTCGTCGGAGAGAGGTAGGCCAGATACCTGAACGGCAGCGGGATGTACGTTATCGGGTAATACACGGGCGGGATTGTGGAGAACAGTGTGGTGAAGAGCCTCGAGAAGGAGTAGCTCTGCACTATGTCGGTCGAGATCGTGGCGAGGAGGAAGCCGAGTGAGACCGATGCGAAGAACATCAGGAGTATCACCGACACGACCGCTCCCAGCTGGGCTAGGCCGACGTGGACGTACAGCGCGAAGAGGACGGATAGGAGGACCACTGCAGGCGCCGCGCTGATGAGCTCGGAGATGGTCATCCCCGTCACGTAGACGAACGCGGTCGTGGGGGTCGCGACTACTATGTCCTGCATCTTGAAGTCGTTCTTGAGGTGCGAAAGGTCCGCCTGCAGCGAGGTGCCCGCGGAGAACATCGTCATTATGAGGCCTCCCTCGATCGCTTCGCCGAACAGCGTCCCCCTGCTGGCCAACGTAATGATGATCAGGAAGGACAGCGGCGAAAGTACTGTGTTGACAAGTACGACCGGATAGTTCTTCATCTCGTAGACTGTGTTTACCAGTATCGAGGCGAGCAGCTGGCTCGAGGTTCGGCTCATTGCTTCGCCACCCCTCTCCGTCCCTCGTCCTCTGAGACTATGTAGTAGAACACGTCGTCGAGGTCGACAGGGTTCATCGAGAACCTCGTCTTCTGCTCCACCAGCTCGCGCGATATCTTGAGCGCCCCGTCTTCGGTCGTCATGATTTGCAGCTCGCCGTCCTTCCTTACGACCTTCTCGCCCTCGAACGGGCTTATCTTCGCGTCGTTGCTCGGTATCCTCAGGGTGTAGCGGTACTTGAGCTGGTTCCTCAACTCTTGCATGGTCCCGATTGCGAGTAATCTGCCGTCGTTGAGCACGCCTATCCTGTCCGAGACGGCCTCTGCCTCCTCGAGGTAGTGCGTGGTCAGGAACACGAACCTCTTTTCGCCCAGCTCGGTCAAGACGTCCCAAAGCTGCCGTCGCGAGATGGGGTCGAGCCCTGTCGTAGGCTCGTCAAGGAAGATTATCTGGGCGTCGGACGCCAGTACCATCGCGACGAGCACCTTCCTCTTGATCCCTCCCGAAAGAGTGGAGTTGAGCCTCTTCGAATAGCTCTCTATCCCAACTTTCGCCATCGCTTCGTCGGCCAGACTTCTCGACTCTGAGATGCTGACTCCCCTCCAGAGCAGGTACGAAGAGATCGTCTGCCTCGGGGTCATCCAGGATACCGTCCTCCCCTCCTGGGGGACGACCGCGATCATCTGCCTCAGTTTGCGCGCGTCGGTCATCACGTCTAAGCCGTTGATTGTCGCACGTCCGGAGCTGGGCTCGAGAAGGGTCGCGACGATCCTGGTAAGTGTGGTCTTGCCTGCACCGTTCCTCCCTATGAGAGTGAAGATGCCCGAGGTGGGCGTCGTGAAGCTCACGTCCGACAGGGCGACCTTGCCGTTGCTGAATTTCTTCGATATGCTCTCACACGAGAGCTCTCCGCTCGAGGTCACTTCATCTTCGCCTCTTGGTGAGCTGTTCCCTGTAAGCCACTCGCGACAGCTCATCGGCTTCTGAGTTCAGCTCCCTCGGTATCCATGCGAACGATATCTTCCGGAAGGCCCTAGCGACCTCCACCGCCTCGAGGTACTTCGGCACGTAGGAGCCCTCCGCGTTGCTCTTGAATGCCTTCTTGCTCACCTTCCACTCGCCGGCCATCTGGTTGGCGAGCATCTTCGAATCGGATTTCACTATGACCTCCTCGTCTGCGAACGGCTTGGCGAAGTTGAGCGCCTCGACCAGCCCCGCATACTCCGCGTGATTGTTGCTCACCGGGTCTCCGTCAAAGCCGTGGCCTCTCTTCAGCACCTTCCCGTCTCGATAGACCACGTAGCCGTACGTCCCGATCCCCGGATTCGTCGGCTCAGCGAGCCCATCAGTGAATATCTCTATCAAATCGTAAACCGCACCTGGCGCGCTTCTCCATGTTCAAAAAGGGGGGAGGTTGCCCTGGCGGGACAACCCGTCCGTCCAGGATAGTAGACCGAGGTCTACTGTTCTGTTGAATCGTCTGTAGATTCTTCCTCAGAGGCCATGTCCTCTGAAGATGCAGCTGTCATCGAACCATCCACGAGCTGTCCGCTCGCGTACCTGTTCGACACCTGGGTGACCTTGATCCTCACCTGTTGGCCCTGCTTTGCGCCGGCCACGAAGATGACGAAACCGTCGATCTTTGCGATGCCGTCGCCACGTCTGCTGACGTCGGAGATAGTAACGTCGTACTCCTTTCCGACTTCAACAGGCTTGGGCTTGAAGGATCTAAATCCACCTCCACTACTACTACTGTTGGAGCTGCCGCCGAATCCACCGCGGTTATACCCGCCACGTTGTCCGAAACTCATCCGTTTTCACTTCCTACCTATGTTTCCGTCGGTGATACCAGATACCCCGGCGGGTCTAAATAAATATTACTTATCCAGGGTCTGACGAAATTCAGCTCGCCCTCAGAAAAGTTGAATTAGGACTGACGAGGCCACATTTACGAGATATTTGGCCAAGGTCAGAGAGATTATGACGCGCGGAGTCCCACAGGTCGATGCAAGCGCCAGCGTACTGGACGCTTCTAAGACTATGAACCAGAAGAAGGCGAGCGGCATTGTCGTCTTCCAGGAGGGAAAGCCGGTCGGCATGCTCACTGAACGGTCGCTACTCAGGCGTTTCGTAAAGCTCGACAAGCGGCCGGACGAGGTGAAGGTGAAGGACGTGATGACTCCTCTCATGAAGATAAGTGCGGACGCCAGCGTAAAGGACGCAGCGACGAAGATACTCGAGAACGGCCTCACCAGGCTCGGTGTTTTTGACGGCGAGAAGCTCGTCGGCTGGGTCACGCTTACCGACATCGCCAGGGACAGCACGAAGGAGGGGCTGATAAAATCACTCTCGCGTCGGGACGAGGTAGGCACCCAAGACGAGATGATATGTCCGGTCTGCCGCACGGGAATAATGAAGAACGTGGTGGGCACCGGTGGGAAGGTCCTCCGGTGGGAGTGCCCGAACTGCATGCACGCAGAGTAAACGGCCCCAATTCCAGCACGCCGGCCTTAGATGCGACTATCCTAGCGATGAGCTTGGAGTCGCATCTTCGCCCAATTACGTGTAGTAATATGAGAAATATTATCTAACCCGCCGAGTTAGCCAAGGAAAGAGCGCAAGCGTGACCTCTTCCCATGGATCTAATCGTTCTTAGGCACGGAGAGGCCGGAAAGAGGATGCCGAGCTCGGGCCAAGACGCCGAGCGCTCCCTGACCGTGTCGGGCAGTGAGGAGGTGGAGCAAGTCGCGGCTTGCATCAAGGCCCTCAAGATGGAGTTCAACATAATAGCCACGAGTCCGCTGAAGCGCGCGAGCGAGACGGCTGACATCGTCGCGAAGACGATGAAGCAGGCGGGCATCGTCCAGTTGTGGGACGAACTCAAGCCCGAAGGTGACTCAAAGGCCCTCTACCGCCGTCTCGCGAAGTTGAGGGCGGACTCGACGATACTCCTCGTCGGCCACGAGCCCTACCTCGGTTCAATAATAGGAGAGCTCATAGGGGGAAAGTCAGGAGTCCGCATATCGCTGAAGAAGGCGGGTATGGCCAAGGTCGAGGTGACCGCGCTTCAACCTTCTCCCTCAGGTGAGTTGAGGTGGCTTCTCACTCCCCGGCTCGTGAAGAAGGTAGCATGACCATGGAGGATCAGCTCGATTGAAGGCGTCCGTCATTGACCTGGGGTACAACTCCCTCAAGATGGTGAGCTACGACATCAGGCCCGACAACTCTTTCAGGGCGTACGACCAGCAGGGCCAGCTCACGCGGCTTGGGGAGGGCCTTCACCAGACCGGTTTCCTAAGCGAGGAACCAATCGACCGGACTCTTAACGCGCTCGAGCTGCTAAACGAAGTAAACCGACTGGGAGGAGTGAACCACGTCCTCGCCGTCGCCACTTCGCCGGTCCGCGAGGCTGCGAACGGTCAGGAGTTCCTCAAGCGGGCCCAGAGCGAGCTCGGGGTCCGATTCCGGGTGCTCACGGGCCTTGAAGAGGCTCTCTTCTCGTACGTTGGCGCCGCCCGTGCGACGCGCCTTCGCGACGTGCTATTCTTCGACCTCGGCGGAGGTTCCCTCGAGCTAACCTACGCCAAGGATTTCCGCGTAAAGAAGATACTTTCGCTTCCCATCGGTGCGCTCAGGATGACTGAGCTGTACGGCGACGCCAACCACAGGTTCAACAAGAAGGACCATGAGAGACTAAGGAAGCGGGTCGAGGAGCTCCTGCCTACGAGAGACGAGCTCGGCCTGACCAGAGAGACCGTCCTGATGGGCGTGGGGGGGACGGTCAGGGCGCTCGCAAAATACGACCAGTGGCAGCAGGACTATCCGCTCAACAAGCTCCACAACTACGTGATCAGGCGAAAGTCGATCCTCGCAATCAGCAAGTCGCTCCGCAAGATGGACGCCCAGAAGATCTCAAGGATAGAGGCCATGGGCAAGGACAGAGCCGAGAGCATCACCGCTGGTTCCCTCATCGTCGGCATGATGATGAGCCGGCTGCGGTTCGGCGACCTGGTCGTCAGCACCCACGGCCTCAGAGATGGGATACTGGCCGAATACCTCCGCGACCCCGCGTTCTACGCGAAGGGCACGCTCAACGAACGTAGAGCCAACGAATCGCTCGAGACATGGTTCGCGACGAGGAGCGGGACCGAGGAGTTCACGCGGGCTCTCGCCTCGCGACGGATCGTCTCGGCTGACGAGAGGTCCATACTCAACGAGGGCATCGAGGGTTTTCTCGACATATACATGTCGACGAGAGCAGAGAGCCTCTTCTACTCGATCCTGAACGAGGACAGCTACCTCGACCACAGGGACCAACTGGCCCTGGCACTAGCGATGGTACGGGCGAAGGCGCCCAAGACGTCCAACTGGTTCTACGCGCGCTACAAAGCGCTTCTCAAGGACAAGAGCAAGGAGTCTCTTAACAAAGTGGCCGCCTTCGTACAGTTCGCGGAGATACTGGAGCTGACGCACTCCAAGGCGACAGTACGCAAAAAGGGGATGCGCGTCCGGTTCAACATCACTTCGTCCAAGAGGGACTTTCCCGCGCAGCTCCTCGACCAGGCGGTGCAGGAACTCGAGGACGCTACGGGCCTCAGGGTGAAGACGACCGTCGAGCGCAGGCACACCGTATCGCCACCCTCGCAGGTCTCACAGAGGCTATCGCGATGACCACCAACAAATCGCCGAAAAAGGAAAAGCTGAGCGGCAGGCTAATAGTCGTCGAAGGGATCGACGGGTCGGGCAAGTCGACCCAGCTCCACCTGCTGGATAAATGGCTCCGGCACCTCGGGCTGCTCGTGTTCAACACCGAATGGAACTCCTCAGAGATCGTGAAGGAGATAACTTCGAAGGGAAAGAAGAAGGCGCTCCTTACCCCGACCACCTTCAGCCTGCTCCACGCGACCGATTTCTGCGACAGGTACGAGCGCAACGTCCTGCCGCTTCTCAGGGCTGGATACTTCGTGCTGGCCGACAGATATGTCTACACCGCGTACGCGAGGGACACCGTCCGTGGGTGCAACCCGCGCTGGGTCAGGAAGATCTACAGCTTCGCTGCCCGACCTGACGCCGCGTTCTACTATCACGTCCCGGTCGAGGTGGCGGTCAAGCGGATCCTGACGGGCAGGCCGAAGCTGAAGTACTACGAGGCGGGGATGGACCTCAACCTGAGCAACGACGAATACGAGAGCTACCGGATATTCCAGAGCAGGATAATCGAGGAGTACAAGGCCATGGCCGCGACCGAAGGGTTCCGCGTGATGGACGGCTCACTCGAGATCGAGATGCAACAGGTGCTGATGCGGAGGCAGGTGGCGGAGCTGCTTCCTCCGGATGTCGCCGCCGTCGCAGCCAGGGAGTTGGGCGCGCAATGAGGACGGCAAGGTCTCTCGGTGAGAGGACGCTCGACTTCTACGGAGACGGGATACCGTATCTCAAAGGACGCTCCATAAAGGGGCGCCTCATCGTGATAGAGGGCCCAGACGGGTCGGGCCGGTCTACACAGGTCGACCTTATCACGGCGAAGCTGGAGTCCGACGGCCACGCGGTCGCGACGACCGGGCTGAAGAGGTCCGACCTGATAGGGAAGGGAATACTGGAAGCGAAGCAGAAGCTTCCGATCGGGAAGAAGACGCTCACGCTCTTCTACGCCGCTGACTTCGCCGACCAGCTGGAACACAAGATAATCCCAGCGCTGGAGGCCGGATACATCGTCCTCGCCGACCGCTACATCTACACGCTGATCGCGAGGAGCACCGTGAGGGGCATCAGCAGGCGGTGGTCGTACGACCTCTTCGGGTTCACGATCAAGCCGGACCTCGTGTTCTACCTGGACGTCAGGCCGGAGGAGCTCTTCCACCGCGTATTCCAAAAGTACGCTACCCTTGACTACTACGAATCGGGGGCGGACCTCGGACTCTCAGACGACCTGTATGACTCGTTCGTGGCCTACCAGAAGATGATGGCGAAGGAGTTCAAGCTGATGGAGGGCAGGTACGGGCTCGTCCCGATCGACGCGAACAGGCCTGTCTCAGAAGTGAACGCAGACCTGCAGAAGAGGATCGACGCGTACCTCTCAAAGATAGGACGGGCACCCGCTTAAATCCGGGAAAGGAAGAACGTCAGAGCCAGACGGGTCACCCGATGGAGAGCACAAGCCTGACGCCGGCCCTGTTCGTGGGCGAGTACGAGAAGCTGTCCGAGAAGGTGGGCGAAGCTCTGCGGAAGTACCTCGGTGACCCCAACGAGCAGAACACACGGAACGTCAGGGCCTCAGTGAGGAGGATGAACACTGCGACCGGGATACTCCCCAAGAGGGCCCGCAGCAAGGACGTACGTCAGCGCCGCGACAGGTCGAAGAAGGTCCTCTCCCTCACGTCGGAGATCCGCGACAACGACATCATCCGCGCGAGGCTCTCCGGTCGAGCCGGAGATTCCACGGTGAGCCTTCTCCTGAAGAACATGGCCGAGGAGAGGGAGGAGCGCGCACTGGACTCGATGAAGGCCGCGTGGAAGCTCTTCGAGCTGAGGGGGCAGAAGCTGACAAAGAAGGACGCTTCCCGCGTTTCGGTATGGGTCAGGAAGGAACTGGAGGAACTCGATGAGGAGATCGGCGCAGAGCTCTCGGTCGTGGGCAAGAGCGAGGGGCGGATAGACGAGCTTCATTCGCTCAGGAAGCACGTCAAGAGGTTCAGGTACGCCCTCGAGCTGATACCGGCCACGAAGAGGTCCTCAACCGTGATACAGGGATTGAGGGAGTGGCAGGACGTCCTCGGTAAGATAAGGGACTGTGACGTCGTCATCGCGTATCTGGGCAGGGCGCGCCCGTCTCCCACAATCAAGGAGATCCTCTCGGCGGAGCGCAACTATCGTCATCGTCGGTATCTGGCGTTTGTCCGCGCTTGCAGGACTGGGACGTGTCAGAAGAACGGCTCGCTTCTAGTGGCAGCGGGTTTTAAGCAGGCTTCCTCTACGTGAGGATCCTTAGCGTCATGACCGGGTAGCCGCGCGAGTTATCGGTGTCTACTCCGTAGAGTGGGGTTGCCGGCTTTCTTCCCTGGAGCATCAGTAGACCGTTCTTGCGGGTCAAGACGATATGCCACTCCACAAGGTCCCTGACTTTGGGGAGCATGTTCAGGCTCGGCCTTGCGATGGCGTAGGTGAGGTCGCCTCCGCCCTTGGTCCTCATCTGAGAGAGCTCCACTTCTGCGAACATCCCCTCGGGGTCGCCCGGATAGTAGGTCTCAAGTGTGTCGTACGCGACAGACCTGAAAATGGGTTTGCCGCCGGTGGACTTCTTCAGAGCATCCGACGCTTCGAAGATCGTCTTCGTGACGGACCCGGCGGCTCCTATCCCTTTCAAAGACACGACATACGGGCGTGGGGGTCCCTTCTCACCGCGGAGTGTCCTCATTCTCTCCTCTTCCGTGACCCTGATGAACTTGTTGTATTTGGTCGGGTCGACGTATGGTCCGATAGACCCGTGCACGTCCTTGGCTTCCAGTCCCGCCCGTGGAATTATCAGCGCGCCACGATCCTGCGTGAGGAAGTTGAGCGCCGTGGAGCGGGAAATCAGGCGGATGTCATTTACCTCTACTTCGGTCGCGGTCTCAAATAGTACGTAGGCTCCCCTTGGGAATCCACCGCCGAGTATCTTGTCAAGGTCCGCGCTCCCGGTCGAGAGGAGGTGGCCCTTGTCGGGGATTGGTTGCCATCTTTTGGCCCTTGCAGGGACCTTGGTCTGCGTCGTCATGACTTCGAACCCACCGTCGATTGTGAAGATCAGGTTCCTGCTTGCTAGCTTGGTCCCCCTCATCTTCCTTATCTCGAGCTCCCGCGGCATGGTCAGCTTCAGGTTCAGTACTCCGTCTGCTACGAACTCGGCCTCGCCATCTCCTAGCTTAGTCTCGCCGGACGGCTGTTCCCCGATGATGACCGACGTGCAGTTCATGTTCCTCACGACCTTGCTAAGCGTAGTGTGCAGTATCTGGCGGGCCTCGTACTGGTTGTCGAGCGCCTGCGCCATGACGGAGTAAGAGTCGATTACAAGCCTCCTGGCTTGGAACTTCCGCACCTGTTCGAGCATGTCCCAGATGCTCTTTGTCATCCCCTGCTTCGTGAAAGTGAGCATCTCGAGGAACCGGAACTTTCCCTGCTTCTCAAGAGGCTCGAAGTCAAGCCCGACGGTCTTCATGTTGTCTAAGAAGTTCTTCCTTCCTTCACTGAACGAGACGTATATCCCGTTCTCGTTCTTCTTCGCTCCCTCATAGAGGAAGTTCGAGGTCAGTATCGTCTTTCCTGTGCCCGGGTTGCCGCTGACGAGTATCAGGCTTCCCGCTGGGAATCCGCCAGAGAGCGCAGCGTCGAGGCTCTTGACACCCGTCGAAGCCCGTTCGATCTGCTCTGCATCGGTCTGAGCCGACATTACCACTCGCACGGACAATCCTGACGATTATTTAGGCTATTTCCAACGTCGGACGGTCGAATCGCCGAACTGCTCTGAACCGTTAAATCTATGCCGTCCGCGGGGTCAATTGATGCCCAGTCAGATCAAGAGCAAGGAAGAGTTCCAGAAACTCATTCCATCAGCGACCGAGATCAGGGTCGTGAAGAGCGGGGACTCTGCAAAGGTCAAGCTCAGGACAAAAACCCAACTCTATACATTTGTCACGACAGAGGCCGAGGTCGAGAGCCTGACCAAGGGCACGAAAATCCCCGTAGTCGAGTACTAAAGTAAGGTCAGCGCGAGGAGGGTCAGCAGCCCTAGGGCCATCGGTATTGGAAGTCCTGGAAGCATTTTCGAGCGAGACAACAGGTAGAGCGTTATCACCACACCGACATCAATTGCGACCATCGTGGATATTGCGAAGGGGAGGTTGAAGCCAACCGTTGAAGCTGCCACTGTCCCGGACTGCAGCAGCGCTATTGCTGGCAACATCGAATAGAATATCGTATCACCAGTGCCGAGGGTGAAGTCACCGACACGAGAAGTAACGGCCGCCAGCGCCTGAGTGGGTGCGATCGTGACAAGCTGCTTTAGCGGCCCCCTGAACACAGCGTAGATGTCGTATACCGAGAACAGCGCAGCCAAGAGCAGAGCTGTCAGGAGCGGGATCGTGGACGCGAATATGCTCCCCACTTCAGCGGAGAGGAGACCTGTGATCAGCGGCCCGACCACGTAGAGCTTTGGGACGCGCGTGACGAAGGCGAACGCGACCGTCACGGCGGCTGCTATGAGTATCGAAAGCCCTATGGCGGAGTTCGCGTCGAGGAAATAGGATGCCACGGTGCTCGCGGTCAGGAGGGTCATGAGGAATAGAGCGAAGCTCGTCGCGATGAAGATCACCCAGGTGAATATGCTGGCCCTCTTCCTCTTGATCAGCCAGACGGCGACGAGGGTGGTCGCGAAGGCCCCCGTCACAAGGACGATGGCGCTGGTCGCCGAACCAAGGGTGGAACTACCTCCGGGCGCGTAGGTCAGTCCCGAGGGTACAGTCACGGGCGCTATGAAGTAAGTGAAGATTAGCGCGCAGACCTGGATTATGACAACGAAAGCGACTGCGAGTGCCGTGCTCCTAACGGGGAACCTCCTGGAAGGCTCGTCCGCCCCCAAGACGGATTAGACCTCGTACACTTCGCCGACTCTCGGCGCGAACGCTTCGACACCGAGCTCCGTGTGTAGCTCGTCGGCCAGGCTTACGCAGCTCTCCTCCTCCCCGTGGACCGTCATGAACTTCGGTGAGCCCTTTATGCCCTTGAGGTCGGAGAGCAGGCTGCTCTTGCCGCTGTGAGACGAGAAATCGAACTTCCTCACCTCTGCCTTCATCTTGGTGGGCTTTCCATTGATTAGGGTCAGGCCTCTGTCGAGCAGCGTCCTCCCAGCCGTGCCCGGCACCTGGAAGCTGACCAGTGAAACGCCGTTCTTCTCGTTCTGCGACAGCTTCTCGTTGTAGAAGACCGAGGCGCCGCCCACGAGCATCCCCGCCGGCGAGATTATCACGCCCGGCTTCTGGATGAACTTGCGTCTCTGGCTCCATCCGACGATCAGCTCCGTGCTTTCCAGCGTGCGCCTGAAGAGGGTCGGGTCCCTGAGGTACTCCTGATAGCGCATCAATATCTCGTTTACCTTCAGCGCCATGCCGTCCATCCCTACGGGGTGCTTGAAACCGTGCTTGTGCAGCGTAAGTGCGAGCTCCTGTGCGCGCCCTACGGAGAATGCAGGCGCCAGTAGTACTCCTCCGCGCTCGACGACCGAATTGGCGTACTCGACGAACTCCTGCTCGACCTTGAGCCTCTCGGGGTGGTCCGCCGTGGCGTACGTGCTCTCGGTGATCACCATGTTGGCCTCGCCGAGGTCCTTCCACGATGCATTGAGCAGCTCCGTCTCCTGGCCGTTGATGTCCCCCGTGTAGAGCAGCCTCTTCGAACCGGCCTCAACGGATATTATGCACGAGCCTGGGATGTGCCCAGCGTCGTAGAAGTTTATCGTCATCTCACCCACTTGGAACGTCTGCTTGTAGTCGTGGAGGATCGTGCTCTTGTTCATGGCGAGCAGGTCCAGGTATTCGAACGGGAGGTAAGGCCCGGAGATCTTGATGAAGTCCTCGATGAGCAGGTTCGAGAGCTCTGCCGTGACCGGGGTCGAGTGCATCTTGACCTTGTCGCCCCCGATGAAAAACACCGGTGCCGCGCCGGAGTGGTCGAGGTGTGCGTGGCTCAGGATGAGCCCCTGGACGGTCTTGGGCTGTACATGGACCGGGAACCCGGGCTCCTTCGTCGTCATCGCGCCGTAGTCTAACAGAATGTTGGTGTTGCCGTGGGAGACCATGAAGCCCGATCTTCCAACCTGGCGGGCAGCTCCCAGAATCTTAACTTGCATAAGGAAAAAGCTGATTTTACGGCCTCGGCGGCCATTCTTTAAGCATTTGGTAAAATCAAGAGGGCTCGCGGTCACTGTATGACTGGGGAGAATGTTTTTGCATACCAGAATAAATCCCTCAGTAATTATTAAATACGGTTTGGAGGTCGAACGGGCGCATGACGGAGCAACCGAAGGCAGTTTTCGCCCGTGAGGCGACCGGACTCGTGAAGGCGCTCGGCGCAAAGGACATTTTCGTATGGACGATCGTTTTCTTCCCATTCTTCTCCTCGTGGGTCGGCAACTTCTGGTACACCCCCAGCCTTGTCGACAACGTCAACTACTACGTCTCGCTCAGCCTGTGGGTCGTTCTTTTCTGCCTCATACCGCCTTTCGTCTGGTGGATGCTCACCACCGTGATGCCCAGGACAGGTGGCGACTACCTCTTCGCGTCGAGGGGACTGCATCCTTCACTCGGATTTGCCGCTAGCCTTGGAATAACTTTCTCGGTCGGCTTGACCGCCATCGGCTCTGCCCCTCTCTTCGCCCTCGCTCTCGGTTCCGCGCAGCTACAGACGGCCGGCCAGGTGTCGGGCAACGGCGCAGCCACAAGTTTGGGTAACTTCCTGAACCCGTTCGTCACTGGCTCCGCAGAGACCACGGTGTGGGTCCTCGGCGTTGTCATACTGGCAATAGGCGCGCTGTTCGCAGCGGTTGGTACGCGCTTCTTCAACAAAGTGATGTGGGGAATCTTCATCGTCGGGTTGCTCGGCCTCGTCATAGAGCTGCCCATCTTGCTGACCACATCCAAGGCGACATTCGATGCAGCATACGCGGCCTACAATCCGGGTGGAGTCTCCGCCGTATTTGCCGCTGCCGCGAAAGACGGTTATGTGAGGACGACCACGCTCGCTGCATCAATAGCGGCCGTACCTCTGCTCTTCATCAACTTCGGGCCGTATTACCTCATGTACAATGTCGCCGGGGAAGTCAAGAATGCTCGCAAGAGCTTCCTCTACGGAGCTTGGGGTGCTATCCTGTTGTCGGCTGCCATGGCGTTCCTGCTGACCTTCCTCCTCGACAGGGCTGTAGGCCTCGACTTCGTTGAAGCATACACCGTCGCGAACTACTACTATGCGCCGGTCGTCAGCGCTCTACTCGCATACGCGGTGCCCAACCTAGGGATCAACGTGATCCTTGCCATAGTGCTGCTCGTCTCCAACATCGGCTTTGGCTTCCTTGGGTTCATGTTCCTGAGCAGACCTATGCTCGCCTGGTCCTTCGATAGGATACTGCCTTCCAAACTCTCTCTGGTCAACAGCAGGTTCGGCTCTCCCGTAGTTGCGATCGCTGTTACGCTGATTCTCGCAGCAAGCGGCTGGACTTTGGAGCTATACACGACCTATGCAGGCGTGATACTCGACAGCCTCCTGATCAAGTTCGTAGGATGGGCGATAGTGAGCATCGCCGCGATAGCGATCCCATTCAGGCAGAAGAAACTATTCCAGGAATCGAGCGTGAATTACAAGGTCGGAGGACTGCCAGTGCTGAGCATAGCGGGGTTTGCCTCGTTCCTTGTGTTCGCGTACTTCGTCGTGAACTCCATCACGACTACCGTCTTCTACACGCCGACGACGGACCAAGGGGCCTTCCTGATAGTCCTCTTCGGTGGCGCCATCGTCTACTACTTCCTGGCGAGGGCATACCGCAGGAGACAGGGAATCGACCTTTCGCTCGCCTTCAAGGAACTGCCTCCCGAATAGGGATACTAGTCTGATGCCAGCGAGCGGCCCAGGAAGTCCAGGGTAAGTTTCCACGCGATCGCTGCCTGCGCAGGGCGGTGCATGTAGAGGTTGGTGTCGTTGAAGAACGCATGCGGCGCGCCCGGATACAGCTTCATCTCGAAGTCCCTCTTGTACTTCACCATCGCGGCGACAAGCTGGTCCAGACTCGCGTTCAGCCCAGTGTCCTCGACCCCGTAGTTTCCTAGGACCGGGCATTTGATTTTCTCGACCTGTTCGATCGGGTCCGGGTTCTGGCCGTAGAATACGACGCACGCCTGCGTCTGTCCCGTGCAGGCCAGCCTCAGTGACATCGTGCCGCCGAAGCAGAAGCCGACGCTGCCCACAATATTGGGATTGACTCCTCGCTGTTCCTTGAGGTGTGCGTACGCCTCCGTGACCTCGGTCACGAACCTCGGGAACGGGAGCTTGCCCCCGAAGACCGTCCCGAAAAAGCTACCCACGACCGCCCTTTTCTCCTCGGGCAGCTTCGCCAGCTCCTCCTGGACGAACACCTGGTCCCTCATCTTCCCCGGCGGCAACGTGAACATGAACTCCTGGACAGCCGCGACGTTAGCGGTCGAGAAGAGCGGCGCGAGAGCAGGGTCGGAGCCCATGAGGTCGGGCGCCAGCACCGCGTAGCCCTCCCTCGCGAACCTGTCAGCCACGTCCTTGATGTGCGGAACCAGGCCCCATATCTCGTGTATCAGCACCAATCCCGGTAGGCGTTCTTCACCCTCCGGCCTAACGAAGTACGCGTTGATATCGTGCGCCGGGCCTCTGAACTTGATCATGGACGACTCTGTCTGGCTCATGGCCCGCAGAGCGGCGAGGAGGGTTATTTTGCTTGCGGAAAGGACAGATGAGTTGGTTCTACTGCATCTTATCTGCATGACACAGTTTCGAGGCATCGACTCTGAGGATTACCGTCCCCGTCGGATTCCCCGCCATCGCTTCACCTGACCCGCCTTCCGCATGGCCGAACCTCAGCCACGCCTTGCGCGAGATGTTAATCACCGCTATGAGGTCGCGGTCATCCAATCTCTTGCAGACGTTGCACCATAGCTGACGATAGTGTGTGCTGTCCTCTCTGACCGCCGATTGGAGTCTCTCCCCGCATCTCGGACAGTCCATTGTGGTTCCTTTCGTCTCACCCTTTGTAAGAGTGATTACCGGTACGCCCTGCCACGCAGCCTTGTATCCTATCTGCCTCTTTAGCTCATGGAATGGCCATGAGTTCATCCGGCCTCTGAATCTTCGTCCTTGGCCATTGCCAGCGCGATAGAGCTCTCGGATGCCGCTGATATCCTCGAGGGCTATCGCTTGCTTGTTGGCCTTGGCTTTCATGACAACGCTCTTCGAGACGTGGTTGAGAATCTGCCTTACGCGCTCTTGCCTTCTCTGGCCATACTTCGCGGCAAGCTGTTTCCTGATTCGAGCGTCATTCCGTTTGAAGGAACTGATGATTCCGCGCGTGGCCTCTGCAATCTCCACCGCCTTCGAAACATCGTAGTATGTGACCCGCTCACTGTTCCCGACGGTGACGTTTCTCAATTTCCTGTCGATTCCCACCGCGCTGTCAGCTTCTATCTCCTCGACCTCTTTCGCAATGCAGAGGGAAAGAGAATGCTCCGTGAGAGTGAAAGAACGAACCTCCACGCCGGGCTGAGATATCGTCGCAAGAGTGTGCGGATTTAGAGCGATGCGCTCGAATCGATGCTCGCCGATGGGAATGCGAAGTAAACCGTTCTCAACCTTGAATCCATAGCAGGACACAAGCATGGATCGAGAGAGGCACGGATTCTTTGTCGGGAATCCGCGCCTGATGGATTTCTTCCTGGCTGAAAGAATACCGGCAGCTTTCGATATTGCGCAGACCTTATAGTAGCTTGGAACATCGTATCGTTTTAACTCGCCGTAGGCGATTTTCGAGAGGCGTTTCATTGATGAAACGTCAGCGGCCATCCCGATTCTGATGACATCGTTGCACATAACGCGGAAAGATTCCATCACATGTTTGATTGAGGTTGGTGGGGCGAGCCTCTGTTTGACGGACTTCCTTGCCAGCAACAACAACCTCACCCTTGAACTCTCGAACTACACTTAAGCGCCCATGCAAATCAAACGAAGAGATGAGTTTAAGGACAGGGCCGGCGACCGGCAGTTCTCGTTGTCTTCCATCAGAATCTTACCCGAGGGTAAGAAGCTCAAAGCGAGCACCCTGATTGCGGGTTTCCACGGGATAGGCGCTACCGGATACTGGTCGGTCAAGTTCCTGATCGAGGAGCTGAAGGCCAGGCGCGCTTTCTACATTGACTCCGAGTTCGCACCAGCGGTCTCCTCGACCCTGAACGGCGCGATATCGACGCCTTACGAGATATACGTCTGCGGCGAACTGGCCTTCCTGAAGGCAGAGGTACCGCCCCTTAGGGAGAACGAGAACCGGTTCTTTCGCGAGCTTGGCCAGTGGATAGTTGACACAGGAGTGAACGAGGTGGCCCTGATCGGTGGTCTCGACGAATCGCTCCGCGCGGACAGCTCCGAATACAGGCTCGTCCTGACCGACGCGATGGTCAAGCGGGCCCAGTTCGACGAAGAGCCGATTCTGGAAGAAGGCAAGATGATAGTCGGCCCGGTAGCTATACTGCTGAATACGCTGCAGATGCACGATGCCGCCGCATACGCGATACTGGCATACTCGAACACAGAGAGGGTGGACCCTCGCGCAGCCGCCACGGCCGTCGAGTTCCTTGCGGAGAGGTACGCGTTCAAGGTGTCGACCGCCCCGCTGATCAAGGGCGCCGAGGAACTAGAGAGGGAACTGATGGGTCTCGCTCAGAAGGAGAAGGACCATGGCTCCCCGAACGCGGTCTATTCCTAGCGGCTGGCGTCTGCGACCTTCCGACGCGGCCTCCTGCAGACGACGACGCTCTTGTACCCCATCTTCCGCAAACGGGCGACGGCTTCCCTTACCTGCTTTGCCGCGGGGGTCGCGTCCGTCACGGTCTGTGTGAAGGGGTAGACGAACTCGAGCTCCGCCGGGTAGGGACCGAGGAGCGAATGCAGCTTGTAGACGTCGCTCGGTTGCTCCTTCAGCAACTTGAGGACCTTGTGATAGGTCGCCGTCCTGAAGATCGGCATGTCGTTGTCGTCCGGGAGGAGTATCGCCCGCCCTTTGCTCTTCTTCATGACCGGCTCGAGGTGGGACCGCACGAGCGCAAGCTCCGGCCTGAGCGCGTCGGTTTCGCTCCTGATGAGCAGGCCTCGCGCCTTCATGAACGGCGTCCCCGAAGCCAGCCAGTCGCTGTTCTTGGCGAGCTCCCTGAACGCACTCGACACGCGCGGATGCGCCGATGCCCTCTCTTCAACCAGGTCCCACAGCCTTCCCTCGCATATCGCCTCCTTGCACCGGAGCACGTCCTGCCTCAGCAGGTAGAGGTTGTGTAGAGCGAGCTTCGTGACGCGCTCGGTCTTTTCCATCAGGACCAGGTCGGTACGCGTAGTGGAGTTGCAGGTCGGGCAGCTGCAAGGCAGGTACGTCATCTCTTCAAGGAGCACCGTCCCCCTCTCCGTCATGTAACGACCTTGCTTCGCGAACAACACATAGCTGGCGGAGTCGAAGGTGTCGCAACCGAGCGCGACCGATAGAGGGAGTGTGAGCGGGTGGCCCGCCCCGAAGAGGTGCAACGGCACCGAGAACGGCATGGCCTTCTTGGCTGCCACTATCATCCTCACGAGGTCGGAGAAGAGGTAGTTGTCCATCATCTCGACGGGACTGCCCAGCGCCAGGAACTCGAACCCTGCCTTCAGCATCCCTTTGGTCGATTTTCGTACCAGGTCGTCGAAAAGGCCGCCCTGGATAGGCCCGACCCAATTCGTCTCGCTGGTGCCGAATTCGGCAATCGTCTCGCGCGCCCCCTTTAGGCTCACCTTCATCGTCTCCTCGGCGTAGTCGCGCGACAACGAATAACCCGTAGGTCTGTCGAGGGTAACCGCGAGGTTAGAGCCGATGTCCGACTGGAACTTGCCTATCACGCTGGGCGTGATGTCGACCGCGCCGTACTGGAGAACCTGGTAGCCGCCGGAATCGGTCATGATTATCCCGTCGTAACCGAGCATCCTGTGGAGACCCTTCTCGATCGCCTCCTCCTTTCTCCTCCTGTAGGTAATCAGGGAGTTCGTCATCAGCGCGCCGAACCCCATCTCGGTGTACTTCTCCAGCGGGATGTCGCGGAGGACCGGATGGATGACGGGCACCAGGCACGGGGTCTCGATGCTCTTGCCTCCCACCTTCAGAACGCCCACCCTTCCCATCAGGTCTGTCTCTTTGACTTCGAACGAGATGGGCATACTTTGCGGCCGACTCGCCCGATGTGCTTCTAAATCTTCTGACTCGTGCAGTAATCGCAGCCACGTTCATTCGTCTTAAGTACCCGTTTGGCTCCCGCCACCCAGAGGAACCTCGTTGCCCGAGCCGTATCGTGTCGTCACTCAGGCTGAAGTGCCCGCCGGCGCGGTCTCTGGACTCGCCACCTTCCTCGAGACTCACTACCTCACCCCGAACGTGCGTTTCATGACCGGAGGGGGTTACAGTACGGGCGGCGATCAGACTCATCGGGATTTTTCGTGGACGGTCGACCCCGCGAAAGGGGGCGCGCTGGTGCTTCCTATCGGGTTCCCTCCAGTGAAAGTCGACCTCTTGGTCTCCCAGGCCTCGGTCGAGGTGGACTTTTCGGGGTTCGACCCTTCGAACACAGCGGTCACGTCGGTCTGCGACCACATAGCAGACGACATTGAGATTCTGGTCACTTCTTTTCTCAACCACGCCAAGAAGACGAGCCTCAACTTCGTCTTCTCCGTTGGGCGTAAGGAGGCGGAGCCTCCGAAACAGGCTTCGGGCAGTGCTCTGCGCGAGGTCCTGAAGCGTGTCTTCGCCGGCAACACGGTGAACCTATTCCTAATCCTTATGGCCTTCAGTTTCGTCTCAATCCTGATCCTCGGAGACAACGCGATAGTCGTGATAATCGCGGTGCAGGGACTCGCCCTCGTCTTCTCGGACCGCCTGATGATGGGGTCGGGTGCCGTGCGCGTGACCAAGGAGCACCCGGAGGTCGCGGTCGTGCGAGTCAGCTGTTCTCCGGAGGTGTTGCGCTCGCTCTCGCTCCAAGGAAAGAAGGTCGTCGCGGGGATTGGGCAGGCCATGGACAACGCTATCTCCGTTGGCAACCTAACCGCACCAGAGACCAAGGCCGCGATCCACGACGTCCTTGTCAAGGCGATGGTCGACTGCACACTTGACGATATCGAGGTGACTACAAGGAACCCCTACGCCCTTGTGAAGGATGTCTCTGAGAAGTTCCGCCTGCCCATCCCGAAGATAACGATGGTCAACTCGCCCGTGGACAATGCAGCGGCCACGGGGATCTCGCCCGGTCGCGCGTCCATCACGATTACCGCCGGCGCTCTCGAAGACCTGAAGGACGATGAGCTGGAATCCGTGATAGGACATGAGTTCGGGCACATCAAGGGGCGCGACCCGATAATCCTCTTCTTCGTCACCATGGTGGTGTACCTCGGCGGCCTGTACCTCTGGCTCCCGATACTCCTTGATTTGGGAATCCTCTACTTCCTGATAGCGTTCGGAATAATATTCCTGGTGGGAAAGTTCCTCGAGACGCGCGCTGATACCGAATCCGCAGCGGTCATCGGGGAGCCGGGCCTCCTGGCTTCAGCATTGACGAAGATAGGCTTCACGCAACTCTACTTTGAGAAGTACTCACCAAGGGCTCGGTTCCTGGACTGGTTGAGATACGACCCTCACCCGCCTATCTACTTCCGCGTCCAGAGGCTCTCGCGCATCGCCCGCGACGGCGGAAAGATCACTCACACGCTGCTGGTCTCGATCAGAGACTGCATCTCGGGGTTCTTCGGCGCATTGGCCGGGCTCTGACGACCTGCATCGGTCAGACCGTACCGAAGGCCCTACGCGCCACTGGCTTGTAGCCGTCTCCCTTGAACCTCTCCTCGTCGTCGACATTCGCTCTTTCGTGGTATCCATACATCTCCCAGTATCCATCGGCGTATTCAGGAATGAACTCGATTTCCTTGAGCCACTTTGCGCTCTTCCATCCGTAGAGGTGGGGCATGAAAGGCCGCGCGGGGAAGCCCTGCTCCTTGAGCAGCGGGCTCCCGTTCATCTTGAGAGCTACGATCGAGTCTTCCCGCAGCGCGTCCTCAAGAGGGATCGGCGCGGTGTATCCGTCGTAGCAGTGGAACATCACCCATGTGGCCTCTTTCTTGACTCCCGCGGTGTCAGCAAGGTATTTGATGGGCACACCCTCCCACAAGGGCCTCTCGATCGACCACCGCGTCACGCAGTCTTTCGTCGCAAAAGGAGACAGCATAGTGTAACCAGGGGCCTGGAAATCATGCACCGTCCCTTTGTAATGTTCCTTCCAGATTTTGGTGATTGGAAAATAGAAGCCTTCGTCCGTCTTCTTGTAATGGGACCTGTCTATTCTTTCGCGTATTGGGAAGTCCGGAAGGAGTCCGCGTACAGCTCCGCTGCGGACTCTGATACTATACCCCATCCTAACCGACCCAGCGTGATTCACCATCTCGGCGGCCACGCCTATCTTGGAGAAGGCTAGGATTAACTGGTACGCCAGTTTGGTTGAGCTAGTCGTAATATCGAAGAAATCAATTCCCACTCCGGTCTTGCCTTTGAAAATGGGCGAATAGCCATCACCGTAGAGAACGCTTCGAAGAAATGGCTTCAATATGCTCTCTGGAGCGTTAAGGATGAAGTCCGGTATCTTCTTCGATTCTGCCTCGAGTCCACACCAAGCTTTGAAGGCCGCCGCCAGCTTACCAAACTTGCTCGTCGAAGCGACTATCTTCAATAGCGTACCTCTCTCGTTCGTATAGGTATGCGGATTCGAGCCGAAGATTTCTTTCAGAAGCTGCATGATTCTCTCACCTTCCTGAACCTCATCGGCGTTAAGAGAGAATGCGATGCCGTTCAACGTGCTATCCGCACCTGAGCCCTCGGCCACGTACCATCCGATGAGTTCCGATAATCGTTCGTCCAAACGGATTGTATGCCCATTGAACTTCACCGTTTTTCTGTTAGAGATTTGACGATACCGTGGGAGAAATACATAGTCCCCGCGCTTCAGCTCGTCGGCTCTCAACCACGTCGCGTTCACCCCATGTTCGAAAGTTTTTTGCCTTCGTTTGCTTCTGCTCTTGCCAACTCCAGGATGACCTCTGACCGTCCAAACCGGATGTTCTGGAGTCATCAGCGCAGGAGGAAGATAGCCCGCCTTTACGCCGATTACGTCGCCGTCATGCTGTTTGCAGATGAGCTGACTAACACCATGTCTCTTCCCGTCCATCCCAATGATTTTCGTCCCAACCCTCACGTCGGCGATTCTCATGGGCTCAGGGTTTGCATAGACGATACTATCTGGAAGAAGACAATGGAAACTGTTGATGTAGCTCTTCATCGGGAGCTTGTTGAACTCTTCGTAGGTGTATTCGAGAGGCTTCTCGACGAGCCCCGTGACCTTGAGCCTCCAGTCGGCGGCCTTGATATCCGGAATGCCGTTGAACGCGTAAATCACCCATTTCTTGCCCCAGACCTGTCCCGGAGGAAGCTGCTCGCGAGTGAGCTTTTCCATGAGCTGTGGTTTGCCGCGTCGCATAAAGCCGTTTTCCCAAATCAGCGACTCAGGAGTCGCCTAGGCGCCGAAGACTACGCTGACCTCGGCCCAGTTCTCGGGGGTCTGAAGCACGAACTGCGCGCCGGTCGAGTTGCCCGTGGAGATTGCAGCCTCCTCAGCGATGTCGGGGCCGGCCGCAAGCAGCGTGTACCCCTGGCCCGCGCTGACCGTCGTGCCGAATACCCCCTCGGTGTTGTTGATGAGTGCGACGCCGACTACGAAACTCCCTACGGGAGGGTGGAATGGCTGCACGCCCGGTGTGGTAGAGGTTCCCGAAGAGAACGACGCGTTTTCGACCTGCGTGACCCCGGAAAGCACATCGACGGCTATGGAATCATAGTTCCCGGCGCCCTGGACCGTGATAGTGTCGGTTCCCGAGGAACTCGCGGTAACCGAGTATACCATGATCATGTAGGTGCTGCTGCACGGGCAGCTCGTCCGAGCCACCAGGGCAAAACTGTCACCCATGCTGTCTGAGACGTTTGTCCCGGGTATCACGGCCGCATCCAGGAGGATGGTCTGTCCTTGCTTCACGGGTGACGGCAGGGTGCAGGACACGGTCTGCTGATAGTAACCGTGGGCGGAGCAATCCTGCGTCACGTACGCGGACCCGCTCTCCGCCGCGAAATTTGCGACGATAGTTCCTGAACCGTCGACCTCTGCGCTCGTAGTATTACACGTGGTGCAACCGAAAGTGATAGAGGCCGTCGTCGCGGTCCAGGATGTGAAGACATATCCGGGGTTAGGCGTAGCCGTTATCTGGACCAGGATTCCTTTCTCCTGTATCCCGAGTGTAGTGTTACTGGAAGGCGAGGTGGACCCTGCGCCGGTCGGCGTTACTGCCAGCGTGACCTGATAGTTCGTCGGTTCGGAGTTTCCACATCCTTCGACCTCGGCCGTAACGGCGTCGTTCATAGAAACGGTCGTCACGGTTTCACACGCGATAGTAGTAGTTTCAGTATCTGTCTGGGTGAGGGTCTGGTTGCCTGTAACCTGTGACGTAGTAGTGGCCGTCGTCGTTAGGGTCGAGATCGCCGACGCCTGGCTGAGATAGAGAGCTCCCACCGCCCCTGCGATTATCAATACCACCACGACCGCAATTGCCGCTCCCACGGCGAGTGCTGGTCTCGGCCTTGGCATGAGGATATTTTCTTCCCGCGCTCGATATATTACTTTGTCCTACAAAATTACCGGTAGACTACGAAAAAATAGCGTGTGGCGAGGGGTTAGCTCGCCGAATATCCTAGGCGTAGGGGTTCTCTGCGATGCCGTTGAAGTACAGGAATAGGTTCGAGTTGGCTGCGGTGTTGGATGCGACCATCGTCACTCCCGGAATGAGCACCTGTGTAGATACTCCTCCGAAGGTGTCATAGATCGGGTTGTTCTGAGTTGCGTTGGCCGCTGCCGTCGCGGTTGTATGGGTGGTGAGTGCCGCGGATATCGCTGTTACGCTGTTGAGACAGTTCTGCGTCGGGTCTGTCAAGTTAGAGTTGACGATTTGTGTGCACTGTCCAGTTATTGCATTCGGCATCACGTTGGGGTCGAAGACGAGTACCGCGACCATGTACCATGGGATCGATGCGCTGTCCAGGAATGAAATGACGTGGTCGTGGGCTGGAGTCGGTAGCACACCCTCAGGGAGTCCGAAGACACCGTTGGTGACTCCGATGTGCTGTTCCACCGCCGTGAAGTCCGGCGAGTAGAGGTATGTCGGGTGGTCCGGGCATGATGCGTTCGTGCCGCCCGCACCGCACTGGGTCACGATGACCTGGTTGTTGAAGATCGGGTAGCCTTGGCTCGACGCTCCCAGTTTGACTACTCCGAATACTGACAGGCCTGCGTATGCCGGCACGAGTACGTAGACCGGTGCCGCTCCTGTCACGGCCGAGCCGTTGCCCGCTCCGACTTCACACTGGGTTGTTCCGGATGCCGCCGTAGCCTGGGTCGAGTTGAACCCGAAGGAGACTACTGAAGGCGTGCACACCTGAGCCTGGGTGTAGCCGAACTTGATGGTCTGCGAGTTGAGGAACCCGCCGCTCTCGAGCTCCTGCATGAGGGTGGTTGTGACCGTTGTCGTGGACGTTGACGTGGTGGTCTTCCCTGAGGTCGTCGCGTAGAGGCCGAAGCCGACCGCCGCCACGATGATCAGTACCACCGTTACTGCTGCGAAGACTGCCGTGGATATTGCTGTTCTTTCCGTTACTGCTTTCATCGTTTCGACGCTTTCGATTTTTCTTATTTAGGCAAACTCCCAGTTTATACCCAAATCAAACCCACATTGTCATGACGCGGAAATTGAGAAAGTGCTGGTGCTAACTCGGAATTTCGGAAAAAAAGGGGAGACAGGGGACGTCTGCTTACGTCCCACTGGTCCTTACATGCTTGGTCTGATTGCTGCTTTCAGCTTCTGCGCTATCTCTGGGGGAACTTCCTTCATGTGATGGGCGTCACCTGCGTGCTTCACGGTCTTCTGCACGATCTCTTCTGCCGAGGATCCCGTCACTCCCCATTGACAACCGCAGACACCAGCCAGGTCGGCGATGTACTGAGTCATGCGAGTTCAGAATCGCGCTTTGCATTTATCGATTGACCAGATTCACTCCCAAATCTGGCCCGAAAGAGGACTAGCGCCACGTGGACCGTGTCAGCATCCCGAGACCGATCGCCTCTGCGGCGTTTACGGACGCGAGGTACGGAGCTGCCGCCTGAACCACCGGCTCCGAGACTGTGGTGTACAACACATACCAGAATACGACTATCACGAGGTTCTGGACCAAGAAGAAGATCGCAAAGACCAATAGGCTCGCCGTGAAGTTGGAGCGGACCTGCCTCCAGCTCTGGGTGTATGCGTAGATGAGTGCTCCCACGAACGCCACGTTGACCAGTGCGAACACTGCAGCAACGTTCATCCAGAAAACATCAAACATTAACGTAAAAATCCACCTCTCATCGTATTTCTACCTTTTCCCGAATTGCGCCCATATTTCCTCGAGGACATTTATGTTCTTCTCGAGATAAGGCGTCAGGAAGTACATCGCGCCGTACGAACCACCTGAGTTGGTGATCACCACGTTGTTCTCCTGGAGAATCTTGAGGTGATGCTGTATGGTCTTGTAGTCGAGCCCAAGCCTCTCCCCGATCCTGTTCGCGTTCATGGGTTCGTCCTTGAGCAGCTTCAACATCTGGACGCGGTTGCGCCCGCCCTTGCTCCCGACGAGCAGATACATCAGGACCCTCTTGTATGCAGGGTCCACGCCCGACGAATTGCTCGCCCTGCCATCCTGAGAGTCCCTGCCAAAAGCAAGAAGGATTCGATGGCCGCTAGGCCCGAAAACTGATTTGACGCTGGAAGCTGCCCATAAGCGGACCAATCCTGACCCTCGCTGACCCTTCTCGCGTCCGAGTCTTAATAAGCGCTCCCCGGTGCAATTACTTCTTGGTTTCCCGCATGTACTCGTCGTAGATCGTACGGGCCTTGTCTGCAGCGAGTCCCGTCCCCTCCACTCCCTTGTCCGTAACCTTGATCTTGTCCATGACTATTATCACTCCCAAGTCTTCCCGTATGGAGACGAGCCCAGGGAAGTACCTGTTCAGCCTCTCCCCCAGTGCCTTGAAGTCGTAGGGCTTGGTGGTCAGCCTGATCTCCCTCACGTTGCTGCCATTGA
>Ga0302324_100006440_pt1 | contig 25304 bp, 18 predicted proteins | sample Palsa_T0_1_FD_201949 | JGI IMG/M metagenome (GOLD analysis project Ga0302324, IMG submission 201949) | Peat permafrost microbial communities from Stordalen Mire near Abisko, Sweden - Palsa_T0_1 | ecosystem: Environmental > Terrestrial > Soil > Palsa > Peat permafrost | place: Sweden: Abisko... | reverse complement strand
TTCCAAGCCGGGCGCAATGCATCGAGACATTCCGCCAGTCCGACACTTGCCATCAGGCATTGTCCGGTCGCGGTCGATTGCCCGGCACGAATCGCGTTGCGATAGCGAAATTCCAACGGATCCATCTGCACCGCAGCGGCGAGCTCATCGACCAGCGCCTCGGTCACGACGACGGTCTGCGGCAACCCGAATCCCCGGAATGCGCCGCCAATAGCGTTGTGCGTGTAGACCGCGCGCGTCAACGCACGCACGTTCGGCACCGCGTACGGTCCGCTGGCGTGTACAGGAACACGATTGGCCACGGTGCTGCCCCAAGAGGCGTAAGCACCGGTGTTGAAATCCGCCGCCAGATCAACCGCTGTCAGATAACCGTCCGCGTCGCAGCCCATGCGCACCCGAAGGCGCGACGGGTGGCGCTTAGTGGTCGATATCATCGATTCAAATCTTGAGTAGATGTGACGAACGGGCCGCTTGAGCTTCCAGGCCGCAACAGCAAGCAGGGGTTGAATCGCGATATCGAGCTTCCCGCCGAATCCTCCACCCATAGCCGACGGGACGATGTGCACACGGTTCAGCGGCAGCTTCAAAATGCGAGCAATCTCCTCCCGATCCATGTAGGGAGTCTGCGTACTTGAGAAGATACGAAGGCGCTCGCCTTCCTCGTCGCAGCAGACTTCCGCGTAACCCGCCTCCGGTTCGATGTAAGCGTGCTCGATATACTGGCTGCGACCCTCCGCCTCCGCCACGTGTGTGCAGGCTTGCAATGCGGACTCGACATTACCTTTGACGAGCCGACCGCGGCAGAGAACATTATCGGGTGCGAAGTCATGCACGAGATCGCCGGACGCGGCCAAGGCCTGCTCGGGCTCCTCGAGAGCCAGTTTCGGGTGCCACTCGATCGGCAGATCCGCATCCGGAATAGCCGCAAGTGCCTCGCTGTCACCCACGAGACACAATACCGCCTCACCACGAAAGCGAGCCTCGCGCTCCGCGAGAACCGGCTGGTCCTTGGGGTCGGGGAACACCGCGAAGCTGTTCCGCGGAACGTCCTGCGAGCTCAGTACATCGACTACTGCGGGGTATTTCGCCCGAAACGCCAGTAAGTCGCCTACCAGGAAGCGCGCGCGCGGATGGGGGGAGCGCACGATCCGCAGCGACAACGCCGCTGCGGGCCACTCATCGGCGCCGTATTTCGCCTTTCCGGTCAGCTTCTCGGGTCCATCGAGCCGCGCCAGTCGGCTGCCGACCGCCTTGCCGGCGGCAGGCGCTGCGATCTCGCCCCCGCCTTCGACATCCAGAATCGCCGCGACGATCTGCCGATAGCCCGTGCAGCGACACAGCACTCCGCCGATAGCCGCGTGCGCCTGGGCCTCTGATGGCCGGGAGTTTCGTTGCAATAGTTCGGTCGCAGCCATCAGCATGCCAGGCGTGCAGATGCCGCATTGGGCGGCTCCGTGACGCAGAAACGAGCGCTGCAGGTCGTTCAGTCGACCCTCCGGAGCGAGGCCTTCGACCGTAGTGACCCGCTGATCCGCCGCCTGCGCTACCGGCACAAGGCAGGCGCAAACCTGGCGCTCGCCCATGAGGACAGTACACGCACCACAGTCGCCCGCGTGACAGCCTATCTTGGTTCCCGTGAGCTGCAGCTCATCGCGCAATACGTCCGACAGACGCTTCAACGGATCGACGCAGAGCGTAATCGCGCGGCCATTGACAGTGAAACAGATGGCCCGCGTCAGATCATCCACCGCAGACCTCACCAAGTGCGCGCTGTAACAGCGTCACCAAGACGTCGCGACGGTAGGTGGCCGTACCGCGGATATCATCGATTGGTGCGATCTCAGGAATCTCCTCCGAGACCGGCATCACTCGCGCAGCGCTGCGCTCCAGACCGTGCAGCCGCGACTCCAGTGAATGCAGTCGCCGCGGACGGTCGGCACACGAGCCGACAGCAACGCCTGCGTAACAGACGCGTCCCTTTGAATCAAAATCGACGGTCACTGCAAGCGAGACGATCGAGATAACCAGATAGCTGCGCGCCCCAAGTTTGTAAAATACCGAACGGGCATGCGCTGAGCGCTCTGGTATGCGCACCGCGGTAACCAGCTCGTCCGCCGAACAGACGGTGCGGCGCGACCCCAGCACGAACTCCTCGAGCGCAACGGTGCGCGCGCCCCGTGCCGAGGCCAAATCGACCAGCGCGGACAGCGCCAGCAGCGGCGGCGTGCCATCCGCAGCCGGTGAAGCGTTGCAGAGGTTTCCAGCCACCGTTGCGACATTCTGAATCTGCGCTCCTCCGACTTGCGAGGCAGCTTGCTTGAGGCCGCGGAAGCAAATTGGAAGATTCGCGTCACGCACGTCCGCCCAGGTCGCCGTGGCTCCGACGAGCACCTCAGCGCGATCCATACGTATGCCGCGCAACCGGTCGATCGCGGTGATGTCGAGGACACGCTGGCGCAGCTTCGGTGGCACCGGAGTACCGGTTGCGTACAAATCGGTGCCTCCAGCCAGCACCACGCGAGGCGTCGCAGCCAGTGTTGCCAGAGCGACGGACAACTCGCTGGGACGCAGATATCGCGTGAAATCGGTGTTCATTGGAGCATAAGCTCGTCAGCGCGCGATTCCACGGTTCTCTGGAATTAAGTGTTTACTTCATTTATTCCACTGGACTAGCCTAGCGTGGATCAGACGGCAATTCAAATGAGCGGCTGGGGAGGACTTCGTTCATGTCCAAGCGCAGGTCACCGAAGAGACCCGCCCGTGGGCGGCCGGCAGGTCAAGGCGTCACACGCGGCAATATTTTGCGCGCCGCCATCGACGTATTCGCGGAGCACGGCTATGCAGGTGCCCGAGTCGACAAGATCTCCCAGGCCGCGCGCTCGACAGACCGGATGATCTATTACTACTTCAACAGTAAGGAGGATCTGTTCGTCGCGGCGCTGGAGACGATCTACCAGGAGCTGGGGGATGCCGAAGCCGCCCTGGATTTGTCAGGACTGGATCCGGATGAGAGCCTGCGCGCGATCATTAGATTTAATTGGAATCACTACTTCACGCATCCGGAAATGCTGACGCTGCTCAACAACGAGAATCTGCAGCAGGGCAAGCACGTGGCGCGTTCAAAACGCGTCAAAGAACTGTCTTTCCCGCTGCTGTCGATTTTGTCCCAGGTGCTGACGCGCGGCGTTAAAGAGAAAGTGTTCCGCCCAGATATCGACGCGTACGATCTCTACATCGCCATTTGCGCCCTCGGGTACTTTTATCTGTCGAATCGTTTTACGCTTTCAGCTTTTCTCGGCAGAAATCTCATGGCCTCCCGGGCACTGGCCAACTGGGAGCTCGTGATACAGGACATCGTTGTGAGATTCGTGTCCCTGACGCCCGATCGAAAAGTTCCATGACAACGCACCATAATGTAGAGCGTGAGCATGTCAAACAGCCAATGGGTCATTCGCGAAGACGATTTATCAGGCGCCAAGGCGCGTGATCTCGTCCGGCTGCACCTCGAAGGCATGCACGCCCACTCTCCGCCAGGCAACGTATTCGCGCTCGACTTATCGGGGCTCACGGCTCCCGACGTTACCGTGTGGTCGCTCTGGCACGGCGATAATATCGCGGGGGTTGGCGCCCTGAAGAATCTCGGCGATCGCGCCGGAGAACTGAAATCGATGCGCACGCATCCGGATTTCCTGCGCCGGGGCGTGGCATCTGCGCTCCTGGACCACATTATCGGTGCGGCGCGCGCCAGAGGGATGGCGCGGCTGAGCCTGGAAACCGGCAGCGGCTCTTACTTTGAGCCCGCCCTGGTCCTATACCGCCGGCGCGGATTCATTGAGGGCGAGGCATTTGCAAACTACAAGCCGAACGCTTTCAATCAGTTCCTGCATCTGACGTTATAAACTTACACCGCGGTGCTCCGCATCCATCCCTAGCGCGGACCCGTGGCGGGCCCCTTATCCCATGGAAAGCCATAGGTCGGCAGTTCTTCCGGTAATTTGAATTTTGCGTATTCCACGCGATTGTTCACTGTCACCAGCTGCAGGATCTCCTGCCCGTCGCCCAGAGGAATCATGGATTGGCTATAGCCATCATTGTCTATGTTGTAGACGATCGGCGTCTCGATCAGTGACCACAGACCCTCTCCGCCGTTTCGATTGATGAACATGCCGTTGCCAACCCTTCCAATGTCATCGCGCACAACGGATCGGCTCGAGACTACCAGCGTTCCGTTCGTCCCGCCCCAGGGCGACCAGACGATAAACGGTGTGCCGTTGGGAAACTGACGCCAGCGATCCTGGATCAGCGTTCCGAAACTCCCGGGGTCGCCCCAATTATCAGCGTCGTCCGAGGTACGAAAATGGACGGAATTGGTGCGCGGCTCGAGCGGATAACCGGGCATGCTGACTTCTTCATAAGTCATATAGAACTTGCCGTGTCCATCGCGGGTAACAATGCTCATACCCGGGCGGCTCAGACCATCTGGAATCGCGGCATCATAGACCACCGGCCCCCAGCTTCGGCCGCCATCGGCAGACACCTCGTGATCCAGCAACTGACTGTAGCCATTCTTTTTGTCGCGCTCGTCCGAAAAATAGACGATCAGATGACCGGTCGAATCCATATATAAGTACGGCTCGAAGACGGGATCCTGGTCTCGCAGAAGCCCGGCACGGTCGGCAGGATCATAACGTCCAGTACCACCGACGGCGATGGTGCTCAGATACGTCCAAGTCTTGCCGCCATTGGCGCTGTAGACAACATCCAGTGTCCGCTTGCTCGGATCAGGGCTCGAGGCGCCATTGCCGGCGGCCATAATCGTGCCGGCAGGAAACTCTCCCATCTTCATCGGCAGCTCGAACAAGCTGGGCTGGCCGCGAAGCATCGCGATCTCGGAGAATTTCTGCCAGGTGTCCCCGCCGTCGGTACTGCGATAGATCGGCAGCGACTGCGCTCGTTGGCTGAAGGTGGCCAGCAAGTGGCCCTTGGCAGCGGCGTAATATTTGAGCTGAATCACACGCGGATACATTGCGCCCGGAACTTGCTCCATCGTGAAAAAGCCGATCTTCGAAGTGAAGATGGTGGGAACCGGCATGCTCAATTGTGCCGCGGGATCGGTGGCGGACCCGACGGTACCTGCTGGGGAGCCGCCAGGGGCAGCCTGTTGCGCAATCGCATCCGCAAAGCTCAGTATGCTGATCGCGACGCTGATCAGGCCCGCTCTGAGGTAATTGCTCACCTGCTCCTCAGTGCGCTGTCGATGGCCGCTTTGGCAAGCGGGCGCATGGCCTCATAGCCTGCAGCGTTTGGATGGACCCCGTCCGCTGAATATTCCGGTTTCATGGCGCCATCGCTCGTGGCCAGTACCGACCAGTAGTCGATATAAGCAAGTTGGCGACTCGCTGCGTATTGCCTGAGCCAGTCATTTAACGCACGAATCTGGGCAGCGGGCTGCAGACCTGGATGCCAATAAAATTCCTTCGCCGGCGGAATAGAAGCCAATATCACCTTGATCTTATTGGCGAGTGCGAGCTCGACCATGCTGGTTACATAACCTTCAATTTCTGCCGGTGTTTCTGCACCGGTATTCTGCGCGACGTCGTTGGTGCCAGCCATGATATGGACGATCGCAGGCTTCAAGGCGATCACATCCGATCGGAAGCGCACCAGCATCTGCGGCGCGGTTTGGCCGGAAATGCCACGGCCGACATACTTTGGGTTGTCCTTGATGAAAGGCTGACGGGCCCAGCCCTCGGTTATCGAATCGCCCATGAAAACCACACGCATCGGTGCCAGCTCGGCGGTTAGCGCCCGATTGGCATCGCGATAGCGGCCTATGTCGGCCCAGTCCCCATTATTGCCCTGCCCCACTGGAGGGCTCGCAGACGCCGTCGAGGACGGCGCGGGCAGCTGCGCGTAAACAGGAAAGACGCTCAACGCCAATGCCCACACGCAAACTGGCAATCGCAAATTCATAATACCCCCCTCACCGTTCCATGAGTGCGATTTGCAGCATCGCCCTCGCATAAGCCACGTGATAGGCCCACGCGGCGGCGTTATCGCTCTTCAGGTCGCGATCCACATCAAGCCCGCGCGCATGTTCGGGAAAGATCATGTACCTGTATCGGACTTTCACCAGTTCCTTCATGACCGCCAGCATGTCGACGTCGCCATTGTCCGGATAGACCTCGGTGTAGCTCTGGCGCGCGGTGCGCAGCCGAACATTGCGGTAGTGCACATGGCCGATGCGACTTCTTGAGCCGAACCAGTTGGCCACCGCCACTGGATTTTCACCTAACTCGCGCGTCACGCCGCAGTCGAAAATGATGCAGTTAGAGGGCGAATTCACCAGCCCAATCAACTTCTTCCAACCATCCAGCGTCGACATGATCTGCTGGCTGCCGCGCGAGATCGGCGCCGGCGGATCGTTGGGATGAAGCGCCAGGCGGACATGGTTTTGCTCTGCTACCGGTACCAGGGCCTTGAGGAAATACTCGCAATTGGCCCAGATCTCATCCAGCGTGTGCGCACCTTCCTCAGGCAGTGGCGGTAGATCCTTGACCCGATCGTAATAGAACGATTCCACGGTGGCGCTGCCGCGCGCCGGATCAGGCTCGTCAAAATATCCTTCCACCAGCCGGTGGGCATAGAAATTATATTCCACGATAGGAATACCGGCGCTGGATGCGGCACGCACAGACTTCTTTACATCCTCGATCGCGCGCTCGCGGCCAGGACGCGCATAGATGATATCGCGCATGAATTCGCCGCTTGCGCCTGACCATGGCAGACCGATATCGCCCACGGTCAGCCCGTTGTCGGATAAGGTCTTGACCTTGCCTTTCAGCGTGTCGGCATCCCAGGGAAAGCCGCCACCATTGAGAATGATGTGATTGAGCCCAAGCTGAGTGTAACGGCGAATACCTGCCGGATTGATTTCATCATCCCGAATCGGCCCAAGGCAAAGATGGGGCGTATCCGGGCTTTCCACCGGCATGCCATGAGCAGCCTGCGACCACGCTGCAACAACGGGCGTCGCAATGACGCCGCTCGAGGCCGCCAAAAAAGCGCGACGGCTAATCACGGCCATGATTTACGCTCGTTGCCAGAGCTAATGCTGCTGCCTCTGCTTGCGTTGGGCGAGGATCTCATCGAACTCGGTGCGGCTCATTTTCAGCTTGTCCGGATGAGCGTCGATCCAAGCCGCGAGGGCGTCATACTTTTTTGGCGTCCAACCGCCCTCAAACTCCGCGCCGTTCTTCCCCGCGCTGTTGAGCTCGAAATTGAAGGCATCCTGCAGATTGGTCATTTCGGCCGAGGCGATCGCCTCCGCCGCAAGGATGGCGGGAATGAAGATCACGCCATCACTCTTAGCCAAGACCAGATCGCCGGGCAGCACAGTGGCGCGGCCGATGCGAATGGGGGCATTGATTGCCGTCAGTGTCATGTCCTTCCAGGCGGACGGATCATAAGCTCGGTATAGCCCGTTCAGATCGGTGATCTCGCGATTCTCCTCGGCATCGCGAATACCGGAGTCGAACACGAATCCGACGTGCGAATGCGCGGCGATGCCGCTGCCCAAATTGGAACCGATGAGCGTGCCTTCGACGATTTTGCCGAAGCCGTCGGCGACGTAGACATCGCCGATCCGCAATTCGTTAATGGGCCAACTGTTGTTGCCGCTCACCCGCTTTTCCTGCACGCCTTCGGCGGCGATGGGCCGGAGCATGTCGGGGCGAGAGGGCATGTATTGGGCGGTGAGTGCCCGTCCCGCGAACGGTTTGTCCGGATGCAGCATCTGATAACCGCTGTCGAACTGGCAGTTGTAGCCTTTATCGCGCAAATAATCCCAGACATCCTCGATCGAAACATCCAGCGCCCGCTGCAGCAGTGAATCTGGCAGTTTCGGGCGGCCGTCGGGAAAGCGCTCGCCCTTCCATTCGGATGTGTAAAACATCATCTGGCTGCGGCTCATCTGCACTTGAGCGGTCGCTGGCGCCGCGGCGGCCACGCACACTAGCAGCACGGCCGCCTTTAATTTGATTTGCATGCGGTTCTCCCACCCCAGGACATCGTTGCATGAAACTATTGAGCTCGACAGTATTATTCTCCTGCCGGTCCCGTCGCCGCTATCCTTATACCCGATAGTCACCGACCGTCTCCACCCGATCCTCAGCAGTCGGCCAACACCTGGAGCCCTATTGGATCAGTCTGCAACTTTTTTGGGAGATGAGTGTTATGTACTGAGACGATGGCGCCGACGGGCCAAATCGGAACTACCAACCGATGACTACAGCTCTCGCAATTTCAATTGCAATCGGAGAAAAGGAGCCCATGATGGTTTCGCGGACATACCGATTTGCGGTGATCCTCTCACTTTCGCTCGCTGCATCCGTATCACTCGCAGCGCAACAATCGTTCGACAAACGTTTCAACGCACGGCCAGGCGGACATCTGACGTTAGACACCGACCTGGGGTCGGTGGCCATCGTCGGTCGCGACACGGATGAAGTCGTGATTCACGCGGATATGAGCGACTCTCATCACTTGGAAATCACAGCCACGCAGAATTCCTCGGGCGTGACGGTGACCGGACGCCTCACACGGCGTAGCTGGCTCGACTGGTTAGATTTTACAGCGACGCACGTGCAATTCACGATCGATGTGCCGCGCGACTATCCAGTACAGGTCCAAACATCAGGCGGCAGCATTGATGTGCGCAATTTGACTGCCTCGGCCGAGGGAAGGACCTCCGGCGGCGGCATCAGAATTCGAAATGTGGTCGGATCAATCAACGTTCACACATCCGGTGGCAGCATCAGTGCTGAACGGCTCAATGGGCCCACCGAGTTGCAGACGTCAAGCGGCAGTATCGACATTGTGGATTCTACGGGCGATCTCGATGCGCGCACTTCAGGCGGCAGCATCGACCTCAAAAGTATCGCAGGAAGAGTAACGGCCGTTACGTCTGGAGGCAGCATAGACGCCGAAGTGCACACTAATCGCGGCGTGTTTCTGAAATCCTCCGGCGGCACGATCACGTTGCTGTTACCGGAAAACGTCCGTGCTTCGATTGACGCACAAACAAGCGGTGGTGGGGCGCACTCGCAGCTTCCACTCAGCAGCACTGAACTAGCCGAGCGCTCACATCTACGCGGGGCTATCAACGGCGGCGGGGAGCCCATCTTCCTACGTACCGCGGGCGGCAGCATTCATGTGGAACCCCTGAGATGATTTGGTCCTAGCTGACATAAAATCTGGACCGGAAGAGACGGCCGGCTACAAAAATGGCAGCAGCTCACCGGAAAATAAGGAACAATAGTGAATGTCGTGGCAGGCGAGAAAGGTCCCGAAGAACTCAAAAGGGACGATCTCTACTAACTTTAAGTCGGGGGAAGCAATGGACATGAAGAAGCGTGATTTCTTGGCCGGTAGCGCGTTGATCGGCGCGGGCCTGGCGGCGACAACACAGGCGCAAGCGCAGACGCAGGCGCAAAGCGCACCGACGCACACCATGCTCGACAGCCCGAATTATTTCGGCACCGCCAGCAAGGGTGGCGGCATCAAGAAGAACTGGGCCCGTACGCTACCGCAGATTTCCACCGCTGATCCCCATTACAAGCCGCGCCGCGTCAACAAGGCGATCGAGCTTTGGGAAGACAATCAGGTCGTCTATTACAACGTTTATATGCCCTCCGGCGCGCCCGATGGATATGAAGAGGGCATGCGCATGGTCAAAACCTATTGCGACGCCATCAATTACGAGATGGAGAACGGCAGCTTAGACTTCTCGAATCTGCGCAACTTCATGCAGGGCATGGCGGATGGCGGTCCCACACCGTCCGGTCACCGCACGCCCATGGTATTCGTGACTCTGCCGGCGGTAGGCTTTGACGGCCCGTCGATGCGTGCCAACGCCTGGCAAATCCAGCAGGCGCTTGCGGCGGGCGCGCATGGTGTCCTGATCTGCGAGATGCACTCGCCGGAAGCCGGGGAGATCGCCATCTCGTGCGCGCGCACCAAATACACCCTTCCGGGCATTCCTTACCTGCCCATCGAGGGTTCGCGCGGCTCGGGCAGCCAGGTCTTCGCCGCCCATGTTTGGGGCTTAAGCGGCACAGATTATCTGGCGGTAGCCGACACCTGGCCATTTAATCCCAAGGGCGAGATCTCCATGGGCTTCAAGCTGGAGAACCGCCACGCCGTCGAGAATTGTGAGCAAATCATGGCCATCAAGGGCCTGGCCTTCGCCGAGCCCGGCCCCAGCGACAACTCCTGGTCTATTTTGGGCTGGGACGCCATCAAGCCTATGTCGCCGGATGAGCGCAAGAAGGTATTGGCGGATCCGAGGCTGGTGGATGCGCTTGAACGAGTGCGGCTCGCGGCCAAAAAGAATGGCGTGCAATGGCTGGGCACCGGACCGCCGGGCGCGACTCACAATCAGAGCATTGATGCAGGGATGCGCATGCTTCCCGGCGATGACGAGAAGGTCGTGATGGCGGCTCGCGAGTACACCAAGCGCAAGATGCCGGCTTGATGTCTGGCAGCTACGTGCCTCATGAGCTGGTCGCTCTCCAGCGGGCGATCAGGGCTTCGAGGTACTTGCGCGCACGCGGCGTGTGCGTGGCCTCTTCGTCCGAGGATAGCCGATCCACTTCCCGGCAGACCGAGTCCAGGGCCGAGGCTTTTCGGGTCCGGATCGCGAGCTGATCGTTCACCGGCGGATCAAGCTGCAACAGCGCCGCCAGAGTAGAGGTCACGATTGGTGGGGGCATCTCGGCGCTGATGGCGTCCAGCAGAAAATCGATCACCCAGGGCGGCGTGGGCCGAATCTTCCCCAAGGAGTAGGCGGCTTCCGCCCGCACCAGCACTGGATTGGTCGCATCGGTGACGGCGGCGATCAGCGCGGCCGCGGCGACCCCTGCTCCGGCCGGGCTCAATCGGCCCAGTTCGATGTGCGCCCTGCGTCGTAGCTGCCGGAACTCGCCGACATCGGCGCTGCGCTTGAGGGTAGCGCTGATTGTGTTGCGCAGTTGCGCGCCCATGTGCGTGCGGGCGTCACTGATCACGGTTCGCACGTCATCGAAGCTGTCAACGAAGATGCACACCAGGCCATAGCGCCGACGCAGGACCAGGGCACGCGCCTCCTCGTCCTCGCGCTGGCCACGCTTCCAGATATACACGTGCTCGCCCACACCGCCGCCGAAATTCGCCTCGAAGCTCTGCAGCAAATCCCCGAAGTCCGGGTCGTTCAGCCCGAACCCGACGATCACGGCGCTGAAGCGCGCCAGCACGTGGTGCGCGAAGGCTCGATAGCCGAGCTGACGGGCCATTACCTCGCGATAAGAGGCGCGATCCAGTACGATGGTCTTCGGTCGGGAAATGCAGCCATGCGCTTTGAGCAGGAAGCGTGATCGGAAGTCTTCCGCGATTACCGCGCGCAGCTTGCGCTCATCGGAATAGATCGCGCGGTGCATGCGGTGACGGTCGTGCCGGCGTGCACGATAGGCATTTTCATGCCCGAGGTCGTAGTTGAAAGTGATGATGCCCAGTGGTTCCAGGTCCTCGATCAGATCGTGCAGCGGAGTTCGCGCATCGTCAGCCGCAGTCGTGAGCTGAACCACAGCCTCCCGATAGTCCCCCACGCCCACGGTCTCGCGGATCAGAGTGGCGGCCTCGATCAGATAGTCGGATGTCCTCGGCTGCGCGCCGAGCAAAAGCTCAACGTCTGCGGCCACTGGACCCAGGCGCGAGGCGAAGCGCTCCTGCAGTTGCGTCAGGACCGAGTGCCAGGTCGGAAGTGTGGTTGGGTCCGAGCCCGGTTTGGCCAGACCAACCGACACGCCACTGCCAGTCACCACCACCAGGCGTCCATATGCGACGGCATCGCACAGAACGCCGAATCCAGGATTTTGGCTATGGCCGTGCATGGCATCGCAGTCTACTGGATCAGGCTACAATTGCCGCGTGCACGCCCCCACAGGCTCTGATCGCGGATTCTCAAGCATCGTTCAGCGCGAGGGGGGGCTGAAGAAAACACTCAACGCCGCCAAGCTGTCAATGATCGCCATCGGGGGCGCCATTGGCACCGGATTGTTTCTCGGCAGCGGCTTCGCGATCGGAACAGCCGGTCCGGGCGTTCTGATCAGTTACGCCATCGGCGCGCTCATCGGGCTGCTGCTGATGGGATGCCTGGCCGAAATGACGATCGCTCATCCGACCACCGGATCTTTCGGGGCCTATGCGGAGTATTACATCGGTCCACTGGCTGGCTTCTTGGTGCGCTACGCCTACTGGACCTGCGTGGTGCTGGCAGTGGGGACCGAAGTCACCGCGGTTGCCCTATACATGCAACTCTGGTTTCCCGCGATTCCTGGCTGGATCTGGATCGCCGGTTTTTCGGGCACGCTGATTGTCGTGAACGCCTTTAGCGTGAGCGCGTTCGGCTCGGTCGAGTACTGGTTCTCGCTCATTAAGATTACTGCAATCGTTGCATTTATCGTGCTCGCCGCCTATGTGATCTCGGCATCATCGGACCACACCGTCGGCTTTCACAATTACACTGCCTACGGGGGCTTCCTGCCGCGTGGCATCGGTGGCGTGTGGGTTGCGGTCATCATCGCCGTGTTCAGCTACTTCAGCATTGAGATGATCGCGGTCGCGGCTGGGGAAGCGGCGCGCCCCGAGGTCGCGATCAGGAGCGCCTTCCGCTCAACGGTAGCGCGTTTGATCCTGTTCTATTTACTGACATTAGCGCTCATGCTGGCGGTGATTCCCTGGACGCGGGCAGGCTCGACCCAGAGTCCATTCGTGCTGGTGATGCAGGTCTCGCGCCTACCGGCGGCAGGCGGCGTGATGAACTTTGTGGTGCTGGTCGCGGCGCTCTCAGCTATGAACAGTCAGCTCTACATCACGACCCGCATGATGTTCAGCCTGTCGCGCGCCGGGCATGCGCCCCGAAGGCTGGGGCGTTTGAGCGCGCGTGGCGTGCCGCTGAACGCACTGCTGCTATCGACCTCCGGCATAGCGCTCGCGACGGTGATCACGGTCATCTCGCCGAGCGGCGCCTTTCTCACCATGCTTGGAATATCGGCCTTCGGCGCCATGTTCACCTGGATGATGATTTTCGTGACGCACTTTTACTTTCGCCGCGCATCCGCGAACGCACCCGTGTCGTTCAGGATGTGGGGCTTCCCGGCCACTACCTTGCTCGGAGCCGCATTGATGGCAGCGCTGCTCGTCACCACTGCATTCACCGTCGCCTTTCGAAGCACGCTGGTCTTCGGCTTGCCGTTCCTGGCAGCGCTCGTGCTGCTCTATTACTTTCGCTATCGGCCCAGCCCAAGCATTGCGGCGTAGCTCTCACCGGTAAACCTTGACCTGCGGCCAGTAATCCGGAAGCGGCAGCTTTAGGCCGCGCAGCACATAAATCGGCTTGTTTGTTTCGTACGGCATCGCATATGGCGCAACGATTCGGCCGGCGATTTCGAACGAACTGAAGAGCTCGGCGTAGTGCTTCGGACTGCCACCGACGATGATGATGACACTGCCGTCGTGGCCACGAGGTCCCCAGAGGTAATAGTTGTTGTGGCCGCTGATTGCGGGCGGCAGACCCAGGCGGCGACCGAATACGTCGATAGCCGCGGCTTCTCCGTAGTTATTCCCGAAGAACACCGCGCGCGCCCGATCCTGCGCCGGCAGCGACCAATACGCGGCGGCAACCTGTTCGGCCATTTCACGCCAACCGAACATATCAGCGTAGTACTGAGGCAGCGCGCCAAGCGTCTGATGCTCGCCCCCGGAGGGCATGAACCCGATGGCCTGCTGGTAACGAACAAAAACGCCCACTGGAAGGATCGGCAACGTGAACGGTGCGGCCAGGACGCCAAGGACGACAACGCACGCCAGCGCCGCAGCGCGCACCATCACGCTGCCGAGCCATTCTTCGATCCGCACTGCACCGAACGCCAGCAATGTCGGATAGATGGCAGAGAGGTAGTAGGCCTTGCCATGTGAGGCGTCGAACGCCAACAACAGACTCAGCCAGGCGATCGGGAAAGCGCGCGCAACCGCAAGCTTCGGTCGAACGACGCCGGCCCACAATCCGCAGAGCCAAACGAACGCCGTCAAGGGACCTGTTAAGAGGATCTGTTGTAATAAAAACGCTAACGGCGAGAACTCTATGTTCTTGCCGCTGCTGGCCGCGTTGCCCAGCTCCATGAAGGGCCAGCCATGCGCCTGCTGCCACAGCAGATTCGGCATCACCATGACGCCGGCAAGAAGCGCTCCCAGATAGACCCAGGGACGCAGCAATGACTTGCGCTGCGGCGTAGCCAGAAGGCCAACGGCCAGCGCCGGCAGATAGAATGCGATTAAGTACTTGGTGTTGAGGCTGAATCCCGCAATTGCCCCAAATGCCAGCCACCAGCGCTCGTCGCCCGTCTGTTCAAGCCGCACTAACACCCAGCCGAGAGCGAGCCAGGTTAGCGCCTGAAATAGATCCGTCGAGAACAGCACTCCCTGGATGAGGAAAATCGGTCCCAGCAAGACGCACGAGCCCGCCAGCCATTGCGCGAAGCGGCCGCCCCCCACAACGCGCGCGAACTCGGAGGTCAACCCGACGGCTGCCGCCATCACGAGCGCCGGCAGCAGACGGAAGCCCAAGAGGAACTCGCCAAAAATGGCATGCGACCACGACGCTAGCAGCGGGACAATGGCCGGCTGATCGACATAGCCCCAATCGGGTCGGTCGCCGCAGACGATGAAGTAGAGCTCATCACGAAAGAAGCCGTAGTGAGCGTTGGCCAGCAAGTGCAGCACGAGACTCGCAAACGCAAGCAGCACAGCGGGTCTCGTCCAAATCTGTCCGACCCTTGCCGTCACGGCACCGACCCTTCCCCAAGCGTCTGATGGCTCCCAGCATAAGCTCCATTGCCAAGCCGGATAGCATCCGCGAACATCAACGCTGTGCGGCAGGGAGCGGAGCATGGCGGAAGGGACATCGGCACCGTGCAGGTCGGCAGCGCACGCGGTGCACGGAAATTAGTATCGTTGGAGGATCCTGTGTTCGAAACAATGCATTCGAAGTCTGCGCCTGTGATTGTCATCATCACATTGCTCGCCAGCTCGGGCACAAGTTTGGTGCTCGGGGACGGCGTGGAAGTGACTGCGCCGCGAGCGATCGGCGAGCTTAGACCAACGGCGGTACTTCACCTGGGAAAGACGGCCGACTGGGTCGCCATTGCGCCCGGTGCCGTCTGGGTTGGAAGCACCGGCCCATTTGCCGTACACAGGATCGACCCGAAGACGAACAAGCGGGTCGCGAGCGTGAAATTGCCTGGCGAGCCTTGCGCCGGGTTGACAACTGGCTTCGGCAGCCTTTGGGTCCCCTTATGTGCTCGCACCCAGATGCTGGCCAAAGTGGATCTCGTGTCCAATAAGCTGCTTAACGTCTTCAAGATCGGTCCGGCGGCTGCCGAAGGGGGAATCACGGCGAGTCCGGACAGCATTTGGCTTGTATTAGACAAGGACGGCTCGCTCGCACGAATTGACCCTGCCACTGGTACGGTCCGTCAGACAATCCAGGTCCCCGCCGGCTCGTACAATCCGTTCTACAGCGATGGTCAGGTCTGGGTAACGCGCGCCGATGGCTCGGAAATAACGGCTATCGACGCCGTCACCGGGCTGGTGTCAGGAACAGCCCAAACCGGGCCTGGCCCTCGATTTCTCACAGCCGGTGCGGGAGCGGTTTGGACACTTAATCAAGGTGACGGATCCTTGACGCGAGTCGACGTCCAGACGAGAAAGGCTACGAAGACTCTCGCCTTGGGCACACCCGGACGCGGTGGCGACATCAGCTTTGGCGCCGGAATGGTCTGGACGACCATGTGGAAAGTTCCTCTCTCTGTCATCGATGGCGCTTCTGCGGCGCTGCTGTGCCAGTGGGAAGGACCCGGAGGAGATTCACTGGGAATTGGCGACGGCGCAATATGGTTGACCGACTACCATGCGGGGACGATCTCACGAATCGAGCTGGACGATGCATTAGGGCATTGCACGCCGCATCCTGCGTCACGCAATCATTGACTTGCGATTGCGGCCGCCGCGCCGACCATCACCATATATCCGGATGACACCCACAGGCTTGCTCCAACAGATGGTTGAGTGATGTTTGCTATGCCCATCGTCCACGCGATCGTTGATTTCGGCGCAGTCGTCATGCTGGCAGTGGGCGTGTTGTTTCCGATTGTTGATCCGCTTGGAGGAGCGCCGATTTATCTGGCCATGACTGCCGGCCTGACTTCGGCGGAGCGAAGCCGCATGGCCACATCGGTTGCCATCAACAGCTTTCTCTTGCTTCTTATTTCCGCGCTGATCGGCGCCTACGTGCTTGATTTCTTCGGACTGTCAATCCCGGCAGTGCAAGTCGCCGGCGGTGGCGTGGTCTGTCTGATTGCGTGGTCACTGCTGAATAGTCCCACTTCGCCGACGGCACTTGGGCGCAAGGATGCCCCCACGACTACACCCGAGGATCTGGAGCAGCGCGCGTTTTATCCGATGACGATGCCGCTGACCGTCGGGCCTGGCTCGATCTCCGTAGCTTTGACACTTGGGGCCAACCCGCCACCCGGTCTGCGGCCACTGCTTTTCACAGCCCTCGCCCACGCGGTGGGCATCCTGCTAGTTGCCGTCAGCGTCTTTCTCTGCTACCGCTATGCCGAACGAATCGTCTCGAAGTTAGGCACGACGGGTACCAGTGTCGTGGTGCGCCTGTCTGCATTCATTCTGCTATGTATCGGCGTCCAGATCTGCTGGAACGGCGTCCACGCGCTGATAGTCAGTGGCTTCCCGCGTTAGACAAAAAACCCGCTGGCGCGAATTATCGCACCAGCGGGTCAGTATTGAGTCCGTACAAACGCCGCCCCGGGAGAGGGCGGTGGATGCCTAGGAGGAATGGACTCAGCTGCAGAGTATTCACCCGAAATGCTGCACTCTGTACGGTACCGAACATAACACCCTAAAGAAATGAGAACCGCCTCCCAAAACCGGCCAACCCGCGGGAGGAGCGCCTCGACCCTAGTATTCGCCATGGAGAGCGACGAATGACATTTAAATTGGCTGCTGTAATCGCAGTGCTTGGCGCTGCGCCGCTGTTTGCACAGGTGCCCTCTCAGGTATCGCCCGAGCAGGCCGGGTTCTCAAAGGAGCGCTTAGCGCGCATCCGGCCGCAACTGGAGAGATATGTCGGGGAGAACCGCCTCGCGGGCGGTACCGCGCTGATCGCCCGTCACGGCAAGGTGATCTATTTCCAGACCTTTGGCGTCATGGACCAAGGGTCCGGTAAGCCCATGACAGAAAACGCGATTTTTCGCATCTATTCGATGACCAAGCCGATCATCGCGGTCGCCGCGCTGACGCTGTACGAAGAGGGAAAGTTCTCGATGCTCGACCCGGTGTCAAAGTATCTGCCCGAATTCTCTGACATGAGAGTCGCCGTTCCTGCAGCCGACGGTGTGCCCTGGCACACGGTCCCGGCCGAACGCCCCATTTTAGTTCTGGACCTGCTGCGGCACACCTCGGGTATGACTAACCAGGGCCCCAAAGACGCCAATGGGGAACTGATGCTTACCCGTTTGGACATCAGATCGCATTCGCTGGCCGATGGGATCAAGCTGCTGGCCTCCGCGCCTCTGGTGCACCAACCCCAAGCCGGCTTTGACTACAGTCCTGGACCAGACGTGATGGGCCGACTTATCGAGGTCTGGTCCGGCATGATGCTGGACCAGTATCTGAATGAGCGAATTTTCCGTCCGCTGCATATGACAGATACCGGATTCTGGGTACCGCAAGACAAATGGAGCCGTCTGACGACACTCTACGATCGCGGACCGAACGATGAAATTGTCCGTGCTACGGGTGACCCGCAGGACGGCTTCAAGAGGAAACCGCCATTTCTGTCAGGCGCCGGAGGACTTGTGTCCACTACGAGCGACTATCTGCGGTTTGCTCAGATGCTCCTCAATCGCGGTCAACTCGATGGCGTGCGTATATTGAGTCCGAAAAGCATCGAACTGATGACTTCGGACTTATTGGGCGATCTGCCGATATTCGACGGGCCCATGCTGCCCGGTTATGGCTTCGGCCTCAGCGTTGCTGTCAACAGGGGGCCTGCCAAGACCGCCACGATTGGTTCAGCCGGCGAATACTACTGGGAGGGCGCGGCAGCCTCTCTCTTCTTCGTCGATCCGAGCGAGGATCTGCTGACAGTCTTTATGATTCAAAAGCGCGAGGGCATCGCCATTAGCCGTGAATACAAGCGCATGGTGTATCAGGCTATTGTGGAGACAGCGCATAAGCAGTAACGGCGAGCGGTTCGAATTGCGCGCGCTCAATGTGCCGCCGCCAGAGATGTCGCGCGAATGGCTCTGAACTCTGAATCGGCACGCCATTGCGGCCATCGGGGCGCCGCCGACAGTGCCAGTCCAACTTGATATAAGTCCGTCATATCCTGCGCCGCCCCGCGCAGATCCCAATCCGGATAGACACGATCAGCCGGCGAGTGGTAACGCTCGCGCTGATACTGCTCATACTGGCTCTGGCCCCAACCGGGCGCTTTGCCCACCACGTCAATTCCGGCCTTCAGATCCATGCCCGGAACCCCGACTCGAGCGAAGCTGAACTGATCAGAGCGGAAATACGATCCCTTCTCGGGTGTCTGGTCCGGTACCAACACCCGATGCTCGCTCTTGAGTACCTGTGCCAGATCATCCTCAAGCGTGTTCTCCCCGAAACCAACGACCTGCACGTCACGCGTGCGGCCCCAGGTGCCGACCACGTCGATGTTGATGTCGGCAAGCGTGCGGTTCAACGGGTACAGGGGATGCTCGGCGTAGTACGTGGAACCCAGCAACCCCTGCTCTTCGGCCGTCACCGCCATGAACAGGATTGAGCGCTTTGGGCGCGGTCGCGTGTTCACAAAGGAGCGCGCGATCTCGATCACGCCGGCGACGCCAGACGCATTGTCGACAGCACCGCGAAAAATTTGGGCTCCCTCGGCGCTGCTCTGGCGACCAAAATGATCCCAATGAGCCGTGTAGAGAATCCACTGCTGTCGTAGCACAGGATCGCTGCCGACCAGGCGCGCTACGACATTGTGCGATCGCACCTCACGCAGCTTATTCTCTATATTGACGCTGACAGTGGCGTTGAGTGCCACCGGCTTGAACTCGCGGGTACGCGCTTGCGCCTTCAGGGCGTCGAAATCCTGCCCCGCTCGCGCAAACAGTTCCTTCGCCTTCTCCAGAGTAATCCAGCCCTGGACCGCTACCCGGTCGGCATTACCGCCGGCATCCGCCAGACTAAACGCCTCACCACTCCATGAATGCATAACCACGTTCCAGCCATAGGACGCCGGTTCAGTCTCATGCACGATCAGCACGCCGTCAGCGCCCAGTTTCGAGGCGATCTCGTACTTGTAGGTCCAGCGCCCGTAGTAGGTCATTGCCTTGCCCTTAAACACCTTCGGATCGAGCTGGTCGGGATGCTGTGGATCGGCTACTGGAGGATCGTTGATCAGCATCACCAGGGTTTTGCCGTGAGCGTCAAGACCCTTGTAATCGTCCCAGTCGTACTCCTTCGCCTGCACGCCGTACCCGACGAAGACCAACGGCGAGTTGCTGATGGATATACGCGGCGCGACGCGCGCGGTGCTGGCAACGAAATCACGTGGCGCTTCCATCGCGACGGGTTGGCCGCCCGCAGTCAAGGACATGGTCGCCTCGCCTTCGATTCCCACCAACGGCACCTCCTGCAGATAGCTGCCGTCGGGATTGCCTGGTTCCAAGCCGATTTCTTTGAACTGCGAAGTGATGTACGCGAGGCTCTTGGCTTCACCTACGGTGCCGGGCAGGCGACCCTCGAATTCATCGGAGGCCAGCGTCTGAATGTGTCCAAGCACGCGCTGTGGGTCGACTTCGGGGGTACTTGCCGCCGCGGCGCCTCGCGCCAGGGCAGCGCCCAGCACGAGGAACACCGCAACCGCCCGCAGCTGTGGTTTCATCAAAACTCCGTTTGGTGGACGTCCGCGGCGGCTAGAGGCATCCCGTGCATCGGGGAGGCGATAACCGTGTCCCCGCCGCGGCGTCCGATAAACGAACCGTAGCGGTACTTCAGCAGTGGGTCCAATTGCAATTGCTACATGATCAATTGTCGCTCTCGCATGTCACCACGACGTGACTTGCAACGATCATGCTGGCGCTGCCGCGCGGCTGGCACTGCGAATTCCCTGCAGAAGCGCCACGCTGCCCAGGGACAGCACCAGGGCGAGAAAGATCTCGCCTGCGGCCAAGGTATGCGTACGGTCGATGAGCCAACCGATCAGCACTGGGCTGATGAAGGATCCAAGACCGAGCACGCTGGTGATCGCCCCCAATCCGCCGGCTGCCGCCGAGCCGGAGAGTAGCGTGGTCGGCATCGACCAGAAGGGCCCGGTGAATGAGAAGGTGGCGCAGGCAATGACGGTCATCACAAGGATGGAGAGCCGGGGATTGTGCGAAATCCAGGGCATGCAGCACCAGCCGAGCGCGGCGACCAGTAGTGGCCCGGCGGCATGCCAGCGGCGTTCGCCGGTATGATCAGAATGGCGTGCATTGAAATACTGCACGAAGATCGCAAAGCCGTTGGGAATTGCCGACAGCAGGCCGATGACGAGAATATCGGTAATGCCGGTTTCCCGGATGATGGAGGGCAGCCAGAGGCCGATCGCCGATGTACCCACCGAACCGGAAACGGCAATTGCCATCAGCGCCAGGAATCGCCGGTCGCGAAAGGCAGGCCAGAGCGAAGCATGAACCTTATCGCCCGATGCACTCGCGCTGACAACCTGCCCAGCGGCAAGATCACGCTCGATCTGGCGCTTCTGGGCTTCAGTCAGCCAGGGCGCGTCGCGCGGCTTCTCCTTCAGAGTGAGAAACACCAGGATGCTCATCGCACAGGTGGGTAACCCTTCCAGCACGAACAGCTGTTGCCAGCCGCGCAGGCCAAACGCGCCGTTCGTGCTTTGCATGATATAGCCGCCGATCGGGCCGCCTATAAATCCGGCGACGGCGATCGCCGCCAGGAATATCCCATTGAAGCGCGCACGCTGTTCCTGCGGCACCCAGCGGCTCAGATACAGCAGGACGGCAGGTAGAAATCCGGTCTCCGCCACGCCAATCAGGAAGCGCAGCACATAGAATTGGGAAGGCGCGGTGACAAAGGCCAAGGCCGCCGACAGCAGACCCCACGCCATCATGATTATGAGCAGGCTCTTGCGCGCTCCGATCCTGCCCAGCGCCACGTTCACGGGAATGCCAAGCGAAACATAGCCGAGATAAAAAGCGCCGGCTGCGAGGCCATAGGCGGCCTGCGACATTCCCAGATCATTCAGGAACTGCAGTTTCGCCAGACCGATATTCGAACGGTCGATATAGTTCAGGATGTAAGCCAGCATCAGGACGGGCATTAGCCGCCACATCACGACGCGATAGATACGCTCGCTGTCTGTACGAGGCGACGCTTTCAGCGCCACAGAGAACCGCGCCGAGTGCTAGCGGGCTGCGGCTGGAACGGCCGCTCGGCCAGCAGCTTCAGGTCCGGCTCAATGCCCCACCCCGGCGCCTGCGGCACGGCAAAGTGCCCCGCCTCGTACCGGATCGGCGGCCGGCTGGCGCGGTCACGGAATTCGCGCTGCGGTTCCATCTGTTCCAGGATGAAGAAATTCGGGATCGCGGCCGCCAGATGCACCGACGCCATGGTGCAGATCGGGCCGCCTGGATTGTGCGGCGCTACCGGCACATACCAGGTCTCCGCCAGCGCAGCGATGCGCCGGACCTCGGTCATGCCTCCGGCGTGCATCAGGTCGGGTTGCACGATGCGGCACCCACCCTCCTCGAGCAATTCGCGATACTCGTGGCGCGAAAGCAGTCGCTCACCGGTGGCGATCGGCGTGCGCAGATCGCGCTGAAGTTGCGCCATGGCTCGGGCATTCTCAAACGGCACCGGCTCCTCGAACCAGCCTGGTCGATAAGGTGCCAGCACCTCGTCCAGACGTACCGCCAGGCGCGGCGAGAGCAATTCGCTGCACTCGATGAATATCTCGGTATCGGGCCCGGCGCCTTCGCGCGCCGCAGCCACCACATCCGCCGCGCGGCTGATAGCGCCGGCTTCATTTTCCCGCAGACCCTCGAAGGTGAAAGGGGAGCATTTGAAGCCCGAAAATCCCCGCTGCACGGCTTCACGCGCCGCGGTGTGCGCGGTCTGGGGCGCGTCGGTTCCAACAATCCAGTGGCTGGCGTAGACACGAACCTTGTCGCGATGCGCACCGCCCAGCAAACGATGCACCGGCACGCCCAGCCGCTTGCCCTCGATGTCCCACAGCGCCAGGTCCAGCGCACTCAAGGCGCTCATGAAAACCGCGCCGCCGCGCCAGCGCCAGCTGTTGTAAAGCCGGTACCAGTGCTGTTCCGGCCCCGCCGGATCCTGGCCAATCAGTTGCGCGCCATATTCCCGGATGGCGGTTTCCACGCTTTCGACAGCGCCGTGCAGCGATGCCTCACCCCAGCCGCAAAGGCCTTCGTCGGTGGTTATGCGCACCAGCAGCCAGTTGCACCAATCAACCCAGAACTTGAAGGTCTCTATCGCTGTGATCTTCATGCTACTGACCAACGCCGAATTCGGGCATTACATAGCTGTAAGCCGAGTAACGCATTTCGCTCCAAGAGGAGTCTGGGAACGGATGACCCGGAAAAAGTGCAATGCTCACCGGCGTGAACTTCACCCGAATGCGGATCGCCGATCGACCCTGAGTCAGAGCTCGAGGTACTAGAAACTCATCGTCACGGAAGCGCCGATTGGACGTGATGACAATGTGTTCCGTAGGGCCCAGTTCGTGGCTTTCGGCACCGGAGCCGCCCTTCGGCGCGTAGTCTGCCACGAGAACCGCGTCCAAAGCCGCGTCCAGTGCATTCGCGTAGTCGATAAGCCCTCGGGCAACAAGGCGGCGCCGATCGCCTTTAGCCGCACCGATGAAGCTGCGTGTGCGCTCGCGCAGCGCCTCAAGCTGCTCGCTGGTGGGCGAGACTTTCGTTCGCGACATCGTGGCTCTCAGCGTATCGACATATTGCAGGAATTCGGTGGTGCCGGGCGAGTCGCCTTTGTTTTCGGTTCGCGTGCGGAAACTGTCGGATCGATTAAGCTGCCTGCGCAGAGCGTCAAACAGGCGCGAATTGCTGCCCGTGCCGCCGTTTGATCCCACAGCCGTGTTGCAGCCCGCCGTATACCAGATACCGGCCAACTTCCACTCAGCGCTGCGGTCGCGAGCATCACGAATGTAGACTTCCGCGCGCTGATTGGCATAAGAGTAGTCCAACTTACGGCGCAGCATCACCCCCACATTTCTGGGGTCGATCTTCAGCGTAAACGCCGATTCTGTCTTGGTTGTTCTGCCACGATCCGTGGTTGCCGGATAGATCTCGATGCCACGCAGATGATCCGGGCCCCATTCGTAGCGCGACGTGAGCGCATAGGGCTTCGAAGCCTCTGGCGAGAGATATTGATGCCGCGCCTCGCTGCGCTCGTCGCCTACCGACAGATCGTCCGTCTTGATCAGCGACGCAGCCGGCAACCCATACCAGTAGGTCACGGTCTCATAGTGCTCAGTGGAGTCATCTTCGCCCCCATGTTCCAGGCGAATCAGCGCGTTCTTGCCGAAGGGCATCAGATCCGCCAGCAGGAAGCGATAGGCGGACTCAATCTTGTCCTCGGGGCTGATCGCCTCGCTGGGACTCTTGGCGCCCACCGGGTGACCCGCAAAGGCGAGCGTCATATTTTCTCCGCCCCAATAGTCGCCGCCTCCGCCCCATTCTTCGGTCCCCGTGCCTTGAGCTTGGGGCGTTTTGCTGTCATCGAAGAAAAACCGAGGATCGCCTTCTAAAGTGCTGAGCTGGGCATCGTGGGAGAATATGAAGGAGGTGCCCACGAACGAGCCGGACCAGTCACCGCCGCCTTCGGTCTGACGGGTGTCGAGCAGAACCAGGTCTTTGCCCAATTCCGGCGTCGGATGGTCTGCGTAAGTCGCATGAAAGTAACCAACTCGATTGGCCGGTTCCAGGTAGGGCTCGTAGCGCACTTTCCAACGCACATCCGAGATTTTGGTTCCATCAAGTCCTCGCAGTTCAACCCGGGCCGATTGAAAAAAAGGCATCGGGAAGTAACAGCTCAGATAAACCCTGCCCTGATCGTAGTGAATAACCATCGGCAGAGATTTGACCAGGTATTCGTGATGTTGCCGGTTGTATAAGACCCCGGCGCCATAGAATAGCGATATGGGCGCGTCGATCGAGGGTGTCTTGCGCTTGTCCCAGGTCACCCTCAACCGCACACGCGAGAAGGCCACGGCTTCGGCCTCGGGAACCGAGAACTCCAGCGCTCGAACCATGGAGGAACCGACCGAGGATTCCCACACTGGCACATTGGAATGGGACAGCACCTCGAGCTGTCCACTGGCCTCTACAACACCGCCGGCTCCGGGCTGCGGAGCAATGTCGGAGCCCGCGCGGTTGATGAGTTCTAAAACGCTCGGATCGGGCGCGGCTTTACCGTCCCAAGCTGATATCGGCTGAGACAGCGGCGTATCGCTTATAAACTGATCATAAATATAGTAGCCCGTCCCATAGAAGGTGCGGCTATAGGCGATCTGCAAGGACTTTCCAAAGCCAATCGGCACCCAGCTCAAATCCGCGCCCCTGGTCTGAGACCAGGTCAGCGCCAGGGGGCTGGGAAACGCGCTCTCAGGCAGAAAGACCGAGTTGGCAATGGGGCGCAGTGGATCCGCGGTACTGCTCTCCTGGACAATGTGATCGAGTCCGTCCACGTTGTAATGCCAGGGGCTACCGTGCCAATGATTCGTGCGAACAAAATAGAGCACTCCCGGTCCCTCCACATCCAGAGTGACGTTGTAATCGTCGGCTAACTGATACAGGAAATGGGAAGCGTCGGCCCATTCATTGCCACCGGTGCGGTCATAGGTGCTGCGCATATACGCGCGTACACCGATACGCTGATAGGGCCAGTGGTCCCACTTCGTATAGGCATCAGAGCCAACCGGAATGGTAAGCGGCTGGTCAGCAAACAGTGGGGCCGCGCAAGTCAAAATAAGCGCTGCAATCCCAGCCAGGCCAGGGACTGTCGCGCCTTGGCAGTCACATCGCGGTGACATTCGTCGGTGGCAATTCTTCATATAGCAATTGCAATTGGACCTGGTGCAATCG
>Ga0302324_100006439_pt1 | contig 25306 bp, 22 predicted proteins | sample Palsa_T0_1_FD_201949 | JGI IMG/M metagenome (GOLD analysis project Ga0302324, IMG submission 201949) | Peat permafrost microbial communities from Stordalen Mire near Abisko, Sweden - Palsa_T0_1 | ecosystem: Environmental > Terrestrial > Soil > Palsa > Peat permafrost | place: Sweden: Abisko... | reverse complement strand
CCGGACAACGATCGCGATGGCATGCTGCATTGGATTCGCACTGCGGCCCAGTCTGGCTTCGGCCCGCTGGTTCGACTCGGATCTTGCGCTGACGGCTGGGAAAGGCTCAAAGCGAGGCATCAACAAATCGTGATAAAATCCTCAGCCGATTGGCAACCGAGGAGCTACATCGAAATGATCAAGCGAACTTTCATGGCTGTTCTAGGAAAGATCTTTGGGATAAGTATCGCGATCGCAGTCGCCCTGACGATCGGCGAGCCGTTCTCGGCCTTTGCACAAGCAGGAGGCGCTGCCCCTGCACCGCCGGCTCAGGATGGCCCGGGTGCGGGCGCCGGAGGTGGTGGACAAATTGAGGGCCGCGCAGGTCGAGGCGGCGGGCCGCCGCGGTACACCCCTGCAGCCGGTGCGAAGGACCTGAAAGCAGTCCTTTTCAACTGGGCCTGGTATATGGGCATGCTCCGAAGCAGCGAGGAACGAGACCTGATCATGACGCTCGAATACCAGGGCAAGGGCACCATTCAAGCGGACGGACAGCCCTGCAATGTAACGAAGTATCGAACCAGCATTAGCTACCAGACGTCAGGCGAGCGGATTCAGTACACGGGCACTCGGCCCAATGGCCAGGCGTGCTCCAATGTCGAAGTCCTCAGTGGAGCGTATGCCTGGAACGAAGACATTCCCGGTGCAGAACTCGTCCCGGGTAAAGGCAAGGCGACGCCGATGCCGGCAACTGTAGAGGAGCGGATGATTCGCCTGTGGGCAAGTCCGCAGGGTGCGTTCAAGGGCGCGATGGCGGGGATAAGCGATCCACCGGAAATGGCGCCCAGGCCGCAACGGGTTCCTGCTGACGTCTCGGTGGCCGGGAAAACCTCCGTTGCGTGGGAAGGCAATAAGCCCGTTGTGACGTTCCCGATTCCGGGTGTTCCCAACGCGATCGCAACCGCGACGCTCAACGACAAGTTCATGGCGGAGCGCGTGGTCGTGAAGCAGGGAGCGAAGACTTACGAGTTCACCTACAGCAACTATAAAGACTGGAATAATCCGCTGAATCCGGCGGAGGCGTTCTACGCGGGCAGGATGATAGAGAAACAGAACGGCGCGGTCGTCCGCGACATTACGACGACGCTGACGGAAACGGGACAGATGTATGTCGTGATGCCGGTTCCGGCAAGCGTCAAGGCCGCGATCCAGCCAACGAATCAGCCTCCCAACTGGACCCTGAATGCAGACGCACCGGCGAGGCAGACTGCAGCCGCCGCCGTAACCCCACGGCTGGCAGACGGACATCCGGATATGACAGGAAACTGGAGTCCCCCCCCTCTTGCAATTACGGGTAGTGGCACCCGTCGATGTGGTCCAACCCAGGTGCCGGGCGGGGGAATCAACGTCGGAGTCGGCTGCACCACCGCGCAAGACAACTTCTGGGTGGATTATGAGTGGATCTCGCCCTCGCGGTTTGGCCCGAGTCGTCCCATTTACAAACCCGAGTTTTGGGACAAGACTCAGGAACTCGATCAGTGGACGAACAAGTACGATCCAGTCATGACCTGTCAACCGCTGGGACTCCCGCGGCAGGGTACCCCGAACCGCATTATCCAGACGCCAACTGACATCGTCTTCTTCTATGGAGGTAGTAGCGATTACGGCGGCGGAAACTTCGAATACCGCGACATCCCCACCGACGGCCGAGAGCGCCAAAAGACGGTCGAAGACTTTTACTACGGGCTTCCGATCGGTAAATGGGAGGGCGACACGCTGGTGATCGATTCCACCAACTTCAACGATGCCACCTGGTACGGACGCGGCGGCCTACTTCATTCCGCCGACCTGCATATCGTTGAGAAGCTGACTCGGAAGGGCGATGAAATTCTTTACCAGATGACCATCGAGGACCCGGATGACCTCATCGAGCCATGGGTGATGCCAGACAGGATTCTGCGGGTGCGTCCGGGCCCGCCACAAATCATCCATGAGCGCGCGAATTGCGAGGTCTACGAGACCAAGGACATCAGTACTCAGTTTCGCCACTAACCGTTCTTTAGTTACCAGACCCGCAGCCGTTTCGGAGTCCACGCTGGGACGGGCTGGCTCCGCTGGGATGGACGGGGTTACCGGCGAGTTTTATTGCCGTGGGGTACAAAACTGGGCACAAGGGCGCGGTGTCCGAGAGAATCGTTTCCGCATTATGTGAACATTGATGATATTGGGTCCCTCAGGTAGGACTCGAACCTTTTTGCAAAGCGCTAAACCGAAAAAACGCTAAGCGCTCGAACACAAACCGTTGAACGCCAAACCACACGAGCGCAAGATGGAATGAACACTGGAGCACCAAGAACGCGGGAAAGAAGGATCGATGGAACGCTAGAGTGAGTAACCGCAGGGAATGTACCACAAGACCGAGCGCAGCGACGAGGCGGAGAACCTGCCCATCCCCTCCATCGCCCTCCTCAATCCGGTGGAGACCGCTACGGCGGTGACGAATGTTCCGGCCAGCAGCTACGATGGGCTGAACAATACGCAGAACGCCGTCTACTTCCAGGACTTCTGGAACATTCACCCGAAATTCCAGGTGCCCTTGGGAGGACGGTACGACGCCTATCGGCACTACGACTTCGATTATCCGGTGGTCAACGGAGTCTGGCAGTACGGCGGCCCGCAGGTTCGCGCAAAATCCCTTCACCTATCGCGCGGGAGTCATCTCGCCGCTCTTCCCCCACATGGTTCTTTTCGCCAACTGGGCCACATCGTTCACAGCGCAAAACGGAACTCTCGCTGGCAGGCAATGCGCTGAAGCCGGAAACCGGCGAGCAATTCGAAGGCGGCGTACGCTTCAAATTGATTCAAGATCGGGTGAGCCTGAACCTGGCTTATTTCCACATCACCGAATTCAACGTGGCGCTAGAGCAGGCCAACGGATTCATCTTTCAGGGCAACAGATTTACGTCCGGAGCCGAGGTGGAACTTCGGGCGCGGATCACTCAGAAATTGAACCTGTTCGCGAGCTACGGGTACACAGACGCGTCCCTCGGCAATTTCGTGGTGCCGAGCTATTTCAGCGGGTATAGCGTACCAGAACTTTCAGGGCAACGTGCCGGGGCTGGTTCCCAAGCAAACCGAGAGGGTCTGGGTGACCTACAATTTGCCCAAGGGATTTCTCGTGATGTTCTTTATGCCTGGCTTCGTCACCTTCGACGCAGCACTACAGTATCGCTGGAAAAAATGGGAATACGACGTGAACGTGTACAACTTGTTTAACAGACAATATTGGGTCAGCTCCATCCACGACACGCAGGTCTATCCGGGTGCGCCTATTGACGTGACGGGTACCATCTACCGCTTTTAACAGGAAGCAGCCCACGGGATCAACTTGCCGCGACGGCTCGCTATCGTTTCTGATTGAACGATTACCTGCGTGGCCGTTTGCCCATCATCCAGGCCGGTGGCGACAACAGCAATCTGAACCGATGTCCAATACCACTTGTTATTGAAAAGAATCGTGTTGTCCGGTCACTGACCACGGGTTTCAGGGTCATTGACCAAGAGTTGACCTTGAATTTAGCGGCATCGCGGCAAACCCATGCTAGTCTCGACTTGAATTCAGCGAGGACCGGTTTTTACATGGCATACAAGCTGGCGATTTTAGTCCCCGGAGGTCTGTTGCTGTTGGCGACAGCCCCTATTTTCGCCCATCATTCGGTTGCCGCCGAGTTTGACGTGAATCGCAAGATCACGTACACAGGTGTCATTACCAGAGTTGAATGGAGCAACCCCCACATCTACTTCTATGTGGATGTGAAGGATGCCAGCCAGAAGGTCACCAATTGGGCCTTCGAAGGCGCTGGCCCGAACACGCTGGCGAGAATGGGGTGGCTTCGGGACACCTTGAAGGTTGGCGACCGGGTGACTGTGGTCGCTTTTCCGGCGCGAGACGGAGCTAGTGTCGCGTCGGCACGAGAGGTGACACTGGCCGACGGCCGGAAGGTATTGGCCGGTGTTGCCTCCGATGGAGCTCCCAAGCAGTAGATTCTGAATTCAGGATCGAAACTTATGAAGTTTAAGATCTTGATACTAGGGCTCTTGGCCTCGACGGTGTTGGGGACGCGCAGCTATGCCCATGCCTCCTTCGCGGCGACTTACTTCGAGAACAAGACGCCTGCTAATGCAGAGTATCAGGCGCCCCTCGGACGGCTGGAAATGGTCGGGGGTCACGCAGTAGCGCCAGGGTAGTCAAAGTTGACACGAAAAACAATACCGAGGAGGAAGTGTTGCTTCAAAAGTCGTGCTGTACGAAAACGTTAAGAACCGTGCTTCGAGCGGCGGCCCTTTTCTTTGCTACTGGCGTGATGGCTTGGTGCGCCGTCACGGGCGGCATTTCGGGGGTGGTTACCGACCCCACCGGAGCAGTGATTGCCGGCGTGAACGTGACTGCCACCAACACGGCCCAGGGATTAGTGACAAAGAGCACCACCGATGACAAGGGCTTTTACAACTTCCCCCGGCTTCCCGTTGGGAGGTACGACATCCAGGTTGAGCTGGCAGGCTTCGCGCCGCAAAAGAAGTCGGCCATCGCGGTGGATGCGGACGCATCCGTGCGCATGGATTTTAGCCTTGCGGTTTCGGAGCAGAGATCGGAAGTGACCGTTACGGAAAGCGCCAATGAAGTGCACGTAGAGACCAGCAGCACGGAGGTAGGTGAGGTTGTCAGCCAAAAGGAGATGACCCAAGTTGCACTGAATGGCCGAAGTTATACTGACTTGCTAGCGCTGCAGCCAGGTATCGTCCCGATGTCGACGCAGACGGCGCAATCCGTCGTCATGGCCGGTGCGTCCGTCCAGATCGCGCCTTCCGGCGGGCTAAATGCCGGAAATCAATCGATCAGTGGCCAGCGGGAAGACGCCAATGGCTTCCTCGTTAACGGCGGCGATGTCAAGGAGTTGATGAATGGCGGTACTGCCATCATTCCAAATTTGGATTCGATCGCCGAGTTTCGCGTGCTCACCAACAATTTTGACGCCGAATATGGGAACTACAGCGGCGGCATCGTGAACGTGGTCACCAAGTCGGGCTCGAACCAGTTTCACGGCAGCGCGTTCGAGTTTCTGAGGAACACGGATCTGGATGCGCGCAACTTCTTTTCACCGGAGCGCGGAATCTATCGGCAGAATCAGTTTGGAGGAACGGTGGGTGGACCGATCAAGAAGAACAAAGTGTTCTTCTTTCTCGATTACCAGGGAACGCGGAACTTTGAGGGGCTCGATAGCGGCTTAATTCAGGTGCCGACGCTGGCTGAGCGGCAAGGCAACTTCAGCGACGCCGCGAGCACCCTGACAGGTTCAGTAAGCGGGCCGTACATAGCGAATATCCTGACGAACAAGCTTGGCTATGATGTTAAGTCGGGCGAACCTTACTACACGCCGGGTTGCGGTTCAACCACCTGTGTTTTTCCCGGCGCCATCATTCCGCAATCCGTCTGGGCAGCTCCAACTTCGCACCTGCTTCCGTACATTCCACTCCCTAACGACGGGCCCGATACCTTCACCTCAGGCGCTTACGGGGAAACTCTAAGGGATGACAAGGGCAGCGCCCGCTTCGACATCGATGCCGGAAAGTGGGGCAATATCTCGAGCTACGACTTTTTTGACGACTATCATCTGGTGAACCCCTATCCGAGCGGACAGGGCGGGGCCACTGTTCCGGGATTCGCGGGCCTGAATTTCGGCCGCGCACAACTCGTCAGCCTCGCTGACACGAAGACCTTCGGGCCCACCATGGTCAACGAAGTCCGTATCAGCTTTATGCGCGACGCCAACGTGGTAGGCCAGCCGTCTGGTGGCCTTGGCGTGAGCATCGCCTCACAAGGTTTCGAGACCGGCACCGGAACGCCGGGAATCGTTCCGCTTCTTCCGCAATATGAAGGCGTTGAAAACGTGATCTTCAATTCCTTCGTCATGGGCGTTCCCATCACCAACCTGAAGCAGTACAACAACACCTACGCCTGGAACGACATCTTTTCGAAGGTTTTGGGCACGCACACGCTGAAGTTCGGCTTTGTCGGCAGCTACGAGCAGGTGAATGTGAATCCGAACCCGGAAGCCAACGGAGGGTTCGCTTTTGCCGGCCAGGAAACCGGCAATGACTTTGCGGACTTCTTCGTCGGCGTCGACAGCTATTTCAATCAGGCCAGCTCGAACGCGTATTACCTCCGCCATCACTATGCGGGTGGCTTCGCGCAGGATAGCTGGCGCGCCTCTAAAAGTTTGACCATTAATTACGGCGTTCGGTGGGACTGGATGGCGTGGTGGTCCGAGAAGTATCGCCAGATCCCGACCTTCATTCCGGGAGAGCAATCGCAGGTCTTTACCACAGCCTACCCGAGCTTGGTGTACGTCGGCGATAAGGGCGTGCCCAGCACGCTGGTCCCATCGAGCAATCGCTTCTCGCCGCGCATCGGAATCGCCTATTCTCCGGGTGCCACCGACGGCTGGATGAGTAAACTGACGGGCGGGCCGGGCAACAGCAGCATCCGCGCCGGCTACGGAATCTATTACAACCAGATCGAAGGCAACGTGATGGCGGTAGACGAACCGCAGCCGCCTTACGGATATAGCTACACTTCCCCCGGTCCGTCGCTGTTTGCACAGCCATACATAACGGCCTCAAATGGATCTTTCCTTGGCAACCCGTTCCCATTTCAGGTGCCCTCGCTGAGTACGTCCATCAAGAATCCAAATACGACCGATAATTTTTCGATCTTCATTCCGCAGCAGGGGATGACAGCCCCGGTGCCGTGGTACACCTATCCCTACACCGAAAACTATTTCCTCTCGGTCCAGCGGCAGTTCGGGCAGCATGCAATGTTGAGCGCCAGCTATGTCGGATCGGAGTCGCACCATCAGCTGCTGGTGTATTCCAACAACCCCGGCAATCCGGCCTTGTGTCTGTCTCTGAGCCGGCCGAGTGAAGTCAAGCCGGGAACGCCCACCTGCGGGCCGTTCGGTGAAGAGACCCAATATACCAGCGCAAGCGGACAGGTTTATAACGGGACGCGCGTCGGATTGGGTCCGAATTTCGGCAACGACGATTATATCGGCACGGTCGCAAATGCCTCCTTCAACGCGCTGGAGGTTACCTTTCGATATACAACGTCGACTTTCAGTGCTTTAGCCGGTTATACCTGGAGCAAGTCGATCGACCAGGCATCCAGCATATCGGATCCTGGTGACCCGTACGATCTCCAGGCCACACGCGCGCTCTCGGCCTTCGACATTCCGCAGAACCTGGTGATCAGTTTTCAGTACGACCTACCGCTTGACAAGATCGCGCATATCCGTGGCCTGACCAATGGCTGGCAGCTCACGGGAATCGCGCGCTTCAACAGTGGTTTCCCTGTGACGCTGCACACCGACGGCGACAACTCGCTCCAAGGCAGCAATCCGAATGGCGTGAACAACTATAGCGTGGATTTGCCCGACTACAACGGCCAGCCCCTGGATATCAACAGCAATGCTGGCAGAAACGGGAAACCGTATTTCAATATCAACGACTTCACCTTAAATGCGCTGGGCACTCCCGGCGATGCCGGCCGCCGATCCTTCATCGGACCGGGCGAGATCAATTTCGACCTGGCGCTTCTGAAGACGTTTAAATTCAGCGAATCGAGGAGCCTGCAGTTCCGCTTTGAAGCATTTAATGCTTTCAATCACGCCAACTTCTTCGGCCCCCTGGCCGTGAACGGCGACATCAGCAACGCCTTGTTCGGCCAGGTTGTGAATGCCGCGCCGCCGCGCGAGGTGCAGGTGGCGGCGAAGTTCTTTTTCTAATTTCGAGGTTGGTGATTTTTATGATGGAAATGGCTAAAGCGAGCGCACCACCGGAAGATCACTCCGGCCACGGTAAACGTAAACCCCGTAAGGGCTCCAACGCTGGAGGTAAGAGCGCCTGGATGCGGGGGTTCTTCGATCGCCCTAGCATGCCGTTGTGGAAAGCAGTTAAGAGTGACTTAATGAGGAGAGGCGCGCCGGAAAATGCTTAAAAACAGATGGTGGAGGACCCCGACGTGGGCCGGAACATTGGTATTGGCCCTGGCATTGGCCGGACTTTGCGATGCGCAAACTCCCGCGACATCGTCGCCGAAGACCAAGCCGACTACGGGCGCTCAAGCTCCCCAGGTCTACGCAAACCTGCTGCAATTGATGAGAGGCATTTTGTTTCCCAACTCCAATGCGATCTTTTACGCCCAAGAAGATGATCCCGCCAAGGTGCCGCCGGCGAAGGACCCCTCGCTATCGCCGAATCCGCTCGCGAGCACCTATGGTGGCTGGGCGGATGTGGAAAACAGCGCAAAGGCTCTTTCGGAAGCCGCAAATCTTCTGATTCTGCCCGGGCGCAAATGCGCGAACGGGCTTCCGGTTCCGATCAGCAATCCGGAGTGGGCAAAGTTCGTTCAGGGCCTTCGAGACACCAGTGCGGAAGCGTATAAGGCTGCGCAGTCCAAGAATATGGACAATGTCGTAACGGCGGCGGGGGACCTGAGCACGGCCTGCTCCAATTGCCACGATAAATGGCGCGAGAAAACGGAGCTGGCGGACCGGTGCAACTAAAGCCTTTCTTGAGCCGAGTCGCAGCGTTCACGGGCATGCTCTTCATCTTCGCGATGTTGGTATTTCCAACCGCTGCCAGCGCGCATAACGTTTCCAAGCGCGACGCCTCCTTCGTCGAATCGAATCAAGGGGCGGCGATCCCGGCTTTCGTTTACTTAGGCGCGAAACACATGGTTACGGGATACGACCACATCGCGTTCCTGGTGGGAGTCGTCTTTTTCTTATACCGGCTGAAAGACATCGTTCAGTACGTCAGTCTGTTCACGCTGGGGCACAGCATCACGCTGCTGGGCGGCGTTCTCGGTGGAGTGCATGCCAATCCGTACGTCATCGATGCGATTATCGGATTTTCGGTGGTCTACAAAGCTTTCGACAATATGGACGGCTTCCGGCGGTTCCTCGGATTCGAACCCAACACGAAAGTTGCCGTATTGATCTTTGGCCTGTTCCACGGATTTGGCTTGGCGACCAAGCTCCAGGAGTTGGACTTGGCGAAGAATGGGTTAATCACGAACATCGTTTCTTTCAATGTCGGAGTGGAAATCGGACAGGTGCTGGCGCTGACCGCCGTATTGATCGCTCTCAGTGTGTGGCGCACACAGAGTGGCTTCTTGCGGCAGGCGTTTACGGCGAACGCGGTACTGATGACGGTTGGATTCGTTTTGGTTGGATACCAAGTGGCTGGATATTTTGTAGCGACGTAAGTGGAGCATATGGTCGAACAACAAAATTTGGAGCAAGTGCAGGCGCCATCCAAGAAGGCGATCGCGAAGGCGACCGGCATCGCGTTGGCTGTCGCATTAGTGATTCTCTTTACCGTCGTGTTACCCGCCGAGTATGGGATCGATCCGCTGAAAACCGGCGCGCTCCTGCATTTGACCGATCTTGCGAAAGCGACCGAATCGAAGGCGGAATCCAAGCCCGTTGGCGCGCGGCCCGTAGCGGCGCCGGCCGGCATTTACACCGCGCAGCCCGGGATTTTCAAAACCGACAGCGAGGATCTTTCGCTGATGCCTGGCGAAGGCGTCGAAATCAAATATCACATGCAGAAAGGCGCGGGAATGGTTTACTCCTGGAAGGCCACGGCACCAGTAGCGTTCGAATTCCACGGTGAGCCGGACAACAAGCCGAACAAGGACTACTTCGAAAGCTACGAACTCAACGATCAGGCTGGCTCGGACCATTCCTACGGCTCGTTCACCGCGCCCTCCACCGGCATCCACGGCTGGTTCTGGGAAAACAAAGGCAAGAAGGAGGTGCAGATTCATCTGGTCACCGCCGGATTTTACGATAACGCGAAAATGATGGCGGGGGACGAGGAGGTGGATCTGACGATCCAAAATGCAAAGTGAGATGGATGCAAAGTGATGGTATCTCTGGCTTTTCTGCAATCGAACGCAATTGCCGACCTGCTGAATAATACCGAATGGGGCTTCGCGGTGGCGGAGTGTTTTCATATCGTCTTTTTCGGCGTGGCCATCGGGACTATTATGATCGTGGACCTGCGTCTTCTAGGTTTGGCGTTTCCACGCGTAACTTCCGCCAAACTACACCACGACACTTGGGCGTATACGTTGATCGGGCTTACGGTGACGGTGCTTGCGGGGATGGCGCTGTTTTTGTCGGCCCCGCGCATGTATTCCTTGAGCGGCTGGTTCCAGTTCAAGGCTATCGCGCTGTTTGTCGCGATCCTGTATAACTACACCGTCCACTACAAGGTGGCTTCGTCGTCGCCGTCCCCGGGTGTGGGCGTCGCGGTGGGAGCCATCTCCGTTTTGCTGTGGGTCTCGGTGGTCGTGGGCGGGCTCTTCATAGGACTTCTTGCGTAATCTCTAATGTCGCTCTATTCCGTCTTCGAGTCGATTCAGAGCACCAGCTTTATGACCTGGGTTGAGCAGACGCCGTGGGTTTATCCCATCATCATGGCCACGCATTTGAGTTGCATCGCTGTGTTTGGTGGCATGATCCTGATGACCGATCTGCGCCTGCTCGGCTTAGCCTTGCGCGATCAAAGCATAGCGGAGGTTGTAGGAGGTCTGCGCCCCTTTAAGCGCATCGGCTTTGTGATTATGGTCACCTGCGGACTCCTGATGGCTGGCTCGGAGGCGCCGACGTATTATCCCAATCCTTATTTCTGGACCAAGATGACGCTGCTGCTGCTAGTCGGAGTTCATGCTTTGGTTTTTAAACCGATCGTGTATGATCACCCCGAGGAGTTGGACAAGTCGCCAGTGTTACCCACACGTGCGAAAGCCGCCGCCGTGCTTTCGCTGGTCCTGTGGGTGAGTATACCGGTTTGCGGCCGGCTGATCGGATACTACGAGCCCGACGAGGGCAAGGCAAAAACCCCTCAAACCGTCACGAATCGCTGAGGTTTTGCGATCCAGACCGTGAAAAAACCGCCATACGTGCTGATTCTTGCATCCCCCCTTGCGATCGTCGTCCCTCCGGTTCTAGCGCATCACTCTTTCGCCGCCGACTACGACGCATCGAAGCCGATCATGCGCGGCACGGTCACCAAGTTCGCATGGATGAACCCTCATGCGCGCTTCTATCTGGATGTGCATCTCGACGACGGTGGTCTCGTCACCATAGGAGCCGGAATACGTGCTGGGGCCACCGAGTGCCTCGGCCCAGTAAGCCGCGAGTCGCTCGACATGCTAGGGGCGGAAGCCGTGGCTGAACGCATGGCCGACCACCTCATCGGCATCCGACGATGCCAAGCGACAGCCGCGATCCACTTGCCCGGGATGCGACGGGACGGGACCGGCGCCTCGGCTGTGTCATCGATTACGTGGGCTACAACGTGGCCAGAAGCGCGGAAGACAACCGCGTAGGAACCTTTTGGCAATTCGATCCGGATGGGCTCGTCGCGCCCTCCGGTCTCGTAGTCCTCCTTGAGCTTGGCTCGAAGGCGGCTGATGTCGACGCGGACCATACTCAACCAGGTATCTGAGGAGGTTGCTGCGCCGTTCCGCGCTTCGCAGCACACGCGCGAGCGCATCATCGATGGTCTCGGGTGGTAAAAGTTGAGCCACGCAAGTGGCGTTATCAGGCCGTATCTTAGCCTAGGCTGCAGTTTGCTTCGTGGCCCATCAGTTCCAGTACCAAATCGAGTTGTCGACAGGTGCAAGGCTTAGAGTTTTCGGGTACATGCTACCGTATCATCGCCCGTAGCACGGCGATGATACTTGTCCGGGCGAGGGAGACTCCCTTAGAGTGGCCTGGAGGAACTCAATCGACTATGAAAATATGGATCGCTATTTTGGTCGGCTGCTTCGGAGTTGCCGGGGAAGCCAACCTCAGCGCGAGCACGGTTTCGGCGACGGATTCAAGCAGCCAATGCTGAGGGTCCGTAGCGCACTCATAAGTGAGGCGCAGGAGGTCCTGTTTCGCATTTCCATATGGTGTCTGCGGAGGTGATGTTTTATGAGGCCATTCGGATATAGACGAATTCTGCGGGCGGCGGCGACCACAATTTTGCTGGCCGTTCCGGCGGTGAGAGCGGACCAGGTCACGGTGGATCTCGGAATAGTCGCCTACTCGATCGGGATCAACGCTAGCATTATGAACACCGATTACCCCTCGGATAGCGAAACTTACACCTACCAGCAACTGATCTTTGAAGGGCCGCTGAGCATGGTAATCGACGGCTCCGGTGACACCCTCGCGTACGTCCTTGCGCAAGACCTGGGCAGTGCGAATAACGGGACACTGGATTACAATTTTCCTTTTTTATCTGGGGCTTCCGGAAGCTACGCGCAAACGTCGCCGCCCATGGCGTTCGACGCTTCGGACCCTGACCCTGGGATGCTGAGCCTTAAGGCTACCTCAGTAAGCGGCACCCAATGTTCGGGAACTAATACGGTTGGTTCTACCATTAACGTCGACCCCACCTACGCCGCGACCGTATATCAGACGATACTCGGCTGTGACTCACTGGCCAGCCCCAATAACGGTATCCCGACTTTTACGATCACCACCGTAGAGCTCCCCCCTTTAGGAGAGATCACGAGCGACGGCACTACAACGGTTTACATAGGGGAAGTAGTGGACGCCGAATGGACGGTCGACGGCGTGATTAGCGGCACTTCGAGCGTGCCAGAGCCCTCGCTGGTGTGGCTGGTAGGTGGGGGCTTGGCCGCGCTGGGATGGACCAGGGTCCGCAAGCGGGTGCGCCGATCGGCGACATGAAAGGCTTCCGGCAGTCCAGCGGCAGTGTACAGGCAGAACGCGACTTCGAGCGCGCCCTTGAATTGCACACGTCCGGCCGGACGGAGGAAGCGGACCGGGTCCTCACCGGGATCTTGAAGAGGAGTCCCTGGCATTTCGGCAGTCTGCACACGTTGGGCGTGATTCGGCTCCAACAGTCGCGACTCGAGGAAGCGCTAACCTTGTTTCGCAAGACAATCACGGGCAATCCGGGTTCAGCCGGCGCGCACATCAGCCTTGGAAATACTTTGCAGGCGCTGGGCCGGCATGAGGAAGCGGTCGAGCGTTACCAGCGCGCGCTGGCCCTGCGTCCTCACGATGCGCACGGGCAGAACAATCTGGGGAACTCTTATCTGGCGCTGCGGCGGCTGGAGGAGGCGGCGGAGTGTTTCCGTCAGGCTGTCGCACGTCAACCGGGTTTAGATGCGGCACACGGGAACCTTGGAAACGCCTTGCTTGAGCTGGACCGCCCGGAGGAGGCGCTGCGGGCTTATGAAGCTGCCATTGCGCTCAACCCTCGCGTGGCCGGGACCCACAGCAACCTAGGGCGATCTTTGGCCGCTCTGGACCGGCACGAAGAGGCGATTGCTGCTTACGAGGCTGCCTTGGCGTTGGATCCCGGGCTAGCCGGAGTCCACAGTAATCTAGGGCGGACTCTGGTCGCGTTGAACCGGCACGAAGAGGGGTTGTTGCGATTTTCGCGCGCGAGCGAGCTCGACCCCGAGGATGCCCAGTATCCGCTGAATCTGGGTCTAACGCGGCTGGCGCTCGGCGAGTACGCAGCAGGCTTGCCGGACTATGAGGCGCGCTGGCGGTCGCCGCGTTATCCCAAGCCCCGCACTTACTCGCAGCCGCGTTGGGACGGCAGTGCCGATGTTGCCGGCAAAACCATTTTTCTGTATTTCGAGCAAGGGCTGGGCGACACCATCCAGTTTGTCCGCTATGCGCCACTGTTGGCAGAAAGAGGCGCCAGGGTAGTGCTGGAGGTTCCTCAGGGGCTGCTGCGGCTGTTTCGGAGCTTGGAGGGCGTGGCCGAACTACTCGGCCCAGGAGATACGCCGCCTGATTTTGATTTTCACGCCCCGCTGCTCAGCCTGCCGCTGGCGTTTCAAACCAGGATCGAGAACATTCCCAATAGGGTCCCCTATCTGGGCGCGAACGCGGTGCGGACGAGAGCATCGGTGGGATTGTGTTGGGCGGGTAACCCAGGGAATTCGAATGACCGGAACCGCTCGATTTCCTTGCGTGAGTTGATTCCAGTATTGGAAGTTCCGGGGGTACAGTTTCTGTCGCTGCAAAAAGTGCTGCGGCAGGGAGATGAGGCGATCTTGCGCAAGTATCCAAACGTGGATGTGGAAGCGGACCGGAAGGGCGCCGACTTTGCCGACACAGCGGCCCTGATCGCCGGGTTGGATCTGGTGATTACCGTCGACACAGCCATCGCGCATCTTGCGGGCGCATTGGGAAAACCCGTGTGGGTGCTGTTGCCGTTTTCCACGCACTGGGTTTGGCTCCGGACGCGCGAGGACAGTCCCTGGTATCCCACAGCCACGCTGCTTCGCCAGCCTTGTCACGGCGATTGGCGCCCAGCAGTCGAACGGGCGGCACAAGTCCTTAGCAGTTTGCCCTGGCAGGGACCGCCGGCCACCGTCAGCGCCTCCGGTATCTCCTCTCCGAACGGGCGGGACCACCTCTCGGGATGCTCTTTGTAGTATTTGTCGATCATAGCGACCGCCTGCTCGGCGTCCATGCCGTTTAGGCAGTTCATAAGCTCGTTCGCGCCCGGTCCCCTGGACTGAAGGAAGCCGTTGCTCCAGCCCAGAAGCCTTGACCGATTCGATCTCAGCGAGCGCACGGCGGGCCTGCAGCGATGAGGAGAAGATTTCATAAGTGGTAGCGAAGTTCTGCTGGAGCTCGGTGGTGGTCGCCTTCGCGCGCGGGGCCATCGTCACGGTGAGCGGCTCCGCCGGCAGGGGTTTGCCGTCCACGCTCAGTTCCAGTGTGTACGTGCTTGGCGCGACCTTCGGCCCGCGCGGTAACGCGAAAACACGCTCAGACTTCGGCCCGTGGGTCTCCATTTCGATGTGCTGCTTGGGCAGGCAAGCGACACATCCAAAATGCGGTTGCCTCCCCAAGAATGGGGTCTTGCAACTTTTTCTCTCGGTATTCCACAACACCACTTGAGGAGCCACACTTCCAAGTCGAGTCCCTCCCGCCGTTCTCCTTTTCTTTGCCAGAACTTTCCTGGTTCGAACGGCGCAAAATCTCAAACGGTTCGAACAGGTTCGTCCAACGCGCCATGCTGCCAAGCCACCTTTTCGACACGCACCCGGAGCAAACTATCATCCGAGCATACTCTATGAGAAGGTGACTGGAGCAGCGCGCTTCAGATTGGCGAGCCGTGTGGAGTTTCGGGGGGGTGACGCTCGTCCCACGTTTAATTGGTTACTCTGCGCGGCTCATATGTCGATGGAACCGATCATGTCATCGTCCCGCTGGTAAAGGAATCAACGGAAGGTGAAACTCGTACTGTTCCGGAGGCCATCTTGTTCTGAGACTTCACCACCCGCATAGTCCTGGCTGACCGGCCGCTCAACTCAGCATTCCAAGGTCGAGCAAAACAACGTCCATGCCTGGTTTAGCGACCCGCTCCAATTGCGCGCCCTTGGATTTCCCGAGCGACCCGAAAGCGCTAATCTACTGCGACGCAGTTGCCGCAATCTTCTGAGCCGCGCGGAGACCTGACGCCATAGCTCCCTGTATCCAGCCCGTCAAAGTCGAAGCGTGCTCTCCGGCGAAATAGATTCGTCCTTGCGGCTCTGCCATTACAGGAAGAAAAGACTCCATCTGTCCCGGCGTGAATGCCGCGTAGGCGCCTTTGGCAAAAGGGTCTGCATCCCATACCTTGGAGACGCCTGCGACGTAGTTCTGACGTACTTCGGGATAAACCGGTTCAACCTGGCCCAGCGCGAACTCTATCTGCTCGTCTAGGCTGAGTGCTCCGATCCGGCGAGCGTTTGCGGAAGCCATATAGAGCCCCAGTGTGCCTTGCTCACCCGCCGGATTGTACCCGGGGTAGACGACCGTCATGGTCTGGTCCGAGACGATCTTGCCGGACAGACCCTGCGTTCTCCAGAACTGTTCCCGCATCTGAAGAAAGATGCGCGTGACGGAAGTGTAACCGAGCGTCTGCAGCACTTCGCCTAGGGCAGCGCCGCAACCCGGGATTACTCGGATATTTCGCAGTATGCTGAATGGCAGTGTGCAAATGACATAGTCTGCGCTCGCCTCCTGCTGTCCGTCTTTGGTACGGCAGGTCACCCGCACCCCGCTGTTATCCTGAGCGATTTGCAATACCTCGGTTGAATAGCTGATTCGGCTACTAAGTTTCGCGGCGAGCGCCGCGGGGAAAAGGTCATTGCCGCCTTCGATTCTCTTGATGTCGGGCCCGCTGTTTTGAATATTGCTCGATATGTAATGATCTCCACTCAGCGACACGGCCGCCGAGTAACTCGAAGGCCCTTCCCCCATCAATTGGTTAAATCCGACATCGAGCAATTCAACCGCGCCGGCGGAGGCGCCCTTGCTGGTCATATATGCGTCCAACGACAGAGCATCTTCGAGCTTCAGCCTCGCGACATCCGCGGCGCCGCCCTTGGGAGCGCCCAATAGATCCGGCGGACTGCCGTAGGTTGTCTGCATTTTTGCGAGGCCCATCGCCTTCTCCGCGGCAGTTAGTGCATAAGGCCAATCGACAGGCGCGTCCGAGCCGGCCGAATACTGGATCCGCTGGCCCTTGACGTAATAGATCTCAGGCAGATCGGAACCGCTGAAGTCGAATACACTCAGCTTCAGCAGATCGGCATAGTAAGACGGCAAACCATGCGCATCCGGGATAAATGTTGCGCCGGCGTCCGCATAGACGCCGTCGGTGAAACCCTCCCGCAAGGTCTGGACGCGTCCTCCGGCGGTTGCGCGCGCCTCGAGAATGCGCACGTCGTAACCCTGGTTCATCAGTTCGTAGCCCGCCACAAGGCCCGCCATGCCCGCGCCCAGAATGAGAATCCGGGTTGGCTTCGTCGGCGACGCAAGCGCGGGAGGCTTCTCCCAGTTGTCCGACTCGATCAGGAACGCTAATAAATCCGGCATGTCCTCTCCAGTCCTGTGTAGTTTCGTAGGTCGGTCAGAAAACCAAAGGGCACGGATTCATTTCAGCCTCAGTCAAGGGCGCCTTGAGCCAACCGATTTCCACCGGAACATTGTACAGGCGGCCCGGTGCGAAGCGTGCGTAAAATGGCCGCAGCCCCGGCACCACTATCCTCGCTACATCCAGCCCGACACTGTTCCGCGTTAGGTTCAGGAGTAGCGGTTCCAAGCCGCGCGCGGCTGCCAATCCGGTTAGATATTCCACGTCTTCACGCAGATCGTCGCTCCGGTACTCCGGAAAATCCTGACGGCCGCGTAGTTGGCCGAGGGCGGGCACCAGGAATTGGGCAGCCTCGCTCTCGCCGGGAATCAGCTTCCGCGGACTTCCGCCGAGAGCGGCCAGTTGGTTCAGTTCGGTCAACGCGCGAGCCACGGCAATGCCGGGATCGAGGTGACAGCCAAAACCGAACAGGAAATCGGCTGGCTGCGGCGGCTTTCGGGCAGATATGGCCGCCATCACGGGAACCGGAAAAGGCCCGGTAAGATCGAGGGTCCAAAGATCGCGCGACTCCGCCGCGTAATATTCGGCGAGGCGATCGAAGTACGGGTGCCGGAAGCTGGCAAGATCCACGGCGGGGCGGCTTACCTGGTTGTACCACCACATCGCGACACTATCCCGCTCAATCAACTCGAGAAAGCCTTGCAAGACCGCTTCCTCGAGGTTGCTGCCGGCGGCCAGACCGTTGGAATCGGCGCGGCAGAAACTGTGGCTGGGCTCGGCTGGATATGCGAAGTAGCACATCGCCGTCGGCAGATAACGAAAAGTTCCGTGCGTGAGGGACCAGAGAGCGCTCCACTCCACGGGTCGGGTCTCGTCGAACGGCATCGGGACCCAATTGGCCGGCGCGGCCTTTCGATTCCATTCGTCGCGGTCGTCGTACTGACTCTGGCTGAAGAGCATGCACTGGTTGGGGTGAATGGCACTGTCGCCGAGTTCCGCAAAGGTCGCCGTCCGCCGGATTTCGTCGCCTCGGAACATCGCGGAAAAACGCTCGAGAGCTTCGCAAACAGCCCCTGTACGGGCCTGAGTGGCGCTCATTCCCTTGCCACAACTGCGGTGTGGAACCGCCCACTCGACCGGATCTTTGCTATGCCCGAATTCATGATTGTGGTCGGCCCAATAAACCTGAAGAGGCGCACTACTGTCGGCGATCGCCGGCTGGACCTGTGAGACGATACCGGTGATCGGGCTGATGTGGCGCGCGACCCGCTGGTAGACCGTTTCCGGATTGGCGGCCCGGTGGCCACCATCCGCCGTAAAGAGCTTCCGCCGTTTTTCCAACCGGATCGGTACCGGCAAGTCGTCAGGGCTCGCGGGCCCGTGGCCACAAAGAGAGCAGTGGTCGCGGCGAGTCACAACGTGTTTTTGCAATTCGAGCGACCGCAGATCGAAGGTCAGAATCACGTCGTCCAGGAGGCTTTGGACGCCGGCGCTTTGGCCGCCTCGGCCTGCCCATTTCCAAAGTTCGGTAGCGATCAGGCTCCAGGCGATCTGGAGAGTGCTGGGGAGGAACCGATCACCTCTGGCTTCAAAGCGGATCCCCAGCTTTTCGAGGTCTCTTTGGATGCGGAACGCCTGCCGCTCTCGCAGCCGGGTCGCCAGACACGGCCAGCAGGTCGTGCGGGGAGGCTGAATCATTGGCCCCAGCCACAGCATGGTTCCAGCCGGTTTCGCAAGCAGCAGAGGACGGTTCGCATGTCGGGCTGCGACCGCATGAGCGTCAATCCGGCCGTCGAGATAATCGTCGACGATCAGGACGTCGATGCTGGATTCGCTCTTGCCCGGCGCATTGTGGATGCCCATTCCAAGTTCCTCGAGGGCGCATACCAGCGGGGCGGAATCTATTGCGCTGAGGGAAAAGATCGCGACCCTCGTGGCCGCCAGCCGCTCCTTGAGCGCCGGGCCCTCGATGCCAAGAGCGTCGCAAAACTCTTCATCCGCCGTGGCTGGACCGCTATCTGTGGCGTCAAGGATGTACCCCGATTGCGCGAGTTCTTCCAGGCCGAACTGAACGTCGAGCACGTTCACCCGTCCACCGATCAGACGGGCGATGTCTTCGCGCGTATTACGGCCATCGATGAACGGAACGAGCAGCGAATAAAGCCTGCTGTTGATCGCCTCAAAACGGCCTTCCTGCTTGACGAAAACAACGTCGCCGGCAACGGCTCGCAACTCGAGATGGCTCTTGAACCGGGGCTTTCGTATCGGCATGAAAGGGAATTCGTTCAGGTCTAGTCTACATGGCCGCGCCCCATAGATGTATCAATAAACACTGAAGTACAATCAAGAACCCGGATGGGAACGAGTTATGCCACGGCCTTTCAAACTAACCCTGCAACGAGAAACTGTGATCGAACGCGCGCCGGGGGTCACTCGGTTTAAATCACCGCTATTCGAACTGACACTGCCGGCGCTTTCGCCTTCCCTCAGCGACGCAGTTGACCTCTTGCGCGGCTCCGGCGTCACCAGCCCGCACCTGGAGCGAATGGCTGAAGGAGCCGGAGGCGAAATGGAGGTGCTCCGCCTCGAAGGCATGCTGGCCGCATTGGACCGGGCGGCCATGCTGTGCCGCACCGCGGGGCCCCCAGGTAATCCATGGGCGACGCTTACGCCCTCTACGAAAGCCTTTCGTTTCTTGTCCCAGCCGACCCCGGTCGGCGTCTGCTATCGCCTCTCGCGTTTCGCCGTGGTCAGACGCGCCGAATGCGAGATGATACTGGAATCGCCGCTCTCTCACGCCCGGATCGTCATCCGGGATTGGCGGGCCTCTGCCGTCATCACGATTCTTGCAAATGGAGCCAGCGCCACGGAGCTGCATGCCTCAATCCCCGGGGCGGAACTCGAAGATGTGGGGGCGTTGTTATGGCTGCTCGAGGCCGCGGGCATGGCCAGCCGGGTCAACGCAAACGGGCGCCTGGCGGAAGACGAGACACCAGAACTTATCCCCTGGGAATTTCACGACCTTTTCTTCCATGCCCGGACGCGATCGGGCCGCCACGACGCCAGCGTGGGGGGGACATTCCGGTTTCGAGACCGCACTACCTGGCCGCCCATCGTCCGCCCGCCGTTCATCAAAGACCCAATGAGCGGGGAAAGAGTAAGTCTGTATCGCCCGGAATCGGCTGAGGTCACAGCCCACGACCGGTCCTTGGAGCGTGTGCTCGACATGCGCCGATCCATCCGCCGTTTCGGAGAACAACCGATCACGCTGAGGCAGGTAGGTGAGTTTCTCTTCCGGTGCGTACGCGTCGTGGATGCGAATCCGAACGCAGCCTGGCCGAAACGTCTTTATCCTTCGGGCGGCGCCTGCTACGAACTCGAATGCTATTTGGCGGTGGGTGAATGCGCAGGTTTGGCGGCGGGCATTTATTACTACCAGCCGATCGATCACGACCTGACCCTGGTCCCCGCGCCGGATCAGGACGTTGCGGAGTTGCTGCGCGACGCCTGGCGTGCGGCTGGCATGGAAGACGATCCTCAGGTGCTGGTCATTCTCGCCGCGCGCTTCGGCAGAGTGTCTGTCAAATACGAATCGATCGCCTACGCAGTTATTCTGAAGAATACCGGCGTCCTGATACAGACCATGCAACTTGTCGCAACCGAACTGGGGCTTGCAGGTTGCCCCCTCGGTTGCGGCAATTCTGATCTCTTCGCGCACGCGACGGGCCTGAACTATTACGAGGAAGGATCCGTGGGTGAGTTCCTCCTCGGCAGCTTGTGACCGCCGCGTCCATTTTACGCAGTTATTTTCGCGGCGGCCTGAGGTTCGAAGTTCAGTCCCATGCGCCGGAGCGTATCCTCGATCAGCGGGTCGGCGCGCAGCGGGAGCCAGGCGGGACAGGCCAGCAAAGCGAGTGTGTAATCGCGTTCGGCGACGGCACGGTCGAGCCACTCCCTGGCGCGCTCGCGGTCGCCCGCAAACAGCCAGATCAGCGCGACGTCGGATGGATGCGCCGGCTTCGAATCCGGCCGGCTGAGATCCTCGGCGATCGAGCGCACTTCCTCCGTCCGTCCGGCGAATCCGTAGGCGATGCCGAGAAAGGCCGGGCTCCAGCTCCACTTCTTGATTTCGTCGATCGCTTCCTGGTACTTTCCCATCCCAGCCAGTGCCATGGAACGGCACGCGTGGGCCAGCCCGAAGCCGGGCTCGATTTCGAGAGCCCGCTCGAAGTAGGGCATGGCCTGGTCGAAGCGGCTCGCCATGGCCAAAACCCAGCCGGCATAGGTGTTGACGAGCGGGGCCAGAGGATCCAGTTCCAGCGCGCGCATGATGTAGGGTACCGCCCGGTCGGCCTCACGCAGCACGCACTGAAAACGGCTGTAGTGGAGAAGTGCTTCGATCGAATTGTTGTCGGCCTGGAAGGCTCGCGCAAAGCATGCCTCCGCGCCGCGCCAGTCCCAGTCGTAGTAGCCCTTCACGAAAGCAAGCCAAGTTAGGGCTTCGGCGAGGCGGCTGTCCAGTTCGATCGCGCGCAGTGCGGCCTGCCGCGCTTTGGGATACGTTTCGGCAGGCCGCGTATATCCGAAGTGCCCGGCCGTTGCATGACAAGCCGCCAGGCCCGCCCAGGCTCGCGCATAACGTGGTCTCGCCACCACGACCAGCTCAAACAACCGGATGGCCTTGCCGATATTGTCCGGCATAGGCCGGTTCAGGAAGAAGCGCCCTTTCAGATATAGCTCATACGTGCCGATGTCGATCGGCTCATTTAGGGAAGCGTTTTGTGCGCTGTCCGGGGCCGGGCCGGAAAACGTATGTTGCAAAGCCGATGCGATTTTCCCGGCAACTTCACTTTGAATCGCAAAGACATCCTCGATGTTGCCGTCATAAACCTCGCCCCAGATCTGCCTGAGGGACTGCACTTCGATCAGTCCGACATTGACGCGGACCAGATCGCGCGATCGTCGGACGCTACCTTCCAGTATGTGCGTCACCTTGAGCTCGGCCCCGATGCGGGCCGCGCCGTGCTCACGAACGCTGTATCGGTGGCCCGACGTACGCCCGATGACCCGAATCACAGTCAGGTTGCACAGTTTTGAAACAATATCGTCCGTGATGCCCTCGCTGAAATACTCCTGCTCGGGATCCTTGCTCAAATTGCTGAAGGGCAGCACCGCAATGAAAGGGATATCCTGCGAGGCGGACGAAGTGGAAACCCCCGGCTCCGTTTGAGCCGACCGCAAATCCGACCAGATCGATTGAACCGACTCGTAGCGGTCCTTGACATTCTTCGCGAGCATGCGCCCCAGCGTGCGCTCAAACCATTCCGGAATGCCGGGCTGCAAACGTCTCACCGGCAACGGGGCTTCATTCACGATCGCGAATGCCGTCCGCATGGAAGTGGATTTCCGGAAGGGATGCCTGCCCGACGCCATCTCGTACAGGACGATCCCCAGCGCAAAGATATCGCTCCTGCCGTCGAGGGGCCGGTTAAGCAACTGTTCCGGCGACATATAACCCACCGTTCCGGGCACCGCTCCCGGCTCCGTGAATGCTTCGAGGGTCAATGTTTCGTCACCGATTTCGTCACCGATGGAGATCGCGCGCGTGGCTAGACCGAAATCAAGGACCCTGACATGCCCGTCGGTGGCCAGCATGATGTTGGCCGGTTTGAGATCCCGATGAATAACTCTGCGCTCGTGAGCGGCGGCCAAGGCTTCACAGATTTCCAGACCGAGCCGCACGGCGTCAGGGAAAGCAAGCGCGCCTTTGGTTTTCAGTTCGTCCGAGAGGGTCCTCCCCTCGATGAACTCCATGCAAATGTAGTTCGTGCCCTCGTGTTCGCCGACTTCGTGGATCTTGCAAACGAAAGGGTGCTGGACTGCCGCGGCGAGGCGTGCCTCGGAGACAAAGCGCCGCTTTAAGATTTCATCTAGTTTCGCAGACCGGATGATCTTCAGCGCGACCTTGCGATTCAGGGATTGATCGATCGCCAGATACACCTCGCCCATTCCACCCTGACCGATCCGATGGGTGATGGTGTAATGGCCGAGCGTCTGGCCGATCATCTGATCCAGTTTAGCGATATGTGAGGTTGGTGGCGATCAAGCCCCGCGGATGCAATCGCGCCGTGCTATTACTTTTCGACGATCGTACAATAGTATGCGATTCCATGCCCACCATGCGGGGTCGGAGATGGCGCCCACTTTTCCGCTAACGCCTGCTTCAGATCGTCGTTGGAAAAATTGTATCCGTTCTTTGCGCCAAGCTTGACGACGTCGTCAACAGATTTCATTACCTGGTGACTGATGGTCGGGTCGGAATCCACTTTAGACAAAAAATCGCTCGCGGCTTGTTTCGACATGACTTACGCTCGCCTCGACGAGGTAATATATTCTAACCGGATGATTCTGGTATTGCAAGAAAAATGGTCCTGGAATAGCCGGTCTCAAAGGCTTCGGCGGGGAGTGCGTCGAAGTCGGCAATGAGCTCGGGATGTGCAGATCCGATATGACGGCCGATGTCGTTGTGATCGGTGGCGGCCCCGGCGGCTCCACAGCAGCCACGCTGATCGCGATGAAAGGACATCGGGTCGTCCTGCTGGAGAAAGAACAGTATCCAATCTATAAGATAGGCGAGTCTCTCCTTCCGTCGACGGTGCGCGGCATTTGCGGCCTGCTGGGCGTGACGGAAGAGATAAAGGCCGCGAATTTTGTTGTGAAGCGCGGCGGGACATTTCACTGGGGCAAAGGTCTGCATCCCTGGACGTTTTCTTTCTCGTCCTCGCCCAGGATGGAAGGCGAAAACGCACCGGCATACCAAGTTGAGCGCATGAAGTTTGACCTGATTCTTTTGAATAACGCGCGCCGGCGGGGTGTGGACGTCAGGGAGAGACACATTGTCACGAGCCTTTCCATCGAGGAGGGCCGTGTCACTGGAGTATTCTTTACGGACCCGGAAGGACAGTCCCGATTCTGTTCAGCAAGATTCGTCGTGGACGCCTCGGGATGGCAGACCCGGGTTGCGAATTACGCAGGCAGACGAATCCTGTCTGAATTCTTCCAGAACGTGGCATTATTTGGCTATTATCACGGCGGAATGCGCCTTGACCCTCCACTTGACGGCAATATTCTGTGCGTGGCTTTCGAGGACGGCTGGTTTTGGTATATCCCGTTGTCACCTAGTCTCACGAGTGTCGGAGTGGTGGTTGGCAAACAGCATGCACGAATTCCGCAACCCGGCTATTCAGAGGCGATGGAACAATTCATTTACAAATGTCCTCCGATCCGCTCTCTTCTCGCAAATGCGGAACGCATTACGGAGGGTCCTTACGGGCAGATCAGAATGCGAACCGATTACTCCTATCAGAACGCAAAGTTCTGGTCGCCCGGGCTTGTTCTGGTGGGCGACTCCGCTTGTTTTATCGATCCGGTGTTTTCTTCGGGAGTCCACCTGGCGACTTACGCGGCGCTCTTAGCCGCACGCTCCATAAACACTTGTCTGGATAACAGCTGTCCCGATCAAGAGCTGAGGGAAGATGCATGTTTTGGAGAGTTCGAGGCTCGGTACAGGCGCGAGTACGCCCGCTTTTATGAGTTTCTAGTGGCGTTCTACGATACAAACAATGACCTGGAGTCGTACTATTGGCATGCGAAGCGAGTGACCGGATCGCAGGAGGCGCCAGATCGAGCGTTTGTCGAATTCCTGGGAGGCATCGGCGAGTCAAAGGAACTTGTGTTCGACGCTGCCCTGACAGGTGTGATCGGCACGCAGGGTCTCAGCCGGGCGTTGTTTCCGGAAATGTGGGGGGTGCCAGCTGCCGAGGGCGGGGACAGGCGCCGGCTGTTCTTTACCGAGTTGCTCCGCGAGGGCAGTCAAATGCAGCTTCAGGCCCAGGAGAGATTCGTTCAAGAGAGTCAACAGCCGCTTTTCAGGGGTGGCCTCGTGCCTTCCGCGGACGGGCTGCTATGGTCGATGCCCCTGGGCGGCTTAGTTCTCTGACATACCGACAATGTGCTAATACTCTGCCCGGTCGTGGCCAGAGCGTGCGGCCACTCAGTGAGTGGCGGGAAGCCCAACGACGATGAGAACCGCGTAGTCCTGCTTTCGGCAGCCGTTCACGACGGGCATGGCCGCCCCTGGATTCACCGGAAAACCCGTGGCCCGAACGTTCGCGGGCGAGCACGAGTTGTTAGCGGTCGCAGGTGTGTAGCGTGCAGAGCGGCATCCTAGATGGGTGACATCGTAGAGGGTCGCGCCGTTGGCGAGTTCCCACCGCTGATTGCCGTCCTTGTCCTTGGGATGAATTGTCAGCACGGTCGTCACCTGGCGGTCGCCCGTGACGAGGTA
>Ga0302324_100006438_pt1 | contig 25308 bp, 30 predicted proteins | sample Palsa_T0_1_FD_201949 | JGI IMG/M metagenome (GOLD analysis project Ga0302324, IMG submission 201949) | Peat permafrost microbial communities from Stordalen Mire near Abisko, Sweden - Palsa_T0_1 | ecosystem: Environmental > Terrestrial > Soil > Palsa > Peat permafrost | place: Sweden: Abisko... | reverse complement strand
TGATTCCTTGACGCAGTTCTCAGACAAGATCCCACAGCTTCCCGACGAAGCGTTCACCCGCGAGAGCTTTTACCAGGGCCATGAGTAGCTGGTGATTAACGCCTGTCTTGTGGATACCAATGTACTATTGCGTATCCCCAGGCGTTCCGATCCGAATCACCTCGCGGTAGACAAAGCGCTTACGAAATTGGCAATCCAAGCCACGACCCTGCATTACACCCACCAAAACATCGCCGAACTTTGGAATACGATGACCCGTCCTCAGTCACGGAACGGGTTTGGTCTTAGCGTTCAAGATGCGGACAGCGAGGTTGCTCTTATTGAGGCCGGAATGGAGTTGCTGCCTGACAGCCCAGCGGTATATCGGGACTGGCGGAGAATCGTGGTGGAATTCGCCGTGTCCGGTGTCCAGGTGCACGATGCTCGACCGGCCGCGTCCATGTACACCCATGGGATCACCTACATCCTTACGTTCAACGGGTCCGACTTCAGCCGTTTTCGAGGACTCACCGCCCTTCCTCCGACTGCTGTTTGAAGGATGCCTCCATCTTTAGATTGACACTTATGCGGCAGACGATGTTTCGCCCTGCTTCGATGAAGCGCCACGTGGCGTCCTCTTGTGGACGCCAGCTTCTGTTCCATATTTCGAGCGGAGCCAGTTAGCAACTTCTTGGGGATCAAAACGGACAGCACCGCCCACAGGAAAGCTCGGCAGCCGACCCCGTGCGGCCACGCGATAAACATGCTTATCATCCACTCCGAGGAGTTCGGACAACTCACTTGTGCCCTAGGGCTCTCAGTCACACTTCGGAGCCCAATAACTACAACGCGGACGGCTTTAGGCACCGCAATCCGCTGACCGTGCACTGGACCAGCAGCGATTCTCGTTAGGGTGAATCAATGTTTGCCGCATCCGTCGAAAGCGCAAACGCGTAGAACATGTCGTTGCTGACTGACCGCTGCACAGTCGCGGAGTTCAGCCAGGTCCCCGGGGAAAAGGCTGCACTTTTATCCCCGTTCTGGTCAAGCCCTAGGGATTTGTTTAAACGTTCCTGCGCCCGAAACTCTCCTCGCGAAGGTCGCATCTACGAATGCCTCATCCAGGTTTAGCTTGACCTGCTTATGCAGCTGCGTGACGCTCGCAATCTCATCGCGTGAGGCCGGGTCGAAGGTCGAAGGACCTGCGTCCTGCTGGTAGCGTCAACCCTATCTGTGCCCGTCGCTTCTTCGACAGCTGGTCTGGAATATCGACACCAAGAGATGCCTCCTATCTCCCATCGCGGCGACATTGATCGATGCGTCAAAGTAACGATGAGCAAGCAGCCTTCTCCACGAAGTGATCGACAAGAGGGAAGTGAAGTCTCCCTCCTCTTTGTCGTTCAGCTTGGAGACACTATGCCGCAATCCGCGAGAGGGCATAGACGCCAAGGAGCTTTATCTTCTGATAAACTCAATTTTGTCGTTGCGATGGGTTGTTTGGTGTCCACTTTGCCCACGAAATTGGGTCCACAGCAGCGAAAAGGTAGAATTGGACGAACCGAGCGAAATCTGCGAAATCGTTCATTCTACGTGATATAGTGCTGAGTTGTTCAAACTACGTCTGGGGACGTAGCTCAGTTGGTTAGAGCGCTGCCCTGTCACGGCAGAGGTCGCGGGTTCGAGCCCCGTCGTCCCCGCCATACATTCCAAAAGCTTAGGAACGTATGGGCCTCATGTGACAACCCACAATCCAGCCCACATCTTACTGCACCATCCCTGGGCGTATTCCCATTGCGCTTAGGAACGATTCATGGCTCCGGTCTTTGTGCGCACCGACGCGTCAGGTTTGCCTTTAAGGCGTTAACGATGCGAAATGAGAACGGGGCATTTCCGTTCCTCGTTGTCGGCGGATACGAGGTCTCCGGCAGGAAGTCCGCCTAGTATGCGGTTGTGGCGGTGGGCCCAGAAAAGAATGAGCGCGGCCCCGAGCGGCGCAATGAACGCACCCGGCCCCATGAAGGGATCTACAAAATGGCATTGACTGTTGGGTCCACCCATCTTATCATGCCAAGATGAATGTTCGCCTGACCATCGACAAGGCCGGTCGTGTGGTGATTCCAAAGCCGCTTCGCGAGGAGTTGCATCTGGAACCGGGCGACGCTTTGGAGATGGAGACAACCGGCGAAGAGATAACTTTGCGTCCCGTCCGTGGGACCGGGCCCCTCACAAAGGAACATGGCGTGTGGGTATTTCGGGTCGGGCAGCCCTTGCCCGCTTCTGCAACGGACACGATGTTGCAACAGATTCGCGCCGAACGCGATCAGGCGAATCTCGGCAGCAGTGAATGAAAGCGTTCTTCGACACATCGGTACTGGTACCTGTGTTCTACGGGGACCATGTACACCACCAGGCGAGCCTCGAGCTGTTCATCCAGTACGATAAGTTTTCTGGGTGCTGCGGAGCCCATAGTCTGGCAGAAGTTTATTCCACCCTCACCCGGATGCCAGGGAAGCATCGATTAAGCGGCGCACAGGCAATCCTGTTTATCGTGGATATTCGTGAGCGTCTGTCCGTCATCTCCTTGAGCGGGGACGAATACGCCGAAGCCCTGGAGGCTTCCGCCGCCCTCGGGATCGTGGGTGGGAGCATTTATGATGCAATGCTTGCCCACTGCGCTATCAAGGCGGGGGCTACGACCATCTACAGCTGGAATGCCAAGCACTATGCTCAGTGTGGTTCGGCGGTCACGCAAAGGTTGCGAACACCCTGATCCTTGTTCGGCTACCCCGTCTAATTTTGGTTTCTTCTCGCTTGCCTCAACGATTTCGGAACCAACACGTTATGTCGTTGCTAGCGCTGCGCTCAAATCTGCTCCATTCGCTTTGAGTATCGTGCCGCAACACCATCACTTTACCCGAAATCCAATAGTAATACGTATATGCGTTGTATATAATTGGGGATGACAGCGAAATGGCAAAGATATTGTTGAACTACTGCGTACAACTACTTGAAAAGTAGTACGGCACTGCGTACTGTTGTGAGATGGGACGGGAAACTCTGGAAACGGCTGGCCGTTTGCGTCAGAGTTTGGCGCGCCTTAATAGACGCCTCCGAACGGAGTCGAAGGTGCTAGGACTTAGCGCTACTAAACACAGCATTCTTGGGCAATTGTATCGGGACGGCCCAAAGACGCCCAAAGCTATCGCTGCGGCTGAAGGTGTGCAGCCACAGTCCGTTACCCGCGTATTGGCTGAGTTGGAAGAGTCCGGTTGGGTGCTGCGCGCGCAAGACGAATTGGATCGTCGTCAGTCGAATTTGGAGATCACTTCCGAGGGCCGTCAGCTAATCATTCAAGATGCCAAGAACAGGGCTTCCTTGCTCGCTTCTGCTATGGATGCTCGGCTGAGCGTCCTCGAAAAAGACCTGCTCCGCTTGTCAATTCAGCTGCTAGACAAACTCGCCGAAGCTGTATTGTCGGATCAAAAAGACAGCGCGGCAACATGAACGGCAGCACGCGACCTCAGGAGTCGAGATGCAGATAGCAATGACCAGGCTCATTCTGTACGTTCGAGACGTTGCTCGTTTGAAGTCGTTTTATCAAAAACATTTCGGTTTTCGCGTGATTGAAGAAATTGGCAATGAATGGGCAGTGCTTGCGGCAGGGCAGGTCGAGCTAGCGCTGCATTTGACTGGGCAACGATGGCGAAGTATGCCACTTGCGCCCGAGTCGTCAAATGCCAAGCTCGTCTTCACGGTTGATTCCGGATTGGCAGAGTTACGAACCAAGCTTTTGTCATATCCAAGAATTGGCGAACGACGCCATGGCGCGATACAAGATTAAACGAGGAGATGGACCGATGGGAGCAGACGATGCGCTGCAGTTTTGCGCCGTATTCGCGAAGATCAAAGCCCGCTTTGATGAGCGAAACCACGATGGGCTGGTCTGCAAGCATGGATTCTACAAAGCTTGTTCCGTATTGAAGCTCCAAAAAACCTCCTGGACCAACGACCCGATGGATCGTGTGCAAAATACATCGGGAATCTTTTTTTCCATATGGATGAATGCAGAGTCAACAAGGAAGAACCGGGTGAATTACAACATTCATGCTTTGAAACTGCGGCAACTGGCGGGTTATTCGATCACCAGTAGAAACTTCGCGAATGATTTCAGAAAGACCTTCGCACCCTCGCGCGACGCCTGGCCCAACGTGAGTGTGGACTACGGGCCTCTGACACTGATGCAGGGGTGGCTCGAGATTGACTCAAATGGCCTTGAAAAAGCCATCGTGGTCTTGATGGAGAGTTTTGAAGACCTGAGTCCGCTGATTGATCGCTTGCTAGAGTCGCGGCGAAAATGAGCATCGTTGCCCTTGCCCAAGAATTGCCGCGCGCTTCCCTGTGGGCCAAGTTTTCTTTCCTTAGCCAGAGGAATAGGCAATAAATCGGAAGGATCGGGCTACCGCCTTCACCGCATTTGCTCCTAATCTCGGAATGCGACAACGATGGGGAAGGAAACACCATGCAAACACGCAAACTCGGAACTCTGGAAGTCTCGGCCATTGGGTTCGGCTGCATGAGCCTCAGCGCCAACTACGGACCCCCCGCAGACAGGAACCAAGGCATTCAAGTCATGCGCGCCGCCCATGAGAAAGGCGTCACGTTCTTTGATACCGCCGAAGTGTACGGCCCCTATACGAATGAGGACTTGGTGGGGGAAGCGCTTGCATCTTTCCGCGATCAGGTCGCTGTCGCCACCAAGTTTGGCTTCGACAACGAAAAGGGCGGCGCTCTTAACAGCCAACCAAAGCACATCCGGAAAGTAGTCGAGGAATCACTGAAGCGCCTCAGAACCGACCGCATTGATCTCTACTACCAGCACCGGGTCGATCCCCATGTGCCCATTGAGGATGTGGCACATACCGTCAAGGAGCTGATGAAAGAAGGAAAGGTCTTGCACTTCGGTCTGTCCGAGGCGAGCGCCAAGACCATCCGCCGGGCGCATGCCGTCCAGCGTGTGACGGCGATCCAGACGGAATATTCGGTGATGCAAAGAGATCCGGAAAACAACGGCGTGCTGGCAACGTGTGAAGAGCTGGGAATAGGCTTCGTACCCTGGGGCCCGGTCGGGCAAGGTTATCTTACGCGGAAGATAGACACGGGAACGAAGTTCGATCCCCAAAAGGACATGCGATCCGGTTTTCCCCGGTTTTCCCCTGAAAATATCGCAGCGAATGCGCCGATTGTTGATTTGCTCGGGCGGATGGCTGAAAAGAAGAAGGCAACGTCGGCTCAAATCTCACTGGCTTGGTTGCTCGCGCAAAACCCGTGGCTCGTTCCCATCCCTGGCACACGCAATATCGATCACCTGCATGAGAACCTGGGAGCGATCAACGTGGAGCTGACGGCCGATGATCTGCGCGAGATCGAAACTGCTCTCGCTCAAATCACGGTGCACGGTGGGCGGATGAATGAAGAACAGATGAAGGTGGTGGACCAAACCACGTAGCGCGCTTCGGGGAGGGCAGAGGCTCTCCGTCTGGCATTGGAGCGTCAGAGACACACCGCTTAGCAGGGGCCTGGCGAGTGGATTTCCAACCCACAACCCAACCCACAAAAGCTGATGTCTTGCCAGTTCTACCCTCAAATCTGGGCATCTTCTTACGCGATTCCGGGAACGCCGGTTCCTTCCTGAAGGATAGGCCGCGAGATACCGAACCTTGTCATCTTGGCCAGCAGCGTGGTTCGTTTCAGCCCCAGTTTCGCCGCTGCGCCGCGCGGTCCACCGACGATCCAGCCGGCCTGCTCAAGTGTTTCCAAAATCAAAGCGCGATCCGAGTCTTGCAAGGTCATTGATGAGTGGAAAGTTCGAGTGCGATGCAGACCGGGGATCATGAACTCTGTTTGCCTTTTGTGCAGTGGGTTTGGCAGCACGCCGTCCCGCGAAAGGATCACCGCGCGCTCCACCAGGTTCTGTAACTCGCGAATGTTGCCAGGCCAGGAGTACCACTGGAAGGCAGCCATGGTTTCCGCAGGAATCCTGTCGACTTGCTTCCCCATGCGGCGGCTAAACATCTTCACGAAATGCCCGACAAGAGCAGGAATGTCTTCCCGGCGCTCTCGCAGTGCCGGCAACAAGATGGGGAAGACGTTGAGCCGATAATACAGGTCACTGCGAAACTGCCCGCGAACTACCATTTTCACCAGATCCCGATTGGTTGCCGCTACCAGCCGAACGTCCACTTTGTGCGTGCGACCGCCCCCTAAACGCTCGAATTCCTGCTCTTGCAAGACACGCAGCAACTTCGGCTGCAGGGCAGGAGGGATGTCACCGACTTCGTCCAGGAACAGCGTACCTTTATCGGCCGTTTCGAAGCGCCCGATTTTCTGCGCAATGGCACCGGTAAAGGCACCCTTCTCGTGACCGAACAATTCATTTTCCAGCAGATCCAGGGGAATCGCCGCACAATTTAGCTTGATAAATGGGCGTCCGCAGCGCTGACTGGCGTTGTGAATGGCATGTGCGATGAGTTCCTTTCCGGTGCCGGTTTCCCCCTCGATGAGTACCGTCGAATCAGTGGAAGCCACCTGTTCTACTTGTTCGAGAACAGTTTCCAGGGCGGCGCTATGGCCGATGATCCGCTCGAATCTTCGATCAGGTTGGTCTGCCTCAGGGCAGGTGAGGGTTGCATACTCTGGCACTAGAAATCTCCTATCATTCGATCGGATTGTTTAGCCGTGTCGCTCACAAATCAAGTGCTGCTCCGACCGTTTTGAGCAATAGTTGATAATCCAACGGTTTCGCCAGGAACTCGACTGCGCCCTCTCTCATCGCCTGAATCCGCATCCTGGCGCCCCCATTGCTTGCAATAAAGATGATCGGAATATTGCATTGCTCCTCTTTGAGCCTGGCCTCCAGTTCCAAACCCGACATCCCCGGCATCTGGATCTCGGCGATCAGACACCCGACTTCACGGTGCAAATCGTATGCAAGAAATTCTTCCGCCGATCCAAAGCACCGCACCACGAGCCCAGTCGACTTGATTAAGTCCCGGAGCGAGCCTTGCATCGATTCACAGTCATCGATGATGGCAATCAACTTGGACGTTTGGCCCCTGGCTCGATCCGTCGCGCCCATGTTCTCTGAATACCGCAGCCGCAAGGGGGTGTAAATGGAACCGCGGTGATTTTGCGATGAAATAGGGGTGAAATCAGAAACTTATTGATTCTTAAGGACGTTAGCCGCGGCGGGGTATTTAGTCCCCAGCTTTTATTCGACAATTCCGAGTCCAATGGTAAGGTTCTTTACTCTTTGTTTATGCACGGTTCCCATGCCCACCCTTTCCTCAGGACGCGTTCGATTCGGAGCCTTTGAGCTCGACTTCCGCACTGGCGAACTGCGATCAATTGAGGCGCCCGATCCTGACCATAAGGTTCTCCTCAGAGAACAAGTGTTTCAGGTTTTGCGGATGCTCCTTGAACGTGAGGGCAAGATTGTTACCCGCGATGAAATCAAAGGAAGGTTGTGGCCGAACGATACAGTTGTGGATTTCGACCGCAGCATCAATGCGACGATCAAGGCCCTCCGCCGTGCCCTGGGGGATTCAGCGGACAACCCTCGGTACATCGAGACGTTAGGACGGCGTGGCTATCGATTGATGGTCATGACCGAGTACATGGAGTCAGCGCCGGGAATCTCACCCGGAGAGGTCACCACCCAGGCGCCCCCTCAATCAAGCTCGCTCACTGGGAAGAAGGTTTCGCATTACCGCGTACTCGATGTCATCGGGGCCGGTGGCATGGGAGTGGTTTTCAAAGCGGAGGATCTCAAACTGGGTCGGCTGGTAGCGTTGAAGTTTTTGCCAGAAGAGTTCGCCGGTGATGCGGTTGCTCTCAAGCGTTTTGAGCGTGAAGCCCAAACCGCCTCGGCGCTGAACCATCCCAATATCTGCACCATCTATGAAATTGAAGAGCATGCGGGACAGCCTTTTATTGCCATGGAGCTTCTTCAAGGAGACAACCTGCGTGATCGTTTGTTTGCCGCGAAGCAAAAACCGCTGCCACTCCGTGAACTGTTGCAGATCTCGGCCCAAATTTGCGATGGCTTGCAGGCCGCGCACGACAAAGGAATCATTCACCGCGACATCAAGCCGGCCAATATCTTCCTGTGCAAGTCTGGCACGGTAAAAATACTGGACTTCGGATTGGCGAAGTTGGCCGGCAGCGATGTGGCCCTGGAGAGAGCGGAAGCCGCTTCTTCGACCGAAAGTCTGAAGAAGGCGCTCACCCGCACAGGAACTACGGCGGGGACAGCAGGATACATGTCGCCCGAGCAGGTACGGCATGAGGAACTCGATACCCGAAGTGACCTGTTCTCGTTCGGATTAGTGGTTTATGAGATGGCCTGCGGAGAGCGGGCATTCACAGGGCAAACGCTCGCGGATGTTCACCAGGCCATCCTGCATCAGCCTTCCGTTTCGGCCAGGGCCCACAATCCGGTCCTGCCACGCAGCCTCGATCTCGTGCTGGCAAAGGCACTCGAGAAAGACCGCAATCGACGTTACCAGTTAGCGACCGCATTGAAGGATGATCTCGCGCGAATCACGCGGGAGGTTCGTCCAGCAAGACGGTGGAAGCGGCGGGCGTTGGCGGCGGGCGTGCTGCTCGCGGTTGGCGCGCTCAGCGTCTGGCGGTACCAGGTTTACCGCCATCGCATCACTCTCGCTCCCACCGACACGATCGTGCTGGCCGACGTCGACAACCGAACGAATGACCCTGTTTTCGACGACGCGTTAAACGATGCATTGCGTTATGAAATGGCGCAGACGCCATACTTAAACCTGCTGGGATCGGATAAAGCGTACGCCGCCCTGGGGCAACGGAAACTTGCGCCGGCCACCATGATCACCCCAGCGATCGCACGCCAGATTTGTAGTCAGACCAATAGCAAGATGGTGATCTCTGATTCAATCGCCGACGCCGGTAACCGATATCGCCTGGAGATGAGGGCACTCGACTGCGGATCGGGAGCAACCTTGGCTGAGGAGCAGGAGGACATCAATAGCAGGAATGAAGTCGTCCACGAGTTGGGAGTTACCGCAGTGCGCCTTCGCTCGCAGCTCGGAGAGCCCTCAGATTCGCTGGCGCGCTTCAATCAGCCGCTGGAAAGGGCGCTCAGCGCTTCGCTCGAGGCTCTACAGGCCGCCACTCAAGGGGGCAAATTCTATCTCGCCGGCGACGCTCAGGGAGCGCTCAAACCCTATCAGCGAGCGATCGAACTAGATCCAAACTTTGCCTTGGCGTATTGGCGCATGGGCGCGGCCTACCTTTTCCTGGGCAACACGGAGTTGTCGGCGGCTTCGTACACGCGTGCGTACAAACTCCGTGACCGGTTGACTGAGAAGAACCGGTTGAATAACGAAATCGACTATTACGGCTGGGTGACCGGCGACTGGGAGAAAGAATATTCTTCCGTGCTTCGTTTCTTGGAAATGTTTCCTCGGGATGTGCTGGCTCATGCGAACCTCCGGGCTGCATTTGTGCATCTCGGCCAGCCCGGCCGCGCCGCTGACGAAGCGGCTGAGACTGCACGGTTGCGGCCAAGCTCATATTATTTCGGGAGCGCGATACAGTCCATCAGGTTCGCCAGCAGATTCAGTGAGGCAAAGTCATGGCTCGCCAAGGCGGACGCCCTTAAACTCGACAATTCACTCATCCGGCGGGAGAGACTCATTGTGGCATTCGCCACCGGCGACCGGGACAACGTCGAGAAGATCCTCAAGCAGGAGGAGCGAGGCAGCTATCGAGAAGACTTCCTCTATGAACACTCCTTGATCGAGATCCAGCAGGGTCGCTTTCACTCCGCCGAACGTCTGCGCCTCGAAGCTTTGGGGCCAACCTCGAAGGCTAGTAAGGCTGACTGGTGGGTGGTCTGCTCGGCCCTGGAGGATGCCGAAGTCGGAAAGGACATGCAAGCTCGACGCTATGAAAGCAAGGCAGCCGGAAGCCCGCTAGATCGTAATAGCAAGATCGCGCTCGCGCTCGCGCTCGCGCGATCCGGACAAACAGCGGAAGCCGGTAGACTCGCAGACCAGATCAGCGCGGAAAGGCCCGAGGACACGCTCGTGCAGCATTACTTCGCACCCACTGTCCGGGCCGCGATCAAGCTGCGCCAACACGATCCGGCGGCAGCCATCGATCTGCTCCGCGGCACTGCCAGGTACGATCTGGCGTTTACGGGATCATTCGAGTCTGTGTACCCCGCCTACATCCGCGGACTCGCATATTTGGGGCTCGGCGATGGCCAACCGGCCGCGGCTCAGTTCCAAAAGCTGATCGACAATCCCGGTTTTAGCGTGAGACATGTCATCGGGCCCCTGGCCCGGCTCCAACTCGGCCGCGCACAGAAGATGATGGGCGACAACGCATCCGCCCGCAAATCTTACGAAGAATTCCTTAACATTTGGAAAGACGCCGACCCCGACCTTCCCGTCTATCGACAAGCCAAAGCCGAGTACGCCCAGCTCCAAAAACAAAGGTAACCAGACGCGATGACTACGGCGCCTCGGCCGGCGAAGTAAAAGGTTGTTCATTGCCCTCGTTGCCGTGTAACGGAGCAATTCGTCTGCCATGACGTTCGATTTGAAATAGAAAACAGATTTATCCGCATCCGCTGCGGTACGCCTCAACCTATCGTTGCTTGCTTCTCGCAACAACCGACCCGAAGTGCCAGATGTCAGGTGTCATTTCATGACACGACTTATGACGTGACACTCTTTTGCGCTTGACTTAGGGCGATCTGCAGCTTCGCACCTCGTATTTCGCGAGCGTTGTGCGTTGAGAGCGAGCTTTTCCATTTTGGCCATTCTCATGCAAGCACAATGTTCGCGAGCGAAGCTGCAGAGCAACCTCGGCACATTGGATGCGCAAGCCATCGCGCAACCTTAGGTGCGAAGAAAACCCTGCCTGGCCAGCCAACCCGCAACTCTCGCTCCGGTCGCGAATCTCGCGATCAACCCAAGACTGCTGGTATTGCCAGTACAAGAAGGAGAAACAAATGAGTGATTCATCAAACGGAAATCATCCCAAACTTAGCGAGAAGGGACTTCTTACACCCGATAACGGTGTTGTGGCGTTGATTGACCATCAGCCACAGATGCTTTTTGGAACGTCGAATTTCGAGCGGCAAACAATCATGAACAACACCGTCGCTTTTGCGAAAGCTTCCCGAGTGTTTGATGTGCCTGTGGTGCTCACCACGGTGGAAACGAAGTCCTTCAGCGGCAACATGTGGCCTCAACTCCGAGCTGTATTCCCGGGTCAGGAGCCTATAGAGCGTTCATCGATGAACTCCTGGGACGACAAGAACTTCGTAGCGGCCATTGAAAAGACAGGACGCAAAAAGATCGTGCTTGCCGGGCTGTGGACGGAGACTTGCGTGGCGCTTCCCACGGTACAGGCGCTGCACGACGGCTATGAAGTCTACGTAGTGGAAGATTGCTGCGGTGATGTGAGTCAACTCGCTCATGACAACGCTATGAAGCGAGTAGTCCAGGCGGGAGCGAAGCCCGTGACGTCACTCTCAACCATGCTGGAGTGGCAGCGCGACTGGGCTCACAGGGAAACTTACGATGCCGTCATGGACATTGTGAAGACCCACTATGGAGCCTACGGGATCGGAGTCGAGTACGCGTACACCATGGTACACGGCGCTCCAGCCACGAAATTTCCCGCATACGCCGCGCCCACTGCTGCCGTAGCTCACAAGTAAAGAACGAAGGGCGGAAGCTTGCTTCCGCCCTTCTCAAGGCCGTTGGAAGACGACCAAGGAGATTCGTGTGTCTGTTGAAATCATCTTGCACAATGCCAAAATCGCCACCAATGGGGTACCCTCGTTTGTCGAGGCGATCGCGATTTCTGATGGAAAGGTGACTGCCATCGGTGGAAATGAAGAGATTCTGCGTCTACGCGGGCCGGCGACCAGCGTTATCGACGGCCGGGGCGCGCCGTCATTCCTGGACTCAATGATTCGCATATGCATCCCATCCGTGGCGGGCTCAATTACAACCTTGAGTTGCGCTGGGATGGTGTACCCTCTCTTGCCGACGCACTGCGCATGCTGAAAGAGCAGGCGGCACGGACGCCCGCTCCGCAGTGGGTCCGAGTGATCGGAGGGTGGACAGAGTTTCAGTTCGCCGAGGGCCGGATGCCAACCCTCGATGAGATCAATGCGGTAGCGCCGGAGACACCGGTCTTCGTGATGCATTTGTACGACCGAGCGCTGTTGAACGGAGCGGCGCTTCGTGCTCTGGGCTATGACAAGAATGCGCATCATGTGATGCTGACCCCGGGTGAAAGGAGACTCAATGCGTATCACTAAATGCTTTGGCATGATTGTTATGGCGTACTTTTTGAGTACGGGAATGGCTCGTCTGTACCCGATGTGGAGCACCGCCCTGGCAGTCGCAGATGCTGCTACGGCTACCCCCAACGTGACCCTGGAGCCGCAATACGATACGGCCCATGTCTACGTCGCGCCCGAGGACTTCGACCGCTTCGTCGCCAGCCTTATAGCAACTTTCGGCGGCACCACATCCAAACAGGGCGTCTTCACCGTGACGCCAACTCCGAGCAGCACCATGTCCCAGTTGGTGCTGACTCCCGTAGGAACCCTGTCGGTTTTCGGGTTCAAGACGCCGGTTCCGTATCCGTTTGGCGCCGAGCGAACGGGTTACCTCGTGACCGATCTCGATGCGGCGGTCCAGGCCGCTCGCACCACAGGCGCCGACGTTCTTGTGACTCCATTCCATGACCCGATCGGACGAGATGCCATTATCCAGTGGCCGGGCGGCGTGAACACGCAGCTCTATTGGCATACGACCGCGCCCTCCTATAAGGCTCTGCAAACCATTCCTGAAAACCGTGTGTATGTGTCCGCCGATCGCGTGGCTGCTTTCGTAAACAGCTTTCTTGCCTTTAGTCATGGGAATGTCATCTCTGATGATGCGCACGCTCCCGGTGTTGAGATCGGACGGCCGAGTGACACCTATCGGCGAATCCGTATCCAATCCAACTTCGGCAAACTGACGGTTCTCGTAACGGATGGCCATCTTCCGTATCCATACGGGCACGAGATGACGGGCTACGAGGTTTCGGATCTCGCGGCTACCCTCGCCAAGGCCAAGGCGGCGGGAGTCCAGGTACTGATCTCTCCCTACACTGCCGGCGAGCGCACAGCAGCCCTGGTCCAATTCCCCGGCGGGTATATTGCCGAGATCCACTCGTCCTCAAGTAAATAGAGTCCGCCTCGTTGAGGAAGTGTGTTTGATGAAAATTGTTCTCATCCTGGCGGCGGCTCTCTTGACTGGAGTGCCGAGCGCCAATGCCCAGGCAGTGGGAACAGCCCCATCTGTAATCCAGGATCGGGGATACAAGCTGCTGAGGGAGGATGAGGATTGGAGTTTTCTGCGCGATCGAAGCCTCCGGCAGGACTTGTGGGACCCCATCAAATACATCCCGCTGCGTCGCAACTCCCCCGATTGGTATTTGACGTTCAGCGGAGAAGCGCGAGAAGTGTGGGAGCAAACCGGCAACAACAACTGGGGGCAACAGCCATTCTGGAATAGCTTTATTCTTGAGCGTTATATGTTGGGCATCGACGCGCACTATGGCAAGCATCTTCGAACGTTTGTTCAATGCAAGAGCGGTCTTGAGTCTTTCAGAATAGGCGGCCCGAGGCCGATCGATGAGAAGAAGCTGGATTTCCAGAATGCATTCTTAGACGTCGCAACCTCTGGCCAGCATAACTGGATCAAGTTGCGAGTCGGGAGACAGGAGATGGAGTACGGCGCTGGGCGTCTGATTGATGTGCGGGAGGGCCCAAACGTTCGCCTGAGCTTCACTGGATTCAGAATACTGAGCAAGGCGGGATCGTGGCACGCCGACGGATTCGCGGTTCGTCCTGACGTAGACAAGTTTGGTTTCTTCGATAACGTGCCCAACCGCCAAGTCGAATTCTGGGGCGTGTATTCCTGGCGTCCCTTATCCAAGGGCGTTTCTCTTGACGCATATTACTTAGGTCTTGATCGAAAAGAGGCTGCATACGAGCGGGGTACAGCCCACGAAGTGCGGCAAACCCTCGGCATAAGGCTGTGGCACCCAGTCGCGGAGAAGGAACCCGGATGGGATTTCGACTACGAAGGTGTGTGGCAATTCGGCACCTTTGGCTCAGCAAATATCCGCGCATGGACACTCGCATCGGACACCGGCTACACGATTCCAACCTGGCGGCTAAAGCCGAGGTTTAGCCTCAAGGCCGATGTCTCCAGCGGGGATAACCCGAATACAAACACTCTGGGAACATTTAATCCAATATTCCCTATTGGGAACTACTTTGGCGTGATTGCCGATACCGGCCCTGGTCCGGTGAACTTTAGAGACATTCACCCGCGCGTGTTGACCGAATGGGGGCATGGGGTGACTGTCTCGACCGACTGGATCTTCTATTGGCGACAGAGCCTTCAGGACGGCGTCTATTCCGTGCCCGGAACTCTGATCAGGGCTTCTGGAAATAGTATTGCTCGATTCGTGGGCCAACGACCAGGTATAGAGGCGCGATGGCAAGTGGATCGTCACATCTGGGCCCAGGCCGATTACGGAATTTTCTATGCCGGTAAGTTCTTGAAGGAGACGCAACCAGGGCAGAATCTCAATTACTGGGCATTGTGGGCCGGCTATAAGTTCTAGGGGACGACCCTGGATGGCTACGTGAATGCGGCAGGTAGTGCTCAGGCAACCAAGTGTCAACAGACTGACGTGTCAATGGGATGCGCCGCAAACGCTGACGTTTTCACAACACCATCAGCCTTTGCAAGCCAGTTCAACCGCATAGGAGCGTTGACGGACCCTGCGAAAGTCAGAGATTGTGGAACGTCATGTGCAAAATGTCTGCTCGGAGGCTGCCTGGTTATTCAAATGGCCCTTACCTTGCAATAGCACGGGGGTTACGCCTCACAGGTGGCGAATCATGTCATTAGACGGACAGGTGTTGGTGATCGCGTTTTTTGCCGTAGGGTTAAAACTCTTTCTTTGGTCTAGAGAAGAGGACGTGGTCGGGGTGGATGTTGAGCCGGACCGGAAAAACGTGTTGGAGCCTGATGACAGCGGCCTGCGACTCCGAGCGGAAGCGCGGCCAGACGGAGCTGAGGGCATAGTCGCTACAGATCTGCGTCTCAGGTTGGATAGGAGATAGATATGTTTAACCAGTACGAAGTGCGCTCTGCTGATATTTCGGAAAGCCGAATCACGAATTCACTGATGTCAGCGGTAAACAAGGCCGTCGCCATTGAGAACGGCCCAACGGAAATGGGCGAGGCAGCGCTGGTTTCAATGGCAAAGTTGGGTGACAGCGATGCTTTCGTCCAGCTGAGCAAACTCCACGCCGACCGGCTCTTACGGACGATCTATCGCATCACCAGAAATTGGCACGATGCGGAAGACGCGCTACAGGATGCAACGCTGAGGGCTTTCTCTCATTTGAAAGGCTTCCAGGAAAAATCCAGTTTTTCCACTTGGTTAACACGGATCGCGATCAACTCGGCGCTCATGCTCTTACGTAAGAAGCGTGGTTGTTACGAAATTCCCTTCGAGGGTATCGACGATTCTGGCAACGACTACGAGCGTTGGGAGGTAAAGTCTCTCGCAGAGAACCCTGAGAGCCGATTGGCGCGGAAAGAGAGGGAAGAGTTGCTGAGAGATGCAATTCTCCGGTTGCCGCAGCTATTAAGGGAAGTCGTCGAGCTTCGGCAAGCAAGAGGATATTCCACTAGGGAGATCGCACAAGCTCTCGGGATCTCCGTTCCCGCGGTCAAGTCAAGGCTCTCGCGTGCCAGGTTGACCCTGCGCGCAGCGCTGCTTCCAGCAGATTCGCGAGCCCAATCCTATTGGGCGAGCCATCCATCAAACGCGCGGTAGGAAGATATATGGCGGACGTAATGATTTTTACAATAGTGATCGCTTCAGCGCTCTCGCTACTGAGTGTAAGTCCACATGAAGCACAGAGAAAGGCCCTGCGCGCCCTGAGGGCTTACGGCGAGACTGAAGCCTCACCCACCAGCGGTCGCGGCGAAGACCCCGCAAGGGCGGCACGCTGATATTTTCACATTGGATTTTGGTGGAATCACTTTGAGGCCAATTCTGCTGCGCGGAGTCTGACCTTCGGTAGATTACGACCAGAGGTCTGGGACCGTTCTCCCACCATTTGTCGATTCAATTCCGATCCACAATCCAATCCACAATAGTCCGTTTGATAAAATTCCGAAATACGCTCCCCTGTTCGGTCTTTCCTCTTTCCTGTAATCGTCCTTTCGGGATTTTGGATGTGGAAAGGCCACGTCGTTCGGCGACGATTTCGAGAAAATCGGCCTAACAAGACGCAGCAGGCAAATGTTGATGGTTATGCTCCTGCGGGAATAGGGCCGGCGGGCGAAACGAGAGGATCGGAGAGAACATGAAACCGACAAGTCGTCCGAATGGCGAGGCCGCTTCCGCGAACATCACCCAGCGGATTCAAGAGCTGGGGGATTGGAGAGGAGAGACCCTTGCGCATGTTCGTCATCTCATCCACGATGCCGACCCAGACATCCAGGAGGAGTGGAAATGGATGGGAACCCCCGTCTGGTCGCATGACGGCGGCGTTTGCACAGGGGAATCGTACAAGCAGGTTGTGAAGCTCACCTTTTTTCGCGGGGCCTCCCTCAAAGACCCGAAGAAGCTCTTCAATTCCAGCCTGGAAGGGAACACGCGGCGTGCGATCGACCTCCGCGAAGGGGAGAAGATCAACGAAGCTGCCTTCAGGCAACTGATCCGCGCCGCGGTGACGGCCAACTCCGTAGCGCGCGCTCAACGGGCAGCCAAGAAGAAGTAAGCCGGCTCTCAGGAGGAACCACCTGCATTGGTCAACGGCTCTGACGAATAAGGAAAGCCGGGGCCTGCTTTCGCCCCGCCGGGACCGATTCGCGTTAGGGAAAAGCTAAAGTCAATGGAGCGTGGATTGACTGCCTCCCATAAATATGGGACCCTTGAAAGGGTGAAGACGACCCTCGAAATTCCCGACCCCATCTTCCGCCGGGCCAAATCGGTGGCCGCCCAGCTTGGCATCCCACTGCGCGCTTTTGTAACCGAAGCCGTAACGGAGAAGCTCGAGGCTAGCTTGAAAAGAGAAGAAAAGCCCTGGGTGAGGCTTGCTGGAGGTCTCAAACATCTCCACAAAGAGACGGTGCGTATCAATCGGATCATCAAGAGTGAGTTTGAGAAGATTGAGCCCGAGGATTGGGAGTGATCCTCGACACCAACGCACTCTCCGCAGTGGCCGATGATGAGCCCGCGGTCGTTCGCGTCTATCGCCAGGCTGCGAGCATGGAACTGCCCGTGATTGTGCTGGGCGAATATCGTTTCGGTATCGGGCAATCGAGACGGCGCAGTGAGTACGAAAAGTGGCTGCGAGAGCTCATTGCGGCAACACGCGTGCTGGTGGTAGAGGAAGAGACCTCACGGCACTATGCCGGGATTCGAGCAGCACTCAAAAAGGCTGGTCGTCCCATCCCCTCAAATGATCTCTGGATCGCCGCACTCTGCCGGCAACACCGTCTGCAACTCCTAAGCCAAGACCAACACTTTGATGCGGTCGAAGGGCTCGAACGCGTCGGATGGTAGTTAAAACGTTAGACTGACTCTTACAGGCACAAAACCCCGGGCACGACAGATCACCATAATTGTGTGAGGTTTCCTGAATTTCGGATGCCTCTCGGCGCAACGAGGCCTGTAAGGAGGCCGGCTACGTGGATCGAAAGTCGCAATCCGGCGGTGATCATTTAACCAGAAAAAGGCCGCGTGGCAGTGCCGCGCCGATGATCGTTGTGAACCGCCGCAGTGAAACTCCGCTTTATCGTCAGATCTACGACGCCCTTCGTGCCATGATCCTGGATCGCAGATTAGAGTCCGGCCAACAGCTTCCATCCACCCGTGCACTCGCCGATGAGCTCAGAATTTCACGTATTCCCGTCCTGGATGCCTACGCTCAGCTTCTGGCGGAAGGCTATCTCGAGAGCCGTTCGGGAGCCGGGACGTTTGTGAGGATCTCACTTTCTGACCAGTTTGCCAGCGTACGGTCGGCCGCGCCCAGCGCACTGAATAAAGTGGAAAGCGAAGAGATTTCGCAACTCGCCAAGCTTCTTCCTGTGGAGCAAACACCCTGGTTCCCAAGTTCGGGAGCCTTCAGCGTGGGGCAGATTGCGTATGATCATTTTCCCTTTCGCGTGTGGTCCGACACCCTCACCCGCCATGCGCGGCGGGTACGCGCCAGATCGTTGAATTATGCCGATCCGATGGGCCTGGAGGAGTTTCGAGAGGCAATCGCTGCTTATCTTCGCTCCGCCAGAGCTGTGCGCTGCGAAGCTTCGCAGATCATGATCGTGAACGGTTCACAGCATGCCCTGGATCTCTCGGCGCGCGTTCTACTCGATCCCAATGCCTCAGCGTGGATCGAGGAGCCCGGCTATGAACTGCTGCGGCACACGTTGGTTCTTTCAGGCTGCCGGCTGGTTCCTGTGCCCGTAGACAGCGAGGGACTCGATGTGGCTGCAGGGATAAACTTGTGCCCAACTTCGCGGGTTGCCTTCGTCACTCCCTCTCATCAATATCCTTTGGGCGCGACCATGAGTCCCGCGCGCCGACTTCAGTTGCTCGAATGGGCGCATAGTCATCACGCCTGGATTGTCGAAGACGACTATGACAGCGAATATCGATATGAATGCATGCCGGTCGCTTCGTTGCAAGGATTGGATCCGGGCTCGCGGGTCATTTATATCGGGACGTTCAGCAAGACGCTTTCCCCCTCGCTTCGTCTGGGGTACATCGTAATTCCCCACGCGCTGGTGGCGCGCTTTCTCGCAGTGCGCAGAGCCAATGACCTTTTTCCTCCACCCCTCTATCAGGCTGTGCTTACCGATTTCATCCAAGCCGGGCATTTCGCGCGCCACGTCCGCAAAACCCGGAAGCTGTACGCGGAGCGTTGCACCGCGCTGACACAAGCCTTGAAGACGGAGTTTGGCAGCGAGATTGAGATCCTCGGCTCCGAGGCCGGAATGCACCTTGTGATCACACTCCGGCCGGGGTGCTCCGACCGGGCGATTGCAGCCCGCGCTGCGCGCGGCGGACTCTGGCTATGGCCACTTTCCGCCGCTTACCTCGGCCCGCATGTACGCCAAGGCTTCATCCTCGGTTTTGGCGGCACTAAAGCGGACGACATGTTGCATCAGGTACGGCGGCTGCGCAAGGCCATTCGCGAAAGTGGTCATAGCGCCGAGCACAAAATGGTCATTGAGCCCTGACCCACCTCAGCATACGATCTCTTCACCGCTTCACTTCTCACCGGCGCATTTGAGCCTCACGGTTCATCGGGCGCCTATCGGCCCTATTACATTCATTGGCCCTGTCTCGAGATTTGTTCGCCCTGTCTGCGAATCATTGGCCCTGTCCACGATTTGTTCGCCCTGTCTGCGAATGCGAGTCACATCGATTCCTGAATCGAAGGAGGACGAGTATGTTCAATCGACGGACCCGAGTTCATTACGCTCTTTTCGCATTCTTGCTCTTGCCTGTGATCGCTCGAGCGCAGTCCACTTTCGGAGACATCCGCGGGACGACTCGCGATCCGCAAGGTCTCGCATTGCCGAATGCGACCGTGACTCTTCACGATACGGGGGAGAATACCACCCGATCAACGATCGGTGACGACAGGGGCGACTTCCTGTTCGAGAACCTCAAGCCCGGCACGTACGCCATGACCGCAACCAAGGTAGGGTTTTCCGGGTCTCCTACCGTCACCATCGAATTAGATGCCCGGCAGAGCGCGCGTGTAGACCTGGCGTTGTCTGTCGGCTCGGTACTGGAGAGCGTCTCGGTAGCGGCCACGTCCCAGCAGATCGATACCGAAGATGCGACCGTCGACGACACCAAGGGAACCGGTCAGTTGGTCGAGATGCCGCTCAATTTTCGGGCGCAAACCACCAGCCCGCTCGCCGCCCTGGCCTTGTCACCGAGCGTTGTCACCGATAGCCAGGGCAACATCGGGGTGGGAGGCGCGACCTATTCCATGACCGGCTATTCGGTCGACGGAGTTTCCACCGCGAATGTCGCTGCCAATGGCGCGCTGCAGAATGCCTATCCGTCCTCGGAAGGGCTTTCCGAAATGAAGGTGACCGCGTTCAACAACAGCGCCGAATTTTCTCAAGTTGCCGACATCACGTTCATCACCAAGAGCGGCACCAATCATTTTCACGGCAGCCTGTTCGATTACCTGCAAAACAACGCCCTCGATGCCAAGATTCTGAACTTCACCACCAAGGCCCCCAAGCACTTCAACACCTTCGGAGGCAGTTTGGGCGGACCAGTCACCATTCCTCGTCTATATGACGGCCGCGACAAGACGTTTTTCTTCCTCGATTACGAAGGAAATCGCCGCAGAACGGCCTCACCCGAGCAGGATCTGGTGCCGACCCTTGACGAACGGAACGGCAATCTGAACGATCTCATCACAGCGGCCAATCCAGACCCATTCATCAACCCGGCGACGGGCCAGCCGGCCAACATCGCGATCAATCCCTACACCGGGTTAGCGTTTCAGAACAATACGATTCCTGCATCAATGTTGAGCACGGCGTCCCAGAATTTGCTCAACGGATACTATCCGCTGCCCAACGTTGCCGGTGGCAGCTACAACTACGAAGTGTTGCAGAACACTCCTTCGAGCACGGACGGATTTGACGTCCGGCTGGACCACTCCCTGACCAGCAATCACCAGGTATATGCCCGATTCAGCTGGAAAAACCTGCTCTCCCAAGCAGGCCAGTTCGGCCCGGTAAACCCTTTGCTGCCCAATGACATCGATAGCGAACACGATCGCAGCCTGATCGTTTCCTACAACTACACCGTCAACGCCAAGACGATGAACGAATTCCGTTTCGGCTTCACCAACAGTTTGACCAACCAGCACTTTCCCATCATGGGTGCGCAGGCAGCCAACCAACTCGGCCTTACCGGGATGAGTTTTGCCAACCATCCCACGACCGGCGCGTTTCCCACTTTCAATTTCTCCGCCGGCACCGGGTTTACCGCGATCGGCCGAGACAAGGACGGTCCTGGCCAGTCGAAAACTACGCAGTTTACCGATAATCTCAGTCACATCCTGGGCAGACACACCATTCGCGCCGGCATTGACGTTCGCCGGGTGTTTTACCAGACCGTCGTCCGCTGGGGCGAGTCTGACGATTTCGGCGCCTTCACCTTCAACCAGGGAGTGTTTACAGGCAGCGCCTTCGGCGACTTTCTCCTCGGCGCACCGCAAACGTCTTTCATTGTGGAAAGCAGCCCCAACACCAACGAGCCGAGCGTCCAGTGGGGCATCTACGCTCAAGATCAATGGCAGGTCAACGACCGGCTGACGGTGAACTTTGGCTTCCGTTGGGAGTTGCTGCCCGAGTTCACTGAGAACCAGGGCGACATTGCGAACTTCGATCCCAAGAACGGCGCGGTGGTGGTGCCTGACATTCTGCTCCATAAAACCGTGCCTTCCAGTGCGTTACTCCAGGCGAACTACAATGCGTTCCTGATCTCGTTCAACGCGTGCCAGCTCTCGTCCCGGAATCCGTCGCTGGCATGCTCAAACGTCCTTACCGCGAGCCAGGACCATCTTTCGCAGAGCTTGCGCAACAACTATTGGCACAATTACGATCCGCGTCTCGGCATCGCCTTCCGCCCCTTTCGCAATACCAAGACGGTGTTCCGTGCAGGTTTTGGCGTCTTCACGCAAACGCCTTTGGGACAGTTGGCCTACGATTTCCTCGGCATCCCGCTGGGGGCGCCCTACACCTACACCAATCAAGCCGGCGCTGGGACCGCGCCCCTGTTCACCTTTCCGGCGACGTCGCCTACCAACACCACCGCACAATATGGTGGAACCGGTTTCTACGACGGCATGAGCCCCAACTTTAGAGATCCTCAAACCGTGCAATGGAACGCAACCATCGAACGCCAATTGACCTCGGCTCTGGCGGCGCGCATCACGTATGGGGGCATGAACTCCTATCGCATGAACGTCAAAAAGGACTACAACGCAATCCCGCCGAGCACCCAGCCCTACGTGCCCAGTCCTTACGTCGATGCACGCGCTCCCTATCCGAACTGGGTGGAACTCAATTACAGCGCGAACGCGGGCTTCGCCAATTACCAGGGGCTCACGCTCGAGGCGACTCAAAAGCTATCGCATGGATTGGACTTTCAGGCGAACTATACCTGGGCGCATAACATCAGCAACGCGCAGGGAGATGCTCCCAACGGCTACTCCTCTGAGAACCTGCTGTTCACTCCTTCCTACGATCAATTCAACCTTCGTGCGGCCCGCGGCAACGTGGCTGGTATGCCAAGGCAACGGTTCGTATTTACCAGTACTGCCGAATTGCCGTTTGGCAACGGGCGGCAGTGGCAAAGCGGGAATCGGTGGGTCAACGGAGCGCTGGGCGGCTGGAATATCAATACGGTCACTCTGCTGCAAACCGGACCGTGGATGACCCCCACCATGAGTACCACCGCAGACCAGTCCAACACGGGGATCTCCGATGGTGTGCGTACCGGGATCACTCCCCGTCCTGATTGGGTTGGAAATCCTCACACGGGTGTGGGCGGAAACCTGATTTGGAATCCCAACGCGTTCCAACCCCCACCGTTGAACGCCGGGCGTATTGGAAATGCGGGAGTTGGGATACTCGAAGGACCCGGGACGATCTGCGTGTCTACCGGATTGGCGAAGACGTTCTCGGTTCGGGAAGGGCTGAAAGTCCGTTTCGAGTCTACCTTCACCAACGTATTGAACCATACCAACTACGCGCCGCCCGCCAGCGACATCAGCGATCCTTCCACGTTCGGCATCCTGCAGTCGGCGCAGACTGCCGGACAGAACGGGAATCGCACCGGTCAGTTAGCGCTCCGTGTGGACTTTTAGGACTGCCCCTGTTGAGACAACCAAGGAGATAATAATGCCCATATACCAAAGCATGCAGAGAGTAAGGTTTTCAAGCCCCGACGGCTACGCGAAGTTTAAGTTGGTGTTCGGTGAGGTGCGTACTCAACTTAAGAAGCTACCGGGATTCTTACATCTTACCTGGTGGGTCCATCCCCAAGACCCTTCGTGGTACAACGAGGTTAGCTTGTGGACCAGCTTCGAAGCGCTTCGCGAATGGCACATGAACACCTATCACAAGCAGGCGAAGGAGTGGGCGGTGCGAAGCGGCGCCATCATGGAAGACATCATCACCAATTTCGAGCTCAAGAACACGCGCCTTATCCGGGTCTGCCCGTGTTGTGCTCTTATTACCGATAAGGCATACGACCTTGAGCACGAACAGAAGACTCTGGCCGAGTTGTGCTCCAAGTGCGGCTTCCAATTCCCGGTGATGCCTGAAACCGCAGATAGCACGGCGGTCTTCAGAGATGTGGACGCGCCTGTGCCCGTGCCTGAGTTCATGGCAATGGGGGACGATTAGCCGCTCATAGGCTTCGGCGATCGAAACATATCCATCTCCATCCGTCCGCATTGCTTACTTTGCATGGGTGAGCAAAATCGCAGCCCAGCCCAGTACGGCTGTCAATGCGGCGGAAAGGATGGTTGGCGGCAACCCGAAATATTTGACTGAGAGCACAACACCAACGACTTGAGCGCCGAACAACGCCCATGCCACACCTGCGATCGCTTGCGGATGGACAGCTGCCAGTGTTCCGAGTTGCCAGCAGAGTATCGCTGAGAACAACATGGAAACCGTACACGACAGCCCGAAGCCTCGATAGAACCCTCCATAAGAAAGGTTGGACCCGCCAACTTTGAAGACAACATCACTCATCGCCTTCTGGACGGCCAATCCTTCTGTCGTGGGTGGTTTGAAGCTGAGAAATCCGACGGTGTGCCCGAGGGCGAAGAGTAGAAATACGACCGATGCAATCCGGAATAGAATTGTTGCCCTCATGGTTGCTCCTTTGGCGAGCCGGGGAATACCATTGCACACTCGTTGGCCGGTGGCCCGATACGCCAGCTCCGTAAGGTGATGGATTTGCGCCCGGCTGTCGTGATTCTGTGACGCCGGCCGCGTGGTCGTCTATCAACATTGAGACCGCAATGACAAATTTGGAACCTTGTCGAGAGATAGAATCGCTGGTTGCTTAAGGCAGAGGGAAAACACGCGGGAGCCTTAGGACAATTCCCGTGGTCAACGTCTTTGGGTGATAGCTACCTTTGAAAACCGACAATCCCCCATAACTGAATTCCGCGACGCGCCAGTCGATGCGAGGAAAAACGGTGAAGTCCAGGCCGCCTAAAAACTGATATTCGAATCGAGTGACGTTGCTCGACGCCTCAGTGATATTGAGGTTGCCCAGGCCAGCCGTCGCTTCCACGTACGGGTGCAGCGGGATGACGTGCAGATTCAACCCAACCCTGGGTCCGATCGCACCGCTGTTGAACGAGTCTGAGCCGCTTTTGGTAAACGACCCGCGAAGATCCAAGCCCACGTTCAAGATCGCCAGGCGTCCGCTCGCGAGGTAGGCTCCGAACGTGCCTCCGTAGAATTGGTATCCACTATCCGGGGGAACGCCGGGGTTCTGCACGGTAAAACCACCATACAGCCCAAGTTGTGCGCGGAGGGAGAGCGGGGAAAGAGCAAAGAGAAACAAAGCGAGCAGTCGCAGCGGTTTCATCAAGCGAGAACTCCTATGACTAACCTACTCTTTCATCGCAGGCCGCGTCGCGGTAAAGCCAGGGAGAAGCCAAAACATAACTGTCATCAGCAAATGCACGGGAATGCCGATATAGGGGGTAGAGGAATAGCCGGATCCTCGACATTGCGGATGATGAGCATCGGAGGTTCCGAGTCTCTTCCCAGGAAGGATTTGAGAGAGCCGCAGGGCGCAGTGCAGATCCCTCCACTACGGTCGGGATGACAAGGGGAGAGGGGTGGCTCAGGTTGGAGTGGTTGCGGGATGGGAAGAAACCGCAGGTCCCTCCACTTCGCTTCGCTCCGGTCGGGATGACAAGGGGAGAGGGATGGCTCAGGTTGGAGTGGTTGCGAGATGGGAAGAAACTGCAGATCTCTCCACTACGCTCCACTACGCTCCCCCGATTTTCCTGTCGAGACCCGTGGCTTTGATGATCTGCATGCGGCTCTCTTTAAAGAGAGCCGCACACGTGGTCGTCGCTAGCTGCGCGAAGTAGGAAATCCGGGTACGCTT